>Ga0302310_10001373_pt1 | contig 20652 bp, 7 predicted proteins | sample III_Palsa_N1_2_FD_200451 | JGI IMG/M metagenome (GOLD analysis project Ga0302310, IMG submission 200451) | Peat permafrost microbial communities from Stordalen Mire near Abisko, Sweden - III_Palsa_N1_2 | ecosystem: Environmental > Terrestrial > Soil > Palsa > Peat permafrost | place: Sweden...
TCTGTCAACGTGATGCTTGCGTAGAGGTTCGCGGGATTGAGCGAGCTTGTGACTGTAGCCGCCGACACGAGCTTGTTAATAGTAATCGTCACATTTGTCGATCCGCCCGATACATAGTTTGTATCGCCGTTGTATGTGATGGTCATCGTGTAACTGCCACTGGCCAGAGTTGCGGGGACGGGAATAGATGCGATACCCGAGGCAAGGCTTACACTTCCCGGAGTCGCAGTCCCAATCTGATACGTTACCGTTCCAGTGGGGAGAGCGACTCCAGCACCGGCATGTTGTCCTGCAACCGTCACGCTCGTAGTCCCTGCCTGCCCATAGTTGAGCGATACGGGCTGACCGCTGAGCGTTGTCGTCGCTTTGGTCACGCTTACCACCGACGCTACCGACGTACTGCCGGCGAAGTTGACGTCGCCCGAGTATGTAGCTGTATACGAGTGCGTGGCAATCGCCGGCAAGGTCACGGTCGTGCTGGCTGCGCCGCCAACCAGATTGACCATTGCGATCTGTGCGCCGTTATCGAAGAACAGAAATGTGCCGGTGGCTGTCGATCCAGACTGGGTTGTAGGGGTCTCGGCTGCGGAGAGTAGCAGCGATTGCCCATAGGTCTGCGTTCCGGTGGGAGTCACCACCAGTGTCGTCGCTGTGCTGTATTGATTCGCCACATTCGCCAGGGGGAAAGTTGCCGGCGTGCTGACCCCCGCGACCAAGGCTGACACGTTGTACGATCCTACCGTCGTGTTCGCTGTGAAGACCGGTGCGGTTCCCGTTCCTGTTGCGTCGGCGGTCGCCGATGTGGATGTCGAGCCCCCTGTAAATGTGCCGCTCGCACCCACAGCCGGTGCAGAGAAGTTGACGCTTGCGCCCGGAACGATATTCCCATAAGCGTCCTTGACCAGCGCCTTGAGCAGGATCGTGAAGGCAGTCGAGACCTTCGCTGTCTGGCCGCCGCCGGCAGTCGCCGTCACGGAGGCCGCCGGACCCGCCGTAACCGTCGTCGAAGCCGACGCACTCAGCGAGTTGACCGCGTCCGTAACCGTGATGCTCTGCAAGCCGGCGGTCTTCAATAGCACACCGGTAAAGGTATGTACTCCATTGTCCGCAGCGGTAAACGTATAGCTGGCAGGCAGCACTGCCGCTGTGTCCGTACTCGTGAATGCGACCGTACCGGTGTAGTTTGTAACCACAGTCGAATTAGCCAGCGCTGTCACGGTAAGGCTTTGCGATGCTCCGGCAATGGTCGTGGAACTAAGACCGGTGAGGCTCAGCTTGTTGGTAGTGAGCACACTGATACCGCTGAGCAGCGTCGTCTGCATAGCGCTTGCCTGGAGCAGGCTGTTGTCGGTGGTCACTACCGATCCGTTGATGGTGCCCGCCGATTGCGGATCGAATGCTATGCCCAGCGTGCAGGTTGCTCCCGCAGGGAGCACTGTAGTCGAAGCACAGTCGGAGCTGCTGACCGGCTGCTGCTCAAAGTTCGCCGCCACACTAATGCCACTAAACGTCAGCGACTGATTGCCCGCGTTGGTCAGGCTGAGCACCTGGGTCGCACTTGTGGTGTAGGTCGCCTGGCTGCTAAAGCTAAGCGTGGCGCCGTGCGACACATCGACGCGCCGAACGACATTCGCCTTGGCGTCTGTAATCAGCATATCCCACGTTGCGTCGAGCACGATTCCAGAAGGGCCGTTGAGCTCCGCGGCCGCTGCCGAGCCGCCGTCGCCAGTGCGTCCTGCCGTGCCGTTGCCGGCCACTGTGGAGATGATGCCGGTCGACGCATCGACGCGCCGAATACGCGCATTCCCCGTGTCCGCGATATAAATATCGCCTGCGCTATCCAATGCCACGCCTGCCGGTTTCTGCAATTGCGCCGCGGTCGCGAGCCCTGCGTCACCTCCGAAACCAGCACTGCCGTTGCCGGCAACGGTTGTAAGGATGCCGTTGTACAGATTGAGCTGGCTCACCGTGCTGGACCCTGCATTGGCAATCGTCAGCGTTCCATTGGGTTGCCAGAAAATACCTGTAGGCGCGTTGAGCAACGCGTTTCTGCCCTGACCTCCGGAAGCCGAACTGCCGGCCGCTCCGGTGGAACTGCCCGCGATGGTACCGATGAAGCCGGATGGCCCAAAGACTGCGCGCACCGCGTTGTTTCCGGTATCGGCAATATAGACATCGCCGCCTGCATCGACGGCGACTCCCGCAGGTGCACGAAGGGTTGCGCTGGTGGCTGCACCGTTGTCGCCGCTAAAGCCGGACGCGCCTGCCGAGCTGCCTGCGATCGTCGCGATCTTGCCTGTTGTCACAGCGATCTCGCGCACCGCATTGTTCCCTGTATCCGCGATGAAAATGTTGCCGGCTGCATCAACGGCTACGCCTTGTGGCGCATTCAGTTTCGCCGCGGTCGCCAGAGACCCATCGCCACTATAGCCGGGAGTGCCCGTTCCGGCGACGGTAGAGATCTTGCCGCTGACAGCATCCACGCGACGCACCACATTGTTCCCGGTGTCGGCAATATAGATATCTCCGCTCGCATCATAGGCGGACATCGAGGGCGAGGTGAGCATCGCGGCAGTCGCAGTGCCTGTGTCGCCCGTGTAACCCGCGGTGCCTGTTCCGGCAGTGTCGGCAATTGTCCCGGGAGTGAAGACGAGCGACGGCGCAAGGCCGATGCCGATCAATCCTATTGCTGGATTAGCACCGGCACTATCAGCCAGTACCAGCGGCGAGCGGCGCAGGCCTGCGTACTTCGGCGTAAAGGTTGTTGCCATGTCGCAGTTGGTGCCCGCGGCAACAGACGTTCCTGCAGCGCAGTCGGCTTGTAGAGATGCAGCGAACTCGCCAGCACTGGACGTTGTCACACTGTTTAATGTATCGGTGGCGCTGGTCTCCGCCAGGATAGATTGTGTCGTGCTGGCCGCCACGGTCGTTCCTGCAAAGATATTGTTAAGCGACGCACGCAAAATCCGCCCATTCCCCTCGTCGCTAAGATAGATATTCCCCTGGTTGTCGACTGCCGCACCATACACGGTGTTGAGGACGCTATTGTTTGCAGGCCCGCCGTCGCCAGGATAGTTACCTGCAGTCGCACTGCCTGCATAAAGGATGATGTTGCCGTACACCGGACTGGAACCGCCCGTAGTGGCAACGATCTCGCGGATCTGCGCAACGCCCGAGTCCGCCAGGTAGACATTCTCGGAGGCATCGACGGCGAGATTGTAGCCGCCTGCAATGTGAGACGATGTGGCTGGGCCCCCGTTACCACTCGATAAAGTCGTGCTGGTATCGCCGACCGATCCCGCGATCGTTGTAATGATGCCGGTACTCACCGTTACCATGCGCACCCGAAAGTCCTCGTGGTCGACGAGGAAGAGGTTGCCATAGTTGTCCACGCCGATCCCGTATACCTCATCGAACGTGGCCGCAGTGGCCGCGCCGCCGTCACCGCACGCCGCCGCCGCGGCGCACTTGGCGCCCAGTTTGCCGGCCACAATCGTGATGATTCCAGTACTGGCGGCTACTTCACGAATAACGCTGTTGGTGTAGTCAGAGATATATACGTTTCCCGCCAGGTCCACGGCAACAGACGTCGGCCCAGCCAACGTGGCTTGTGTGGCGGGACAACCGTCGCCGACAGAATCGGTCTTCGTCGTACATACCGTTCCTCCTCCAGCGAAGAGGCTGATGATGCCCGTCTGTGCCGAGACCTTGCGCACGATATTGTTGTTGTTATCGCTGATATACACATTCCCGGCCGTATCCGCGGCGACACCGCGTGCCCCATTCAACTGGGCCTGCGTCCCCGGACAGCCGTCGCCGTAGGCATCGGTTGCGCCGGTGCAGAGAGTAGTTGCGCCACCGGCGACTACCGTAACCAACCCGGTCTGCGCATTCCAGCGCCGGATCAGGTTGTCCGTTACGTCAGTAAAAACCAGATTGCCTTGAGGATCGATCGCCATGGCCCGGACGCCGTTCACTTTCGTCTCACTGCCGATGCAGCCATCGCCATAGGCATCGGTTGCAGTCGAGCAGGTCCCCGTCCCCGCACCCGCAACCGTGGTGAGCGTAGGAATGAACTGTACTGCCTGTGCCGAAGAGCGAGTCACCGCGACGCCGCACACGCTCGCGAGAATAGTCGCAGACAGCCATCCTGCGGTCACCTTCGAACTATAGCTCCTGTGCATCATGTCGTTCATCGTCTAACCTCCAGGTGTAGTTGCCCTAAGGGCAAGCCACCTAATTCCGTTTCTTCTTTTTCGTTCCGAGCAGCGCGTGTAAAGCAGGCGCGTCAAAGTCGGCACTGCCAATTCGTCCGGAAGTATCGTCCCGTACAACCACGCGCATGTGTGCGGTCTGCGGCGGAAGATCGGCCGGCACTGTGTATTGCAGGGGCGCGCGCATGGTTACATCGGCCTCACGCATGTCGGCCGTGGTCGCCAGTTCCTTGACCTTGTATTGCAGCACGTTGCCGGATGCGCCAGTAAAGGTTACCGAGAGCAGAAAGTGTGCCACGCGATCGCCATTGGGCTGGCTGCTCCACGTAAGCCCCTGCGGATCGACCTTCAGCCGGAACGCGGCATGGCCGCTGCCCACCTCGCCGCCCTGGATATCGGTGGCCGAAATCAACAAGCCGGTATAGGGCAGATCGCTCAGCGACGCCTTGCTCAGCTCAAAGCCGACCATCTCCGGTGTTGCTGTCTGGTCCTTGTCGGCAAAGTAGCCGTCGCGTGTATGCGCAATCAATCCGGGGCGCTTGACCGTCACCAGAATCTGGCGAAACTTGCCGTCATAGACACGGTTCGTTGGTGTATAGGACATCGTGTAATACGTTGACCCCTCATGCAACGCAGTGGAGACGGCCATGTCGAGATCGTTGCGCAGCTTGAAGGACCGGCCTCCGGTCTGGTCGGTGAGACTCTCGAACATCATCTGATCGGGATCGATGAGATCGGTAGGCGCGGCATCGGCCTGCGTCGCGGGGTCTGCCGTCGAAGCACCATAGGTAGGCAGCCCCAGCGGATCGACGGTGTACACGGCAACACGGCTGGCGATCAGCAACGCCGCCGTGGAGTGCAGCGCCTTGGTGATCGTCTCGACCTCTTCGAGACTGATGTTTCCCAGGTTAAGCGAGGGAAATCCGTGGCCCAGCCAGATAACATTCTTCCGGCCATGCTCGCCCGCGTAGGCCTGCGAGATCTGCGCGAGAGCCGCAAGCGAATCGCTGAGGCGCTCGGCTGCGGCTGTGATGTCGCCACCGGCGTTACCCTGGATGCGGTAGGGCACATCGGGCCGCCGCTTGTTCAGCGCGGCGAGAAGGGTGTCCCGCGTCTGTGTCCACCCGGTAAGCGGGAACATCTTCTTGTTCCCCACCACCAGCAGCATGGAGGGCTGTGCCAGCCGTGGAGGCTGGCGATCGAGATAGAGCTTCAGCTCGTACCGCGCATACGCCATGTCTTCGAACTTCGTGCTCAACTCGTCGAGGACGAAGATGTTCATCGGTGAGTCGCCGTAGTTCTGCACACCCGAGGCCCCCAGCATGCCCAGATCGTGGTCCGGCAGCTTGTGCTCTTCCGGCGCCTCGAAGGAGAGCATCGTCTGCGCCGCCTTGTCTTCGGTAATGATGAAATCATCTCGCGTGAGGCCGTTCACGATGCCGCCGTTCTTGTCGGTGACGACAACGTCGAGCACGATAAGGTGCGATTCAACATGCAGCGTGGCTCCGGCCTGGAACTCCGTCCCGGCCTGGGCCGACGCGGCAGGAGGGGTCGGCTGGTTTTGCGCATGCAGACGCAAGGAGGCATACAGTATCTGGACTGTCGCCACGCAGACCGTACGTCCCCGCCATATCCGGTTCACCTGTATTTCTCTCCTCGCATCGTCATCGCCCGGACGCCGCTCCTTTCGCTGCGGTTGAGACTGCTTCGGCGGGTTGCAGCGCCTTGGCCAACGTGTTCAAGACGAACTGCTCGGCCGCCGGATCATACCGCAGTCCGTAGAAGCCGGGCTCAGCCTCACCCGCCTGCAGGCGTCCCGCCGTAATTACCTGCGAGAGAATCACGTGCCCCTTGCCGGGGCCGAAGGTTATCTCTGCCACGTCGGTTCGAGTAAGGCTCTTGCCGCAAGTCGAGAGCGGGATCAGTTGCTCGGCCTTACCGCCGATGTGGCGGCCATACTCGGCGGAGATATCCGTCTGTTCGATCTTGGCGTTGGGGTCGACAACATCCTTCAAAGCCGGTGCATCCTCCACCAGAAAAGCCACCTTGTCGCGCAGGGATTTTATGGTCGCCGCATCGTTTGGCTTGGTGGAGAACGCATAGTAGGCCGCAAGCCGATAGGCATAATAACCTCCGGAGCGAATCGACTTCGCATCGGCTCCGCGCTGCACCCATTCGGCGACAAAGCCCTCCGCGCCCAGACCACTGATCTCCATCTCCGCGGCCGGCGCAATCAATCCGCCTCGCAGACCGTTCCATAGCCACGTCGCCTGGCGGGGGAGATTGTTCCAAAGATCGTCGTCTTTAGGGCCGGGCTGGATGTGGCTCTCCGGTTCTGCGACCTGCAGGAATTGCACAGCGATGCCCGCGAAAAGTTTTTCACTCTTCACATAACCATCGCCCGGTAGAACTCTCGGAGCGCCGTCCAATGGACCGAGATCGCCCTTCTTATCCACCTGCCCGAGGTCCTTCGGCCCGATATCGAGCATTACCACGGATTGTCCGCGGCCTACGGCCTCATCCAGGGTATGGCGCAGCTCCCCTTGGTCGATGCCGCTCCAGCTCCTGGCTGAAGTCGCAATCACCGTGGCCCTGGGGTCATCGGCTGCGACCGTCTTCACATGATCGCGCTCCAGCATCGAACGCAACTCCGTCTCATCAGCAGGCAATCCTACTGTCGCCGAGGCCAGGCTGACCGGCACCTTGGGAGCAAGCGTTCGCACATCCCACTTCGACACGATGGGATGCACAACCCCCTCGACATGGTTTTGTAAAATCGCTCGCAGCCGCCAGTTTCCCACCTCGCGCGGCAGAGTAATCTTTACGCTGGTCTGCACGCGGCCATGGGCCTCCACTAGCTGCGTAACCGCCTGGCTACTGCGAATGCGATGATCTGTGAGTCCGTTGTTCAGCACCTGGACATCCGCGGTCAGTTCAGCGGGCTTGCCCGTATCGTTGAAGAAGTAGAGAGGAATGGTGACTGTCTCGCCCGGCGTATAGTTGCGGTCCCATACATCGAGGCTTATGCTCTGCGGCGAGAACGCTGCTGACAGCGCATCCCACACCGGCATTGGCTGCGGATTGCGGATGTCGCCGAGAAACCATGAGTTGCCGTCCTGCGGGCTGCTCATAATGCAGAACGGAGCAAAGCCCGCTGCACCCAGACGCCGCCAGTATTCGGCAACACGCCCATTCGCTTCTGCCTGAAACTCCAACCGCACATCGCGGGTCTGGACGCGTCCGAGGAAACGCAGGAAGGTCTCCTTCGTTGCCGGATACATCCCGGCGTTGCCGTTCTGATCGAGGTAATCGCCTCCAAACTCGTCGACCATGATCGGCTTGTCGAACTGGTCGACCGAGTCGTAGTAGAGCCCAAGATTCTCAAACAGACTCCACCAATATTTATGGACGTGGAGCGTGTCTCGATGCGCGACCACCATCGGCGGATAGTCCACCAGCACAGCATCCATCGCCGACCAGGCGGCCTTCAATTCGTCTCCGGTGGTCTCGTTCCAGGGGTGCAGGATAACAACGCTTGGATGCCGCATCGCAACGTCGATCCATTCGTGCCACTGCTCGCGCATGCTTGCATCCGAGGCCTTGACACCATGAAAGAAAGGCCACTCCAACTGCACCATCAAGCCCTCGCGATCGCACAGATCGAGCAGGGCTTCGGGCGGCAGACCGAGATGGAAGCGAAGATAGTTCGCGCCATATTCCTTCAGGCGCTGCATCACATTCACGCGGAACCACTCCGTGTTCCAGGCAACTTCCTCCGCCTGAGGATTGCGCAGAAAGCGATGCCAGACCACCGTGCCTCCACGCAGTTCGATCGGTTCTCCATTCAGCATGAAGCGCTTGTTCGCTGTCGTGAAGTTCTTGAAGCCCCAGGAAATCTCCTGCCGGTCCAACTCATTCGCTCCGTCGATCAAAGCCAGGCGGAGCCGGTACACCCGCGGATGCATCGGGCTCCACGGCTCGATCGCATCAGCCAGCGTCAGCTCCACGCTGCCCTGTTTGCCTCCGGCGGCATTCTCTGCCGAGGTCGCGACAACCTTGCCGTCCTGGTCCACCAGGGTTGCCTGCGCGCGACGCGTCGCTGCACCGCTCGTGTCCGCCATCCAGTGCACAGTCAACTTGCGCGCGGCCCAATCGGTATAGGGCGTGATGCGGATGATCTCTGTTCCAGTCGAGAAGTGCAGCTTCACGCTGTCCCATAGTCCGGAAGAATTGTCCGATCTCCAGCGATCAGGCGTGGGTACCGTCGAAGCGTCCCGAGGATCCAGGGAACTCTCCGGGGTCAATGCCACTTCGATGACGACATCGGCGCCGGGCTTAACCGATGGACTGCGCAACGGGTGTGCGGTCGGCGCCATACCACCGCCAGTAGCCGACACCTCTTTCCCGTCGACATATACCGCCGGAGCAAATCGCGCGCCCCCAAGAATCAGGGTGGCCCGGTCCCACTCGCCTTGCGGTAGATGCACACTGCGACGGTACCAAAGCATGCCCGGGGAGGAATTCGCCGGGTTCTCGGCCAGTCCCGGCACCTGTAGCTTGTTATCATACTTTCGGTCAAGCCCGGCATCCCAGGTGCCGTCCAACACCATCTCTGTCCCGGCCCTGACGGTCTGCACCTGTGCGCGTGACAATGGGGCAACAAACAACAACGCAGGCAGGAGTGCGCCGGCAGCTCTGCATAATGATCGGCTTCGCGACATCCATTGACCTCCACCTGCCATCTCGACACCCCTGGGCTGCCGCTTTGCGGCGTTCGGCGCATGGGGCATCGGGCTTGGGCTGACGATGCGGAGTATAACGGTCGATGCGCCGGCGCCTCCAATTTTGTCGCAGCCGCAGGAGTTGGACGCGCTCACTGAGTACAAATCCCCTTATTTTTCGCGGTCTTTTCGTATTCCTCCTTTGGCTGTTGGCAGCAATCCGGCCTACTGTGTAGGGGAAAAACCGGCACTACCCGGCGCGTCGTCTATTCCATACGCTAGGTGTTCAAGGATCATTGCGTTCCACGTTGTCGCGAAGATCGCGCGACGGGGCTCATCGCCGTCACAGGATCGACGATGCTCCCAGGACGCCAAAGGCACCATCGTAAAGACGAAAGCCGGAAGGATGTCAATGTTCACCAGAACTCGCAGCACCCCGTTAGTGTCGTCGATCCAGCTAACGGCATCGATCTGGCGGCCTTCGCTCGTCTGCATTCGGGTCGCAACGCTGCTCCTGGCCGCTGTACTCTTCGCAGTCTTTCCGTCCATCTCTCTTGCTCAGGACATTACCGGCGCTTTGTATGGTTCGGTCACCGATGCCAGTGGCGCCCTGGTGCCCAACGCCAAGGTCAACGTCGTCAACGTCGATCGAGGCCTCACGCGCACGACTACCACTGACAGCAGGGGCGAGTACAACTTGCCGCAACTCCCCATCGGCGCCTATCAGGTCACAGTGATAGCAGCCACGTTCGAAACCTACGTGGAGGACAATGTTGTCATCGACTCTTCACAGACGACGCGGGCCGATGCAAAGCTGGTTCCGGGCAAGGTAAGCACGGTGGTCACGATAGAATCCGTCGATGCCGGGCTTGATACACGTTCCGCTACGATCGGTTCTTTGATCGATAACACCAGCGTTCAGGAGCTTCCGATCGACGGCAACAATATCGTCAATCTCACCGGTCTGCTGCCAGGAATCACCTCTATCAATGCGCCGGCATCGTTCACCGGAGACCGCTCAGGGCCCACCTACAGCGCATCGGGATCGCGCGTCGCCCAGAACCTCTTTCTGCTCGATGGGGTCATCTACAACAACCTCTTTCGTAATACCGGAAACGCCTATCCGCCGCGTCAGGCCATCGCTGAGATCCAGGTGTTGTTGAACAACTATGGCCCGGAGTATGGCCGCAACGCAGGCAGCATCTTCAGCGCCATCACCAAGAGCGGAACGAACGTCTATCACGGAGCGTTCTGGGAGATTGCAAAAAATACCGCCTTCAATGCGAAGAACTATCTCACCGGCAAGCTGGCCAACAAGCTCATCCAGAACCAGTTCGGCGCCACATTCGGCGGCCCCATCCTGAAAGACCGGCTCTTCTTCTTTGCCACATATCAGGGATTTCGGCTGGCTGAAGACGCTTCGAGTTCCATCAAGGTTCTTACCTCGGCTGAGTTTACAAACGCAACCACAAATGCAGTCTTCACCTCAACGGTCTACGATCCAACCACCGGGCTCCCCTTCCCCGCCAACACCATTCCCTATGCCCGCTTCGATCCCACGGCCGTCGCCATGATCCAGGCGTTCGGTCTCAGTACTTCCAACGGCGAGTTGGCGACCATTGCACCAACGCCTCAACACTACGACCTCGGCCTGATGCGTGCGGACCTCAACCTAGGCCGCCAGACCATCGACGCGCGTTACTACCAGATCGACTCCTACTCCGCGGCAAACTCTGGAAATCTCTATACCTATGACAGGCAGTTCGTCTTTGCGCCCAGCACGCTTTCCTCCATCACGGATACCTTTGTCGTCAAACCCAACCTGCTGAACGTTGCACGGGCCGCCTATCGCCGCTCGGACATTCTCACAACACCCTCCGACACGCGCACTCTCTCCACCTTCGGCGCCAACTTTCCGGTCTTTGGACCTCCGACCCTGCCCTTCATCAGCCTCACCTCGCTCTTCACCCTCTCCAACACCAGCAACACACTCGAAACCGAAGTCAACGAGAATGTGGAACTCGACGATTCGCTCAACTGGACACGCGGCCCCCACAACATCAAGTTGGGTGGAGACTACCTGCGCTTGCAGTACGAAAACATCACCGGCGCCAATACCCAGGGAGACTTCTACTTCACCGGCGCCGCCACAGGACACGTCACCACGGTCGGCACCTCGACCAGCACCTATGTCGGGCCGTCTGCAGCAGATTTTCTCCTCGGCCTGCCCTCCACCGAGACCGTTGCCAGCCCGGTCCTCAACCAGAGCGGCATTCAGCACGAGCTCTTTCTCTATGGGGGGGATGAGTGGCGTGCCCTGGCGAACGTCACTGTCTCCTATGGCATTCGCTATGAACTACCCTTCAATTGGTATCAGCCCAAGAACCAGTGGGGTACCTTCGAGCAAGGCGTTCAGTCCAGGGTGATTACGACCGCACCGGTCGGCCTGGTCTTTCCCGGCGACCCTGGAATCGGCCGTGGCATCGTTAAAACCGACTACAACAACATCGGCCCACGCTTCGGCGTTTCCTGGGATCCCTTCAAGAGAGGCGCCTTTGTTGTTCGAGGGGGCGCCGGTGTCTTCTTCGATGCGATCAACTCTGACATCATCCAGAACACCGGCCAGCCCTACCAGTACTCCTATACGTTCTCCAATGTTTATAGCTTCACCAATCCCCTCAAGGGACAGCCTGCGATCCCAACCTCGGTCAATCTCACCAATCCGCAGTTTATCGGGCTGCCGACCCTGAAGTTCCCCGACGGAAAGCTCGCTTCGCCTTATGTGATGCAGTTCAACTTCGGCTATCAGGAGCAACTGCCCAAGCGAATTTACTACGAGGTGGACTATGTCAGCCGCCTCTCGCGCAAGCTATTTATTCCCTATACCTACAATCCGGCTCTCTACGCGCCTGGAGCGACGACCGCGAACACCGACTCGCGCCGCATTATTCAGGGCTTCGGCGATCTCGAAGATCTTGCCACCATCGGCACCGCGAACTACAATGCGCTCCAGGTCCGTCTCACTCGGCGCATGCACAACATTACTGTGAACGGCTCGTATGCCTGGCAGCATTCCCTGGACACCGGCTCCGTCTATAACACCGAGGCCGGCTATGAGCCGCATCCGTTCAATCAATCCCTCGACTATGGCCCTTCGGACTTCAACTCCGATCAGGCACTGAGCGTCGGCTACGTCGTCAACCTTCCCACCTTTTCCACCCGAAACCTCTTCATACGCGAGACCCTCGGTTCATGGTCATGGTCCGGAGTCTACAACGCCATCTCCGGCCTGCCGCTGAACATTACGCTCGGCTCAGACGTCGCTCTGTCGACTGTGCCCGACCAACGTCCTACCTATCTCACCAACCCAAATCTCTCTCCGTCGCGTGGGATCAGGGCTCAAATCGCCGAGTTCTTCAACAACAGCGCCTTCGGTACGCCGAACACGGGCTCGCTCGGCAATGTCGCTCGTAACTCCGTCAGAGGCCCCGCTCAGTACACCAACAATATGGCGGCGCAGAAAGGCTTTCATATTCCGGCTCCACGCGAAGGCGTAATGTTGCTGTTCAAGTGCGAAGCATTCGGCGTCTTCAACACACCCAACCTTAAACCGCCTACAGGGAGCAATTTGGAAGTTGGCCCTTCGCTTGGCGAGATCAGCAATACGACAGGAGAGCGGCAACTCCAGCTGCAGCTCATGCTCACCTACTAGCCTGTGCCGGCTGCGCCAGTCCTATGCAGCACACAGGGCCCATCGAACATCCCAGTCTCCGGAGAATCTATCCAATGCATTCCTCTGCCAGGTACGCCGTATTGCCCCAGATCCTGCTGGTCGCACTGCTTGCGCTTGCCCGGCCTGCGGACGCGGAGGTGCGCCTGCCCCCCGATGCTGCCGAGTGCGTTCGCTGGGCAGCCGGCGATCTTCAGGCTGCGCTGACTGCGAAGAACATCTCTTCAGCCGCCGCGGATATTTCGGTCGAGATCGCCAAGACATCCGCAGCAGACTCTACCGGCATCGACAAGGCACAGCAGACCTTCTCGATCGTCGTCTCCGGCAGTCACGTTACGCTCTCGGCAGGTGGAGATGTCGGAGCGATGTATGGATTGGAGGATCTCGCCGAACAGATCGGCGGAGCCTCCGGCACGCATGGCTGGACCGCACTTGTACACGCGCTTCATCCTTCTACGCAGACGCCGTTTCTCGAAGTCCGCGCGGACAATCCATTTATCCACGTCTATCCGCTGCTGTTGAACGATCTTCCGATGTGGCACGACTACATCGATATGCTGGCACGCAATCGCTTCAACCTGCTCGACATGCATGGTGCCTATGACCTCGAGACAACCAGCTTTCCCAACCTCTACGCTCAGCTCATCGAGGTGCCTGGCTACCCCACCGCCGGCGGTTTCACGCCGGAGTACCGCGCCAAGAACCTCGCCAGCTTCAAAGCCATCATCGCCTATGCCAGGAACCGGGGCGTGCGCGTCTCGTTCATGAACTACAGCGCGGTCAACGATCGCGGTGGAATCTATAAAGGCGAGAAGTTCCTGACGAACATTCCTCCCGATAAGCTCGTCGACTATACCTCGAAGGCTGTCACGTTACTCATCCAGCAACTGCCCGATCTCTACATGCTGGGATTTCGCGTGGGCGAGTCAGGCCAGGACGCGGCCTTCTATAAAGCCGCTTACATCAAGGGAGTTGAAGATGCGGACCGCCGCGATCTTCGGCTCTACACCCGCTCGTGGCAGACCACGAAGGACCAGCTTGAGCCCATCGCCCAGGCCGCGCATAACGGCTTCGACATCGAGATCAAGTTCAACGGCGAGCAACTCGGCCTGCCCTATCAATCCATGCAAGGCGCCGAATATGGCAGCTATAGCTATCAGGGCTATCTCGATCTTCCCGCAGACTACCAGATCATCTGGCAGATTCGGGCCAACGGCACTCATCGCTTCTGGACGTGGGAGAATACCGACTTCATCCGTCGCACCGTGCGTTCGTGCGAGCTGGGCAACGCGCGCGGCTTCACGCTGGAACCGCACATTGCCTACTTCAGCGTCGATCCCTCCGACTACTTCCGCGCAGCCGGCGATATCGCCACCTATAAGTACATCTGGCAGAAACACTGGATGTGGTACTACGCCTGGGGGCGGCTTGGCTACGATCCCTCGCTATCGGCCGGCAAGATCGCCGCACAGTTCACATCGCACTATGGCGCTGCCGGCCCAGCCGCCTATAAGGCGACGCAATCCAGCGGCCAGATCGTTCCACTGGCATACGCCTATCGCTTCGTTGGGCCCGATCAGCGCGACTTCTCGCCGGAGACCGAAAACGGAAACTTCGACACCAAGAAGAAGCGCGCGCGCCAGGACCTACTGCAGTTCGCCGAGAACAAACCCGAGGACGAGCGCAGCTTTGCAGGCATCGACACCTACGTCACAAATAAGCTGGCCGGCAAAGTCGACGGTCGCATCGGCCCATTTGAAGTGGCCCACCTACTGCAGGCCGCGGCCCACGACACGCAAAGCCTCGTGGACGGCGCCGCTGCTCCAGCCTCCAAACAGCAGGCCCAGGAGTGGCGCCTGCTGAAGACAGACCTGCTCGCTACGGTTTCCTTCGCGCAGTATTATGTCGAGCGTATCCACGGCATGACCTACCTGGACTTCGCTCTGCGCACTGGAAGCGGTGCGGACTTCAAGACCGCAGTCGATGATCTCGCGCACTCGCGGGATGCATGGAAGCAGCTCAGCGACACCACGGACGCTGTTTATAAGCCACTCTCCAATCCGTTGCGAAGGCAGCTCGACTTCCAATGGATCAGCCAACTCGCACCTATGGAGAAGCTCGACGCCACCGCCAATGATCTCTGGGCCAAGAATCGCATCAAGACCACAGGCCTTGTTCTGACACCTACTGCGGTCGAGCAGGGTGTCGACGGCGGCTTTGCCGTACGCGAGCTCCACCACGCTGTCCATGGTGCGACCGCTACGATCACCGCCGTCGCGCCTACGTCGAGCGCCGGCATCAAGGCCGTCATACTTTGGTGGAAACCATTGCCCAGCGAACTTTCATGGCAAAGCATACCGATGACGACTACGCCAAACGGAAACTATACCGCAAGCGTGCCCTTCGACAGCCACGGGCTTATGTATCTCGTGGAGCTACAAGACCAGCATGGCAATGCACGCAATCTTCCCGACGAATCCACCGGGACGCCCTACCGCGTGGTCCCTGCAACGCCGTCCACCACCGTTGCACTCACAACGCCCCACTAAAGAACGTTCAGCTCAGCTCGCGTTGCTCAGCCGGACGTTGCCTGGATAGCTGTCTGCGAGCAACTGTACCGCCTGTTCCATCTCCTCCGGTTGCATGGTCGTAAAGCCCAGGCGCAGGCCTCCATTCGCCGCCTCGTCCAGTGAGTAAGCCGACGAGCAGCAGAACTTCACGCCCAACTCCGCTGCCGAGGCGCACCAGCTTCGCGTATTGACAACCTGCTCCGGCTGCACCCACAGGGCGCCTCCGCCGCTCGGCACGCGCACCTTCACTGAACTGCCAAGGTATCGGCGCAAAAGGCTCGCCAGAAGGTCGCGCCGATCGCGGTATTCATCCACCGTCTTGGCCAAACGCCGCTGCAGCTTTCCGCCGCGGATCAACTGCGCCACCGACATCTCCATAGCGCTCTCCCCCTGACGATCGATCAGCGACCGCAACTGCGCCATCTTGCGCACCCGGCGCTCCGACGCTGCGATAAACCCCAGGTTCAACCCAGGCATCAATAGCCGCGAGAACGATCCGATATAGATCACCGAATCGTTTTTGTCCTGGCTGGCCAGCGAAAGGTTTGACGGCCATGAGTATTGATACTCATGGTCGAGATCGTCTTCAAGGATCACAGCGCCAGTCTCTTCCGCCCATTGCAGCAGTTCCTGCCGGCGGCGTGCGGACATGGTCACCGTCGTTGGGTACTGGTGCTCGGGAGAGACGTATACGGCGCGAATCGGATGGAGCTTGCTCAGGCGGCGCAGAACTTCTACCTGTAGCCCATGCTCATCCACCGGCACGCCAACCACGCGGGCTCCGGTGACACGAAAGGTCTCCCAGACGCGTCGCTGCCCCGGCTGCTCCACTGCCACCACGGCGCCTGGCCCCAGCGCTGCCTGCGCACACAGGTAGAGCGCCATCTGGCGGCCACGCGTGATGAGGATGGACTCTGGCTCGGCCAATACCCCTCGACGCGTTCGCAGCATCTCCGCCAGGGCCCCGCGAAGCTGCGATGCCCCTCGGGGGTCACAGTAATTCCACCCACTACTGTACTGGGCCCGTGCGGCACGGCGAAACGCCTCTTGAAAATCGATGTCGCCATCCAAACGCGGATCGGGGCCTTCATCGGCGAAGCTGTAGCGTGGCGGAGACAGCCGTTCCACGACCTGCGGCCCCACGCGCTCTACCCGCGTGGTCGCACCCAGTTCAGCAGGCCTGGCTGGTGCCGTGTTCCGCACAATGCGCGGCAGTCTTCTGGCGATAAAGGTCCCGCGAGACTTCTCCGAGACCACCCACCCTTGCGCAATCAGCTCTTCAAAGGCGGTAGCAACCGTGTTACGGTTCAGACTTAGCAGTTTGGCCAGGGCTCGTGTGCCAGGCAATGCGGTTCCGGGCTTCAGCCGCCCGCGTTGGATCTCCACGATGATGCTGGTTGCAACCTGCTGATAGATCGGCTGACGGCTGTCTGCATCAATCTGAATAGGAAGGCCCCACGGTCGTAACATCGATTCACTCGCTCCTTCGCTCAACTCGTGCGTCCCGATTCTCGGTTTGCCAAGTGAACGAGATACTATGCGGTGCGAGATACGACTCGAATCAGACGAAAGTCGTATTTTGGTTCAGAATTCTCTCCATGTTTGGTTCCCCATCGCAACTGGTTCCATCGGCTCGTTATACTTGCACCGCGGGAGGGCAAGCGATCATGCGTCGATTCTGGTTGGCCGCTTACGCATTACTCTTCGCTTTGCAGGTATTGGCGCAGAACATCCCGTATACGACCACCCTTGCAAATGGAGTCGGCCCGGACTCGACCTCACCGCCAGGCTACGAAAGACGGCTCTTTCAAATGGTCGACGGTCTGCCTGAAAACACTGTCCAGGCATTGGCGCAAACGCCAGACCACTTTCTTTGGATCGGAACCACGGGCGGCCTCGTGCGCTTCGATGGCGCCAGCTTCAAAGTGTTCGACCGCGAGAACACTCCCGAGTTCCATGAGAACAGCGTCTTCTGCATGTTGACCGCACACGATGGCTCACTCTGGATCGGGATGGAAGGCAGCGGCCTGGTCCATCTCGTCAACGGCAGGATGCGTGCCTACGGTGTGGAGGATGGCCTTACCGACACCTTTGTGCGTGCTATCGCCCAGGATCAAAGCGGCACCATCTGGATCGGCACCAATAACGGCCTCTTTCAGATGCGCGGCCCCGCGGCTAAGATCGCTCCGGAAACCCCCATAATTCGGCGCATCGACGGTACGGGAGCAATTCCATCCATCGCTGTCAACGCCATTCTCGAAGACACCACGGGACGTCTCTGGCTGGGAGGATCACAGTTGATCGCCTTGCAGAACGGCCAACCTAAGGCTTACCGCCTTGGCGGAGAGCCCAGTCGCAACCGGGTCAAATCAATTGCCGAGACCGCCGATGGCACCATCTGGGTAGGCACCGTCTCCGGTTTGAATCGCCTCGGACGAGGCTCCGATACGTTTCAGCACGTTCCAAATATCTCCGGCACTGTTCGCGTGCTGCGTCAAACCCACGACGGCACCGTCTGGATCGGCATCGTCGGACGCGGCGGTGTCGCTTACCGGATCGACTCGCATGGCGAACTTGCTGATCCCTCGCCGCTTCCCACCGATGCCGTGCTTAGTATCCTAGAAGACACGGAGCATAACGTCTGGGTGGGAACGCAGGCCGGCATGGTCCGCTTCAGCAAGACCGCGGCCACCCTCATTCTGCTGCCCGACACCCGCGATTCCGACTTCGGTACCGTCTTCCTGGATCGCTCCGGAGACCTCTGGGCTGCATCCACGCATCTCTTCCGCATTCGCGACGGCGTTCCGCACCCATTCGTCTTTCCAGGCCTCGAAAATGTGCGTGTGCGGAACGTGTTTCAGGACCGCGAAGGCATCTTCTGGGTGGGCACGGAAGGCAATGGCCTCTATCGCGTCGACAGCAGCGGGTCGCATCGCTTCGATACACGGAATGGGCTGGTCAATAACTTCATCAGGGCCATCATGCAGACCTCCGACGGAGCAATCTGGATAGGTACCGACGAGGGAGTGAGCCGGTTACTCAATGGTCGCTTCACGTCCTTCCGCATGAAAGAGGGGCTCGCATACATCAGCATTCGCTCCATGCTCGAAGACGCTCATCAGGATGTCTGGATAGGCACCGAACAGGGCCTCAGCCATCTGCATAACGACACCTTCGTCAACGATGCAGCGGTGCGCGCCCTGCAACGTGAGAAGATCTGGGCCATTCATCAGGACGCGGACGGAACTCTCTGGTTCGGTACGCGCAACAACGGCCTGTTTCGCTATAGCGAAGGTCGCGTGACCCATATTTCGACGGGCGAAGGCCTCCCTACCGGGAGCGTGTACCAGATCCTCGAAGATCGCTCCGGCCATCTCTGGCTTAGTGGAGCTGTCGGCGTCTGGCTGCTCAATCGCCGTCAACTCGACGATCTCGCCGACGGCCACCCCACTCATCTCACAACCACCTTCTACTCCCTGGCCAACGATCTCGAAACGGTCGATCTCTACGGTGGCATGCAAAGTTCCGGCTGCATCTCCCCGGGTGGCGAAGTCTGGTTTCCCAGCAACCGCGGTGTGATTCGCATTCGGCAGGAAGCCCCGGATCTCAAGCCATCGCCGCCATTGATCGTCACCGCCGCGGTCGCCGATGGCCAGACAACGGCAGCGGACCGCCCCATCGATCTCTCGCCAGGAAATCACACCCTCGAAATCGCATACAGTCCCATCATGCTGCAACCCCAGAGCGACCTGCGCTTTCGCTACAAGCTGGATGGGGTCGACAAAGATTGGGTGAACGCTGGTACGCGGCGAACGGCCTATTACACCAGTCTTCCACCGGGCACGTTTCATTTTCATGTGGTTACATTCGCTACCAACAATCCCACGGCCCTCTCTGAAGCGACCGCGGTGGTCATTCAGCAACCGCACTTCTATCGCACCTGGTGGTTCATTCTGTGCTGCTTGTTGTCCGCCGTCGGCATCATTTTGGGAGTCCACGGTTTTCGCGTCCAACAGATTCACCGCCACTTTGCCGCTGTGCTCGAAGAACGCCGCCGTCTCGCCGGCGAGATGCATGACACGTTGCTCCAGGGTTGCACCAGCGTTTCAGTGGTACTGGATGCGGTTTCCAGCTTCGACGGCGCGCAGGACGACGGCCTCAAGCAGCATCTTATCGACTGCGCCCTATCGCAGATCCGCACCACTATTGACGAAGCGCGCGAAGCAGTTTGGCAACTTCGCCAGCCTTCCCCGCTCACCAGCAACATTGGAGGCATGTTGAGAATCATGGCCCAGCGGATTGCCGAGGAGTTCGGCGTCCCCGTTGAAGCCCGCATCGCGGATAGTCCCCTCGATGTCCCTCAAGAGGTCGCTCGCGAAGTCATGATGATAGCCCGTGAGGCCGTGCACAATGCAATCCTGCATGCTTCGCCCGGAGGGGTGGTCCTGTGCGCGGAATTCGGTGCCTCCGGTGTGATCGTCACCATAGTCGACGATGGTTGCGGCTTCGATTCCAACTCAGTTTTTACCAATCCCGGCAAACACTTCGGCCTCGTCGGGATGAGAGAACGCGCAACACGCCTGGGTGGGACGCTCGTCATCCACAGCTCGCCGGGAGAGGGTACCAAGGTCATGCTTTCCGCGCCTGTTCAAGTGGTAAGCTCGGAAACGCGAGCGATCTAACGATATCGAACCGATGAAGCCTGAAACTCCAACCAAAGCGAATGCCGCTCCCATGTCGATCATGGTGGTTGACGATCACCCGCTGATGCGTGCCGGCGTCGCGGCTGTAATCGACCTAAGGCCCGGGATGTTTGTCGTCGCGCAGGCTGGCTCGAGCCGCGAAGCGATTGCGCTCTTTGATCAACATCATCCAGACGTAACACTGATGGACCTTCGTCTTGCCGAGGGCAGTGGCGTCGAGACGATTCGACGCATCCGTGCACGCCATCCGGCAGCTCGCTTTATCGTGCTCACAACCTACGAAGGCGATGAGGACATTCACCAGGCACTTGAGGCCGGGGCCCAGGGATACATCATCAAGGGCATGCCCAACGAAACTCTCGTCGCCGCGCTGCAGAGCGTCCATGCCGGTCGCCGGTTCATCCCTCCCCCGGTGGCTCGCGCACTTGAATCCAGGACTCCCGACTCTAGGCTCTCAACACGTGAAAAAGAGGTGCTGCTCCACCTCGTCCATGGCCGTTCCAATCGCGAGATCGCCGCTAAATTGTTCATCAGTGAAGCTACTGTCAAATGTCATTTGGGCGTCATCTTTATGCGCATGGGAGTCAGCGACCGCACTCAAGCCGTAGTTGCAGCCTTGCAGCGCGGCCTGGTTCATCTCTAGGCCTTCAGCGCGGCCACCATAGTCTCATCGCATTGTGCATCTCATCCGGTTAATCGCCCGCTGCCGTCAAA
>Ga0302310_10001374_pt1 | contig 20646 bp, 18 predicted proteins | sample III_Palsa_N1_2_FD_200451 | JGI IMG/M metagenome (GOLD analysis project Ga0302310, IMG submission 200451) | Peat permafrost microbial communities from Stordalen Mire near Abisko, Sweden - III_Palsa_N1_2 | ecosystem: Environmental > Terrestrial > Soil > Palsa > Peat permafrost | place: Sweden...
GGATAGAGTTTGTGCGTGGATCGACGTGTCGAACGCGCTCAGTCCTGAATCTGCCGCTGCATCCGGCATAGACCTGAAACGGCTTCTCTGGGTTCGCTGCGGCGTACAGCCTGCAAGTCAACCTGCGTCCTCTTCACAAGACAACTTCGTACTACCTGAGCAGTATCTCGCGCCGCCCGCAGCAAAGAGAGGGCTGCATGGTGGCGGCTTCGGCCCGCATCCTCGCACGGAGACAAAGGGTCTGTCCGATGGCGTCAGCGACCTGCTACGACGTGATGCCGTCGCCCCCCGCTGCGCCGAGCCGCAACGAAGGATTCGGGTCGAACGAGACGTAGTTGAGCCACACACTTTTCAGCCCTCTAAACGCCACAGTCTTTCACCTCACACGGCAAAGCCCTGGTCAAGGATCGAGCAGGCATTGCGCGTCACCGATCTGCTGTTGCAGGCGGGTGGATTCAGTGCAATCGTGCTGGACTTGGGAGGCATTGCGCCTGAATACGTCTCGCGCATACCTCTGGCGACATGGTTCCGCTATGGCGCTGCTGCGGAGAGGAGCCGGACGAGTGTCCTTCTGCTGACGCAACACGCCTGCTCAAAGAGCAGCGCTGGACTTGTCCTGCGTCTGCAAGCAGGACCGCCGTTCTCCGGGGAGAGCACCGTGCTTGCCGGCCTTGAACGCCATGTCGAGGTATCACGTCAGCGATTCACCGAAGTCTCGGCGAACGTCGTTCCCTTCTGCAAGTCTCCGCAACGGGCAAGCGGTGCCGATTGGCAAAGCAAAACAGTATGGGCAGGCATTCGATGAACCATGTCGGCGAACTGTATGCGTGCCTGTACGCGAAGGAGTTTCCGGCACAAGCGGTCTTGCGGCTGCGGCCAGAGCTGCGAGGACAGCCCGTCGTTGTTGTCGAAGGTGAACCCCCGCTGCAAACGGTTTGCTCGTTCAATGCGAAAGCCCACTATCTGGGCATAGTCCGTGGGATGACGAGAGTAGAGCTGGACACCTTCTCTTCGTTGATCGTGCTTCCACGATCACGCTCGGAAGAGGTCTCGACACACGCGGTCCTGCTGGAGTCCGCGGGCGCCTTCTCCCCGCGCGTCGAAGATCGTAGCGATGGCTGCTCCTTCTTCTGCGTGATTGATATTGCGGGGACGGGAAAACTGCTTGGCCCGCCTGAAGTGCTGGCGCGGAAGTTGCTGCGTCGCGTGCAAGCCGTTGGAGTGAGCGCATCGGTTGCGATGAGCAGGAATTTCTACACTGCGCTGTCCTCTGTTCGCGGCTCATCCACATGCATCACGCTCATTGAACACGGCAACGAAGGCCCAGCTCTCGCTCCGTTGCCGCTTAACGTTCTGGACGTGTCGAGCGAGCACGCGGAGACATTCGCTTTATGGGGTATCCGCACACTCGGAGCTCTGGCCGCTCTTCCAGAGAAGGAACTGATTGCGCGTATAGGGCAGGTAGGCAGACGACTTCGCCAGTTAGCTCGGGGCGAACTCCCCCATCATTTCGTGCCGTATGAAGCGGCCTTTAAGCTTCAAGAGCGGATGGAGTTGGATACGCCAGTCGAGCAGCTGGACTCCCTCCTTTTTGTCTTAGGAGTCATGCTCAAACAGCTCACCGTTCGTGCTATGGCCCGCGTCCTTGCACTTGCGTCGGTCACAATCACGCTGTCTTTGGAAGGCGGTCCCACGCACGTCCGAACAGTACGGCCGGCCCTTCCCACCAATGACCGCCAGCTCTGGATTAAGTTGCTCCACCTCGATCTTGAGGCGCATCCTCCACAGGCCGCGATTGTTGCGGTCACACTCGCCGCTGAACCCGGTAGAACCAGCAAGGTACAGCTTGGCTTGTTCTCTCCCCAGCTGCCGGAGCCGATGCGTCTAGATGTAACGCTTGCCCGCATCCGTGCTCTTGTAGGGGATGAATGCGTGGGCAGTCCCGTACTCCGAGACACGAACCAGCCCGACAGCTTTCGTGTCGAGCCCTTCATCGTACCGCCAGTCCATAGCTCCTCATCCACGACTGCTAGTGCTTCGGCAGCAATGCGGCAACTCCGTCCACCGAAGAGGGCGTCGATCACGCTGCGCGATCGGCAACCGGCATCTTTTGTCTTTAGAGACTGCAGGTATGAAGTGGAACACGCCTATGGCCCGTGGCTGGCCGAAGGCGATTGGTGGAACCGTCAGACCTGGGCACTTGAGCAATGGGATCTGATTGGGCGATCCAGTGACGGAGCGATGCTCTGTTGCTGCCTGGTGCGCGATCTGAAAGAGCAGTCGTGGCAGGTGGTGGCACTCTATGACTGAGCGGTACATCGAACTACACTCCTCAAGCGCCTTCAGCTTCCTAGAAGGCGCTTCGCAACCTGAGGAGCTTATCAAGCGGGCGGCCGAACTGGAAATGCCCGCGATGGCATTGCTCGACCGTAACGGTGTCTATGGGTCGGCGCGGTTCCACACAAGCGCGAAACGGAATAACGTACACCCTCATGTGGGAGCGGAGATCGCCGTGTCGAGCTTCGGAAATCGTCTAACACCTCCCACGTGGCTCCCACACCTGCATCCCTCCGAACCCGCGCGGCTGTCTTTGCTGTGCGAGTCGCGGGTCGGCTATCAGAATCTTTGTCAGCTCATCACCCGCTTCAAGATGCGGGAGAAGGTCAAGTGCGAAGGTGCGGCTACCTTTGACGACTTGCAGAAATATTCTTCCGGCCTGGTCTGCCTCACAGGTGGCGACGAAGGCCCGTTGGCCGCCGCGCTTGTTAGCGGCGGTGAGGAGGCAGGCCGTGAGATGGTCGAACGGCTGGTAAGGATTTTCGGACGCGACAGCGTTTACATCGAAGTCCAGCGTCACCGTGAACGTGAGGAGGAGTGGCGCAATCAAGTGGCACTCCGAATCGCCGGGTCTTTGAAGCTGCCGGTCCTCGCCACCAATGGAGTCCGCTACGCCACGCCATACGACCGCGAGGTACTGGATGTCTTTACTGCGGTGCGCCATCACACCGATCTCGACCACGCCGGTCGTCTACTGGCTCTCAACAATCGGCGACATCTGCGTCCTGGGCGAGAGATGGCGGCACTCTTCCGCGATGTGCCGGGAGCGGTGGCGGAGACGCTTGAACTCTCGTCTCGTCTGCGATTCCAACTCGACGATCTTGGCTATGAGTTTCCGCGCTACCCGGTGCCGGACGGCGAGACGATGGATAGCTTTCTCAGAAAGCGAGTCGCCGAGGGCGTAATGCGACGGTATGGGCTAAAGAATGACTCCGCCCTTCAAGAGCGAGCGAAGAAACAAGTCGATCACGAACTCGATCTGATCGCCCGGCTCGGCTTTGCCGGATACTTCCTGATCGTTTGGGACATCGTTTGTTTTTGCAAGAAAAACGACATCCTGATTCAAGGCCGTGGCAGTGCGGCAAACTCTGCCGTCTGCTATGCGCTCGAAATAACGGCTATCGACCCGGTAGGGATGGAACTGCTCTTTGAGCGGTTCCTGAGTGAGAGCCGTGGTGAGTGGCCGGACATCGACCTCGATCTACCCTCCGAAGACAAGCGAGAGCAGGCCATCCAATACGTCTACCAGCGATACGGTGAGCTCGGAGCAGCCATGACGGCGAACGTCATTACCTATCGCGGCAAGTCGGCTGCGCGAGAGGTTGGTAAAGCCCTTGGCTTCGATCAAGAATCGCTGGGGCGATTGTCTGGTCTCGTCAGTCAGTGGGAGTGGCGCGGCAAGACCGATACGATGGCGCATTCGTTCCAAAATGCGGGGTTCGACCTCAAGCATCCACGCATCGCCAAGTACCTCGAACTCTGTATGCGCCTTCAAGACCTGCCGCGTCATCTCGGCCAGCATTCGGGCGGCATGGTCATCTGTCAGGGCCAGTTGAATCGCGTCGTGCCGCTTGAACGTGCGTCCATGCCCAGTCGCACCGTTGTCCAGTGGGACAAGGAAGATTGCGCCGATCTCGGCATCATCAAGGTAGACCTGCTGGGCCTTGGGATGATGGCTGTCTTGAAGGACTGCATCGAGCTGATACCTCAGCACTATGGCGAGTCCGTGGATCTCGCCCAACTGCCGGAGGATGAGGAGGTCTATAAAGTCCTGCAGCAGGCCGACACCGTAGGCATGTTCCAAGTGGAGAGCCGCGCACAGATGGCGTCTCTGCCTCGGAACCGTCCGACACGCTTCTATGATCTCGTCGTACAAGTCGCCATCATTCGGCCCGGCCCCATCGTTGGGAAGATGATGCATCCCTATATGCGGCGGCGGCAGAAGAAAGAGCCTGTGACGTATCCGCATCCTTCGTTGGAACCTGTACTCAAGCGGACGCTTGGCGTTCCACTCTTTCAAGAGCAACTTTTGCGCATGGCCATGACCGTTGCCAACTTTTCCGGCGCTGAGGCGGAAGAGTTGCGCCGTGCCGTAGGGATGCGGCGTTCATGGGAGCGGATGAAGAATCTGGAAAGCAAGCTCCGCGCTGGCATGACGACCAACGGACTTGATACCGCGACCCAGGAGACCATCATTCAGAACATCAGCTCGTTCGCGCTGTATGGGTTCCCTGAGTCTCATGCGGCAAGCTTCGCACTGATCGCTTACGCATCGGCCTACCTAAAAGTGAAGTATCTGGCCGCATTCACCTGCGCGATCCTGAACAATCAGCCGATGGGTTTCTACATGCCAGCCGTGCTCGTGAAGGACGCGCAACGTCACGGACTGCGCGTGAGGCCAATCGACATCCAGGTGTCCGATTGGGCTTGCACCATCGAACATGAGGGTGCTGGTGCGCTCTCGTTACGGATGGGGTTGGGCTATGCACGAGGTCTGCGACGCCAATCCGCAGTGGCCGTCGTCGCGACTCGTTCGCAAGACGGCCACTTCCGTTCGGCGGAAGACCTCTCGCTACGCGTCCCCCAACTCAACCGCAAGGAGCTAACGCTGCTGGCGCGGGTGGGTGCTCTTAACAAGCTCGATGGAATCGAGCATCGCCGGGATGCACTCTGGCAGGTGGAACGCGCCGGCAAACTGGAAGGGCCGCTCCTCAGGCAGAACAGCGATTCGCTCCGGGAAACCTCCGATGCTCTGCCTCTGAAGCAGATGAATACGGAAGAACGTCTCGTAGCCGATTACGCCGGAACCGGTCTCACCGTTGGGAAACACCCCATGCACTACCGGCGACAGGAATTGCAGTCGAGAAATGTGCTCTCGGCCGCAGAGCTTCGCCTCTGTCGGGATGGTGAGTTCGTGAGAGCAGCGGGTTGTGTGATTGCCCGCCAGCGTCCCGGCACAGCCAAGGGTTTCATCTTCATCTCGATGGAAGATGAAACCGGCATTGCCAACGTCATCGTGACGCCCGATCTCTATGAACGCGATCGGCTGACCGTTGTGCGCAGCAAGTTCCTATTGGTGGAGGGTATCCTGCAAAATCAGGATGGCGTCGTTCACGTGAAAGCTACGAGGCTGACTGCGCTGATCGATAGCGCGATGGGACTGCGGTCACATGACTTTCACTGAGACTTGGTTCGTGGGTAATTTTCGTTTTGCCTCGATCGCTGTTTATCCACAATTAAGCAAAAGGCCCTGCGCTGATTGAGGGCTGCTGAGCGGTGCACCAGCATAGGTCCTCGAAACGCGATTCTCGCCAGGTTATCTCCCAAACTTGACAGCCTGCGTCAATGGCCTGCCAAACCAAATGCCCTTTATAGTTGTCGAAAAACGGCGTTTCATGCAAGTTCGGCCCACTTGGACCAGCGAGCCGTAGTTGCTCAAAACCCGACTTTGCAGGAGGTTCACCCTAGTGTTGTGCTTTGTCTTGCGCTAGCATCGCTGGCATGGGGAAAGCCATCACCGTCGGAGCGGCAGCGGGCTTACTATTCAGTGCCGTCACCCTGGCCGTTGCGGCTGTCTACAGCTTCTGGATCGCTCCACAAGGTGGGGATGGCTGGGATGCGGCTCACTTCTTCACTCACGCCTTCCCCGTCCTCTTTGCGATCGGTTTTATTCCCAGCTTCGCGTGGCAAGTGTACAGAGACCGCTAGATAATCGAAGTTTCCCAAAATGCGACTTTTGAGGAACCATACTTCGTAGAATGGTCTGATGCGAACAATTCCACTCGACGAACCAGATGTCGACTTCACGTTTCCGCACACCTATCAAGCTCAGGATCGCGTCGAGCTTCCTGGATCAGGCGAATCCGAAATTCCTACGATCAACATACCTCATCCCGTCAATCGGGCGGAGCATGCTGGCGTATGGCTCCGGATTCGAGCCGCGAGTCGTCGTGAGTGGACGGGAGTCTTCGCATACGGATTAGGGGCGTCACTCGCATCATGAGTTCGCCTGACCCTGATGGCGTCATTGTCATCTCCAAAGGTGCGGCGTATCTGACGAAGGCAGACGACCCAAATAGCGCCAAGCAACTTCCGATACACCCTGTAACTGATGTGCGGGTAATCACGGAACTTGGACTTGTCATCTTCGCGAACTTCAGCAGATTGTTCGCCTACGGTGCAGACGGTCTGAGATGGGAAAGCGCTCACCTCTGCACTGACTCTCTAAAGATTCTGAGCGTGGATGGGGGGACTATAACTGGCTCAGGCTACGACCCAGGAGGTCCCACGGGAACAGTAGGCTTTGCCGTTGATCTTCAAACTGGTGCGGAACAATTGGACTGAGCCCGATCGCTAGGTTCACGGAAAACGGGGTTTTCGGAAGGTTCGCGCCCCGCAGAGGCGAGGTTGCCGTGAAATCTGTGTTCGTCCGCTCGGCTTTGGATTAGCAGAAGTTAAAGTCCCCGCGAGGTATTGTTGCGGCTAGACGTTGCTTCCGTGCATCGCCGGCGCGGCCATCTCATGAATTGAATTGTTTACGCTGCTTCGCAGCGGGTTGAGGGCTGACACGTCATCCCCAATAGGGAACTGCAAAGCTATCCAAAGTTCACGATTGATAACGTGTTTGCTTTCAATTACTTGAGTTTTTGCGTTTCCGTCTGTAAACGTAGGCGACGGTGGAAAACATTCGTACAAGCGGCGACGGTTTGCAGAAACCGGTAACGCCGTGGAAGCATCCAAGCGCATCAAGGGATTACCTGTCCCAGGTGGCAAATCGAATGGCCTCCGGTAACGACAAGCCGCGAGAAACTGCTACGCCGCCGGCATCTACCGTCTCGATAAATGAGACGTCCCGTGCCAGATCCATTGCCACGCGCCTTACCGACGCGGAGTTCGGTGAGGTTGAGGCAGCAGCCACCGACGCCGGTAAGAAGGTGGCGGAATGGCTACGCGAGGCGGCGCTTGCCCACGCCCGTGCGAGTGCTGGCGTAGAGGAGCAAACCGATCCTATCTTGCTAGCAGAGATCATGGGGACGCGCTCGCTCATGCTGAATCTGTTTGCGAGAGCGTCGGAAGGTCCACTGACAACCGAAGATTTACGCAAGATGTCGGCCTATTCGGACTCCATTAAGGAGCAACGGGCGCAGGATTACATCGCGCAGAGGCGTCGCCGGAACAGTCCCATAACCACGGATAAGCCGTAATGAAACTCTCCCGCATCCGCTTCGCATTTCCTTGGCGGATCGCGTTGATTCTAGCTCTGCTTCCGTGTCTCCCATCACTCGGCTTCTGGGCATGGTTGAGGTGGGAAGTCCCGCCACTACAGCGCTATTATCTGGTGGCATATTGGCACAGTTCCGAACACGAAAATCAGCCGGATGCCAAGACTCAAATCCGATGGCTTATGGAGACGGCTCCCGGGCGTAAGAGACAGTGGCTGTTCGCCCCCGATGTCACCGAGGGAGGCCTGAATGATCTCTCTATCAACCTCTCGTCTTTTGCTGTTGGACAAGGATGGACGGGCATCGAAAGAACCCCGGTTGAAAGCGTGGATTCCACCGAGGTCGAAAAGCTCCTGCGAGAAGACTTTTATGACGGCGCAAGTTTCCGCAGACTTGTCAATGAACCGCTGCTTTATGTTGTCGCGGCCTGGCTGATCGTCGCCTATTTGGGATTCGTGATGAGAGAGGACATCGGGTACGAATGGAGACAGCTCCGACGCGCGATTACGGAGCCGCAATGGTCATCGAATTATGGAGGTGATTGGCCCAATGATCGGGATAGGATTGTCGCTCGAATTCGGTCGCAAATCGACTACTGGATTAGCGAACAAAAGACACAGCTTGGGTGGACGAAGTTTGTGCCTACAATCAGTCGCAGATTCGGCCTCAAGAAGTCGCCAAATCGAGAAAGTCTTCTTTCAAGCGACCGACCAGCATCGGCTCAAGTTCGAGGCCAGATTTGTACTGCACGGCAACTCGCTACTCCACCCCCTTCGCACCCTCCAAAACCACCGTCTCAGCGACGTACTATCTTCCCCGGATCGCGTGCATCAGGTGCTGCGCATTCGCAATCAGAACCGTGGAATGAATCGGAATGGATCGACTGACGAAGAGACTTCCGATGTCTCTGTGAATTCCAGACCGAATCGCGTATCAACTTGGCGTCTCTTCACGCAACTCTAGGCAGCGTAGATAGCCTTCACATTAACTCCCTTCAACTCGTCTCAAAGGGCTGCTTGCCGAGAGCTAGTTGAGAGGCTGAATGTCTCCGTCTTGAGCATGGAATACACCAGTCGGATCTCACGAGGAAAGCGTGCGTGAGACTGCTTCTTAAAGAGCGTATTCAGTCTCCATTGAGTCAGCTATAACTCTTGCATTGGTCGAGTAAGTACCACTCGGATCACGTGTCGATTGCTCCGCTAGTAGTTCTGCTTACGAACGCAATAACCAATATCCATAGTTGTTTCGTCGATCATGAACCGAAAAATATTTAGCAATAACGACCCACTTGCCCATAAATCTCGGCTACGATGTGAACCAAGACAGTAACTATCTGCTGTCTCACGGGCCAAGGTATGTTGACTATCTCTAAATCGCTCTCTGCCGGACAAGCACGGACATATCACGCGCGCGAGTTCACGTCCGAACGACAGAACTACTGGAGCCGCGATCGGCAAGGGCATAGCGAGTGGCAAGGGAGCCTCGCGAAGGAGTGGGGCTTAGGCGGCAATGTAGGGGCTGAGGAGTTCGCTCGTTTAAGCGAAGGACGGCACCCAACGAACGATGCGCAGCTCGTCAAGCACCAGCCTGCCAGGACCTACGAGAATCAATACGGTAAGCAGATCACCAGTTCAGAACACCGTGCAGGATGGGATGCGACGTTCTCCGCACCCAAGTCTGTTTCGCTAACAGCCCTTGTGGGTGGCGATGATCGTGTACGTGAGGCGCATCGTGAAAGTGTTAGCGTGGCGTTGCAGGAGTTAGAACGGTACACACAGGCTCGCATTGGTAACGTCCATGCGCCTGAGACAACAGGCAAGTTCGTCGCCGCTACTTTCGAGCATGACACCGCTCGTCCTGTAGACGGCTATGCTGCGCCGCAGCTTCATACTCACGCAGTCGTCTTCAATGTGACTGAGCGAGACAATGGACAGACGCGCGCATTGCAAGAGCGGAGTCTCTTTCAATCGCAACAGTATGCGACCACGGTATACCGATCCGAGCTTGCGCTGAAGCTACAGGGCCTCGGCTATGAGATTGAACGCGGCAAGCATGGACAGCCCGAGATCAAGGGATATTCGCAGGAGTACTTGGAAGCATCGAGTCCGCGTCGTGTGCAGATCAAAGAACACTTACAGGAGATTGGAAGAGAGGGCGCGGGCGCGGCACAAGTAGCTGCTCATCGCACGCGCGACAGCAAGGAGATCCATTCGCCAGAGGAGGTGTTGCAGCAGCACCGTGACTTTGCTGCTCGGTTCGGCCATCAAGCAGATCGCGTCGTCGCAAACGCACGCGGACAACACCATGACGTGCAGTCGGAGAAGACGGCGCAACAGTCAGTGACATATTCCCGCAATCACGTCTTCGAACGCTCCGCAGTTCAGGACGAACGGGCAATCCTGCAAGCGGCGATAGACCGCAGCATGGGCCAGGCCTCATACACACAGGTGCGACAGGAGTTTGAACAGCGGGTGTCGCGTGGGGAGTTTCGGGCGATTGAGCGGACCGATGGCCGAGCAGCGCCGCTGTATACGACTGCCGAGATGATGCGGATGGAGCGGGAGATCGTCGGTGACATGCAGCGCGGCAATCAGCGCAGCAACGACGATCCAATGCTGGTATCGCCACAGTTACGAATCTGGACAGAGGATCACCATCCTGAGTTGAATCGTTCACAGCGCAAAGCAGTTGACGAAATATTCCTGAGTCGGGAGAAGATTGTAGGACTCGATGGTGTCGCCGGCACGGGCAAGACGACGACGCTCGCCGTTGTCCGCGAGGGCGCTGAAGCGCAGGGCTATAGAGTCGAAGGATTCGCGCCGACATCTCGCGCGGCACACAAGCTGGCTGAGGCTCGCATGGAGACCTCGACTCTCCAGCGTCACCTTGCGAAAGGGACGCAGCCCGACACGGGTGAGAAGCGCTTGTATGTGATCGATGAATCCTCGCTTGCTTCCACGCGCCAGATGCACGAGTTCATCGAACGTCTCCATCGCAATGATCGGGTGCTCTTGGTCGGAGATAGTCGCCAGCATGAGGCCGTCGAAGCAGGTCGTCCGTTTGCACAATTACAGGAAGCAGGGATGCGAACAGCGACATTGAATGACATCGTTCGGCAGCGCGACCCAGAGTTGAAGCAGGTCGTCGAACAGTTGGCACGTGGACAGGTTGGAGCTGCTGTCGAGAGTCTTGACCAGCAGGGCCGAGTGCATCAGGTGAAGGGACATGATGAGCGTATTGCTGCCATAGCGCGGGAGTACGCCAAGTCTCCCGGTGGTACCCTTGTCGTTTCGCCCGACAATCGTTCCCGCAGCGAGATCAATCAGCGGATACATGATGAGCTGCAATCGCGTGGACTTGTGAACAGGCAAGAGCATCCTGTGCGGACGCTTGTTCCGCGTCAAGAGATGACCGGTGCGGACCGCAGTTGGGCACAGCAGTACCAGGTCGATGACATCCTGCGTTACTCGCGCACATCGAAGGAGACCGGCATCGAGAAAGGCGAGTACTCCCGCGTTCTTGCTGTCAATGCCAAGGCGAACTCCTTGACGGTGGTACGGGGAAACGGAGAGCAGACCACCTATGATCCACGCCGCCAAGTTGGAGTCTCCGTTTACCGCGAGGACGAGAGGAGGTTCTCCGTAGGCGATCGCATCCAGTTCACCGCGCCCAGCCAGGAACTGAAGATTGCCAATCGTGACTTAGGAACTGTCGAGAGCATCGGGCCGGATGGCGTGATGCGCTTGCGGTTGGATGATGCTCGAAAAGTCGGATTCAATCCACAACACCATCCGCATCTTGACCACGGCTACGCCGTTACCAGCTATTCGAGCCAAGGCCAGACTGCGGAGCGTGTTTTGGTCAATGTAGACACGGAGCTTGCGGCAAAGGATCTGCTCAATAGCCGCATGGCGTATGTCTCGATATCGCGGGGTCAATTCGACGCGCAGATATTTACCGACAGTCTGGAGAAGTTGCCGAAGGCTTTGGGACATGATGTTTCGCACCAGAGTGCCTACAAACCGGAACAGGCTATTGCTTTACCTCAGCCGAAGATTGTGACGCCGAAGCACGACGTGGAATTGGGTATGGGGTTCGGGTTAAGTTTTTGAAGGGATTAGTGCTGGAAAGATGAAAGCGCTATCGCTTGCGGATCTTAGAGAGGGCAGGGGCAGTTTGAATAGCACCACAATTTTAGTAGAGGGGATGGGAATATGCCGGCAGAGAGGGTTATTGATTTCGACCGGGGCGGATCGAAGCCGTCTCAGCAGGAGAACACTAAGTTGTCGTTCAAGCCTAACCGCAGAAAGCCTCCAGAGAGGGTCACGGTGGCTCCAGAAGATAAGTTGCTGGTCGGGCGCGAAGAGGCTGCTCAACTTCTATCTATTAGTCAGCGCGCCCTGGACTACTTAATTGCCTCAAAGCGTCTGCCTACGCGACGGATTGGTGGTCGAGTCCTAATCCCTGTAATGGACCTGCGAAGGTATGCCAGTTGCGACCATCCGGAGAACATCGTGACTTATTCATCCGACCGCACAGGATGAAATCGCTCGCGCCGCGAGTTAGTGTCTGCTATACCAGCGCTTCTAGGCCATGCTTATCGACGACAAACAACAACTTTAATGCCATTCCGCTCGGCTGCTTGGCCCCCGTCTCCCATTTTTCAACGGTGGACTCACTGGTGTTCAGATAACGGGCAAAAACAGGTTGGCTGACGCGATGCCGTAGTCGCAGCTTTTTGATTTGTGCGGGCTTCAGGGCCGGGGGCGTCGTCAAACAGGCTTCGTCAAAGCCTTTCATTGTGGTCTTGTCGATCGCTCCAACCCTATGCAGGGCCGCAGCGGAAGTATGGATTGCCTCAAAAGCCTCGCTCTTGAACTTACGCTTAGTTGTCATTGCAAATCTCCATCCAGTCTTGATCTTGCAGGAGCCGATTCACTTGCTTCGGTGTGAGGCTTCCGTAAGCTCTCGTGAGCTTGCGAAACTCGACCAACTCATCGTCGTCAATGTTCGCCCGATCTTGCTTGGCGAATAAATACTCGTAAATCCAAAATGAGCCAGCCCTGGCCAGGATGATGGAGCGGTACTGGTTCTTTCGCAGGCGCTTCTTGTAGACGCCGCCGCCCAGGTCATCCGCCTGCCCCTGTACAACTCGCAAAATCGCAGCGCAAAGCTCCTCGTCCCCGATGTGTGCTTTTCGAGCCGCTTTAGCAAACCAGGAAGTCTTGAAAGTTCTCACGGGCTTTATAACCGGAGTTTTCATTACCAACAGTGTAGCACTGGGTGCAACCTGATTCCGGGAAGTAGCGCATTTCTCGTCCCCAGACTTACCCGTCGCTGTGACGTCCGTCAAGGCGCTGCGCCCGCTGTGCGGCGTGCGTTGCACGGCCCTGCCTGCCGCCTTCGCGACGGGAGTACGCCCGAAGAGAGGAGCATATCTGCTCCTCTCTTCTTGAAGAGAAGCTAGGCTTCATGTATTAGCTATACATTGCGAGATCGTGATAGAGCCGCGTTCATTTCACTCGATACATGCGCTTTGCTCAGGTGTGTATACCGAGCGCTCATCGCAATTGTCTTGTGCCCCAACACCTCTTGGATCACCTTCTGATTTGCATTGTTGGCAGCAAGTCGTGAACCGGCGGTGTGTCGGCTGAGTTGATGCCATCCAAGATCATTGATACCCGCCTCGCGCTTGGCTTTCTCAAACCACTCGCGATTCTCCCGGATGGTGAATACCCTACCGTCAAGTTTCATGCGCGTCGTTTCTCTGTCGCCTCTGAGTTCCCGCATCCGATCTTGAATTTCCTGCTGATCCTTGAGGGCCGCATGCACGTCATCCGTCATTGGGACTGTATGCGGTACGCCCGTCTTTGTATCCGGCAAGGTGATCAGGCGTAGCTTGAAGTTGATGTCGGACCAAGTGAGTGCGTACTGATTACCTTTCCGCATACCTGTTTGAGAGCCGACAGTGATTTCATTCGGATGCTCTCGCAGTTCCAGGCGGGTCATCTCGTAGTCTACTGGTGTTTCCGCAATCCACCGTGCTAAGACAGCACGGAGCTTGTCCTCTTCGGTATCACTCATCCAACGTGGATAGCCGAGAGTCACGGCAAAGTGGGAGACATCGCGGCATGGATTGGATTCAAGCAGCTTCCGCTCCCTCGCATAGGTGTAGACGGCAGAAAGCGTGGACTTGTAGCGATTCAGGGTCGCAGCAGCCAGGCCGAGGGATATAAGCCAATCCTTGATTTCGTGAGACTCCAAGGAAACTGCCGAGCGGTCGCCAAACGCTTCCTTGATGGCTCCGACCCGTTGCGGGGGATTCACCTGGTCCTTGGGGCGTTCGGGATTGTTCGGGTTCTGAATATGCGCGAGGTACTGATCGCAGAGGTTGCTAAGCAAAAGGCTGTTGGCTCGATGTTGCTTGAGCTCCTTCTTTTCGGCCAACGTGAGGAGAGGCTCCGCTGCGCTGGAGGGAAGAGAAGCGACCCCCTCTTTGTGACGTAGCCCTTTGGCTGTCTCCAGCCAGACAACTGCAGCTTCGTGGTCCAAGAAGTTCTTGCGAACGCGGCTTCCATCGGCCTTGTATTGAGCCTCCCACGTACCCCGATCAGGACGGAACTTGATGCCTCGAACCTCTTTCGGCTTCCTTGCCATCGCGCACCTCCACCATCATCATAAAGTTCTTGGTGGCACTTTGGTGGCACTTTTGTACCGATAATTCTGCACTCGCGTGCAGGTCATTGCGAGTCTGCATATGATAGAAACATATATAAATGTGTATCTTGCACTGTTTGATGCGACTCGTTGCAAGTCCCTGCAACCCCCAAAAATCGCCCTCTCAAGGCGAAGAGTCCGGGTTCGAGCCCCGGTAACGCTACCAAATATCCCGACCCCGGTTATTGATATCCTTCATTTGCGACGCCTAGAATTTGTACCCGAAACCAATCGACAGGATGGGGTAAAACCTCAATGCTGAGAGGTCGTCGCGATACTTGCTCTTTTGGGCTGCAAGGTCTTCCTGAAAGGTAGGGTTGCTGCCAACGGTCTGGCAGGCCTCGCCAAATTCATCGCAGGTAGAACCGACGAAGCCGAGGTCAACGTGCGGATAGCCGACGTAGGCGAAGCCTATTTCCACCGGAACGCTGAAGTGCTTGTTAGCTTTTCTCGGGACAATGTTTCCCCAGCCAAACCCAAACGTAGGAGCTGCTGTGCTGCCAAGTTTGAGAGTCGCAGAGGCGTGAATTGGGTCCGTTGCGCTGCTGTAATAGGTGTTGCCGTTGAGCGTGAAGCTTTGGTTCGGATTGACGGCAGCGCTGCCTGTGAGTTGATTGCCGTTATACGCAATGAACCCGGCGCTCAGGCGGAAAGATCCGTTGAACGGGTACCAGTCCAGGCTGCCCCCTCCCGACGCGAGTTGGATGTCGCCGCCGTAGGTAATGTAGTCTTCCGTGATCGTGGCGTTGTACCGGAAAAAATATCCGGTCCCGCGCAAATTGAACTTCCGCCCCAAAGGCGTCGCAACGTCAAACCCGATGCCGCCTGCTCCGATCTTCACGTCGACACCAACCGCAGAAAAAGCCTTCGTCGCTGTTTCGCGAGCAGGAGCGGCGTGACCTGGTGCGTCGTCCAATGGCTTGGTCGCGGAGGACGGGTCCAGTGTTGCGACGGAAGACGAAGAGGATTCCGAACTAGCTGCGGGGGTGACAAGCGTAGCGACATCGGTCGGCACGGAAGTCTGCGCGAGAAGGGAAGGGCTTAGAACGAAAGAGAGAGCGAGCGCTGAAAGATACGACTTATTGAAGTTCACTTATTATCCATTCGTGGTGTGACAGTCTCACATCTGCGAGAGTTGGTAGTTGAAGTTCTTAAGCGCCACGGTCATCTGTTTGCTGACACCGTTAACCTGGACGGTGGATACATGATTGACTCCAGCCGAAAGTTTGGAAAATTGCACGGCAAGCGTCACAGCATCCTTCGGATCGCTCAAATAAGTCGCTACCTGGAGCGATAAAATCGCCTTCGACGCTTCGTTGAATACGAGAGTCATCGAGTCGCCCGGCTTGATATAGTTCCTGATCACCAGCGTGACTGTGCCGGGCGTCCCGCCCAATTGAATCGAGATATTGCCCTGTTGGTAAGCCTGCTGCAATAACTGCGGGTCGGGCGGTGCATATTGCTTTACCAACCCCGCAACGTTCTGGCCATACTGCTGAAACTCATCGGTCTTTCTTGCGACAATCCTCTGCTTCAATCTGCCCCCCGAAGGAGGAGGCGCGGAGGTAGACCCTAATTCAATCTTTTGCTGCTGTCCGTCGGGGCCAATGCTGACCTGGTAACTTACCGTCTTCTTGACCTCACCTTTCAAGCTGATCACTTGTTGCTCCTGCCAGGTGTAGCGAGCGAGGGCCTGTTTGTTCGCCGCGGCAGCCTGTTTCACCGCGTCCACTTTCTTCACTAATTCCGGACTTTGTGCATAGGCGTTCGACAGAGAAAATACCAGGCCACACGCGACGGTCGCGAGCGTGACTGCCGAAATCGTGGATGTGAGATGACCCTTCATGTTTTCCCCTTTATAAACAAGCGTTCTGCAACGTCGGGCGGCGATGCCCAACGGATCGTGATTTCTTCGGAACACGATTCAAGTGCTAACCCTACGCCTCGGTCAGCAGCACGACTACTGACAAAACTGACAGTCTGTCTGAGGTAATCCTGACTAAACCCATCATTCCCGCTTTGCGCGAACCTGTCGTTCCCATCGTTAATCGAAATCGGCAATCGACGCGGCCTTATCGCACCGTAAACGTGTGCGTCCCGCTCCCAATCGTCTCTGCCTTCTCCCCCGGCAACTCGACCGTCGCCGAAGTGTTCGCCGGAATCGTCACCGTAAACCGCCGCTCACTCTGCTTCCAGTCAGACACCACCGTCCCATACGCCGAGTCGTACTCCACATGCAGCTCCGGCAGTGCCGCATCGAAGTGCGGACGAATCACCAGGTGATGAAATCCCGGGCCGCCCGCATCCGTATCAATCCCCGCGGCTCGCCGATACACCCAAGCCATCACCGACCCGAACGCATAGTGGTTATACGAGTTCATCCCCGGATCCCCCGTATCTCCATTCCACCGCTCCCACCATGTCGTCGCATCCTTCTTCACCATGTAGCCCCATGATGGATACGTCTCCGATAGCAACAACTTAAACGCCAGGTCCGTCCGCTGATTCTCATCCAGCACAAACAGCAGGAATGGCGTTCCCAGAAATCCCGTCGTCAAATGATCGCCATGCGCATGGATGTTTTTCGTCAACCGGTCCACCATGCCCGCACGCAAGGAATCCGGCGCGATCCCCGTAAACAGCGTCGCCAGATACCCCGTCTGCGTATCCCCCGCAACGCTGCCATCGTCCTTCACAAACGCCATCCGATAAGCCGCCGCAATCTTCTCATACTGCGCCTGATACTTCGCGGCATCCTCCGGCCGATGCAGCGCCGTCGCCATCTCCGCCATCTCCCGAGCCACCAGCGCCCAGTACGCCGTATCGATCAGCGCGCTCGGTGTGCCTTGGTCCGGAGCCAGCCAGTCGCTGTAATCGTTGCCAACCGCCTTGTGCCGAATAAAGTCAGGATTGTTGCTCGCAATAAAATCCATCCACCGCTGCATTGCCGGCCACGCACGCTCCGCCACCCCAATGTCCCCATACTGCAACCACGCAGCGTAAGGAATAAAGGCGCCCGCATCTCCCCACCCAGGCGCACCCGGGCCATCTCCCAACAAGTTCGGCGAAACGTCCGTGAACGCACCCTGCGCCGTCTGCGCGTCCACCACATCATTCATGAACTTGTGCGTGAACGCATCCGTATCAAAGTTGTACGACCCCGTCCGCCAGAACACCCCCGCATCGCCCATCCATCCCAGCCGCTCATCGCGCTGCGGACAATCAGTAGGAATCGACACGAAATTTCCGCGCTGCCCCCACGCCCCCAACTGGTTCATCTTGTTTAGCGTCGCGCTAGAACTCGTGAGCCGAACCGTAGGCGGCTCCGCCAAACTGTCGTACACCAACCCGTCAATCGTCGACAGCGTAGGCGCCGCCGCCAGCTCTCCTCCTAAACTCGAAATCTCCACATACCGAAAACCGTGAAACGTAAACGCAGGCGTCCAGGTCTCTTCGCCGTTCCCCGAAAGCACGTACGTATCCGTCGCATCCGCATTGCGCAGATTCGTCGTGTAAATACTTCCATCCGGATTCAGCCGCTCCGCATACCGCAGCTTCACCACAACCCCGCGAGGCCCGCGCACATGCAGCCGCACATTCCCCACCATGTTCTGCCCCATATCAAACACGGCAGGATGCGCCCCATTCGCCGGATCGAGCGCTACAGGATGAACCGTCAGCGTCGTCTGTATCGACAGGTCTGGTTGTGCCGTCACCGCCATCCCGCTATCCGGCGGCGTCGCCCTCTCCGCAGGCGTCCACTTCGACGCATCGAAACCCGTCGCGCTCCATCCAGCTGTCTCCAGCCGCGCGTCATACGACTCGCCGCCATAGATTTCCCCAAACGTAACCGGCGTCGCCGCCGTCTGCCACGACGGATTCGTCGCGATCACCTGGTGGCTGCCATCCGCCAACGTCACGTCCAGCTGCGCACGCAAAAGATTTGGCCCCGGATACTCCCGATATCCCGCCCACGTCATCGGCGAGCTGTACCACCCGCCGCCCAGCACCACCCCAAGCGTGTTCTCCCCGCGCTGCAGCAGGGAAGTCACGTCATACGTCTGATACAGCACCCGCTTATGAAAGTCCGTCCATCCAGGACTCAGCAGCGTCTCCGGCGCCACACGCTTGCCATCCAGAAACGCTTCGTACGCTCCCAGCGCCGTAATACTTAGCCGAGCCGACCGCACGCCCGCCTCCACACGAAAATCCTTCCGCAGCAGGGAAGCGTCCGTCGCAACGCGATCCGGCCCCGCCACCTCCGCCGCCCGATCCGTCCCGAGGGCAAACTTCGCAGACATCGGACCCGCAACCGCCGCAGCCTGCCACGCCTCGCCCGATCCGGCCCGCGCCTGCCACTGTTCGCCGCTGACAATCCGCTCTTCCTCTCCGTTCGCCTTGGTCACATGAATCGACGCAGCCACGGCAGAAGCCGCAGTCTTCCCCGGCGAACTCGTGCGCGGCGACGTAACCTTCAGCAGAATTTCGTTGTCCCCTGCATGCAGCAACCCGGCAAGCTCTTCACGATCAAACGCACCCCACTCATCGTGATGCCCCGTGATCGTCCCATTCACGCTCGCGGTGACCTGCCCGCGCGCCATCACATGCAAGCTTGCCGCCTCTGGCTTCCCATCCAGATGCAATTCATAGCGAAACTCCGCCGGCGTAGCAGACGGCACGTGCCGCGCATCCGAACCCGGAAGCCATAGCCATCGAATCGCCTTCATCTCCCGCTCGTCCGCAGGATCACGCCGCGTAATCCAATCGGCCTTCCAGTCGCCCGCGCTCATCATCCCCGTCTCAAACCAAGCAGCCGCCGACACCGTCTCCTTGCCCTTGCTATCCCACACCATCACCTTCCACAAGTAGCGCTGCTGCGACTGCAGCGCCGCACCCCCATACAAAATATTCACCGACTCCGACGACGCAACGCGCCCCGAATCCCACACCGCCTTACCCGAACGCAGACGGTCCGCATCCGTCGCCACCAAGATCTCGTAGCCGGACTGCATCCAGTTCGCAGTCTTCGCATCGCTCTGCCACGAGAAAACCGGCCGCGCCGTATCAACACCTAACGGATTCTCGAGCGCATTCGTCCTCAAGTGCACCGGCGCCGCGTGAGCGCACCCTGCAAACGCAAAAACCAACGCCGCAACCTTCGAAATGTTCCCAGTGAATCCAGTCATACGAGTAGCCATCCTATTCATTCGTTCGTATCTCCTGCACTTGAGCAACAGGCGTCGTCAATTCCTTCGCCTTCACATAATTGCCATACCCCACCACAATCGTCGAGCTCACCAGCAGAAATAGCCCGCTCGCCACCAGCACCTTCGTCCGCCGGCTCGTCCCTCTCCACTCCCGCAGCGCCACTCCCCACAGCGCCCCGCACAAAAACGCATACCCAATACTCGAACTCGGCGCCCCATGAAGAATCGCCCCCAGGTGCGGAACCAGCAGACCCGCCAACACCAGCGCGCCACAATCCACGCCGCAAATCCCTGGATAAGCCAATACACCTCCCACGACCATCGTCGAATCCCGCGGAACGGTATAAAGTTCGTAGCGGACGCGAACCCGCCAATCCATTGGTAGATCACGCCAAGTAGCGGATTCGGTCCCAAGCGCCCTCATTCTGCTTTAAAAAGGAGTGGCTCTCCCTGATCGCGTACCATCCTATCTGACCCAAGATGCAGTTGGAAATATAATCTCTATTGAAGTCACTCCACCCGCTCAAGGGGGCACCCTGCGCATCTCGCTCTTCATCGCCTGCTATAACGACACGCTCTTCCTCCGCACCGGCCCGTTGTCCCTGCGCTTCACAAAAATCGCCACCAAATTCGCGAGATCTTTCACCGCGAAATGCATCTCCCCAACCATGGCGACCGCCTCGAAGATTTAGCCGACGCCGCACGTCCCCTACGCGTCCTCCTTAGGGGAGCCTGCTACGAAGTCTGCCCCGTAAAAATCAACATCCCCGAAGTCCTCATCCATCTCCGCAACAAGGTCGTCGAACAAAACACCGCAGGCCTTACCGGAGCCTTCGCGTTCGCGACTGGCGCATCGCTCGAGGCCTTCCCGCCGACCCCCTCAAAGCCCTCGCCGAAAGTGGATACATCGACGCCATCACCCGCGATCGCAGCGCCAGAAATTCCAACGTCGGCAGCCAGTACGCCTAGACGCTCCCAGGTGCAGCAGTCCTAAACCAACTCCCCACGTTGACGCGCCCCAGCGCCCCTGCGAAACTCCCCCTATGCCCTACAGCGGAAAAGTAGAACTAGCCAGCGAGCGCAAGCTTCGCAGCCGCAACACGCCTCTCTACCGCGCCGCGCACTGGCCCATCTGGATATGGGTGTTCTTCCTCGCCCCCGGC
>Ga0302310_10001380_pt1 | contig 20597 bp, 19 predicted proteins | sample III_Palsa_N1_2_FD_200451 | JGI IMG/M metagenome (GOLD analysis project Ga0302310, IMG submission 200451) | Peat permafrost microbial communities from Stordalen Mire near Abisko, Sweden - III_Palsa_N1_2 | ecosystem: Environmental > Terrestrial > Soil > Palsa > Peat permafrost | place: Sweden...
GCGTGCTGCTCAAGCGCAACTACATCGAAGGCAGTGCAGTCAAGCAGGGGCAGTTGCTGTTTGAAATCGACCCGGTCTTCTACCAGGCACAGCTCAACAACAGCATCAGCATCCAGGCCCAGGATCAGGCAACGCTGGTCAATGCCCGCATCACTGTCGACCGCGACCTCAAGCTGGTACCCAACGGCTATGTATCGCAGCAACAGGTGGACAATGACCAGGCGGTCATGCGCAGCGCCATCGCCAAGGTCAAGGCAGATGAGGCGACCGTGGCCAGCGCACGGGTCAATCTTGGCTACACCAAGGTGACCTCGCCGATCGACGGCATCGCCGGTCAGCAGCAGGTTACCGTTGGCGCTACCGTCGGTAATGGCACCAGCGATGTCGGCTCCGGCGGCACCTTGCTGACCACGGTCCAGCAGATCGATCAGCTGTACGTGAACTTCACTGTCAGCGCGGCCGACCTGTCGATGTTGCAGCAGGAGCAGAGCAAGGGCAGCGTTGCACTGTCCGCGCAGGGCAAGACCACGGTGCAGGTTCTGCTGCCCGACGGCAGCAAGTACGACCAGTTGGGCACGCTCGACTTCTCCGACGTGTCGGTGAACGCAAATACCGGTGCGATCAACTTGCGCGCCCTGGTGCCCAACCCGAAGCATCAACTGCTGCCGGGCATGTACTTGAACCTCACCGTCAACCTCGGGCAGCTCAACAGTGTGTTCCTGATCCCGCAGCAGGCCCTGCTACGCGACTCCGTCGGTCCCTACGCGCTGGTTGTTGGCCAGGATGACAAGGTCGTGCGCAAGGATGTCAGCGCCAGCAACAGCTACGAGAGCAGCTGGATCGTCACCAGCGGCCTCAGCCCCGGCGACCAGGTGATCGTGAGCGGCCTGCAAGGCGTGAAAGAAGGCGGCCCCGCGAAAGCAACGCCGTGGCAGCCACCGCAAGCTGCCGGGTCTCCGGCAGGTTCTGACGCCACGGCGCCAGCTGGTCAATCCGCCAGCACCAAACAGTAAGGAAGCCGTCTCATGCCAAGTTTCTTTATCGACCGCCCGATCTTCGCCTGGGTGGTCGCCATTCTGATCTCCCTGATCGGCGTCATTGCGATGCTGAACCTGGGCATCGATTCCTACCCTGATATCGCGCCGCCACAGGTAACGGTGAGTGCGAACTATCCCGGCGCCAGCGCCGCGACCATGGAGTCGACGGTTACCCAGGTGATCGAGCAGCAGCTCACCGGCATCGACAACCTGCTGTATTTCAGCTCGTCGTCCAACTCCAACGGCAACAGCACGATCACCCTGACCTTCGCCACCGGCACCAATCCGGACATCGCTCAGGTGCAGGTACAGAACAAGATCACCCTGGCCCAGCCATTGCTGCCCGCCTCGGTGATTCAGCAGGGTGTGGTGGTGGCCAAGGCCAGCCCCGACATCCTGATGTTCATCGGTCTGACCTCGGACAATCCCGCGATTGACGCGCCCCGCCTCGCCGATATCGTCGCCTCGCAGATTCAGCCCGTGGTGTCCCGCGTCAACGGCATCGGCAATACGTTCGAGCTCGGTTCGGAATACGCCATTCGCATCTGGCTCAATCCGGACAAGCTGCAAGGCTATGGGCTCTCTGCTACGCAGGTTTTGAGCGCCGTCAGTGCCCAGAACGCGCAGTTCGCTGCCGGTTCGCTGGGCGCCGATCCATCTGTCAAGGGCCAGGAGTTCACGGCTACGGTCGCGGCCGATACGCTGTTTTCCTCGCTGAAGCAGTTCCGCGACATCATCCTGCTCGCCCAGAGCGATGGCACGGTGGTGCGCCTGAGCGACGTTGCGCGCATTACGTTCGGACCGCAGAGCTACGGTAACGCGGCTATCTATAAAAACAAGCCGGCCGGCGGCCTGGGCCTGTTCCTGCTGCCTGGCGCCAACGCACTTGCCGTGGCCAAGGCGGTGAAGTCGGAAATGGGGGTCCTGGCCAAGGATCTGCCACCCGGCGTGCAGTGGGACGTGCCGTACGACACCACACCGTTCATCGTCGCCTCGATTACCGACGTGGTGCACACGCTGGTCGAGGCGATCGCGCTGGTGTTCCTGGTGATGCTGATCTTCTTGCAGAATATCCGGGCCACCATCATCCCCACGCTGGTGATACCGGTGGCCTTGCTGGGCACCTTCATCGGTCTGGATGCGCTGCATTTCTCACTCAACCAGCTCACCCTGTTCGGCATGGTGCTGGCGATCGGCATTGTGGTGGACGACGCGATCGTGGTGATCGAGAACGTCGAGCGCATCATGAGCGAGGAAGGTCTGTCGCCGAAGGAAGCCACCCGCAAGGCGATGGGCCAGATCACCGGAGCGATCGTTGCGATCACCGTGGTGCTGACGGCCGTGTTCGTGCCCTCAGCCCTGCAGCCGGGCGCCACCGGTATCGTGTATGCGCAGTTCGCGCTCACCATCGCGATTTCGATGTTCTTTTCGGCCTTCCTGGCTTTGTCGTTCACCCCGGCATTGTGTGCGAGCTTGCTCAAACCGACGCATGACGAGAAGAAGAACGTCGTTTTTCGCTGGTTCAACAAAACCTTCGACTGGGTCACTCACACCTATCACGGCCATGTCGGCGGCGCGATACGCCATGCACCGCGCTGGATGCTCGCGTTCGCACTGGTCACCGTGCTGGCGGGGTTTCTCTATACCCGTTTGCCGACCAGCTTCGTACCCGACGAGGACCAGGGCTTCATGCTGGCCATCGTTTCGCTGCCGCCCGGTGCCACGTTGCAACGCACCGACCACGTGATGACCGAAATCCGCGACAAGCTGATGCACAGTCCGATCGGCAGCGACATCAACTCCATCTTCCAGCCTGAAGGCTTCAGCTTTGTCGGCAACGCGGAAAATGTCGGCATGGCCTTCATCAAGCTGACGGACTGGGATAAACGCTCAAAAACCGCGATGGAGTTGATCCCGCAGGCCAACGGTATTTTGCACAGCATCACCGATGCGCAGATTTTCGTGGTCAACCTGCCGACCATCCGCGGCCTCAGCCAGTTCGGCGGCGTGGACATGTATCTGCAAGCGCGCACCGGCCAGTCCCGCCAGGAACTGGCGCAGGCCGTGGGTACCCTGCTCGCCAAGGCCGGCAAGAGCCCCGAGCTCTATGGCACCCGCCCGAACTCGTTGCCGGACGCACCGCAGTTGCAGATGAAAGTTGACCGCGTGCAGGCTCAGTCGATGGGTCTGTCGCTGCCCGATGTGTACGGCGCCCTCCAGTTGCTGCTGGCACCGAACTACGTCAACCAGTTCAACTACGGTGGTCGTATCAAGCGTGTCTACATACAGGCAGATGCGCCCTATCGAATGAGCCTGGACGCCCTGCAGCACATTTATACCCCCAGCGGTATCGGTAGCACGGCCAGCACCGCCGCGACGGCCACCAACGCCAGCGGTTATCTCACCCAGGTCAATCCTTCGGTGAGCAATGGCGCGATCGCCCCGTACAACATGGTGCCGCTATCCAGCGTGGTGAAGGCCAACTGGGGCATGGGAGCGGCCGCACTGCCGCGCTATAACGGCTATTCCGCCGTGGAAATCGTGGGCAATTCCGCGCCTGGCTATTCCACCGGCCAGGCCATGCAAGTCATGGAAAACATCATCAACAAGGACCTGCCGCCTGGCTTTGCTTCCGACTGGACTGGCCAGTCCTATCAGGAGGTCCTGGCCGGCAACTCGGCGACACTGCTGCTGTTGCTGTCGATCTTCGTGGTGTTCCTGTGCCTGTCAGCGCTGTATGAAAGCTGGTCGATCCCGCTAGCCGTGTTGCTGGTGGTTCCGCTGGGCATGCTGGGCATGTTGGTGTTCTGCAAGCTGACCGGCCTGCCGAACGATATTTACTTCAAGTTGGGCCTGGTCACGGTGATGGGACTGGCTGCCAAGAACGCAATTCTGATCGTGGAGTTCGCGGTGGAGGAACAGGCTGCGGGCAAGACGTTGGCCGATGCGGTGCTCACGGCCGCCCGGTTGCGCTTGCGCCCCATCCTGATGACGTCGATGGCGTTCATCCTGGGCGTGCTTCCGCTGGTTCTCTCCAGCGGCGCAGGTGCGGCTTCCCGTCACGAGATCGGTACCGGCGTGATCGGCGGCATGTTGTTCGCCACCTTCCTCGGCCTGCTGCTGATCCCGGTGTTCTACGTCAGCGTGCGTCGCCTGCTTGGCGACAAGCTGGACGGCAACGGCAAGACTCCGCCGCCAGACAACGGCCATCCGAAGTCGTTGCAGTCCGATCCGCAGCACTGATCGTGATCCAGTGCCCTCTCCTCGTTGGGAGAGGGCACGCTTGAAGGGATGCCGGATGGCAGTTCCGTTCAAGACAAACGCAAAAAGCCCGGACAGGTTCCCCTGCCCGGGCTTTTTGTTTTAACGCGCTGTCAGTTAGCGCAAGCCGGTTTCGGCGCGCGCAATCACCATGCGCTGGATTTCACTGGTGCCTTCGTAGATCTCGGTGATCTTCGCATCGCGGAAGAAACGTTCCAGCGGCATCTCCTTCGAATAGCCCATGCCACCGTGGATCTGTACCGCCTGGTGGGCGATCCACATCGCCGCTTCGGAAGCCGTGAGTTTGGCTACCGCAGCTTCAGTGCCGAAACGACCACCGTTCTTTTCGGCTTCGCCCTTCGTCCACGCCGCGCGCAGAGTCAGCAGGGTCGCCGCGTCCAGCTTGCACTTCATGTCGGCGATCTTCGACTGGGTCATCTGGAACGTGCCGATGGGATGGCCGAACGCCTTGCGCTCACGTACCCACGTCAAGGTCGCGTCATAAGCGGCACGGGCAATGCCGACCGCCTGCGAGGCGATGCCGATGCGACCGGCGTCGAGTACGCCCATTGCGATCGAGAAGCCCTTGCCTTCGTCTCCCAGCAGGTTCTCCTTCGGGCACACGTACTCGTTGAACTCGATCTCGCAGGTCGCCGAAGCACGGATGCCCAGCTTCGGCTCGCTCTTGCCGGCGTGGAAGCCCGGCAGCGATGTATCGATGATGAACGCTGACACGCCCTTGGCGCCGATGCCTGGCGTGGAGATCGCAAACAGCACCATGTAGCGCGCCACCGGACCGGAGGTGATCCAGCTCTTCTTGCCGTTGATCACCCAATCGCCGTTTGCGTTCTTGCTGGCGCGGGTATGCATGGCTGAGGCATCGGAGCCGGACTGCGGTTCGGTCAGTGCGTACGCACCAATCGCTTCGCCCTGGGCGATCGCACGCACGTACTTCTGCTTCTGCTCCTCGTTGCCGTGTTTCAGGATGCCGTTGCAGAACAGCGAATTGTTCACCGACATGATGGTTGCGGTGGCGGCGTCAGCAGCGGCAATTTCGATCATCGCGAGCACATAGGCGATCGGATCCATGCCGGCACCACCGTACTCATGCGGAACCTCGATACCCATCAGACCGAGCTGGCCCATCTCGCGGATGTTTTCCAGCGGAAACTCACCCTTGGCGTCGAGCTCGGCAGCGACCGGCAGGATGCGCTTTTGCGCAAAATCGCGGGCGATCGACTGGATCGACAGCTGGTCTTCAGTAAAACGGAAATCCATAAACTTCTCCTCGGCGCCGCCATAGGCAGCTGATCAAGACGGAATCTGAGGCCGCAGCCAGCCGACTATTCTAGCGAGCGCCGCAGCTTGCGTCGTCCCTCGTCATCGCTGGGCCATCGCAATTTCTTGCTGCAACCGCGCTTTCAGACACCTTGGAGAGAGTCGATCGCGACCCAAATCGCTGCTGCATGAACAACACGTCGGCTTTCCGCTTGACGCCCCGATAAACCCCGGCCAGACTTGTTATCTCTGTATCGCGATATAAGGATGCCCGATGGATCTGGCGACCGCCTCCAGCGTGCTCCGGCTGCTGGCCGACCCTACACGCGTGCGCCTGCTGGCGCTGCTCGAAAACGAGGAGCTCACCGTGGCCGAACTGGCCGCAGTGCTGCATCTGGCACAACCGCGCGTGTCCACGCACCTGGCCAAGCTCAAGGAGGCCGGGCTAGTGCGCGACCGGCGTGCTGGCGTCTCGGCCTATTACCGCGCCAACAACGAAGGCGACGAAGCCCAGCACAACCTGCTCAGCTCATTGCGCGAAAGCATCGATGACGCGCTGCTCCGCGAAGACACCGCGCGCCTGCCCGGCGTGCTGGCCAATCGCGCACGCGAGGAAGGCTGGGCCGACACTGTCGCTGGCGACATGGAACGCCATTATTCCCCTGGCCGCACCTGGGAAACGCTGGCGCGCTCTCTGCTGCAATTGCTGGGCACCGGTGACGTGCTGGACATCGCTTCCGGCGATGGCATCACTGCCGAACTGCTGGCGCCGCACGCGCATTCGATCGTGTGCATCGACAGCAGCGAGCGGGTGGTCGAGGCAGCCGCCAAACGCCTGAAATCCTTCACCAACGTGCAGGTGCGCCAGGGCGACATGCATGCACTGGAACTGGGCGCGCAGCGTTTCGATCTGGTGCTGATGCTGCACGCGCTGACCTATGCCGAACATCCGGCGCGGGCCGTGGCCGAAGCGGCGCGACTGCTGCGCCCAGGCGGTCGGCTGCTGGCCGTCACGCTCGGCCTGCACGACCATCGCGCTGCCGTGGAGCCGTTCGACCATCGCAATCTCGGTTTCAGCGCAGAGCAACTTGACGGGTTCGCGCACGCTGCTGGTCTGGACGTCATCAGCTGCAACCGGCTTAGTCGCGAACGCAAGGCACCGCATTTCGAAGTGATCAGCCTGCTGGCGCACAAGCCATCTTGAACACCCCTCTCCCACGTGGAGAGATGCTTACCGAAGGAAGTTTGATGAGTACCCTGCCCTGGCTTCACCCCGAACGCGTCGCCCTGCTGGAGCAGGCGCTGCGCCAGCGCATCCTGATTATCGACGGCGGCATGGGCACCATGCTGCAGGCGCACGAACTGGATGAACATGGTTTTCGTGGTGCGCGTTTCGAGCACGGCCATGATGGTCACGCGCACGCTGGCCACGCCCATGAGCATTCGGCGCATGAACCACCCGTCGGCTGCGACCTGAAGGGCAACAACGACCTGCTCACGCTGACCAAACCGGAAATCATCCGCGGCGTCCACGAGGCTTATCTGGAAGCCGGCGCCGACCTGGTCGAGACCAACACCTTCAACTCCACCCGCATCAGCCAGGCCGATTACCAGCTGCAGCATCTGGCCTACGAGTTGAACCGCGAAGGCGCCCGCCTGGCCCGCGCAGCCTGCGATGCGATGACCGCGAAAACGCCGCACAAGCCGCGCTTCGTGATTGGCGTGCTCGGGCCCACCAGCCGCACCGCTTCGCTGTCGCCGGACGTCAACGATCCAGGTTTCCGCAACGTCACGTTCGAAGAACTGGCGGAAAACTACACCGAATCCACCAACGGCCTGATCGACGGCGGTGCCGACGTGATCATGGTCGAGACGATCTTTGACACGCTGAACGCCAAGGCCGCGCTGTTCGCGCTGAGCGAGCTGTTTCATCAGCGCGGTGCACGTCTGCCGGTGATGATCTCCGGCACCATCACCGATCGCTCCGGCCGCACGCTGTCAGGTCAGACCGCCGAAGCGTTCTACTACTCCGTGCGTCACGCGCGACCGCTATCGGTGGGTTTCAACTGCGCGCTCGGCGCCGAAGACCTGCGCCCGCATGTGCAAACGCTGGCGAGTGTCGCCGAAAGCTACGTCAGCACCCATCCGAACGCCGGCCTGCCGAACGCATTCGGCGAATACGACGAAACGCCCGAAGACATGGCTAACGTGATCGGCGGCTTCGCCCGCGACGGCCTGCTGAATCTGGTCGGTGGCTGTTGCGGCACCACGCCGGCGCACATCAAGGCGATTGCCGAGGCGGTGCGCAACTTTGCGCCGCGTGCATTACCGTCCGCAACCGAAATGGAGGCTGCGTAGATGGCGCGTCACACCCGTCTTTCGGGCTTGGAACCACTGGTCATCACGCCCGATCTGCTGTTCATCAACGTCGGCGAGCGCACCAACGTCACTGGTTCGGCGCAGTTCAAGAAACTGATCAAGGAAGACCGCTACGACGAAGCGGTCGACGTCGCCCGCCAGCAAGTCGAGAACGGCGCGCAGATCATTGACATCAACATGGACGAGGGGCTGATCGATTCCGAAGCGGCGATGACGCGCTTCGTCAATCTGATCTCGTCCGAGCCCGACATCGCCCGCGTGCCGTTCATGATCGACTCGTCCAAGTGGACGGTGATCGAGGCCGGCCTGCGCTGCCTGCAGGGCAAGGGCATCGTCAACTCGATCTCGATGAAGGAAGGCGAAGCAGCGTTCCTCGAACACGCGCGCAAGGTGCAGCAGTACGGCGCCGCCGCCGTAGTCATGGCGTTCGACGAACAAGGCCAGGCCGACACCTGCGCGCGCAAGGTGGAGATCTGTTCGCGCGCCTATGAGTTGCTCACCACTGAACTCGACTTCCTGCCTGAAGACATCATCTTCGACCCGAACATCTTCGCGATCGCCACCGGCATCGAGGAGCACAACAACTACGCCGTCGATTTCATCGAAGCCACCCGCGAACTGAAGAAACGCTTTCCCGATTGCCACATCTCCGGCGGCGTCTCCAATGTGTCTTTCTCGTTCCGCGGCAACAACATCGTGCGCGAGGCCATCCACTCGGTCTTTCTGTATCACGCGATCCGCGCTGGCATGGACATGGGCATCGTCAACGCCGGCGCGCTGACGATCATGGACGACATCGATCCGGAGTTGCGCGAACGCGTCGAAGACGTGGTGCTCAATCGCCGCGAGGACGCGACCGAACGATTGCTGGATATCGCCGACAACTACAAGGGCAAGCGTGGCGCAGCGGTTGTCGAGACACTGGCCTGGCGCGAGAAGCCCGTACGCGAACGTCTCAGTCACGCGCTGGTGCACGGTATCGACCAGTATGTAGTCGAGGACACCGAAGAGGCTCGTCAGCTTTCGTCGCGCCCGCTCGATGTCATCGAAGGCCCGCTGATGGACGGCATGAATGTGGTCGGCGATCTGTTCGGCGCCGGCAAGATGTTTCTTCCCCAGGTAGTCAAGTCCGCCCGCGTGATGAAGAAGGCGGTCGCGTATCTGCTGCCTTACATCGAAGAGGAAAAGCTGCGCACCGGCGACACTGGCAAGAACAACGGCAAGATCATCATGGCCACGGTCAAGGGCGACGTGCATGACATCGGCAAAAACATCGTCGGCGTGGTGCTCCGCTGCAACAACTTCGAGGTGATCGATCTCGGCGTGATGGTGCCGGCACAGAAAATCCTGGAAGCGGCGATCGCCGAGAAAGCCGACATGATTGGCCTGTCCGGCCTGATCACCCCGTCGCTGGAAGAAATGAGCCAGGTCGCACGCGAGATGCAGCGGCAGAATTTCCACATTCCGCTATTGATCGGCGGCGCCACCACCTCACGCGCACACACCGCACTGAAAATCGAGCCGCATTACAAGGCCGGCACAGTATGGGTGAAGGACGCCTCGCGTGCCGTCGGCGTGGCGCAATCGCTGGTCAGCAAAGACCTCGTCGACGACTTTCTTGCAAAGGTGCGCGCCGACTACGCGGACGTGCGCGAGCGTCATCGCAATCGCGGCCCCGGCAAGCAGCTGGTATCGCTGGCCAAAGCGCGCGCGCAGCGTTTCAGCTGCGACTGGGCCGCCTACGAACCGCCGCAGCCGCGCCAGCCAGGCGTCACCGTGTTCGATGACTACGACCTCGCCACGCTGCGTCCGTACATCGACTGGACACCGTTCTTCCAGACCTGGGAACTGGCGGGTCACTATCCGGCCATCCTCACCGACGAAGTGGTCGGCGCGCAGGCCAGTGAATTGTTCAAGGACGCGCAGGCAATGCTCGATCGCCTGATCAGCGAAAAGTGGGTGACCGCTCGCGCCGTGATCGGCCTGTGGCCCGCGGCGAATGTCGGCGACGACGTGGAAGTGTATGCCGATGCCTCCCGTACGGAGCGACTTGCCACCTTGCACAGTTTGCGTCAGCAGGTCGACAAGCCGCTCGAACGCCCCGATTTTTGCCTGGCCGATTTCATTGCCCCCAAAGAGTTCGAAAAACCGGACTGGATCGGCGGCTTCGCGGTCACCGCCGGCATCGGCATCGAAGAGCATCTGACGCGCTTCGAGGCCGACTACGACGACTATTCGTCGATCCTGCTCAAGGCGCTTGCGGACCGCCTCGCCGAGGCCTTTGCCGAACACATGCATGAACGTGTGCGTCGCGAGTTCTGGGGTTTTGTGCCGGACGAGTCACTCGGCAATGACGATCTTATCGCCGAAAAATACCGCGGCATCCGACCTGCCCCGGGCTACCCGGCCTGCCCCGACCACACCGAAAAGACGGCACTATTCGAGCTGCTCGATGTCACCCGCAACACTGGCATCGAACTCACTGAGGGCTTCGCGATGTATCCCACCGCGGCGGTCTCCGGCTGGTACTACTCACACCCGGACAGCCAGTACTTCGTGGTGGGTCGACTCAGCAAGGAACAGGTCGAGGATTACGCCAAACGCAAAGGCTGGACGATGCTCGAAGCCGAACGCTGGCTTGCCTCAAACCTAGACTACGACCCAGAGTGAGCCATCCCGAGTGACCCGTAGAAGCGCACCCTGTACGCGAAAGTCTGCATAGAACCTGGGGGAGCGACTTCAGTCGCGATGCTCTGCTATTGGCCTTGCTGTTTCGCTCGGAAGCTAAATGCGTTTCGCCCCCTACGTAGGGCGAGCGACTCTGAATCTTCGTCACCCCTGCGAAGGCAGGGGCCCAGTGGCCTTGCGCGAAACCTGTCGTTGCTCCTGCAGCTCTTGTGGGAGCGACTTCGATCGCGATGCTCTGGCGTTGCTGTTTGGCTTGCTGGTTTTAGAGCCTAAGAGCGTTTCGTCCTCCGCAGGAAGGTGAAACGCTCTGCACGCGAAATAGCAGATCGCGGGAATACAAGCGATCCCGCACAGCGCAGGCCACTGGGCCCCTGCCTTCGCAGGGTGACGGGGGAATAAGCAGTCCCGCGAGCACCCGCCCCTCACCCCAACCCTCTCCCCAGGAGGGAGAGGGAGCAGAGCGTCGCGCAAGTGACTTGCTCGCCGCAGGAGGACGAAGCGCTCTTAGGCCCTGAAGCAAGCAAACCAAACGGCAAAGCCCGAGCATCGCGACTGAAGTCGCTCCCACAAGTTCTACGGAATCGTATCGCCAGTCACGCTGTTTTTGTGATGGCGCAGATGCACGATCAGGTTGTAAACCGAGACGAACGCCGGGAAGAAATTCGAGATGATGCCCACCGAATCGTTCTTGCCGACGGTGAAATATCCCAGCAACAGCGCGCTACCCACCACCGATAGCCACCAGAACGACAGCGGCATCACCACCCGCTTGTGCTTACGCGTGTAATACAGCTGCACAAACCAGCGGCTGGTGAACATCACCGAGCCAAGCAGGCCGACGACCTTCCACGGTGTCAGCTCGAAATGCTGCAACGCATGCAGGATATGGGCAACTTCAGTGCTGAGAAAATCCATGATCGGGCGCTTTGGCGTTTGAAGAGCGGCGAGTTTACAACCCCCGGGGATGCACCGCCGCCGCCGTTTGCGACCATCCAGGACCCTTCCGCGGGCCGCCAAGCGGCCACAGCCATTGACCAGCCACGTGTCTGCCCCTAAAATCTCGCGTTCTCGGCGGGCGGTTAGCTCAGCGGTAGAGCACTGCCTTCACACGGCAGGTGTCACAAGTTCGATCCTTGTACCGCCCACCATACGAATCAAAGATTTAGGCCATCCGAAAGGGTGGCCTTTTTCGTTGCTGTGAAAAATCTGCGTAAAACGTCGTTTCTGAGGGGTCTTTCAATTCTGCTGTGATCAGCCAGTGCAGACAGCCAGAATCGAACCTATGCCAGCAGCATCGGCGGCGGAATTTTCCCGTCATGCGTGATGCCTTAGAGGGAGCGTCTCAAAGAGCACGGCATGCTTCCCTGGGCCGCACAGGGGCACGCAGTCAACTGCGCTCATCAGTTACATGTAATGACTGGCCTGCTGCCGGGAGATTGAAGTGTCCGACATTGACGACCATTACAGGGAAGATATCCCGCGCTCTCATGAAGAGATTGAAGCGCACGAGCTGGTAACCGCGTTGAGCGGGCTTACCTTATTGCGGGATGACCTCGCCATGTCCAGTCAAGCGTTCAATATAGCTACAGTGGACCAGTTCTTGATGGGTCTGGAAATGGACTTTTTGCGCAGCCGAATGGATGAGGACACCCCTCGCGAGCCGACTCGGACCATCTTTTTGGCTGCGCAAACCGAAATGTGGATTTTTGCCACGTATGAGCTGATGCGGTCATGGAGAGAGCGCGCAAAACTGGTCATCAAGCTGGCCGAGCATGGCGGGCTCGATGCCAAAATCTCTCACTTGGCAGCCAAGCCATCGTGGGATTACGGCAGCCTCATGGTAGGCCGACAGCTGACGCGCGTGCGCGACGAACCTGGCCTCGTCCAACGGCTTCGCGACGATGTGCTGCGCGCGCATGTGCCGTTCCATTTGCTGGAGTGGGTGCGGGTACAACTGGCCAAGCATCAGGAGCCGGGAAACGCTAGGTCATACATTCGTTCGCATCCCATGATGGATCGATGGACTGGCTCGCTGAACTATGAGTTGACCCAAGGGCCAGTGACAGCAACGACGATGAGCAGGAGAGATCTTGCGGACGCGCTTTGGGGCCTCGCCGACGCGACCGTGCCATCGCAGGAGTCAATTGCGTCCTTCGATGAATTCCGAAAAGCCAAACCCCCGTCGTTTGACGCATAGCTCCTAAATTGGATCCAGAGGGAGGGATGGGGTGACCTTCGCGGCCCTTTCCTGCCTCGGGCTGCGGCGCGACAACCGGCGCGTGTCGGCGCCGTGATGGCAGTAGCGCTTGTGACGTGGCCTTAGCCCGAAGTGCGCGTCAGCGACGCTTGCCAGCGGTGTGTCAACGCAACGCGTTGTCCACGGGCGGTGCACCCGCGGTCCCCACGTTGCGCGAAGCGTATCGGGCGTCGGTGCGGTTACAGTGACCCCATCGTCCCCGCCCCTCCTCGATCACATGACCCTTGACCCGCCGATGGATCCAAAGCTCACCGACGATCTAACTCTGATCTATGAGCAAGTCATGTGGCTGGCGCACAAGCCGAACGTGAGCGCGAGCATGGCGCGGGCTTGGTATACGCATGTGTGTGCCGGGCGGGTGAAGCTGAGGCTTCGGTCTTTCACCGGATCCGTGTCAGCGGCGGCGGCCGCTCATCCAACGCAGGTGCTCCGACTCGAGCACTATCTGCGCATTCAAACCCGCCTGACCCAGTTCGTGAAAGATCACGTCAAGAATGGCAAGGCGGACCCCGCCGAGTTCATCCGGCTGTTGGTTGAATGCGAGCGCGTCCACATCGTCACGTTTAAAGAGAACTACGACGCGGTGAAAGCAAAGGGCGACTATTTCGCCGCAGGGATCACCCTGCTCCCTTGGCAGTCGCTCCCTATCGAGCACCAGGCAACGCTGTGGCAGAAAATGTTGCGGGGCCGGGTGTCAAACGCGCGGGAGTTTCAACCACAAACAGCCGCTGTCGCGGCAGTTTGATCAGTCAGGGCATCACATGGACGACATCACACTCTCAGACACTTGGCCAGATCGCTCTGTTTCTCCGCTGACGGTTCCGTGGCCCGCTCAGGGAAACCCTGGCGCTGTTCGTAACTTCACGCACGCCTCGGAGTGGTTGGACCTCATCCGCGGATGCAATCTGCGTGGAGCGGTTCCGCAGATTGTGTCGGCGAGGTTTAGCCTAGCGCAAAAGCTGTATGCGTATGGGTGGCTGGAAGACGGTTTCGTCAAAGCAGGTGAGCTCGCTGCGGTCGTTGCTCTGGAACTAGCCCTGCTCAATCGTTACGGAAACCTGGTCGCAGATCCAAAAGCGGAGAAACGGAAGAAAGGCCCGGTAAAGTCCAAAGGCAAACCGCCCGTCCCAATGTTGTTCGCCCTGCTCCGCCACATGGTCGAAAGCGATGGCCTAACAGACAGCTCGCTTCCTTCTGCACGGTTCTATGGTCCAGTGGTCTGTCGTCTGTATGAGAGTAATAAGGAGCGCAACGCGCGCAAGGACACCTTGATCGGTCCACCGACGACGTTGGTCGGCATCCGGAACGGGCTCGCCCATGGTGATCCCTATGATGGTTTGCCATGGGGAGGCCTGCTCGAGCTGGTGCGAGACCTCATCGAATACGCTTACCGTGGCATCTAATGATTTAGATTGGGCGAACACGCCGCTTCGCGGCCGCAAGCTGAGTTTGCACCAGCGTCCCGCTGAACACCCGCACTCAGAACACCTACTGCTCGCCAACTCACCTGAGGACACCCGGATGCGCCTGTTCGATCTGATCGCGTTGTGGGAGCCGGACTGCACGCCGCAAAAAGCCAAGATGCACTTGGCGCGTCACAACGGCATCGAGGATCCCATCGACGTTTTTATTCGTGGGGAATTCGAAAGGTGGCAGCAGTGGCAAAGCGGACACTACTTCAACCGTCCCTATGTCGTTTCGCTGGTTCAAGCCCGCCAACCCATGCTCTGGCTGTTCGCGGGGTTGTATCGACCCACAGGCAAAACGCGGATCGAAAAGACCGAAGATGACCCAGCGCACTGGTGGTATGACCTCGATCGGTTGCCTGCCGCGGATGAATGGGTGGGCCGGCTTTACCTACGTAGTCCCTACACCAAACGGAATTCCTGGACCTACGGAGAAACGCTGGTCGAAGAACTGACGGTGGTGGAGCTGCTACCCGAACGCCTGTCCATCGGTGCGTTCCCTGGCTACAAAGCCGTGGACCTTTCCATGGCAGAACTGCGTATCTTGGCTCAGCAGAACATCGAGTCCTGGCGGTCCGCGCTCGCTTCGGTGAAGGGCATTTACCTGATCACCGACAAGAACGGCGGGTTGTATGTGGGTAAGGCGGACGGTGCCGACGGCATCTGGGGCCGCTGGTGCACGTATGCGCGCACCGGACACGGCCACAACGTGGCGATGAAAAAGGAGTTCGGCATCGAGGCGCCGCCGGAGCGCCAAAATGATCTGCGGTTCTCGATCTTGGAGATCGCCGACCTCAACGCATCGGACATCGACCAGCGTGAGGCGCACTGGAAACGCATCCTCAATTCAAGAGGCTTTGGCTACAACCGGAACTGACGATGACGGAACAGGAATACATGGCGGCCGTGGATTCAGTGGTGACGCGCTGGCAGCAGGACCGCACTGGTGAGCCGCTGACATGCCGGGCCTTCGAAGAAGCTGTGCCGGCACATTTACACGCGAATGCGGGGTTCTACGCGGGCCAGCATGGCGGTCAGGTGGTGGTGCGCGCGCCCCTCGTGCAGCATCCGCAGGACTGGACGATGGTGTGGGTCATGTCCCACTTCGTGGTGCACACGGATCAGGACTTGGTGGACGTCACACTGAAACAGGAGGATCTGTTCGGCTCGGCGTTCGTCTCACTAGAAAGTGATCCGGCCGAGTTTAAAGAATGGGTCAAGCGGTATCCGCGGGATAGTCGCTCGATCGTCAAGCCGTATAGCCATGAAGAATGAGGACAAGGCGGTTCGGCAGGAATATCGGATTCAACTGGCTGGCGGTGACTTCCAATTGGCCCGAGAAATCGCACTGCACCTGCTTAAAAAAGGCTGGCACGACCATGAGATTAATCGACGCGGAGCCAGCCGAATGCAGCAAACGGCCTACACGACCGCTTTTGTCGTGACCTACAACCGGCCCTTCACTTCTGGCCACGGATGGGATCGACTGCCCATTGGCGAAGTGGACCTGACCCCCGAAGAACGTGCCTTGCACAGAGAGTTGAAGGATTTGCGCGATCAGGTGCACGCACACACAGATCACGAAAAGCATGATCAGCGGGTCTGGTCGCGAGAAGAAGGAGGACGCCAGTTCGTGATCACGACGACCCCGCCCTACCACCTTTCCAAGAAACAGCTCGAAATTGCGGTTGTGATCATAGACAAACTCACCCTGCACTTTTGTCCAGCTTCCAGGCGGGAGACGACGCGCTGATCACTTTATGTCGAACCTTGGACCAGGGAGTGACGGGTACAGCAGGCGCGCTTTGTTCAGGCCGCCAGTCGATGCTCGTAAAACGGCCGCACGCGCCGATCGAGAATCGCGTACAGACTCGGGAGGTCATTCGGATTCGGATCGAGCCAAGCGGCGATGTCGTCCTCCCGGATCGGAACGGGACACCGGTCATGCCCTGCCTCGACGACTTCCAACGGCGGATCGTCGGTGATTGCCGCGAAGGTATAGAAGCCCGGATCGTCTCCAGCCGGCTCGACATAAGTCCACAGACAGGCCACGAAGAGATTCTCACCGGTCGATGGCGTGAACAGGATCTCCACGTTCTGCTCGCGCTCTCCTGGCACCAGCGGTCGCTTCTGCAGGTCGTGCAGATAGACGCTTTCGTAGAACCGGTCGACGACCATGAGGCCGTGGTTATAGCCGAACACCTTGCGCCACACCGTGGATAGCTTGTCGCGCCGCGCGTTGTAGGTGCCTGGCTTCTCGATCTCGTCGGCTTCCGTCCAGCCTGGCAAGCGGCAGCGGTATCGCATCGGCACGACTATCCGCTCGCCACCCTTAGAATCGCGAATCATCACCGGGGCAAAATAGCCCGGCCAGATGCGGTCAATGCCATCCGCTGGTGCTGGCGAGGCCATGTCGTCGAGCTTCCTCTTGCCGGCGTCGATCATGTTCGTCGCAACTCGGCGATCGTTCTCGGCTTTTTTGGTCGGCTTCGCTGAGGCTAGCTTGGCATTCGCTTCCACGAGGCGCGCTTCTTGTATGCCAATCTCGGACGCGATTAAGGCAATCGCCTCAGCGTCAGCTTCGCGCGCCAGCTCGACCGTGCCGACATCGAGCACGCCGCTCGTTGCGTCGGTCATGGCGCGGCGCATTGCTTTCGGGATGACCTTGACCCAATTGCCCTTCTTCTTCGTCCAGCCGGCGAGCTTGGTGAATTCCTTAAGGTCGAGCTTTCCGCCATAGCGCTCGTACTTCCGGAAGTCCGCCCAGATCTGAGCTGAGTAGCACATGGTTGTGTCCGCGGCGTTGTCGTGCGCAAAGCCTACTACTGCCCCACTCTCAAAGCGTGAGAATGCCGCGGCGTACATTGCCCGAATGGCCCGACTACCTCGCAAGAAACCCTTCACCATCGATATCGACCTGCTCGCCGACTGGCGCCCGTATGCGGACGCTCCGCCAGCGCCACAGAGCAACCGTGACTGGCGCTACTTCGGCGCGGTCACCTACAACGGCGTGACCGGTGCGCTCGCGTGGAAGGGTGCAGGATACGGGCAGGCGGTCGGCTCAGCGCGCGTCTACGAGTTCGAGCTATGGGAGCGTATCCGACTGCAGACAATCATGGAGTTCGAACATCCGCCAGGCAAAGAGCTGGCGCCGCAGTTTCCGCAGGAATGGCGTAGGGGCTATGGATAAAGAAAAGCCCCGCACTGGGCGGGGCCGTTTAACGAATCTGGAACTTAGCAGTCAGTGATCATTTTCGGCCTTGGACTCAAGGCCTACTACGAGCTTGAAAGCCTTCATCAACTCGGCTTTTTCTTGCTCTGACCAGATATATGCAGGCGCACCTGTCGGTGCCGAAAGGCTCGCGCTACTTTTTAGCTTGCTACCGGTCGCAGCTTGCTTAGCCACGAATTCCGAGTAGTTGTAGGTGTCTTTCGTTTTGTGGTTCATGACTGTGCCCTTCGATAGAAGTGCAGATTCCGCATCCGCTAACGTAGCCGTATGTCCGTTTAGATTGTGATTTCCGGTGGAAAGTTCAACAAAAACTACAGTGCCGCCTGTGCACAGATCGTCATTCATTGCTGACTCAATTGACTTTTTCACGCATCGATTGCGCGAGTAACATTCAAACGCGAATGGGGCGCCGCTGCCGGCGAACTTGGCCTCTTCCTTGAACGCAAGCGAGTTGTCACCAACCGTGTGGTACACGATGCCGCCAACTGGCGTCACCACGTTAAACACGATGTCGAACGCCTCGCCATTCTCGTATCTGTTGAGCGGCGGCGTATTCAGCAGGATCAGCAGACGGTGAGACTTTGAGCGCGCATTGAGGAATTCCGGCGAATTCCAAGATAGGCAGTCATCGCACTGGCCCCACCATCGCATCGGGCCATCGCCACGCTCAAGCGTCCGTCGAGGTAGGCAAGAGAGCATTCATCGTCGGGTAGCAGCGGTCACCTGGGAATCTAAGGTCGGCCAACGCAAACCAAGCCTGAAGGGGTCATCGTGAAGATCCGCAAGGTCTCGAACGCGTCGAACACCTCGGTAAGCTTAATGCGCGTCACGCCGATGTCGGGCAAAGGGTCTCCGCCGGGCAAACCTGGGATCAACATTGCGCTCTTCGCCTCTACACGGTAGATGTCGTGGACGAAGATGCCGATCACTTCCGCACCTCGCACGCGCCACTCATTGTATGCACCGTCGACTTGAAACGTGCTCTCGAAGGTGTCCAGGTTCAACGGCTGTCCCCCAGAATGATCGGTGCCGTCCGACTCCGAGAAGGAGCCGGCATCGGTGTTAGAAACGGATAGAACTGAGGCTGCGGTCGGCCTAAACATCACGCCGACACCGCCGCAGGGTTGCATGGGGTGTCCGGGCCAAAGGACCGAGCATGAGAGAGGCCATTCGTCCTTGTTGCTGATGGCCTTTTGCAGGTCGTCGGGAAACACTCCATCCGCGCGCATTTTCGCGTAGTGCGAAAAGTGCACAACGACGGCCTTACGCTGCTCAAGCGCTGCTGTGAGGATGTCGTCAGTCATTGGGTGCTCGCAAGTGGACTGATTGCTACGGCTCAGCCAGCTCAACCGCTAGTGCGTGTGCTCCGTCCTCAATGTCGTTTAGCGGATGGTCTTTACAGTACTTGTCTATAAAACCCTCAAACGCACCGCCTGCATCGCTCTGCTTTCGCATGTGCGCGCCTGCCGCCTGGACACCTGTGATGTAGCCCTCAACCCAGGCCACGTCGGTAGCTCTCAGCCCCCGGTTGTCTCCGCTCCATGTCCCGCACGACAGCGCGCCGACACCGTACATGTGAATCATGTGTGGGCTGTCTGTCGTGTGACCCGGTGTCCACGAAAGCAGGCTTAGTGCGGCTGTAGAAATCAGCAAAGCCTTGCGCATCGAAATATCCCCTTCCACCTGGAGTACGCATAACTTATCAGATCACTACCCGCCTCCTCGACTTCATGGTCAAAGTCGACGGGGGAACCACCAACGGCCTGCTCGTAAAGTACACCGGCCTTCTGAATCGTCGGAAGGCGGAGATCATGCGTTGGAATTGCCTGATCTAAGGAGTAGGAAGATTGGCTTTTAGGTAGTTGATGAACGACGTACAGGACAGTAAGAAGTACTTTGCGTCTGCCTGGCGTAAGCCCCCCGGTGTGTCCAGCATCGCGTGACGAATTCCGTCAGCATCATTTGTGTATCCGTACAGCTTCGAGAACCCTTCTTTGAGAGACTGGTGCAGATGACCGCTCTTTTCCAAGACCTTTAGTGCGTCACCCAGCGTTGCCTTTGGGTTTCCCGAGACGACACGCGCCATTGCCTCCACCGCAGATACGGATTCCTTGATTGAGTTGCGATAGTCCGGCTCCTCGCGATCCGCCAAATGTCTCAATGCCGTCTCAAGGTGAGTCCTTACTGGAACAAATCGTGTATCCGCCAGCGCTTCGGCGAGCATCTGCTTTTCTTGGGGGTCTGTTATATCCACGAGGATGCCGTCAATGAACGTATATCCGGCCATCTCCCGCTGAAGGATACGGTTCAGCGCGGTGACCAACTGGGGCTTGTGCTTTCCGAAATTGTCTGCCAAGAACTGAATGAGATCGTAGACATCGTTCCACTCACAGGAAAAGAAATATTCACGAATGCTTGCGAGAATATTTTCTGGTCGGCTGTGGTAGTTCCCCGGCGGTCTCGAATCGACAGGCAGCTTTAAGTAGTCAGCCCAGAGAATACGGCTGAACCACATGATCTCCCCTTCGGCATAGTGCTTCCGCCCGAACATGAATCCCTCAGCGGACCAAAATATCGAATCCAAGACGTTCCAAAGAGAATTACGCAGTGAATGATTCATCGCGCCAACCTGCACGACGTCAGCAACCTGCTTGATGCCTTGGCGCTCGCTGAAAGACTTCATGGAAAACGACCCCTGTAAACCGAGAACCTACACCACAAAGTGTCAGCCACACGGCAGCAACGTCCGACTCGGGTGTAGGACTTTTTCACAACTAGTGACGAACCAGAATTTCCATTCGATGAACTAGCGGACTTGTCGCTGAAAGCCGCCGTCGCCCAGTTGTGAATCGGGATTGTAGCTGCGGGGCGTTAGCAGGCTGCTGAAATACCTCCGCCACATCGTAGACTCTCCTCCTCCCGACCTGCCTGCCTCGAGACCTTCAGATGCGTGGTGCCGATGTCCTGCAAGAGAGCCTGTTCACTGTCCGCAAACTGGA
>Ga0302310_10001383_pt1 | contig 20562 bp, 13 predicted proteins | sample III_Palsa_N1_2_FD_200451 | JGI IMG/M metagenome (GOLD analysis project Ga0302310, IMG submission 200451) | Peat permafrost microbial communities from Stordalen Mire near Abisko, Sweden - III_Palsa_N1_2 | ecosystem: Environmental > Terrestrial > Soil > Palsa > Peat permafrost | place: Sweden...
CGTTGAGGTCGCCATCCCCGCCTCCCGACGTGGTGTTGAGGAAGGTCGTCAGGTAATTGGCACCGTGCGGGATGCCCACGGGCGTCCAGGCCGAGTCATTGAAGCCCGGCGTTGCGAAGGCGGCCGAATCCTGCGTGTTCTGGAACAGCCACGGGCTCTGGCCCGGCATGCCTGCAGACAGATTGATCGTGACGCGCTGCGATGCTGGCACTGTGGTCTCGACCTGCTGCGACCACGCGGCGTCCGCGCACAGGCCGGAGGAGACCAAGATCATCAATGTCAGGAGGCGCGCGCCGCGGGTCGAGATGAAACGTGCGATTCGATCCATGGGGCTCACAGGTAAGTCCTCTCCAACACTCGACCGAGACAGCCCGCCGAACCGAGACCCGATCAACGATGCGAACCACTCCACCTTCAACTTGCGACGAGTCACGTTCAACCGCGTCGGGCAGGCAGTGTTGGAATCGCTTCCAATTTCGGACCATTGTTGTCAGCTCATCCATGGACAGTCGTAATCATTTGCAACCTCCGCGCCTTGGCTCGAGGCACTCTTCCTCAGCTTGACGCAACCCTCTCGTTGGGTAGGTGTCCGCTTGTCGACGCAGACACGTGCTTGCGGCAGGGATGCCTACGCTGGGGACCGTGCAATACGTCACGGGGTAAGCCACCCGACCGCGGAAACTGTCGACGTTAGACGTCCTTCAGCGCCTTGGGCTTTTGCGCGGGGTAATCGCTGGCATCGATGCCGGGCCCCGATCCGGGCGTTGCAAATTTCAACAGTAAGCATCCTGTGCCCCCCCCCTGAGCCGGCGAACGCCCGTTCAAGGCGTCGAACTTGCCCTCGGGTTCTTGTCCATCACGCTCATCTACTCGTGATGAACACTGGCGCAGCACACTACAGCCGCACGCGGCCAATTGCTGCCGGTCGCGAACGGTCGGTCTCGGGCGCCGGCGACCCGAAAGCGCGCGGCGCGGCTGTAGGGGCTGGCGACTGCCCAGGCAGGTCTAGCCCGCAAGCGTCTCTCGTCGCGCGTATGCGGGTTCTGTCGCGATAGTGGAGGACAGCCATGATAGGGCCATGGGTATCGCGAAGATTCAGAACGCCAGGCTGTAGAACAGCTCTGCTGCGGACATGACCTGGCTTTCGGGGCCGGCCCGCTGCGCCTTGCGGATCATGTGCATGACTTCGATGCCCGCGATGATCTTGGCGGCGGAGTGAAAGTCCTTGAATTCCAGCGTCGGCCTTGTTCGGCGCTTGATGGCACGGTGATCCTGCTCTACCAGGTGTTCAGGTATTTGGACTGGCGCAGTTCGATGGCCAGGCCTCTGTCGGCGATCAAACCGTGCGCGGTCGCTGTTTTGGCGCCGCTCTTGTCGATGGTGACCTTCTCTGGGACGTCGTTTTGATCGATGGCGCGCTCGAAGAAGCGGTGCGCCGCCGCCGCGTCGCGTCTGGCGGTGAGCAGGAAGTCCACGGCCCTAGTCGCGTCGATCTGCGGCGCGATAGAGGAACTTCCACTCGCAGTTCACCTTGATGTAGGTCTCGTCCACGCGCCAACTGGGCCCCCCCCCGGGTGCTTGCGGCTGCGAAACACCTTGGCCAGCGCCGGCAAAATCTTCAACGCCCAACGATGCATGGTGGCGTGATTGACGGCCACGCCGCGTTCGGTCATCATTTGCTCGAGGTTGCGCAGGCTCAACGGATAGGCGGCGTACCAGCGAACGCAGACCAGCATGATCTCCAGCGGATAGTGAAGCCGCCGGAGCAACTTGCGAAGGACGACGTTTCGAACTGGATGTGCACCGGTACCTTGGCCCGTATCGTAGGGACATCGACTTACGCCGACAGAGCCCTCGCTCGTCCATGTGTGCACGATCCGATTAAGTGCACACATCCAAGCGTGCGCGCCATCACGCGATCGTGCTCAAACCCGCCGTGCCGAGCAATGGGGCCTTGGGGCCGTGCTTAACGCGCTCCACTAGCACTGACAATGCAGTTTCGTCCGCTTCGCTTGGCTTCGTAAACAGCCGCGTCCGCTCGCTTCACGGTTTCGTCGACGTCCTCGTCATCGAAACTCTGCGCGACACCAATGGACACTGTCACCTTGGCGTCGGCCGGAAGCATCGCATAGCGCATTGCTTCGGCGGCGCAGCGAATGCGCTCCAACGGCACGAAGGCCTGCTCCAGATTTGTCATCGGCAGCACGACCAGGAACTCCTCGCCGCCGTATCGACCCACGCTGTCTGCTTCACGCAGCGCGCTGCGCATCGCATCGGCGAGCCCCTTGAGTACTTCGTCCCCGCACGCATGGCCGAACTGGTCGTTCACCATCTTGAAATGGTCCGCATCGATCATCGCTACGCACATCGGCTGCGCGGCGCGTTCGCCGCGCCGACGCTCCCGACACAGCGCCTCCCGGATTGTTCGCCGGTTCTGTAGCCCGGTGAGCTCATCGAGCGTGGCGATTAGCTCGATTCTCCGCAGCGCTTCCGTCAACTCGAAATTGGTGCGCTGCAAGCGTGCGCGGAGTTGACTGACGTAGCCTCCCATCACCGCGAACCAAATCAATACGACGGAGAGCTCGCCCCATTGAAGCGCCTCGCGGCGAAGGGCCGCGCCATCATGCGGAGCACCGCCCAGCGTGAGGGACAGTAGCACTGCGGTGCCGTCGCCAACGATGAACACCACTGCAATTGCGAGCAAGCGACTCAGCTTCAGGCGGAACGCGCCGAACAGAAGCGTCATCAAGTAGAAAGGAATCACCAGGGCTCGCCCGGCGACGGCGTAGTACGCGAGCACCGTGAGACTGGCGCCTCCCCACAGCATCTGTTCCATTGTGAGGCTGGGATCCTTCGATCGGCGGTTGATGCCGCTGCCAAGCCACGCCGAGAATACTAAAATTGCCCCGATACCAAAGATCGCAAAAAGCTCCGCCCCTCGTTCCGGAATCATGCCGAGAGATGCATGGAGCCAAACCAAAAGGATCAACACAAAAGTCGTTACCACGCCCATTAAGTGGCGAGCTAGACGGACGCGTTGTTGACCAACTTCTGGCGCAGGTTTGCGCATGCGGTCGGTCGACTTGCCCGTGAACCGTCTCAAGGCGACCGCGATCGACTCGTTTTGAGTTTTGCGACCCGAAGCTGCCATCGTTGATTCTCAAGTGTAGGAGGAGGGCGCGTGGCGCCAACTGCAATCCCCGAGCAGACCGGGATGTATAGCACGACGCGGTGCGCCGCCGCAGGTCGTGCGGCGTGCGCCAGGGCCCTGCACGCACTACAACTCCCACGGTTTGGATCACTCTCTTCTACGCCGTGGCAGGGCTTGTCGCCCCAGGCGGCGACCTGGTCAGCAAGCAGCCCGGCGTCGGCTTCAGCCACGTGTAGTCGGGGTCGAGGTCTTGCTTGGCGGCGTCCAGCAGAGGTCGTCTGTTCTGTGTGCCATTTAGGACGCTTTCAGTTCCCAGCATCCATGCGGGTTTGCGGGGTGGTGCCAGCTGAACCCCCGCGTGAATGCTGAGGTTGTTGGCGCCAGCGCCGATCTGAGCCACCGCGCCGACGTTCGACTGCGCCACCTTGATGAGCAAGAAGTCAGTAAGCGAACGGCGATACCTTCTTGACGTTTCAGATGTATGGACCATCGTCTTTGGGCGGTTTGCGCCGACACTGGAGCCGCGTCAGACCTCGTCTGTTGGTGCCGACTCCGCTTTGAGCCACCGCGCCGACGATACAGTGAGCCGCCCGATCAGAGCCCTAACCCAACACGCATGCGGATTCAGCAGTGAATTTCCTGGCTCAACTGGAGGTCGGCACACCCCGTGAAATTGGCTCATTCCGACGTCGGCGCGAACACGCTCCTACCACGATCGTTCCGCAGCATCACTGCGCGGCTTCCGCCCCGAGGACTTGCAAGCCGAGAATGATCGGGCCGAGCAGTTGCGCCAGTTCCCGCAGCAAAGCGTCCATCGCGGCGTCGTCAGCGCAAATATTGCATGCGTGCTCAAGCGCCGCGGCTGTCTGCTGTAATCTGGGAATTCCAAGCGCACCCGCCTCGGCCTTCAAATCATGCGCCATGCGTGCAGCCACAGCGGTTTGGCCAGCAGCACACTCGGCTCGGAACCGTTCCAAGAAATTCGATTCGCGATCGCGGAACATGCGAAGCAGACGGCGGTACATCTCCTCATTGCCCATCATTCCGGCGAGGGCGGTTTGGCTGTCGACGCCCGGGAGTCCAGCCAGCGGATGAGGACGCGGTTCGTCGCTTGAGGGTGCTGCCGAGCTGGTCGCGGCCTGTACCGGCTTAATCCAGCGGGCGAGTGTTGCAAACAACTCATCCGGCTTGAAGGGTTTGGCTACATGATCGTTCATGCCGGCGGCAAGCACTTTGTCGCGGTCTCCAACCATCGCGTTTGCCGTCATCGCGATCACAGGCAGAGCCTGCCACTGTGGCTGCCGACGAAGCGCCCGAGTGGCAGCGTAGCCGTCCATCACAGGCATCTGGCAGTCCATCAGCACGCCGTCGAATTGCTCCCGCTCGAGCATTGCCAAAGCCTCCTGCCCGTCGCCCGCGGCGCGCACGACCACGCCGGCGCGGCAAAGGACGTCCATCGCCAGTTCGCGGTTGATGGCATTGTCCTCGACGAGAAGGATGCGCACCCCTTTCAAGCGGGTTTGCTGGGCGACCAGCAATTCGGTGCGCCGCGCAGTCCTCGTGAAGTGCGGCGCTTGAAAACCCATCGCGGCGTTGCAGGCATCCAGCAGAGTCGAGGGTGTCACCGGTTTGGTCAGCAGCGCAGCGACCTTGAGCTGAGACTGCGCCAGTTGCCGCAGAACCACGTCACGGCTGAAGGCTGTCAGCATCATCACGACTGGCGTTGGGTGGACCTTGGCTTCACGCTGGCTCAACCGGCGCAAGCATTCAACGCCATCAACGCCGGGCATCCTCCAGTCAAGGAGCAGCAGGTCGTAGGGCATGTCGCAGGCCTCAGTCTGCACCACCTTGCGCATTGCGTCCAGGCCGTCGACAGCGCTATCCGCCGCCGCCGCGAAAGTGCGCATCATTTCACAGAGCGATTCGCGGGCGCAGGTATTGTCGTCGACCACCAGCACACGTGCACTCGTCAGCCCGTCATGCGGCGGCACACGAGACTCTTCAGCCGACTCGGACCGCAGTCCGAATGGCACGCTGAAGAAAAACCGGCTGCCGCGGCCAGGCGCACTGTCCGCTTCGAGTTCGCCACCCATGAGAAACACCAAATGCCGGCTGATCGCCAAGCCCAAGCCCGTACCGCCGTAGCGTCGGCTGGTCGATGAGTCCCCTTGGGAAAATGGTTGAAACAGCCGCTGCTGCTGCTCGGCGCTCATCCCTATTCCGCTGTCGCGCACCTCGAAACGCATCAGCGCAGTCGCACCTTCGGTCCGAACCACCTCGACCGCCACGACCACCTCGCCGCGCTCGGTGAACTTCACGGCGTTGTTGCCCAAGTTCAGCAGCACTTGACCCAGCCGCATCGGATCGCCGATCAGTTCCATCGGCAGTTGCTTGGACATGACGTACACAAGCTCCAGCCGCTTCTCTTCGGCATTCAAGCCGACAAGGCTGCTGAGATTGTCCAATACGTCGCCAAGATTGAACGCAATGGACTCTATGTCGAGCTTGCCGGCCTCGATCTTGGAGAAGTCAAGAATGTCGTTGATGATGCCCAGCAACGATTCGGCTGCGGCATGCACCTTGTGAACGTAATTGTGTTGCTGGGGAGTAAGCCCACTTTGCAGCGCCAAATGGGACATGCCGAGGATGGCATTCATCGGCGTGCGAATCTCATGGCTCATGTTGGCCAAGAACTCACCCTTGGCTTGAGCGGCCGCATCGGCTGCTTCCTTTGCGACACCCAAGGACATCAACGAGGTCTCCAACTTCGCGGTCAACTTCTGTTCGCTAATCGCCGTGATCCGCAGGGCCTCAAGCGTTTGCGCCATCGTCGAAAACTCGTCCTGTGATGTCAGCGCCGGTACCGGAACGCTGTAGTCGCGCCGTGACAGTCGTGATGTCGCCTCGATCAATGTGAGTATTGGTCGCTGGACTCGGCTGATCACCAAGCGGAACGCCGCCATCGAGGCCGTCAAGGCGACGGCAAACGCTGCAAGCGTGAGGATCAGCCGCCAAGCGCTGTCGCGCAGGTTCTGAGCAGCATGCTGATTCATCCGATCGAGTGCGGTATCGGCGATCGCAAGGATCGGCTGGAACGGTGCATCGCACAGTTTGGTCCACTCCTTGGGGTCCACGATCGGCTCTGAAACCGTGCCTAAGCGCGAATAGATGGCATCGCGAGCCGCTGCGGATGCGTGATAGGGATCATCCGTTGCGTGCAAAACCTCAACCAAACCGTCTTGCAGCGGTGTAGACAGCAGCGTGTCATCAAGAGTTGAGCGGATTTGCGCAATGGCCGTGCGTTGGGAATCCACCCAGCGTCGCCGGTCCGGTGGCATCATCACGCCCTCTGCGACGAGCGATCGGTTTACGGAGCACTCGCGTCCGACCTCGACCCGATAGTTCCAGGCCAGCTGATGGACGATGAAATAGTGCTCCGTCAGCGCATCGGCCACGCGCAACTCGCCGCCGATGGCGTTCAGGGCGGTTGTGAATTCGTCATGAACCTGTGTGTTGGCGTCGTCCCATCCCTTCATGCTTGTCAATCGGCGGCTGCCTTTGGGCTGGTGCGCCATTTCCAGGATGTCAGTCCACCGCTCCCGGCTCTGAGCCACCTTCCCGCGCAATGTGTCCAAGCGGTTCACGGCCGCGGATACATCGCTGGGTGCGATGGCCTGGATCGCCTCTTCTGACTGGGAGTTCAGCTCGGCGAACACTCTCGTCAGCTCGGGCACGGGGTCGTCCAAGGAAATCAACGCCGTCTGTATCGCCCCAAAGCGCACCCGAAGGAGCTGACGAGTCTGGAAAATCTGTCTGTCTAAAGCGCTCAGACTCGTGATTCGTCGCGCCGCGGTCACGCCACCCCAGGCCGACACCACGAGCAACGTGACGGAAATGATCACGACTGCGACGACCAATGCGAACGAACCCAGCAGGACGCGCGAAACCGAATGCCTTTGCAACGATGAGCGAGGCGGTGACTCCACGGTCAATGCGCCACAGCGTCCCGCACGCAATGAGGCGCCAGCATGAGCAACGCCAACCCTCTTCGTTTGGTGTGCCTCGTACCCATGGCGCGTACTCCAGTAGACCCGAGAAAGGCGGCGAACTCATCGCAACATGTCGCCTGTTCGTCGGACTGGGCCGACGACAGCACACTGTTCTAGGGCTTGAAAACCGGCGGTTGCATTTGTCAAGGTCATGGGGCCGCCCGATCTTGCCTCCAACCACTCCAGGACAGCGAGCGCCCTGAATTTGCCTCGCCAACCATAACTCGCCCAATTTGTTCTGAAATTGAGGTCTACCCTGATGTGCAAGGTGCCGAGCAAGATCGGGAGGCCATCGTGATTTTCTATATGGCCGGAGAACAGCTTAACGAAAGGCTGATCTGACTCGACTCGAGTCGTGTGCCCATACCGCTGGCGATCGAAAAGAATTCCACGAGAGGCGCCCTTCGTCCGAGACCCTGTAAGAGGGATTCGATAGACGGTTCATCGGCCGGCGATCGAGTCGATTCCCGCGCCGCATCACGAACCACCGTGGTGTCCGGCCGTTGGGCGACATTCATGAAGTTCCTATGGGAACAAGCTCATGTCACCTCTTCCCCCGCTGCGCTGCTAGATGGCGAAATCTGAAGATGTGAATACGCTTGCGGGGGTTCGACGAACGCCGAGCCAGCTCACTGGAAGGACACCCGGACTCTTTGCTGGGATGCTCAATATCGTTCTGCAATCGGCCTGCAGAGTGGCCGCTCAGCGTTGCGACGAAGCGATGCGGCACGCGTGCATAGCTTCCCAAAACTTCAACGCATCGAGACGAGTGAACACATCTTTCTGCATCCTTGCGGGCGCCGCATTCGCGGCCCTGCGCTGCGCCTTTGGAATTGGATACCGGCCGCCGCTACGGTGCCCATGAGAAACGAGCAACTCTGCCGTCACAGCGGCGACATCTCGTCGGCGGCAGTGTGAACTAGATCGCACTGCCGCCGACAAACGTGTCTTTCACTTGCATTTGGTTTCGGTTATGTCGTGGCCTCGACCATGAGTCGGCGGTCAAATAGCATGACTATTTCGGCCGCAAACGTGGTCTTCATCACACCCCTGCTGGACATTGCGGCGACTAAATGAAAACTTTCTCACGACGCGTTCCTGGATTTCTCGCCGTGGCGACCACATGGATTTTGGCGACGGCGCTTGCCGCTTGCGGCGGGGGCAGTGGCAGCAGAAACAGTGCTAGCGCCAATGCCGATTCGACCACAGCGACCTACACAATCGGAGGAAGCATCTCCGGTTTGGCGAACGGTGCGCAGGTCGCGCTGCAAAACAACGGGGCCGACGCGTTGATACTGAGCGCAAATGGCGCCTTCAGGTTTGCAACTCCGGTCGCAGCTAGCGGCAACTACGCTGTGACCGTGAGCGGTCAGCCAACCGGGGAAATTTGTTCATTGGCCGGTGGCACCGGCTCCGGCTCGGGGGTGACTGCCAGCGTTAGCAATGTCAACGTCGTCTGTTCTAGCTACACCTATTCGATCGGCGGGACGGTCACAGGACTGGCCACCGGTGCCCAGTTGACGTTGCAAAACAATGGGGCCGATGCGCTGACGGTGAACGCGAACGGGACTTTCACGTTTGCAACGCCGATAGCCTACGACGGCAGCTACAGGGTGACTGTGAGCGCTCAGCCAACCGGGGAAATTTGCTCGTTGACTGGGGGCACCGGTTCCGGCTCGGGGGTGACCGCCAGTATTGGCGACGTCAGCATCGGCTGTTCTTCCGATACCCATACGATCGGGGGCACCGTGACGGGGCTTGCCAGCGGTGAGCACGTCACGCTGCAAAACAACGGGGCAGATGCGCTGACAGTGAACGCGAACGGGGCCTTCACGTTTGCGACGCCCGTCGCCTACAACGGCAGCTACACGGTGACAGTGAATGGTCAGCCACTCGGCCGAATTTGTTCGGTGACCGGCGGCACCGGCTCTGGCTCAGGCGTGACCTCCAACATCGGCACCGTCAGCATAGTCTGTTCTTCCAATACCTTCACGATTGGAGGTACCGTGACCGGTCTGGCTAGCGGCGCGCAAGTGACGCTGCAAGACAATGGAGCCAATGCAGTGACGGTGAACGCCAATGGCAGCTTTGCCTTCACCACGCCTGTAGCCTACAACGGTAGTTACGCGATAACCGTCAGCACCCAGCCCACGGGGCAGATCTGCTCACTGACCGGTGGGACCGGTTCCGCCTCGGGGGTGATTGCAAACGTCAGCAACGTCGCCCTCACCTGTTCGACTGATACGTACGCGGTCGGCGGAACCGTGGCGGGGCTTGCCAACGGCACGCAGTTGACGCTACAAGACAATGGCGCCAATGCATTGACGGTGAGCACCAATGGCGCCTTCACATTCACTGCTCCGATCGCGTACAACGGTAGCTACGCAGTGACCGTCAGCAGTCAACCGACTGAACAGACCTGTTCGGTGACGAATGCTGCGGGCTCCAGTGTGACTGCGAACGTTGCGAGCGTCAGCGTAAGCTGTGCCCCGCAAGCTATCTCATCGAACGCGTTGGATCGCATCAATTTCGGTGACACCGCGAGCGATGCTTTTTCGGAGTCAGCTCACGCATTCGTCAACGCGGGGCAGCCCACCGGAGCAGGCTCGCTCGGCCTAACCTATCGAGAAATCGCTCCGTCGGCAGTTGCGGCGAGCGTGGGCAACAACGCGGATAACGAGGCGCTGACGTTCACGATGACGTGCAGCCCGACGTTGCAGAACTATGTGACGATCCAGGTGTGGGGGTCGGATACGATTTCCGACTATATCTACCTCTACACGCCGACGCAGGGCAATGTCACCGGCAACTACAGCGGCACCAACCAGCCCGAAATCGACAATCAAGGTTCGGATCCGGTACTCCCAGGACGATGGCTATACGAGACGCTCCCGATTCCGCTGTCGATGACCAGCGGCAAGACCTCGGTCACGCTGACGCTCAACGCGGCCCTGACGGCGGGAACGACCTCTCGGCCAATCTATTCAGCGTTCACGCATACGAGTCCTTATCTGATCGTGTCCCCGAGCGACCCACAGGGGACGGCCCCAGCGGCCGCGGCGCCCACCCCGTCGACTTACAACAGTGCGTATTTCTCATCGATCCTCAACAATTTGTCTGGCTATGTGAGCGTATCGGAGGGCTATCAGCTCTACGGCCCGACGTGGACGGCGGCAGTGAATGCCGGGACTGTGCCGGTGCAGGTGATCGGCTCATTTGGGCTTCACCCTGCGCCCTCCCAGCAAACCTATGCCGGCTGGCTGAACGCCGATGCCGTTTATACGCAGGGCGGCAACAACGTCATCATGCAGCGGCTAGAAATGCTGGCGTTTGCCTATGTGACGCCGAATTTCCTGACGAGCTTCTATCAAAACAGTGACACGGAACAGAGGATCGTCGCGGCGCTCGATTCGTATTCGTACATGCAGGCGCTGGACGGTTGCTGGGGCGATATGACCGAGTGGGATGGCGTGGGGGCGACCACGACCTCGTCGTCGAACCCCTTCGGCCGTCAAAACGCGCAGTGCAGTCCGATCGAGGGTCAGGGCACATGGGCGCTCGGTGCGGCCATCTTGCAGATGCAGGGCGATTCATCCTTTCGAGCCGCATTGAACCAGCCGATCAGCAGCACGCTCGAGCCTGGGGTGCTGCGCTACCGGGCCTACCAAACGATGCTGGTCAACAACATCAACTTCTTGACCAGCCCAATCGGCCATGGACATGCACCGAACCAGGATTTGCTTCAGGCCAGGTCGTACGTTTATTCGAACCTGGCGCTGCGGGCTCTCGACAAGCTCTACGGCACCAGCCTGGCGCGCAGCAACGCCCAAATGTACAGCGACTATCTGAACGAGACTGCTGGAATTGTCCTCAGCCCTGCCGAAGACCTATCGATCAGCAACGGCGGGCTGGGGCTCGAGAAAAATGGCAGCCTCAACGGCAGCTTCGACGGCGGATACGGGTGGCTCGACGCCCTGTATCTGTCCAATCTGGCGAAGATCCTGAACGACAACGGCATCGAGACCGCGACCTATCATCCCGTGCGCACGGTAGCGATCAATGCGGCCCATGCATTCTCGAACTTCATCTATCCGTCGCTCGTGGCTTCCGGCTCCAGCTATTCGACCACGATGCGCTCGGAGCAGGCCCTCACCTTCCGCTGGAGCGCGAACGTTGGCCCGATCGCGACGCTGCAGCTTTATTTCGCGGCAGCCGAATTCAACGACCCCTATGCCCTTCACGGCCTCTATTTGGAACATGCCAACGGCATCACCTGGAGTCCTGAGCCCTATGTGGGTGCGAGCCAATCGGACAACGTCGCGATCAGCTACATGCTGGCGTACGCCGACTACGTGACGCTGTGCAATATGGTGACCTCGCAGCCGATCGACCCGAGCGGTGTCACCTTCCTGAACGAGCCGGCGCATGCGGATGGAGTGTGGGCCGATCCGACCGGAAGCACGATCATGATCAAACATGCTGGCGAGAGGCTGGGCATGGTGCTCAACTGGCGTCCGCTGATGACACCCGGCGTGTCGACGGCGTTATCCCCGAGCGAGCCCATGGACAACGTTGCCCGTGTGCATGACACGACAGCGACAACGGATCGCATCGCGACGATCAATATGCCGGCCAGCGCGGCAACAGGAGCTTCAGGAAACTACACATCGGGTGCGGCCGAAACGTTGTACATCGGCCGCTACGGCAACTACCTCGTGGGATTGAACCGGCAACCTTCGGTTGCGACGATGACGCTGCCGCCCGATATGACTCTTGGGACGGCTACGGATTTGGTGTCCGGAACAACCTACGATTTGACGAAGACCCGAAGCATCACAGTTCCGCCCTTGGGCTCGATCGTGCTCTTTCAATCGCTCCCGACCTGGGCTGGTAAATAGTCGGCGTTGAAAGACCCTGGCGCGATTCCGGTCAGGGGTCTGCGCCTGCGTCTGCGTGTAGCAGAGCACCGCGCTGGGCCCGCACTTCTCTCGCGTCCACGCCGACGCAGACAGTTCTTTCATAAACTCCTGCACGGCGGTATGGCCCATATGAAATCCTTCTCAAGCCGCTTTTCGACACCGCTTGTTGGCGCCGATTCAAAATTGAGCCACCGGGGGTGCGGACGATTACTTGCACTGGATGGAAAAGTGCGTCCGCTGCGCGCAAAGGCGGCGTGAATCAGGGTCGAAAGGCTCTCGCGCGAAACCAACGGGCTGTTCCGGATCGGCCAGGAGCAACACGTCGAGCTTGCGATGATGTTCTCCCGGCTCGAAACCGCCGCAGAATTGAATTGGTCTCCCGCTGTCGTTGGAACAATCGTTCTAGCGCTGCTGTCGTGAGCATTCGCTGCCAGCCTCGCCCTTGTGCTGAGCATCGAGCGACGCGTGTCGGGAGATCTCGGCGAACCGGCGCCCGGCATTTCAAAGGCCGGCTGATCACGCATCCGCAAAGCTGCCCCTCGTGAACGACTGCACCTGGCCGAGCCTGTGTGAAAACTCCGAGCGCACGCATTTTTGAGGGTCGTTTTACTCTTGCCGAGGCCGCGATCGCTCAACTATGCGCGTTCTGACGCCTCGACTTTTCGAGTTGGTGATTCAGCGGCGAGTTTTCACACAGTCTCGGCCAGAAGCTGCCGCTCGCGACGGGCTGCTTTGGGGTAGCGCAGTGCGATGACGCTGTCCCCCGCCGCTTCATTCGATATCGATGTCCAGTAGCGCCGAGCCTAACGACTTCCCGTGCGCATCCAGCGCGAGCGACCGCGTGACGCCACCGCCCAGTGCACCGCTCATCACGAAATTGAGTGCGCCCAGGCGGGGCAGTTCGTAGCGCAGCACCTCGCCGTGGACCACGCCGCGGAAAAAGGTTCGCACGCGCTCTGGCGTGAGCTCCCGGCGCAGAAGCTCGTAGTCGCCCGGGTTGTAGGCGATGACGGCGATGTTGGAGGTGTTGCCCTTGTCGCCCGTTCGGGCGTGGGCCAGGTTGCGCAGCTTGGGCATCTCAAACCTCCACGAACTGGACGGCCGGCCGCGCGAGATGGCGCGGGATCAGCACGGACTGGATGGCGACGATCTCGCGGACGGATTTCGTCGCGCCGCCGCCGCCGGATGGGCCGTTGGTATAGAGCGTCTCCACTTCGTTGCCGATGCGCGTGGCCTCGGCCAGCGATGCCGTGCGGCCGATCACGCGCACGCGCACCTCGTACGGATCGGCATGACCCCGGCTGCTCTCGGTGCCATGCAAGGCGTCGACACCGATCAGGTCGAAGCGGAGCTCGCGCGCCTGGGTGCCGATGATGGTCAAACGCTCGCGAACGATGTCCAGCGCCAGTCGCGCGCGCGCGACCGCGCCCGGGCCCGCGTACGAAATCTGGCCCTCGCCGGCGTAGCCGTCGACGTAGCCGACCGAGACCTTCAGCAAACCGGTCGCTGCGCTGCCGCTGCCGCCGGACACGCGAACGCGATCGGGGGCAATCTCTTCGACCTCGACGCCGCTGAAGTCCGCGACGACGTCGGGCTGAAGGTAGCGCGCAGGGTCGTGAATCTCGTAGAGCAATTGCTCCTTGCAGGTCGCGGCGGTGACGCAGCCGCCGGCGGCCGCGAGCTTGGTGATGACGACGTCGCCATCCTCGCCGACTTCTCCGATCGGGAAGCCGAGGCGCGCCAGGTCGGGCACCTCCTTGAAACCGGGGTCGGCGAAATAGCCGCCGGTGATCTGCCCGGCGCATTCGAGCAGATGGCCGACAACGGTCGCCTGGCCCATGCGCTGCGCATCGTCCAGTGGCCAGCCGAATTCGTGCGCCAAGGGTGCCGCGAACAGGGCGGGGTCGGCCGCTCGGCCGGTGATGACGATATCGGCGCCGTGGGCGAGCGCGTCGCGGATGCCTTCGACGCCGAGATAGGCGTTGGCCGAGATCAGCGTGTCGAGGCGGCTCGCGACGGGCTCGCCGCTCTCTTCGAAACGATAGTCGCCGGACAGCACGACGGCGAGCACGTCGTCGCCCGTCACGGCCGCGACGCGCAGCCGCGCGATCCCGAGTTCCGCGGCGATGGCCGCGACACGGCGCGCCGCGCCGACCGGGTTGGCCGCGCCCATGTTGGTGATGATGCGCACGCCGTTGCGCGCGCACGCCGGCAACACCGCGCGCATCCGTTCCTCGAGGAGCGGATCGAACCCGCCCTCCGGATCGCGGCGCCGCGCCTGCTGCGCCATCGCGATCGTGCGCTCGGCCAGGCACTCGAAGATCAGGTAGTCGAGCTGGCCGTGTTCTGCGAGTTCGAGCGCGGGTTCGATGCGATCGCCGGAGTAACCGGCACCGGCGCCAAGGCGGATCGTGCGCATGGAGCTGTCCATTTCAAAGAGGGAAGACGCCGAAAACGACGCAGGCCAGGGTCATGACGACCGAAGCGCCGAACAGCAAGGGAATGGTGAACTTCTGGTGATCGGCCAGGTCGATGCCAGCCAGTCCGACGACGAGGAAGGTCGCCGGCGTCAGCGGACTGACCGGGAAGCCGGTGGTCATCTGGCCCATCAACGCGCCTTGGGCGACCTGGAGCAGCGGGACGCCCAGTTGGTGCCCGACCTCGCCGACGACCGGCAGGACACCGAAGTAGAACGAGTCCGGATCGAACAGCAGGCTGAGCGGCATCGAGATGAGTCCTAGGCCGAACGGAATGTGAGATGCCATCCCGGACGGAACGAACGCGACCGCCGTCTGCGCCATCGCCTTCAGCATGCCCGTGCCTTGCATGACCCCGGTGAAGACGCCCGCCGCCAGCAGGATGCCCGCCATCATCAGGGCGGCCTTGGCGTGCGCGTCGACCCGCTCGCGCTGCATGTCGACATCGGGGTAGTTCACTAGGAGCGCGATGCACAGGCCGATCATGAACATCACCGCAGGCGGGATCTTCTCGCCGAGCGCGACCATCGTTCCCAGCACCACGATCGTGAGCACGAGGTTGAACCAGAACTTGCCAGGTCGGCGCAGTGCGCGTTGCGCATCGGTCAACGGCGCTGCCGCGGGGGCGGCATCCACTGCTGCGGCAGTCGCTGCGCCCGTCAACCCGAGTCGGCGCTCCTCGCGGCGCCCGAGCCACCAGCACGCCGAGAAGACAAAGACAAAGCCGACGAGCTGCACCGGCACCAGCGGGGTGAAGATGTCGCCGATCGGCAGCTTGAGCGACGCCGAGGCGCGGATCATCGGGCCCGTCCACGGGAGGAAGTTCACGCCCGCCGCCATCGAGACGGCCGCCGCGAGAACCCGGCGATCCATCCCGAGGCGGTTGTAGAGCGGCAGCATCGCAGGAATGGTCACCAGAAAGGTGACGGCGCCCGAACCGTCCAGGTGGATCAGCAGCCCCAGAAGTGCCGTGCCCATCACGATGCGCGTAGGTCGCGTGCCGACCGTTCGCAGAATGCGATCGATGATGGGGTCCAGCATGCCGGCGTCGGTCATGACACCGAAGAAGAGGATTGCGAAGACAAACATGCCGATCACCGGCGCGAGGCTTTTGAGTCCGTCCACCACCATCTTGCCGGTGCTCAGACCGAAGCCACCGATCAACGCGGCAGCGATCGGGATGACGATCAGCGCCACGAGGGGCGCCATACGCTTGGTCATGATGGCCGCCAGCAGCAGCACGATCGTCAGCAGACCCAGCAGGGGCAGAGGAATCATGGATTTGTCTCCGTCGTTTCGTCGGACGTCCGCCACCTTCGTGGGCCGCGGATCGCTTGTTGGAACACAGCTTATGAGTGCGGCGCGGCGCGCACAATTGAATTGATCTGATTGCAGCGATAATTCATCGTTATGGATCTGAACCTGCGCCAGCTGCGATCCTTCGTCTCCGTCGCGGAGCTGAAGAGCTTCACGCGTGCTGCCGACCTGCTGCACGTCTCGCAACCGGCCCTGACGGTCCAGATCCGCAAGCTCGAGCAGGCGCTGCACTGTCGACTCTTCGACCGCACCAGTCGCACCGTCGACCTGACGCGCATCGGCCGCGACCTGTTGCCCGCGTTGAGGCGAACGCTCCAGGATCTCGATGCAGTGGTCGCCGAATCGCAGGCGCAAGGCGCCGGACATCTCGGCACGGTGCGCGTGGCGTCGCTGCCGTCGTTCGCGGCCAGCTTCCTACCCGATGTGATCCTCGCTTGCCGGGCGCGGCATCCCGGACTGGCCTTCGTGGTGCGTGATGCGGTCGCGGGCCGCGTCGTCCAACTCGTTCAGGACGAGGAGGTCGACCTCGGGATCACCGGCGGACATCTGTCCAATGCATCGCTGGAGGTGCTGCACGAAGTCGAGGATCGGCTCTGCCTCGTGCTGCCCGTGCAGCATCCGCTAGCCAAGCGAAAGCGCCTGCGCCTTGAGCATCTGCTCGAGCTGCCGCTGGTGCTGACGGATCCGGCGACCAGCGTTCGAGCCGTCGTCGATGCTGCCTTTCTCGGCCTGGGTCGACATCCCAACGTGGCCTGTGAAACGACCTACATGATCACGGCCGTCGCCATGGTCCGTGCGGGGCTGGGCGTCACGATCCTTCCCGAGTCCGCGCGCGAGGTACGCGCCGAGCCCAGCCTGGTTACGCGACCGATCGCGGAGGATGCGTTCATCCGCCGAATCTCGTTCGTGAAGAAGCGGCTGCGTTCGCTTCCGCCGGCGGCCGAGTCGTTTCTTGCGGAATGCAGGGCGACTGTTGTGTCGCATCCTCGATGACTGTTCCCCTTGCGTCAAAGCGCTGTCCCAGTGCGCGCTGCCGCATAGGCCGGGCCCTGCAGTAAGCACTCCATCTTGACGCACGGCTTCGGCCGGTGGACGTCATTTTTGGAAGCCTTCACTGCCGTACGATGGCAGGCATCGAATGTTCGGAGCCGGCTATGACCGGCCGTTCGCGAGTGACCGGTATCGGGCAGGCTAACGGGTCGCAGGACGCCGGTTATGCTCGCGGCATGTCGATGGTCTTGTACTGAATATGCGGCTCGCCTCTGACGGCTTCACACTTGTCCGAAGAATGTTGAGCGAAGCGGAATGCGATGACGTTTCGCGGTCTCTTGGGGCCGCGGACACACGCGGCGCGGGCTCGCGCCTTCTTTTGCACGAGGCCTGGTGTGAGGATCTCGCCTGCAAGGTGATGGCGCATCCAGACGTGCGCGAGGCTTTGCCTGTACGTGCCAGGGCCGTCCAGTGCACATTTTTCGAGAAGTCCGCGGCCAAGAACTGGCTCGTACCGATCCATCAAGATCTGAGTATTCCCGTCTCAGGCCGGGTCGATCACCCGGCCCTGTCGGGATGGAGCGAGAAGGAAGGTGCCATCTTCGTCCAGGCCCCTGAAAACGTTCTCGAGCAGATGCTGGCCGTGCGAGTCCATGTGGACCACTGTTCTCCAGAGGATGGCCCGCTCCGTGTCGTGCCCGGGTCACATGAATGCGGGCGTGTTGATCCGGGGCAGGCAGCGATTGCGGGACGGACGGCAGGGGTTGTAGTGCCGGCCAAGCGCGGCGACGCGCTGCTGATGCGACCGTTGGTGCTGCATGCCTCGTCGAAGTCTTCCGGTTCCAGCCTGCGCCGAGTCCTGCACTTCGTGTTCGGTCCTGAAGTGCTACCGTACGGACTGGCCTGGTGAGGGCGAGGCCCCACCGTCGCTGGCCGGCCACGAGCGGGCGTCGACGAAGGTCCGCTGTCGGGAGGTCGATCGAATGGCCGCATGAACGAGACTGAATCGCTGAGACCGGTCGACCCTGGCTCGCGGGCGCTCCTTCGAGTTCGCGCGATAGCGCTGAAGCGCTTCGTAGCGACCGGCGGCCTTGCGCCTGGGAAGTCAGCGCGGACGCTCTACGATCCACAACATGCCAGTTGCAAGACAGTTCTCTGCCGTTGACACGCGGCGCCATGTGGTCGTGATCGGCGCAGGCGCGGTGGGAAGCGCCACCGCCATCGAGGCCCTGCGTGCGGGCCTGCGAGTGACAGTGGTTGAGCCCGATGCGCCGGGCGGACCGCAGGCCACCAGTTACGGCAATGCCGGCTGGCTCTCCTCGCATTCGGTGGTGCCGCCCGCGTTGCCCGGGGCTTGGCGCAAGGTGCCGGGCTGGCTGGCCGATCCGCTCGGACCGCTGGCGTTGCGCTGGAGCTATCTGCCGCGCGCCACTCCTTGGCTGCTGCGCTATCTGGCCTCGGGCCGGACGGAGGCGCGCGTACAGCGCACAGCCAAGGTGCTGCGCACGCTGCTGGCGGATGCGCCGATGCTGCACGCACTGCTGGCGACCGAGGCTGGCGTGCCGGAACTGATCGAACAGCGCGGCCTGCTGCATGCATATCGGTCGCGCGCGGAGTTCGACGCCGACGCGCTGGGCTGGCGCGTTCGCGGGCGCGTCGGTATTCAATGGGAGGAGTGGGACGAAATCGAACTGCGTCGCCGCGAACCGGATCTCGACGTGCGCTACACGCTCGGCATCTTTGTGCCGGAGGCGGGGCATTGCCGCAATCCCGGCGCGTACGTGGCCGCGCTGGCGCAACATGCGCTCGCTACCGGCGCCCGACGCATGGCTGCGCGCGCAGTGGGTTTTCGAATCGATAGCGGCCGGCTGCGCGCAGTGCAAACCGAGGCCGGTGACATTGCCTGCGACGCCGCTGTGATCTGTGCCGGCGCGCGTTCAGCCGCACTCGCGGCGGCGGCCGGCTCGCCGGTACCGCTGGAATCGGAGCGCGGCTACCACGTGGTGGTCGAGGACGCGACGGTCGGCCCACGCACGCCGGTGATGGTGGCCGACGGCAAGCTGATTGCGCACTGGATGGACGGCGGGCTGCGCGCGGCCGGGCAGGTCGAGATCGGCGGCCTGGAGGCCGCGCCTGACTGGCGCCGCGCCGAAATTCTGCATCGGCACTTGAAGTCGATGTTCCCGAGATTGGCGCAGGTCGCACCGGATGCGCCTTCCGTCAAGCGCTGGCTCGGTCATCGTCCGAGCATGCCCGACGGTCTGCCCTGCATCGGAGTGGCCCGCGCCAGCGCCGACATCATTCTGGCCTTCGGCCATGGTCACGTCGGTTTGTGCGGCTCGGCGCGCACGGGCCGACTGGTCGCGCAACTGCTCGCGGGCGCGGCGCCGGAAGTTGCTTTGGCGCCTTTCGACCCGCAGCGCTTCGGCTGACCCGTGCGGGGCGACAGTCGCCGTCGGCTCTATGGGCCCCGATGCGCACCTTGTCGACGGCCCAACTCACCTTCGCGAGCGCTGTCGTCCAGGGAGCAGCCGGCAAGTTGTAGCCGTAGCCGCCCCTGAGCGATCGGATTGCCTGCATATGGACGTCTTTCAAACAGCGACCATCGCTTCTCAGCTGCCGCATAGGTCCCGGCCTCGTCGGGTGCGAGCCAGTCGCTGTGACGACGATAGCGAGCAGGGTTTCATCCACGCCACGCCCGCCCAGGATCTCCTGTCCAATCTGAGCTTGGAGTGGCAGCAGCAGGTATGGAACCTGCTAGCCATTGAGCCTTCGCAACAAGACCGGTCGACCTCACATGAGAACCTTTTGCCTACTGTTGGCTGCCGCGCCGGCTCTTGCCGCAGCGCAGTCGGCGTTGGTCGTGCACCCGGACGATTTGCACACCGTCACCGTGTCCCCCGGCGTGCAACTCAAGGAACTAACCGGTCGCAGCGCTGCAGCGGGATCAAAGACCGACCAAGCGAGCGTTGCCTGGTTTCACCTGGAGCCGGGACGCGCGAGCGCCTGGAGTTACAACAAGGTGGGCGAGGAATCGTTTTTCGTCCTCAAGGGACACGGAGAGGTGTGGACCGGCAGCCGTTCACAACCCGTCCGACCCGGCTCATTCATCCTAATTCCGCCCAGCGCCGTCCGCTCGATCCGTGCGAGCAAAGATGAGTCGCTGGAGTTCTATGCCATCACCACGCCGGCGTGGAGTAGCGAGGACGATGTCCTAACCACTGCGCCTGAGAAGGCGCCCAAGTGAGGCGTCGAAGGCTGACGTGCTGGTGCGACGTTCCGGACGGTGAAACGGCGGGTGGGGGAACCACGGGCGCACGCTTCCGAGAAGACCCGCCGCATGTTCATGTGCATTTGGGCTTAGCCCTAGAATGGTCAAGATGAGCATGCGCGATGACAACGACGACGCCCGTGACCGTCGCAGCCGTATCTTGGATGGGGCACGCGCGGCTTTCCTACGCTTTGGTTTCGAGCGTTCGAGCATGGCAGATATCGCCGCGGGAGCAGGCGTATCGCGGACAGCGCTTTATCACTACTTCCCGGGCAAGGAAGACGTTCTTCGAGCCGTCGTCGACGAGTTTCATGCCAAGAGCCTGGGCGACGCGGCCGAGGCGCTCGACAAAAGCTCGACCCTCGCCTCAGCCTTGGCAGGTCTTCTC
>Ga0302310_10001384_pt1 | contig 20555 bp, 22 predicted proteins | sample III_Palsa_N1_2_FD_200451 | JGI IMG/M metagenome (GOLD analysis project Ga0302310, IMG submission 200451) | Peat permafrost microbial communities from Stordalen Mire near Abisko, Sweden - III_Palsa_N1_2 | ecosystem: Environmental > Terrestrial > Soil > Palsa > Peat permafrost | place: Sweden...
CAACACCTCACCGTCGCCTTTGCGCAGAGTGATCACTCCGCCGCAATGACCCTCCCGCTTGATCTCCGCAAGCACGCCTACGCTCGCGAACGCGCGCAATGCGGCACTGTTGATCGTGACGCCCGTTCCGAGCGCGCGCCAATGCGCGTCTAACTCGACCAGATCGACAGCAATGCCTCCCTTGCTCAGGCAAATAGCCGCCGACATGCCGCCGATGCCGCCCCCTACCACAAGAACTGTGCGGATAGTACTCATGTTGGCCTTCTTGTCTTGAGTCGGATCGAGTGGGAAATGGCGTGCGAGGATTCATCAATTGTATCGGCATGCCGCGAGCATCTCAGGTCCCTAACGCATCCGCGGCGACCTCGGTAGCGTTCTTGTCGTGATGACGCTACCATTTTCAACGCGCACCGGAATGCCGATGAGCCGCTGACCAGAACAGGGGCCGAGAAAGCAGAAGCCGTCCTCAATGCGAAAGCGTGCGCCGTGCGCGTAACAGATGATGTGACTTCCCTGAGGCGAAAGAAACTGGTCCTGGCGATACTCGAGCGGCCGCCAGTTGTGCGGGCAAGTGTTGAGATAGGCGAACACCTCTCCACGGCGACGCACGACGAACACGCGGTCGTCATTTCGTTCGCGTAGCAATCCTTTGGCTCCGCCGTCGGGAATGTCGTCCAGGCGGCAGAGGACATGTTCGGTGTTGTCTTCCGCATTTATGTCCATCGCCGCCACAGGCATGCGCTTCAGGGACCCGGCGACCACTTATCGCGACCTTCGAACAGATAGACCTGCGAAGTGTCCCTCGACACGGGTAACGCGCGCGGTGTCCACGAGTCGTCGTGAAGGTCCATGTCGGCGTCATATTCGATCAAGCCGCCGAATGGACTGTTGAAGTACCAGAAGTGGTTCGAGCCGAAAATGTGCCGGCCCGGACCCCAGAAGGACTTGTATCCTCGTTGCTGAAAGCGCCATCCGGCGTGCAGCACTTCGTCGGCGCTGCCCACGTGGTAGGTGAAGTGATTCATGCCCACCATCTGAGGGTTGAAGCTTTGGAGCAAAAACAAACAATGATGCTCCAACATGCCCGCGGCACGGAGAAACACACCGGCCCGCATGTCACCGGGTCCCGTGAAGACGTCGCTGACTCGAAAGCCCAGCCGATCTGTATAGAACTTTTCGGCCTTGACAAGATCAGGCACAAAGTACACCACGTGCGACAGACATCGCGGAGAGATTGGCATGTCGGGGTGCGTTCCGAGGACGTTCGGAGGACGCTGCGGCTTCGTTCCCGGCACATTAATCAAGATCGGCGGCGCGTCGTAGGGTCGTCGCACGGTAACCTGGAACGCCAGCGGAAAAGTTGCGTCGTCAACCGTGCGCAGCACTCCGGACGAAGTGCGCTTCACGTCACGGTCCTTGCTCAATTCCGCCCCAATTCTCTCCAGCGCCGCCTTGTCGCTCACACCATAAACGGTTTCGCGCAAGCTCGGCGTTAGCGCGTTGGCGGGTGGCAGGTCCGCATCAGAGGCGGATCGCACTGTGATGGTGGTTCCATCGAGACCCTCGAGGCTCGCGCCACTTGTCGCGCGTTCAATCGTCCTGATGCCATAATCGACGAGAAACGTGGTGGCGGCATCGACATCGTCGACGCCGAAGATAAGGGAATCCAGTCCTACGATATTCATGACGACCCTCCGGAACCGCACTCATTGAAAAAACGTCGGCCATGCAGGTCAAGTACTTGTTTCGAGCGACAAATATGGGGGCATACACGAAAGCGCGTCTCTGCGTCGGTGCACGAGACATGGCAAGTTGCTCCGTACTGTCTGCCGCTCACTACGGTGTCAACTCCATCGTCGGCAGTTTGGCGCGCAACTCCTCGCTGAACACGCCGTCGAGCAGAATGAAGGCCATACGCGCGGTGCGATCCGATTTGTTCTGCCATGCGTGATCCGTGCCGCGCTGTATGACGATGTCGCCGGCCTTGAGCGACACTTCCACACCGCCCGGCAGCAACATCAAGACCTCGCCTTCAATCACGATGCCGTAGTCGATAGTGCGAGTTCGATGCATCGGGCTCGGTTGGCCACCGCCCGCGCTGCTCGGATAGATGTCAATGACGCGAATGACACTTCCGCCCGCTTCGGAACCCAGTGTCAACGGCCGATCAGTAGGCTCCTGGGCTTCTTGCGCACGGATCGGCGCGGGAGCGCGGTCGGTGGTCCACACTTCCATGAACCGAGCGCCGGGGAGCTCGTGCGAATGCGGCACCGGCCCGTCGGCCACCACCACAGAACGGCCTTGCTCATCGTGGCCAGTCACTACGCGTCGGACATTGCGATTCATGAGAAACTCCCGCGATTAGCGCGCGATGCGCTGGCTGCTCACATCTCCGCCGCCGGAGGTTTTTACTAGGTAAGCCTCTTTCATTTCGAGCGGCAGCGAGGCCAGGGCATTGACGATGGGATACTGCGTGGGCATGTCTTCCCAGCGTGCGGAGTGGAAGGCGAAGCGGCCCGTGCCCACCTCTGCGCTGTGCACCTTGGGCGGCACCTCAGTGCCGGTGACCGTCATGCAGGAGACTTCGGGCATGCCCCACTCACCCGTCTTCGGGATGTACTTGTGAAAGAACATCGGACCGGCTATGGCCGGCGGTGCCGTCGGCGCCTTGAAGGCGCCGGCCTCGATGTCGAAGAAACAATAGCCTTCCCAACTCGCGCCGCCGCGCCAGGTTCCGTCGAGTACCATCGCAGCAGGGATCTCCGCATTGATCTTCGGAAATCCCAGTTCCTCGCGGCCGGTCAGGATGGGATCGGCCATGCTCTCCCACATGACGGGACAGAATGAGCCGCGCAAGAGGTCTTTCTCGCCCTCGAACACCGCGGGAATGCGTACCGAAACGATGTTGTAGCCACGGCCCGCCAGCCAGCCGATGTTGGTGAGGTACATAACGCTGACATCGATGCGCGGCTCGCCCTCTAACGTGCAGCGGTCTGGCAGTAGCCGCGCGAGTAGCTTTGCATCCGTGAGAGCCACGACACCTAACGTCGCGATGTCCTTCGAGTAACGTAAATGCGCCTTCTCCAACGGTAGATTGCGCGGCCCCGGTGCCGGACCAAAGGCCGTCGGCATGCGGTACATCGCACCCAGCGTCAATGCGACGGGCGAACGATCCGACTCACGTGTCATGTATTATTCCCGCCATTCCAAACAGAGCGCGTGCACGTCGCAGAATATCTTGTCCGACGCGATCTGGCCGAGGCTCACGGCCGCGAAGCGGTTTAGCCATTGATACGCCGCCGCGCCCGACTCGAACATCGGCGCGAGGCGCCAGTAGTACGAGGCAGAATCGACTTGGTCGCGCGCGGCAAATTGTACCCAAAGCTGTGGCGGAGAAATGACCGGGCCGCGGCCCCTCGATCTGTCCGCTGGTCGCACGCGGAAAAGTCACCCGACCCAAGGGCGTTGTGCCGAAAACGATGGGCTGCCACATGATCGCGGTCATGTTGAACAGAAATTCTGTAGATACGCTGCGCATCGTTCACTCTCCTGTTGGGCCCGTAGCCGCCCGCCTCAGGTTCCAATTCCCCCGAGAGCCAGATACTTGACCTCGAGATACTCATCGGCACCGTACTTCGATCCTTCACGACCGAGACCGGATGACTTTATGCCACCGAACGGTGCGACTTCGGTCGAGATGAGCCCTTCGTTGATGCCGACCATGCCGAACTCGAGTGCCTCGGCTACGCGAAAGATCCTGCCCACGTCGCGTGCATAGAAATACGCGGCCAATCCGAACGGCGTATCGTTTGCCAGTCGGATTGCCTCATCTTCGCTATCGAAGCGAAAAAGTGGCGCGATTGGTCCGAAGGTCTCCTCGCGGAAGATGGCGGCGCTCGCCGGCACGTCAGTGAGCACAGTGGGCTCGAAGAACAAGCCGCCCAGCGGATGGCGCCTGCCGCCCACAGCCACCTTCGCGCCTTTGCTCAGCGCATCAGCGATGTGAGCCTCGACCTTCTCGACGGCGTCGGCATTGATCAGCGGGCCCTGCTCCACGCCCGGCTCCATGCCGTTGCCGACCTTCAGCGCCCGTGTTGCTCGTGCTAACCTCGCCGCGAAGTCTTCATACACTGTGCTCTGCACAAGAATGCGATTCGCAGCCACACATGCCTGCCCCGTGTTGCGGTACTTCGCCGTCATCGCGCCCTGCACAGCCAGGTTGATGTCCGCGTCCTCGAATACGATGAAGGGTGCGTTGCCGCCAAGCTCCATGCTCGCCTTCTTAATGGTGGGCGCGCATTGCGCGAGCAGCTGCGCGCCGATCTCGGTGCTGCCGGTGAACGACACCTTACGCACCCACGGATTTGAGGTGAGTTCCGCGCCGATCTTCGGGGCCGAGCCGGTGAGAATATTGCACACGCCCGCAGGCAGGCCGGCGCGCTGTGCCAGCACGCCGAGCGCCAACGCGGAGAGCGGTGTTTGGCTGGCCGGCTTGATCACGCCCGTGCAGCCGACTGCCCAACCCGGTCCTGCCTTGCGCGTGATCATGGCGGAGGGAAAATTCCACGGGGTGATGGCTGCGAACACGCCGATGGGCGCCTTCTGCACGAGAATGCGCCTTCCACCCACGTTCTGCGGCACGATATCGCCATACACACGCTTCGCTTCTTCGGCAAACCACTCGACAAAACCGGCGGCATAGCGAATCTCGCCCTTCGATTCGCTTAAGGGTTTGCCTTGCTCGGCAGTCATGATAATCGCGAGGTCATCGATGTGCTCGAGCATGAGCTCGTAGAGCCTGCGCAGAATCAGTGAGCGGTCTTTGGCCAAAGTGGCCCGCCACGCCGGTAGCGCGCGATGCGCCGCTTCTATGGCTCTGCGCGTTTCAAAGGTGCCCGCGTTGGGGACGCGCGCCACAAGCTGTCCCGTGGCAGGGTTGCGCACTTCCAATGTTGCGCCGGAGTCTGCCGTCAGCCACTGGCCATCGATGAGCAGTGCCTGCCTGAGCAGGTCTTCATCTTTCAGCGGCAAAGAGACGATAGCGTCGCGCGTGTTTACGGTCATCGGGAAATCCTTCAGCGGGTGGGATGGCGGCCGATGAAGAACTCGCGAAACGGATCCATGCTTGCCGTGAGGCCGGAATCGATCAGCCCCTTGCGCAGCATGTTCATCTGTGGATCATGAATGCGCATGGTCGGCTGACGCAGCGGGCCGCCGCTATAGCCCTGCAGCCATGCCTGGAATTTCCACGCCATGCGATTCAGGAATGCACCGCCATGCAGTTGCATAGCCGCGGCGCTCTTAGCGCGTCGCGCTGGATGCATCTGCCAGTACAGACGCGTGGCCTCGTCGTACTGCCGGACCTGCAGTAACTTGAAAATGCGCGGAATCATTGGGCCGTAGTATTCGTGATCGCTGGTGGCCGATAGCTCGATGGGCATGACCTGGCAGAGTGGAATCAGTTCACCTTCGATCGGGCAGCTGATCACCACTTCCTTGCCGAAGTGACGGTAACATTCGATTACACCCATGATGCTCGGAAAGCCGCCTTCGGCCTTGATGGAAACGATGTTCGGACAATCATCGATCAAGCGACGGATGAGCGACACCGGAATGTCGGAAGGGTGGATGCGAGTCGAGAAACCCCACAGATACATGGGAAACAGCATCACGCCAAGCTTGGTCGCATCGCAAATCGCCTTCGTGTAGTCGTAGATGTCCTGCTCGTTCTCCGGATAGAAATTTGGCGGATAGGACAGCAACACGACTTCGGCGCCGGTGTCCTCCGCGATCTTTAGTGCCTCGATCGCCTGCTCTAGGTCGCTCCAGCTCGAGTGATGGAAGAATACCTGTCGGCCAGCGGCTTCGTCATACGCGATTTCACAAAATTCACGGTATTCTGGCAACGAGATCACGACTTCAGAAACCAGCAGCGCGCCGTCGAAACCGTATTCGAGCTGCTTGCGCACATCGTGGCGCACCGCCTTCTCGTTGACGCCCTTCAAGTCGTTGGTGAAAGACGGGATGATCACGTTGATCACGCCCTTCAAATGTTCTCGCGCCCAATCTCGTGCTTCTTTGCGGGGATAACTCGCCATGTGTCTCTCGTCGTGGATAAGTGGGCGGTGCGGATGCGTCGGCCGTGTCAGGATTTGGTCAGAAATTCGATCGGCAGCGGCGTGTGCAGCCCGGCGTCGATCGCCTTGAGCAGAATAAGCTCGGCGACGGCCACGTCCTGCACGCCGCCACCTACGGATTTGAACATTGGCATTGTCGCCGCTGCACGCCGATCATCGATTTCGCCGCGCATGAGCGCATTGAGAGAGAACGATTTGTCGCGGAACGACACGCCTGCCTGCGCGGCTGCGAGCATATCGCCAGTCTCGTTTAACACCTCTTCTAAGGCGTCGCAGATGATCAGATCGCAGCGGTCAATGACACTCACGTCGATCTCTCGCTGCTCGGGCACCGTGGAGCCAATAGAGACCACCGTTGCTCCCGGAGCGAGCCAGTCTCCAAACAGGATGGGCAACTCGCCGCGCGACCGGGCCGCTGCCAGTACGATGTTCGCATCCGCGGTGGCGGATTTCGCCGACGCCACAGCCGTGCACGGCACACTTAACTCGGTGCTCAGCTCGTTCGCAAGTGCTTCGCGTCGGGCCGCCGTGGGACTGAAGATTCTTACTCGCTCAAGCGGACGAACGGCAGCAAATGCGCGCACATGCATCGATGCCTCCAGCCCGCTGCCGAGCACGCCGAGGCGCGCCGGCCCGGGCTTCGCCAGGCGATCCAGGGCTGCGGCGGACGTGGCTGCTGTCCGGTAGGCTGTGACGAGGTTGCCGTCGATGAGAGCGCCGATGCGGCTCGTCTGTCGATCGAACATGACGATGACGTACTCCATGCTGGGCTTCTGCGTGCCGCCAAACGCCACACCCATGAGCTTGGCGCCGAAGTAGCGCGAGCCGGGAGGGATCGCGGGCAGACATCGCAGCTGCGCTCCCTGGCCGCGCGCCACGGTGCGCGGTGGCGTCGCGGCCGCTTCAAACGGATGGTCATATACGGCCTGAAGGCGGCGAATGCCGTCTTCCCACTTGAACACAGCGCGCGCGGCTTCCGCCGATACGAAGCAGGGACTCGCGATCGCGTTGGACGGCGAATGGACTCGAGTGGCTGCCAAAATATTCTCCTGCGAAATCACGTGTCGATCCGCTAAGCACTTTTCGGCGACCGCGCGAGCGGAAAACAGGCCGCCGCCAAAAACCGACGGTGCTCATGTTTAATACCCCTTGCGGTGCGCGTGAGTATGTAAGTGGGCGGCGATCGGTCAGACTCCTGGACAGCTCAGGGGAGCTCCGCCACCTTGCGATACAAGTCGAGAATGTATTCAATGGTATTGGGAGGGAGCCGGCCCAACCCACATTCAGTGGCGATGCCGAAATTGGGAATTACCTTGCGCGCAGCGGCGATTCTTCGGGCAGCGCCTTGGGTACCGTCTTCCTGATGTACGAGTCCCAGATAGATCCGCGTCTCTGGCGCAAGCTTCAAAGTGCGGAACGGCGCGAAGTACGCGTCGTCGTGGCGTTCGATTGGAACGGGCATGTGGATCCAGTCGAGTCGCCGCGGGATGCTGGCGCTTAGGGCGTTGGCGATGTCGCGCAGAACTGATCCGTCGTGCGGCTCGATGACATGCGTCCCGTCCGGGTCGCCGTAGCAAAGATGGACTCCCAGATTCACTGACGGCGGGATGGCAGCGCTTATCCGCCCGATTGAGGCTGCGCCTTCCTCGTACGACCACCATAGGCGCAACTTCTTCAACAGTGGCTTACCGGCCCCCGGATGCCGCCGGTACTCCTCGGCCTCGGGCTCAACCATGTCCCATTGGATCGCAAGCTCTTCGTGCGGAATGGCCGCACAAATGTCTCGCACCTCGTTGATCGCTGCTCCCTCGAACGCCGCCAGCAGCCCGCGTGGATCCCCGTCCTGAATGGCGGTACTGAGGATTAGGGCGCTCGGGATGCTCACCTGGAAGCGGATTGACGCGGGAAGTTTTCCATTGGCTTTAGCCTCCTTGAATGCGATGTATGATTTTACGGCTTCATCGCAATAGCCCAGCGGATGCAGATTCAGATCCGTCGTTTTGACTCCATTGCGGAGCTTAAGAACCGGCATCGTCTGTGGAAGCGCCGGGCCGCCCATCGGCATCTCCGCCGTCATCTCCAGGGTGTCAAGATGTTTCAATCGGTCAAATTGCCAACCGATCCAGGCGAGGCGCGGGCCGGTTTCCCCGTCGGGAACTGCCGGTGCGAGTTCCCCGAGTCGGGCACCAACTGCCTCGAAGACTTGAGCGGAAGACTGCAGGGGGATGGTCCCGATCAACAGCACAGCACGAGCGCTCGCACCAGGCATGGAAGCTCCTCCGCGTGTGTTCGTTATCGGTGTGCCGGTCGGCTTGACCACAAGCGAAGACAGACCGCCGCTCATCATCACCAAGTTCACGCGATCCCTGGCAACCAGCTGCAAGAATCAGCTTAAGGAGCGGAGACGAGCCGGTCCAGAGTCGCTCTAGGAAAGCAGTTATCGCAATATTGCTATGGGGATGAATGGAGCACACCAGTATGATTGAGTACTCATGCACCGGACAGCGAGTCGGAATTGAGCGGCAAGTGCGGGCCGCAAATGTGGTCTACATGTTTTACAAAGTCGTATGCGTTAGCGTGCAGAGCGTTTTCCAGCTTCACTCTAGTCTGGTGTCGGTCTGGCGAGATTGGACTGCGAGGGAAAGTTAGGCTCCTCCTTTATGACGACGATGGCCAAGGCAGACAATCCACGCAATCGCGGACCCTTCGATGGTCCCGTGCGCCCGAACAATCCGAGAAATGACTGGTGGGTCGCCGAGGCATTTCCTAATGAAATTGTTGGGCGATTCGGGGAGCTAGCTCTGGAACAGGCAATGAAGACTAATGCGATGGCGATTTGTGGCGGCCGCATGTTGCAGGCGATGATGGCTGCAGAAGAGACCGAGGCGTGGATCACAGGCGTTGTCGGCCAGAGTAACGTCCGTGCCCGCTAGCCTTCCCGACAACGTATCGGCGGCGTCTATGAAAACGGCCGTGGAGACCTTTCGAAAGGTCGTCGGAGAAGATTGGTTGTTCGGTCCCGGGCATGAACGGCTTGCGTCTTATGACGACGCCATGCCGATTGACGATCCGGGGCGCTACGCGCCATATGCCGCCGTGGCGCCTGCCGATGTAGAGCAAGTACGCGCGATCCTCGCGGTCGCAAATCAATATCGAGTGCCGTTGTGGACGTTCTCCACCGGCCGCAATTTTGGCTACGGCGGCGCTGCGCCACGCGTTGCGGGTTCGGTCGTGGTCGACCTTGCACGGATGAACCGGATCATCGAGGTGAACGAGGAGTTCGCCTATTGCGTAGTTGAGCCGGGAGTTACCTATTTTCAGCTTCACGAGTATTTGCAGTCGAAGAAACTCAATCTCTGGTTGTCGCCGCCTGAGCCTGGCTGGGCCAGCGTCATGGGCAATGCCCTGGATCACGGCGTAGGCTATACACCCATCGGCGACAATTTCGGCTTCTCCTGCGGCATGGAAGTAGTGCTTGCCGACGGAGATGTTGTGCGCACCGGTATGGGCGCCATGTCAAGGAGCAACACTTGGCAGCTTTTCAAGTATGGCTTTGGGCCGACCGTGGATGGCTTATTCGGCCAGTCTAACTTGGGCATCGTGACCAAAATGGGCATGTGGCTTATGCCTGCGCCGCCGGCTTACCGCAGCTACATGATCACATTTCCAAGAGAGAGTGATCTGCATCAGGTCGTAGAGATAATGCGACCCCTTAAGATAAGTCAGATCTTTCAGAACGCCGGCATGATCGTTCCGTGGTCTTATGAGGCTTGCGTGACAGCGCCCAGATCGGCCTTCTGGAGCGGGACTGGCCCGCTGCCCGAGGCGGATAAGCAGAATCTCATCGATAAGCTGGACATCGGCTACTGGAACATCTATGGGGCGCAATATGGCACTCCTGGCTCGATCGCAGAACAGTGGGCGATCATCAAGAGCGCCTTTTCGCAGGTACCAGGTGCAAGGTTCTACTTCGCAGAGGACCGCCCCGAGCTCGTCGGGCTGCAGATGCGGAACCTGCTCGCCAAGGGCGTGCCCAACATGGGCACATTCAACCTTCTAAATTGGGTGCCGAACGCCGCCCACGTCGGGCTTTCTCCAATATCGCCCACGACAGGCGATGACGCCACAAGGCTCTATGCCCTGCTGAAGGGGGAAGCCGAGAGCGCAGGGTGTGACTATATCGGTGGTTTCGTCGTCGGCTGGCGTGAACTGCACAACATCCTGATGTTCATCTACGACAAGTCCGACTCGGACGCGCGCAACCGCGTTAGGAACACTGTTTCGCGATTGATCTCCAAAACCGCGTCAATGGGATACGGCGATTATCGGACACATATCGCCTTTATGGATGACGTTGCGCAGAGCTACGACTTCAACAACCACGCGCTGTTGCGAATGACTGAGCGAATCAAGGACGCGCTCGATCCGAACGGAATTCTATCCGCAGGCAAGTCCGGAATTTGGCCGAAAGCGATGCGGAAGAAACGCGGGTGAGGCGATTTTTCACCATAGTCGCAGTGAATCTGTCGATGGGTCTGGCGGGTTTGGCTTTTGTGGAGCGGAACTACGCCCAGAGGTTTGAGGGCCAAGCCCCTACGGTCGCGGCCGATTCCAGTACCGGCGAGGCACTGTACTCCACTAAATGCGGAATATGCCACGACGCGGGAGGCATGTACCCCGGCTACGAGGCCCTTAGCCACCATTCGGGTCAGCGCCAACCTGTCCTCTCCAGGCGAACCGATCTGACGCCAGATTTCGTCAAACTGATCGTGCGAAAGGGTATTGGTCAAATGCCTCCTTTGACGCCGACCTATGTGGACGACCGGGAGCTCGGCGCGATTACATTTTATCTCGAGAGCCAGAGGTGACTATCACACTATCACGCCGCCGGCTGGTGCTCGGTGGACTGCTCGCAGCAGCCTTTCTCCCGGCGGTGCTGCGGCTTGGTCGCCCGTGCCTCTTCATCTACGAGCCCGCTGCGGACGTTGAAGGCAGGCTGCTCGCTTTGGCGCAGGAGCAGGGCCTTCGGCCTACCATCGTTTCAGGAGACGTCGGCTTGCTGGCAAGCAGACTCCATGCTCAGTGGGGCGAAGGGCAGACCGCCATCGCGGGTGTGACCACCTCATCGGCCTTTTTCATTATCGAGCAAATAGCGCGTAGGCGCGGCCTCCAGCTCCGGCGCCAGCACGGCGCGTCGTGGCTGTTCGTCCCCAGCTGAGAGATGCTGCAGATATGGACTTTTCAGCACGAAATGGTGGTAATCAAATCACCGGTATATGAACAGCCGCAAAGGCAGCTGTTGCCGTGAATTCGCTTGCACCAGCCAAACGGCTTCTCCGGGTTCAGAGCCAGCGGTTTGCTTCATATGTTGTCTGTCACACGCCATATTCTCTGCGGCGAAGAGCTTCAGTCCGGGTCCTGCCAGCCGGGGTTTCTGTTTCAAGAGCGCTCGAACTGGATTCTCAGGGCACTGCGCCTATTGAAATGTTTGAATGCCGGAGCCAACGCAGGCTAGGTGTCGTGCCGAGCGAAGTCGATTTCTCGTACGGAGTTTGCGCTATGTACAAATTGGGGCGTCAAGGGCTGCAATCGATCGGAGCGGTTCCCTATTACGGGGACGGAATGACGTATAAGACACTATTTGGCGGACTGCTTGTCTGGGAGGGCGATGGTTGGAAGCGGGAAAGTATGTCGTGGAAAGAGGGGTGCTATGTCGCCTCAAACCTAACGGGCCCCCCAGAGACAAACCTTCGGGGTCCGGGCGCGCAAGAACTTCTCTCGCGGGTTAGCCTCAATAACGTGTACAAATGGCCAATAGGCAAGTCCAAACATCTCGTCATGTGCGATGAGGGAGGAATGATAGCGACTCATGGGCTGGCTGTACGAGATGGAGTGGACGCCTTTCGCCTCTACACCTTGTCGTGGCCTGCTTATAAAGCCGAAGCCTTGAACTTGGATGTCGAGTTTTCCTATAGAAGCATTTTTGTTTTGCAAATCGCTGGCCCCACATCCCTTCAAGTTCTTGAGCGGGCGGCCGGCCAGAGTCTCCGTGATCTAGACTTTCTAGCTTTCCGAAAAATTCGTCTTGGCGGGGTCGATGCGGAAATAGCCATGGAAGTTTCGCGTGTCGGCATGACCGGTGGCCTCGCGTACGAGCTGAGAGGGCCTTATGAGCTCGGACCGACGGTCTACGATGCAGTATACCAAGCGGGTAAGGATCTCGGCATCGTGAGGTTAGGCTGGCGGACTTACTTTGTGAACCACACGGAGGGGGGATTCCCGCAGTTTAACTGTTCGTTCACGGCCTCGGTGTTAGGTGACACGGGCTTTATGAACTCTCCGTTCGGTGCCAATCTGTTCGGTCAGTGCACAGGAAGCATAGATGCGAAGAATATGGCAGCGAGGTTTCGGACTCCACACGAGGTGGGTTGGTCATGGATGGCAAAGTTTGACCATGATTTCATCGGGCGAGATGCGGTTCAGACCGAATTGAATCATCCCAAGCGCACGATCGTTACTCTTCGGTGGAATTCGGAAGACGCCGTGGACATATTCGCTTCGCACTTCCTGCCAGGCGAGGAGTATCAGATGCTAGAATTTCCATGCGCGCCCCAGCAACCGGCAGGCGGCCATGCCGATCTCGTTACAAAGGACGGCAACGCTGTGGGAGTCGCATCCGCCGTCGTTTACAGCTACTACTATCGCGCGATGCTTTCTCACTGCACGCTCGATATAGAGCAGTCGACGATCGGGAATGAAGTAATAGTACATTGGGGCGAGTGCGGTAAGCGAATCAAACAGGTGCGCGCTACCGTCGAGCGCTTCCCTTACTTGGATTTGCCGCGCAATCAAAGTTATGACTTAAGCTCGGTTCCTTCCGGTCTCTCCGGAGTCTGAGTATTTGTTAACAATGGAGTCATAACCCCCTATGAAAGCGCATGAAATATTCGACGTCAATAACCGTTCCATTTTGATAACCGGCGGTGCGTCGGGCATCGGATTGGCGATGGCCCGCGTTCTTGCAGAGAACGGCGCAAAAGTCGCGATTGTCGATGTAGATCATAGTGCAATCGAAAATGTTCGATCGGTGTTGGGTAACGACGCCCTGACTGCGGTGGTTGATGTCCGTGATCGGGAAGCAGTCGAAGGAGTATTCGACACCTTCGACAGTCGGCTAGGGGGCATCGATGCCGTATTCGCCAACGCCGGCGTCGGTGGCAGCGGCGGGTTCGTCCATCTGGGAGGCGCTTTTAATCCGCAGGGAGCAATCGATTCGTTGTCGACTGCGGATTGGGATCAAGTAATAGCAGTCAACCTTTCAGGTGTCCGTAATACGCTGGCTGCGGCCGCGCGTGTGATGAAGGCACGGGGTCGCGGTGGCCGCATCATCGTGACTTCGTCAGCAGCGGCCTTTACGAACGTACCTTATGTGTCAACCGCCTATCACGCCACCAAAGCAGCCGTTACACACTTGGCGCGGCAAGTGGCAATGGAGTTAGCCCCTCATGGTATTTTGGTGAACTCGATCGCTCCAGCCAATTTCCTAACCAATATCGGGGACGGAGCTCTACACAACCAGGAGGTGCAGGCTCAGTTTGCGCGTATGTCACTGCTAGGTCGAGTTGCGGAAACCGAGGAGATCGGCGGCCTAGCATTGCTGTTGGCCTCCAAGGCCTCGAGCTTTATAACTGGCACTCAAATCGTAATCGACGGAGGCTGCAGTCTTAAGGGCAGCGGTTATTAATTTGGACCATTTTGCACGATGAAACCGCAGCGCTGGTGGTGCGACCTGCGACGACTCCCGATTCTGTCTAGTTCCGAGCAGCGTGAAGCCGCGGAAAGACGAGCGAAAATACTGCGAGGGCTCTCGGCGGGAGCCATGCGCGCTCACAGAGTCGATACCGTCATTGAAGTGGCCACCCTGCGCGCGGGACGCTAGTCCAAGGTATTTTTATTATGCTTGAGCGTAACGTGGCACAGTTTATTGGCCGTGTCCCGCCAAGCATCTGATTTATCATTGAACGGCAAGGCTACTTGCTGGCGTGACCACCGATGCCGCGCGTCTTGATGATAGCGGCGGTGCCAGTGTTGGGTTACCTCGAACGAACCTGAATCAAATGGGAGCGCCACGGGCTTAACGCCGCTCCGCGCGCCGGATCATGACCCCGGGCGTCGGATGGCCAAGCGAGGTCCCCGCTTCGCATGGAGAATCCCGTCAATCCGGTTGGTCAGAAAATTCTCGATCTCTACCGACCGAACCACCGCGCGAACGGCGTCACTCATGATGCCACCAAAGATTACGTCAAGGCGGCCCCATACTAGAATCGATCGGCCGGTTCTTTCCCACTTAAAAATGAGGGGATTCGTGAGGTCCAATCCTTGAGGAAACACAGCCGAGGCAGTGCATGTTGCAAATCTATGGCCTGACCGAAATGACCGAAACCGGTCATAGGAATGTCCGCGCCTTCACTGCAATCTTCCTGAAGGCGGAAGTCGCCGTGTCGCCTAGCCGTGATACCTACGCGACTGGCGGATGCCGGACCGATGCCGCAGCTGTCACACGCCTCGAGGCGATTGGGCGCGTAGTGCGTTTGCTCGTACAGGAAACGATTTCGAGGTAAAGATCATGCCCATGTCATCCACCATACGGAGCACGGTCTGCGGTGTTCTGGTCGAAGTTCTGAAGAAGCATGGCATCCGCAATGTGTTCGGTCTGCCCTCGGCGCAGCTTGCCATCCTGATGGATGCCTTTAGTCGTGATTCCTTCTTTCGCTACGTGACGATGCGTCACGAGGAATGCGCCGGCCATGCGGCACACGGAGCGACGCTTATCGAAGGCGAGATGGCGCTTTGCTTCGGAACGGTCGGACCGGGCGCCACCAACCTGCTGCCCGGCGTGGCGGCCGCCTGGGCGAACAATATCCCAATGATCGTGGTGACGCCAAACAATCAGCTCAACCGGATCGCTCCTGATCAGGATCTGTTGCAGGCTGCGGACCATCTGGCTCTGTACGAGCCCATCACAAAATGGCGCGCCCAGATACGCGATCCCGAGCGCGCGCCGTCGCTGTTCGAGCGTGCGATCACGATATCCCGCTCCGGCCGGCCAGGACCGGTCCTGATCGATATTCCGATCGACGTTACCGGACTCCCCTGCACCTATGATCTCGATAGTATTCCGGTGCTGCCTCCGCCGCGTCCAGTGCCCTCCCGTGGCGAACTCGCGGCCGCCCTCGAGCTGATGCACGGGGCCAGGCGCCCCTTGTTGATCGCGGGCGGTGGCGTCGTGCGATCTGGCGCTGTGGAGGCCTTTCGCGAATTCGCCAAGCGCTATCCCGCGCCGGCGGGCTCGTCCGTCCAGGGCTGGGGGACGGTCGACCCCGACAGCCCCAATGCCATCGGTTCGCCAAGCTGGTATTCCGGCTACGGCTTCCATCGCGCTTGCCAGGAAGCGGACGTGGTGCTGGCGGTGGGATCCAAGTTCGGCACTTGGACCCCGATCGGCAAGGTCTCCAGCCCCATGCCTCCAGGCCAGAAAGTCATCCAGATCGATATCGACGACGAGATGCTGGGCAAGAATGTCAGGGCGACCCTCGGGCTGGTCGGCGATGCACGCGAGACCCTGCGTGCACTCGCCGAGGCGATCGAACCATCCCGCTTGGCCTTCGATGAGAGATGGATCCAGAAAATGCGCGAGGCGCGGCGCACCTTTGTGGCAGAGATCGACGCGCTCGCTGAGAAGGCGCTGGCCGAGAATGGCCCCCAGCCGACGCCGGCTTGGGTGCGCGTGCTCGCGCAGCTCATTCCCGACCACGCCATCGTGACTATGGATGGCGGCCAGAGCTCGACTTGGCTGATGTCGATGCTGCGCGCGGTTTGCCCCAACCGCAAGTTCGATAGTGGCATGGGACACATGGGTTCGGCGATACCGCTGGGGATCGGCGCGCGGGTCGCGTCCGGATACCAGACGCCGGTATTTGTCATCACGGGCGACGGTTCGGCTGGTCTCACCGGGCAGGAATTCGAAACCATGGCGCGGCAGAACATCAAGGTCGTTGTGATCGTGATGAACGATCGGGCGTGGGGCGCCTATCGCATGATCCAGGATCAGATTATGCAGAATCCCGACATGGGCGTGAACTTGACCGACGTGCAGTTCGCAATGGTCGCGAAGGGTTATGGCTGCGATGGCGAAAGGGTCGAGCGCGTCGCCGATCTCGAAGGCGCCTTCATCCGCGCGGTGGCTTCGTCCAAGGCCTATGTGCTCGACGTCGTGACCGATTTCGCGGCCAATCCCATGGACATGCCCTGGGCGCAGGAGGTTGCCGCCGGCGCGATCATGGCCCCGCATAGTGTTGAGAGGGTATAACGCATGCGTACAATCCCGGTGGCTACCCTGCGTGTCGCGCGTGCCTTTCCCGACAATAGCGTATGACGCTTGCCGATCTTGACGCAGGCCGATCGAAGGCGCCTCCCGGAACTCGCGACGGATGCCGCGGGCCAAGCGTTCGATGTCGCCGATCGCGCCAGCGCGAAACCAGCGTTCGATGCGATGGTCCGTCGTCGCGGCGGCACCGACCTCGTCTCGTCGAGAGTGCGACCGCAGCCTTATCGGCCATGTCAGATGATTCGAACGGTCTGTACGAGGGGTCTGCCTATGAAGGAATTCAAGATGCTGATCGTCGGTCTGCTTGTGCCCCGAGCGGCGACAATCGACGTTCTCAATCCGGCGACCGAGGAGGTTCTGTCGCCTTTCTCGCGCCAACGCAGCGCAATTGAACGAGGCGGTCGCGGCGACGAAGGCTGCCGTTACAGAATGGTCGCGCTATCCATGGAACGGGCGCGCCACGTTCTGACGCGCATCACCGACGCGTTTGAAGCCCGCATCGATGAGTTCGCTGGCCTGTTGACGGCCAAACCGGGCAAACCCCTGGCACAGGCGCGCGAGGAAATCCTCGGCTCGATCGCGGTGCTCCGCGAATTCGCAAAGATGGAACTGCCGCTCAAGATCATCCGGGATACCGCGGAGAAGGAGATCGTCGAACAACGTACCGCATTAGGCGTGGTCGGCGCGACCATTCCGTATAACTTCCCGATGATCTGATGGTCATGAAGGTCGCTCCTGCATTGATGGCCGGAAACACGATCATCGTGAAGCTGGCGCCAACCATGCCGCTGACCACTGCAACGCGTACCAACCTTGGTAGATGCTGTATCCAGTGAACAACTTACTGCCTAAGGTAAGAGCCTGAAAATGATCAACGTCAGTGAAATGCGTAGAACTCCAGTGGGTCACTTTACGTCCCGCTGGGGTCAGCCGGAATACACGGACTGGCTGGATGAGAGCATGTCGTGGAAAGAGGCGTGCTACATCGGTGACTGGTCTTTCATGTGGGAACGACGGTACACAGGCCCCGACGTCCTGAAGTTTTTTTCCGGCTACACGGTCAACAGTTTCGAGAAGTTCGTCATCAATCAGGCGAAGCATGTCATCCACTGCAATGACGCTGGAAAGGTCATTCACGAAGGCATCTTGAGTCGGGTCGGCGAAGAGGAATTCATCCTGTTCGGCCGAGGGACCTTCCTGATGGATTTCTATTTGCGTCGCTCGAAGTACAACGTCAAATCCCATGTGCTCGATTACCATGTTCTGCAGGTGTCAGGCCCGCTGGCCGTGAACGTGGTCGAGAAGGCAGCTGGCCAAAGCCTGCGCGACGTAAAGTTCATGCATTCTACCAAAATCACGATTGCCGGTCACGAAGTGCGTGCCCTTCGCCAAGGCATGGCCGGTGAGATTGGATACGAACTGCAAGGTCCACGCGAGCATACGCGGGACATCCACACCGCCATCATGGAGGCGGGTAAGGAATTCGGAATCCGGCAACTCGGCGGTAGGGCCGTATTCATTAATCACTTGGAAGCCTGTTTTCCCACCATTACGACCGACTACATGCCGGCAATATTCGGGGAAGACATGGCGGACTATCGCAAAGAGTTTCTCGCGGCAATGCCTGCTTCGTCGTCGACTTTCAATCTCGCTGGTAGCTTCGAGGCAGAGGACATCAGCGCTTGGTACCGCAGTCCGGTCGAACTCGGCTGGTCAAAGGTAATTAATTTCGACCATGATTTCCGGGGACGCGCGGCACTTGAGAAAGAAAAAGCGAATCCCAGTCGCCTTATCAGGACGTTAATTTGGAACGCAGATGACGTGAATGATGTTCACGCGTCGTTCTTCCGATCGGGACCGACCTATCATTTCATGGATATGCCTAGAGATCAGCGCGGCTTCTGCTACATGGATAAGGTCAGCAAAAATGGGCGATTTGTGGGCATAGCCTCCTCGCGTGGTTACAGCTATTTCTTCCGACAGATGCTGTCGCTCTGCGTAATTGACGCGGATCAGGCGGAGATCGGGAGTGAAGTGATTGTCACATGGGGAAATCCGGGTGAGTCCCAAAAAGAGATTCGCGCAATCGTCGCAGCGGCCCCTTACAAGCAAGACAATCGCCGCGTGGATGTGTCTGGGATCTGACACAGCTTACAAGCAGCCTCGCAAAGCTTAACCGACCTCTGAAATGGTCAGTCGCTTCGACGCGTTGAAGGCAACTGAGGAAGGAGTGGAGGAGTAAATATGTTTCAGCCCACGCGACATGATGGGTCGGGACCTTTGTTGTTGCCCGAGTATGGTCACTTCATCGGCGGCGAGTGGATCGCTGGCACGAGCGGCGAGACGATCGCTCAAAATAATCCAGCGACAGGCCAGGTCCTTGCGCGCATACAGGCGGGCTCTGCTGCGGATGCTCATCGCGCTGCGGAAGCCGCCCGTTCTGCGTTTCCTGCTTGGTCGCGCAGCAGTGCGTCCCGCCGCCAAGAGCTGCTGCTGGAGATTGCCCGCAGGGTCCGCGCCCGTGCGGCAGACTTTGCATTGATAGAGTCCCTAAACAACGGCAAAACGTTTGCGGAAGCGAAAGCCTTTGATATTCCGCACGCTATTGCGCAGTTCGAGTACTTCGCCGGGGCGGCCTACTCCTTACACGGCGAGACCCAGGATTATCCGGATGCTATCAACCTCGTGCATCGAGAGGCGATTGGTGTCTGCGCACAAATTATTCCGTGGAACGTTCCTTTGCTAATGGCGGCAATGAAATTGGCACCGGCGCTCGCAGCCGGAAATACGGTCGTGCTCAAACCGGCAGAATTGGTTTGCCTAAGTGTACTGGAGTTCATACGGGAGGTAGCGGACATACTGCCGGCCGGAGTCATCAACGTCTTAACAGGTTATGGCGCCAGTGTGGGGGAGGCTCTCGTCACACACCCGGCCGTGCGCAAAGTCAGCTTCACCGGATCGGTCGGCACCGCAAGGCGGGTGCTGTCATATGCCGCTCACAACATCATTCCCCAGACGATGGAGCTCGGGGGTAAGTCAGCGCACATCATTTGCCAAGGGGCAGACCTTGCGGCAGCGGCCGAATCCACGGTGATGTCCACAGTGTTTAACAAGGGAGAAGTGTGCCTCGCCGGATCACGTGTTTTTGTTCAGCGTTCGGTTAAGGACGAGTTCCTGGAGGAAGTCGTCCGAATCACAAAGGGTATCCGTATCGGCAATCCGCAGGCTGAGGGGACACAGTTGGGCGCCCTCGCCTCGCGGGCACAATTCGATAAGGTGGTGGGATATTTGACCCTGGCCCGTGAAGAAGGCGCGTCAGTGCTAACCGGTGGCGACGTGGCGCGGGGCGCGATTTTCGATGGGGGCTTCTTTGTTCAACCTACCATTCTCGGCAACGTGACGAACGAGATGCGGGTGGCGCGCGAGGAGATCTTTGGTCCGGTGACCTGTGTCATAGATTGGGCGGACGAAAACGAAATGGTAAGGCAGGCTAACGACACCACGTATGGCCTCGCTGGTGGAATCTGGACGAAGGACCTGACCCAGGCGCATAGACTCGCCCGCTCACTGGAGACCGGCGTAATTTGGGTTAATCGATATTTCAACCTCCAAGCCGGAATTCCTCTTGGTGGCTGCAAGCAGAGTGGCTACGGTCGTGAGTTCGCCTATGACATCCTTAGAGACTATACGACTACCAAGTCGGTCGTCATAAACCTCCAGGAAGGGAAGCTGGGAGTATTTGAATGAATCCTAGCCGCAAAGATCGCAGCCGTCGCGAATTGCACCGGTTGAGTGGCGTATCCGATGCGGTTTGACGCCCGACCGCTTAAGTTCAAACAGTACTGCATCGTCGTTGTGGTGTTATGCGGGCTCGTACTGGATGAACTCGACATTCAGTTGCTTGCTTTTGTCACGGCCATAATTCTTAAGGAATGGGCAATTGAAAAAAGCGCAGTTCGCCCCTGCTTTGCTGCGTCGCTCGTGGGAATGGCCTTCGGCTCCTTCTCGCCGAACGGCAAAGAGTTTCAGAG
>Ga0302310_10001385_pt1 | contig 20550 bp, 15 predicted proteins | sample III_Palsa_N1_2_FD_200451 | JGI IMG/M metagenome (GOLD analysis project Ga0302310, IMG submission 200451) | Peat permafrost microbial communities from Stordalen Mire near Abisko, Sweden - III_Palsa_N1_2 | ecosystem: Environmental > Terrestrial > Soil > Palsa > Peat permafrost | place: Sweden...
CATGAAATCTGCGTGACCCAGGGCCGCGTCTTTCTCACCGCCACCGGCTTCGACAGCATCCTGTCCTTCGATCTCAAGTCCAAGCGCTTCGTTCACGGATGGCACGTCAGCGTTCAAGGAGAGGCGTTGACCATCCGTTCCTACGACCCATTGGGCACAGGCGGGCCGCCAGAAGGCCATCGTCTTCATCTCAATTCCGTGTCCGCCACCGCCGGGGCACTGTACTTCAGCGGCCTGCATACGCCGGGCCTACTGCACAGCGACGGCAGAAGCTTGCGCCTGGCGGCACCGCTGCCCCAAGGTACCCACAATGCGCAGGTGTTGGACGAGGGCATTCTCTACAACGACACGGCCAGCGATCGAGTGTGCTACCGGCACGGCGCGGCAACGCTCGAACTACCGGTACCGGATTTTCCACCCGCCCAAATTCTCCACCTCGAGCGCTTCGCCTCGGACGTGGCGCGGCCTCGGTTCGCGCGCGGCCTGTGCGTCTTGGGCGGCGGACTCGTGGCCGGAGGTTCGTCACCATCGACGATTTCACTCTACGATTTGGCCGCGCGCACGCGCGTTCTGGATTTGAACCTATCCATGGACGTGCGCAATGCCATCCACGGCCTGGCGCTCTGGCGTTTGTTGTAGACTTCCGCCGTGATTCGCATTCAACAAGTCGACAAGACCTACCGCACCCGCACCGGTGAATTCCAGGCCCTTCACGGCATCGATCTCGACGTGTCGAAGGGCGAGGTATTCGGCATCATCGGCCGGTCGGGCGCCGGGAAAAGCTCGCTGCTGCGGCTGATTAATCTGCTGGAGCGCCCCACGGCCGGCCGCATTTTCATCGAGGACGACGATGTCACGCATCTCGACGGCGAGCCGCTGCGTCGCCTGCGGCAGCGGGTGGGTATTATTTTTCAGCATTTCAACTTGCTGCACTCTCGCACCGTGGAGGAGAACGTGCGCTTCCCGCTGCGCGTCGCGCGCAACCTCAGCAAGACGGATCAGGCGCGCCGGGTCGCGGAAGTCTTGGAGCTCGTGAACATCTCCGATCAGGCCAAGAAGTATCCCGGCAGCCTGTCGGGCGGCCAGCGCCAGCGAGTGGGCATCGCGCGAGCTCTCGCCAATCGGCCACAGGTTCTGCTGTGCGACGAGGCGACCTCCGCATTGGATCCGGAAACCACCCAATCGATTCTGCGCTTACTGCTGGAAATCAATGCGCGGTTGGGGCTTACCATCGTGCTCATCACGCACACCATGGACGTCATTCGCACCGTCGCCGATCGCGTGGCCGTGCTCGACCACGGTCGGATCGTGGAGTCGGGCAAGCTGATCGATGTATTTCTCAACGCGCGCCACGAAGTCACCCGCGCGCTGCTGAGCGAAAGCGGCATCGCCGCCGATCGCTCCGCGAGTGCTGCCCGCGGCGCCGGACATGTGCTGAGGCTTACCTACCAGGGAGAGACCGTACAATCGCCGCTGCTCACCCGTATCAGCCGGGAATTGGGCATGGATTTTTCCATCGTCGAGGCCTCGGTGGGCAAGCTCAAGGACACGCCATACGGGCAACTGACCCTGGAGCTGTCGCGCCAGGAAGAACCCCGCTTCCGGCAGCTGCTCGCGGCGCTCGAGTCGAACGCCGTGCGCTATGAGGTGCTGCAGTAATGCTGGACCTGCTGCACGGCGCCTGGGCGGCCGTTATGGATTTCGATTACTGGTCGGAAATCGGCACCGGCACGCTCGATACGCTCATTATGTCGGGGCTCTCGCTGCTATTCACGGTGCTGATCGGACTGCCGGTGGGCACCGTGCTATTTCTCACCGGATGGGGACACCGCTCGCCGCGACCCGGCGTGGCCGCCGTGCAGGCCTGGACCTATCGCATCGTCTCTTTTGTAGTGAACGTTTTAAGATCGGTGCCCTTTCTCATTCTCCTGATTCTTCTGATTCCCGCGACACGTTGGTTGGTCGGTACCTCGCTGGGGGTCCAGGGCGCCATACCCCCGCTGGTGATCGCCGCGGCTCCTTTCTTTGCCAGGTTGGTGGAAAATCTGCTGCGGGAAGTGGATGGCGGCGTCTTGGAAGCCTGCCGCGCCATGGGCGCTACCACCCGGCAGACCGTGTTCTGGGCCCTCATACCCGAGGCCTTCAGCGGCCTGCTCGCCGCGATAACCGTCACGGCCATTGCCTTGGTCGGCTACTCCGCGATGTCCGGCGTCATCGGCGGCGGCGGTCTCGGCGATCTTGCGGTACGCTATGGCTACCAACGCTTCAATACGCCGGTCATGATCGTGACCGTCGCCATTCTGGTCGTGTTGGTCCAGTTCATCCAATGGGCCGGTGATCGCTGCGTGGCACGCTTGAGCCACCGCTGAGATCGTCGGCCGACCTTGAGGAATTTGCATGCTGAAAAGATTCGTGATGATGGCGGCCGCGGCATTGTTGGCCGGCCACGCGACCGCGGCGGAGGTGCTGAAAATCGCCGCCTCGTCGGTGCCGCATGCCGAGATTTTGGAGTTCGTCAAACCGGCGCTGAAGGCCCAGGGCGTGGACCTGCAGATCCGCGTCTTCACCGACTACATTCAGCCCAATCTGCAGGTGGAAGAGAAGCAATTGGACTGCAATTTCTTCCAACACAAGCCCTATCTCGATGCCTTCAACCGCGACCACGGCACGCACATCGTGCCGGTTCCGAACGGCAACGTGCACGTCGAGCCGTTCGGTGCTTACTCGAAGAAAATCAAATCCATCGCCGAGCTGAAAGACGGCGCATTGATTGCCGTTCCCAACGATCCGTCCAACTCCGGACGCGCCCTTATCTTGCTGCAGAAACAGGGCCTGATCCGTCTCAAGGACCCCGCGAATATATTCGCGACCGCTCACGACATCGTGTCCAACCCCAAGAACCTCAAGATCAAGGAGTTGGAGGCCGCCACGCTCCCCCGGATTCTGGACGATGTGGACATGGCGCTCATTAACACCAACTATGCGCTCGCGGCCGGGCTGCGTCCCACTCGGGATGCCCTGTTCATCGAAAGCGCGGACTCACCCTACGCGAACTTCGTGGCCGCGCGGCCCGACAACGTCAACTCGCCCGCCATTCTCAAGCTCATTACCGCCCTGCATTCGCCCGAGACCAAGAAATTCATTCAGGACAAATACCAGGGCGCCATCATCACGGCGTTCTAAAGCTCGCCCTCTATCCAGCGTACGAAGGCTCCGCGAATCGCGGCAGTCGCCCGATCGGTGGCCTCCAACAAGAAGTAATCACCAAAGCGTATACGCGTCGTGCCGATGCGCGCCAGGCGACCGCTCTTCAACTCCGCCGCGATAAACGGTGGAGTGCCCAGAGCGACTCCCTGCCCCCGCAGCGCGGCGGCAATCGCCAACGAATAATCACTGAAGTAAAGGTGCTTCGCACGCTCGAAGCCCTCGAGTTTTGCGGTGGCGAACCAACGGCGCCATTCCCTGCCATCATCGTCGTGCAGCAGCCGGTGCCCCAACACCGCGTCGTCGCGGCGCCACGTCGTCGGACGCGGCCGAACCGCCGCAACGATGGGCACTCCCTCCGTCGTCAACAACAAACGGCTGCGCCCGTGCGGCGGCCGTGCGCCCGTCGATAGGTAGCGAATCGCAATATCCGCATCCCTGCCCAGTACCCGCAGCTCATCCGAGGTTTCAAGCTCCAACTCGATGTCGGGATGCAGGAGTGAGAACCTGCCCAAGCGCGGCACGAGCCAACGCGCGGCGAATGCGGGCTCGATGGAAAGACGCAGGTGCCGCGCCGCGGCTCCGCGAACGGCTTCCACCGCTCGGGAGATCTGGCCGAAGGCCGCCGCCAGCTCGCGGGCCAATGTCTTACCCGCGGCCGTCAACTCCACCGCCCGATGCAGCCGCCGAAACAAATCGCGCCCCATCTCCTTTTCCAGCGCCCGGACATGACGGCTGATCGCCGCCTGCGACACGTGCAATTCGCGCGCGGCATCGGTGAAGCTCAAGCGGCGCGCGGCGACTTCGAAGGCGCGTAGCGCGAGTAGGGACGGCGGGCGACGGTATTGCACTCGCATGACTTTAAGTTATCCGAAGACGTCGAACAAGTCGTTTGCGGCCGCGGTGCTGCAGAGCTTGAATGCACATACAACGAGAAGACGCGCAGCGGCGCCCCCCCTGCGCCGCCACGTCAACGCGAGGAGCGATTATGAACTTTTACGCAGCCAGTGTGGCATTGCTATGGAACACCGCGATGCGTGCGAACCCGGGATCTCAGGAGACCGGCACGATGGGCAGCAATACATGCGAGGGACGGTCCTTGCCCAAATACAGCGTATTGCGCGCAATCTGCCGAGTGAGACCCACCCCTTCCGGCGCGCCGGTGTTGGGATTGACGTCGAAATGCGGAAAGTTGCTCGAGGACACATCGAGACGAATGCGGTGACCTCGCTTGAACAGATTGGAGGTGGGAAACGCCTGCACCGTGACCATGACGATTTCACCCGGTTTGAGCAGCGTCGGTTTCTCCCAGGACTGTCGGTAGCGGGCGCGCTGGATTCCGTCCGTGACATTCATGGCGAAGCCTTCGGGATAGTCCTCGTTCGGCGGATAGACATCGATCAACTTGATCGTAAAGTCGGTGTCCGGACAAGTCGAGGCGATCCATAGCTTGGCGACCAAGGGGCCCGTGAGTTCCACATCGGCGCTGAGGACCGGCGTCTCGAACACCAGGACATCGGCGCGCGCCGCCAGCGGCAGGTACGGCTCGCGGGAACCAAAAAAAGCCGGCCCCTCGCGTTGATCGTAGGCGCCGCCGCGCATCACGGGTTCGCCGGAGGTAATCGTGCCGCCGATGCTCGGCACCGGCCGATCGGGATTGAAGTCATAGGACAAATGGCCGGGCGCCGCGGGAACTTTCGGAGTCAGCGCGCCGTCCGCGTGCAGATAATATTCGGTCAGTTGCGTGCTCGGCGGCGGCCAATCGCGCTCGCTGCGCCAATAACCGCCATGTTCCATGCGGCCCTCGGCGTTGCGGCGGCCGCTGCCGCCACCCATGACAAACAGGCGCACCGGCGGCTCGGCTGCAACGCCGTTCTCCAAGCCCTTCAGCCAGCAATCGAACCAACGTAGCCGCAGGGCCAGGAAATCAGGTGCGAGATTGTCATCGAGAGTGGCGGCACGGCCGAAATCCACATCGCCCGCGTAGGTCAGAGAACGATCGCCGTGAGTCCACGGTCCGAGTATCAATCGCACCGGGCCTTTCTTGCGCTTGGATAGTCCTAGGTAATTATCCGTTGCCGAGCGCGGATAGGGGTCATACCAAGCCGACATGAACACCATGGGTGCATCGCTGAAGCGAGCATAAAAGCCCGCCGCATAAATCCCGAGCTGCTTCCAGAAGCCGTCGAAATTGCCGTGTTCCCACTGATCGTAGGTATAAGACTCGTATTCCGGCGCAGCGCTCAACGGCGAATGGCCCCGCTTCCACGGCATGCGCCCGAACCAGCCGACGATGTCGATGGCCTTCAGAGCCTTCAGGCGCGTCGGCTCCTTCAATACGGCCGGACTCTCCATCGCGGCGCGGTAGGCCCAGGTCACCTGTTTCAGTTCGAAGGCGCCGCCCTGGCGAATACCATCTTGGTACGCATTGGCGAATCCGCCGCTGTCCATGAACAGCGCGGCGATCCCGGGCGGGTTGGTGCAGGCCAGCGCGCCCTGGGTGTGCGCCGCATAGGAGAGGCCCATGGTGCCGATCTTTCCATTGCACCAGGATTGATGCACGATCCAGTCGCAGGTGTCCGCCCCATCCAAGCCATCGCTCAGGTACTTGACGAACTCGCCCTCCGAGCCATATCGCCCACGACAGTCCTGATAAATGACCACGTAACCCTTGGCCACGAAGTACTGCGCCACCTCGGCGCGGCTCTTAGGTATAGGGTCTCGCGCAGTACGCTCGGATCGGCTGACCACGGACTTGCCGTAGGGCGTTCGCTCCAGAATGACAGGCAGAGGGTTATCCAGCGGCCTGCCATTCTGCATAGGCCTGTAGATATCCGTGGCCAAATGCACACCATCGCGCATGCGCACCATGACATCGGACGTGACCGATACCTCGTACTCATCCGCTTGCGACCGCTTGCCCCACAACAGCGAGGAGGCTGCCACCGCCAGGAATTCGACGAATGAACGGCGCGAGTGCACGGCTTACTCCATCTCCGGGTAGGGTCCTTTCCCGCCCTCGGCGATGAAGCGGTTGATGCGCGCCTTCAGCGCCGGCATGGGGACGGACCCCAGTTCCAGCACGGTGTCATGAAATGCACGGATATTGAACTTCTCGCCCAGGGCCTTCTCGGCGTCGGCGCGCGCCTCGAGGATGGTGCGCTCACCCAGATAGTACGACAGCGCCTGGGCCGGCCACGCGATGTAGCGATCCACCTCGGTCTCGATCTCGTGATCGGCAAGTGCCGTGTTCTCGCGAAAATAGGCGAGGGCCTGATCACGAGTCCATCCCTGCGAATGAATGCCCGTGTCGACGACCAGGCGCGCCGCGCGCCAAATCTGATAACCCAACATGCCGAACCGATCATAGGGCGTTTCATACATCCCCATCTCCAAACCTAACTTCTCGCAGTACAACGCCCAGCCCTCACCATAGGCTGAGATGTAACTGCGCTGTCGAAACTCGGGCTGGTCGGCGTGTTCCATGGCGATGGGTATTTGGAAGGCATGCCCCGGCGCGGACTCGTGCAAGGTCAGCGCGGTCAGGCTGTACAGCGGCCGGCTGGGGAGATTGTAGGTATTGACCAGGTAGACTCCCGCCCCGCCCCGCCCGGCGGTGTAGAAAGGGGCGAGATCCGGGGGCACCGGCTGAATGGTGAAGCGGGCGCGCGGCAGGTAGCCGAAAAACTGCGAGGCTTTACCATCGAACTTCTTGGCGATCCAAGCAGCCCGCATCAAGAGCTCCTCGGGAGTTTTGGCATAGAACTTGGGGTCCGTGCGCAGGGATGCCAGGAAGGCCGGCATATCGCCCTTGAAGCCGGTCTCGTGCATGGCCACCTCCATGTCCTGGCGCAGTCGCGCCACCTCGGCCAACCCCAGGGCGTGAATGGCGTCGGGTTCCATGTCGAGCGTGGTGAACTCGCGGATCTTGGCCAGGTAGAAATTCTTGCCGTCCGGCAGATCCTGAGCCGCAATGGTGGTCCGCAGTCCCGGCACGTACTCGGTGCGCATGAACTTGAGCAGTTCCACATACGCAGGCTGCACCACATCCCGTATGGTCGCCACCGCCTGCGCGCGCAGCTCGGCTTGCTGGGCGGCGGCAACCGCCGGCATGTCTATGAACGGGGTATAGAAGAGACTGCCTTCCGGCGTGGCATCGGTCACAGCGGTCAGGGACGCATCCCTCCCTTCCATGGTGACTCGCGGCGGGGTAAACCCGCGCTTCATGCCGGCCCGCATTTCGTCCATTTGCTCATGGAAATAGCGCGGCACCTGCTTCATTTGCGCCAGCCAATTGCGGTAGTCCTGGAGGGTGCGAAACGGCCGCCGGGCGGTGTAGCCCAAGTCGGTCCAGAAGGTGGTATCGGAATTGGCCGGCATCTCGAAATCGCGAAAGCGCTGATTGGCGATCAACACCTCGATCTGCGGCCGGTACACCTCATAGTTGAGCCGTTCCGCCGGCGACAGGTCATCGAGCGTGATGCCATCGAGCTTGTGCAGCACGTCCTCCCAGTAACGCAGCCGGCCTTCCTGCGCCGCCGCGTCGGCCTTGGGCAGGTAATCCGCGATGGGCTTGAGCTCGTTCTCGTCGTCGGGGAACTGGGTTTCTCGCCAGGTCCACTCCGCCGTATAAATAGCCTTAAGCTCCGCGTCGGCATGATGCTGCCGTGAGCATGCGGTCAGGGCGGCCAGCAGGATGAGGCCAAGGGATCTGCGGACGGGAATAATGGACATACTACCCTCTCGTGGTGAGAGGGTAGTGTAGCCGACGAGGACCGTGGACCCGAAGGATCCCACTGCCGTGTATGATCGCGGCCAATGCACCGCGACTTGCCAACGCCTCACGCCATTATTCCCGCGGCCAATGTGCTCGGTGAAGGGGTGTTGTGGGACGACGACGCGGCCGCCCTCTGGTGGACCGACATTCAGTCCAGCGAGCTGCTGCGCTACGACTACGAGACCGAGCGCGTCCAGCGCACTCAGCTGCCGAACCGTCTCGGCTCCTTTGGATTGGTCGAGGGCAGCACGGATATCATTGCCGCCTTTGCCGACGGCATTGCCCTGTACCACCCCGTCACCGCGTCTCTGCAGTGGATTTCCCGGCCCTCCCACGGCGTAGCCCACACCCGCTTCAACGACGGTCGCATGGACCGCCAGGGCCGATTCTGGACCGGCACCATGATCGAAAATGACACGGCGGTGGGCGAAGCCACCCTCTATTGCGTGAACACCGACGGCGCCACCGGCTCGCACGAACGAGGTCTGCGCATCACCAACGGCCTGTGCACCAGCCCCGACGGCCGCCGCCTGTATCTTGCCGACTCGCCGCGCTCCATCATTTATCACTATGCCCTCGATCCCGACGACGGGACTTTGCACGACCGCGAGATCTTCGCCCGCACCTCCGGCGGCGCGTACCCGGATGGCGCCAACGTGGATGCGGACGGCTGCATGTGGAGCGCGCAATGGGGCGGGTCGCGCGTGGTACGCTACACCCCGGACGGCCGCATCGATCAGATACTCGAGGTGCCGGTGAGCCAACCCACCTGCATCGCCTTCGGCGGCCCCGATCGCGATTTATTGTTCGTGTCCACGGCGCGCGACGGCCTGTCCGCCCCGGTGCTCGCCGCTGAGCCCCACGCCGGCGACGTGCTGGTCTATCGAGTGCCCGGCGTGCGCGGTCTGCCCGAGCCGCGGTTTCGCGGCGCTTTGCGCACCGCGGAGCGGCCCGTTGGCTAAGCGAGCCGCGACGTCACCTCGAGTGCAAGGAGCCGGCGCCGTGCAGTCGCTGCGCCTGCATGGCACCATCGCGCGCGACCTGGGCGTGCGCATCGTCTCGGGCCGCATACAGCCCGGCACCATGTTGAACGGCGAGATCGAGGCCAGCGAACGCCTCAACGTGTCGCGTACCGCGTATCGGGAGGCAGTGCGCATCCTGGCGGCCAAAGGCATGGTCGAGTCTCGGCCGAAGTTTGGTACTCGCGTGAGCGAACCTCGGCGCTGGCATCTATTGGACCCCGACGTGATTTCCTGGATTTTCAGCGCGGATCAGCCGGACGAACGCCTGCTCGAAGCCCTATTCGAGCTGCGCACCATCATAGAACCCGCGGCGGCCGCGTTGGCGGCTGCGCGGCGCACCGACACCCACCTCGAAGGCCTTCGGCACGCTCTGGACGGCATGGCCCAGAATTCTCTGGCCGACGCCGCGGGCCAGGCCGCCGACCGGGAATTTCATTCTCTGCTGCTCGAAGCCGCGGACAATCCCTTCCTCGCCTCCTTCACCAGCGGCGTGGCGGCGGGCGTGGCCTGGACCACCATTTACAAGCAGCGCAAAAGTCCTTTGGCGCGCGATCCCATCCCCGATCACGAACGCGTGTATGCGGCCGTCGCGAAGCGTGATGCGACGGGCGCGCGCGACGCCATGACCTCCTTGATACGCCTCGCGTTGCTCGACACCACGCGGAACAACAAGAAACCTGCAACCCCGGTCGGAGCCGCCAAGCGCGGCGCTCCCAAGGGCGGCAAGCCGCATCGCGACCCCATCAAACGACGCCCGCGACACAAGGCGCGCGCTTAGCTCCCCACAGCGCATAGCCGAGCACGTAGACGTAACAGGCCGCGGGCAGCAGGTACGACAGCTGCAATCCAATGCGGTCGGCCAACACTCCCTGCAGTGCGGAGAACGCGCCCCCGGCGATGGCCATGATGAGCAGCCCCGATCCCTCCTCGGTCAGCGGGCCCAGGCCGCGAATACCCAAAGTGAAAATCGTGGGAAACATCACCGAGTGGCACAACCCAATGGCTATCAGGCTCCACATGGCCAACGAGCCGCCGGAGGTAATGGCAATCAGCACCAGTATCAGAGCGCCGGCGCTTACCGCAGCCAGCAGGCGTTCGGGCGAAATCCAGCGTAGCAGCGCCGCACCGGCAAAGCGGCCCACCATGGCGCCGCCCCAGAAGAGAGACAAATACCGCGCCGCCTTGGCATGACTCATGTCGCCGATGGTCGGCAGGGATATGAAGTTCACCAGAGTCGAACCGATGCCGATTTCACAGAGCAAGTACAAACAGATTGCCGGCACGCCGAACACCAGATTGCGATGGCGCCACAGGCTATGTTGGGCACGCTCGGCCTGCGCCGCCCGGCGGCTCTCCTGCCCCAGATCCGGGAGCCGCACGCGCCATACCAGCAAGGCAAGGGCAACGAGCACTCCTGCGATCAACACATACGGTAGCTGCACCGCCTGCACGTCGGCGGCCCGCTGCTGCGCTGTCAGCACCGTAGCAGCGGCGGTCGAGCTGCCTGAGGAGCTGCGGGCCAGGATGAGCATGCCGCCGAACAGCGGCGCCAGCGTGGTGCCGGCGGAATTGAAGGCCTGCACCAGATTCAACCGGCTCGACGCGGTCTGCGGCGGCCCGATCACCGTCACGTAGGGATTGGCGGCCACCTGCAGAAGGGTGATGGAGGAGGCCAGAAGGAATAGCGCCACCAGAAACACGGCGTACGACTCGAAACGGGCCGCGGGCAGGAAGACCAAAGCGCTCGCCGCCATGCCCACGAGCCCCAGCACCACCGAGTTCTTGTAGCCGATGCGTTCCAGTAATTTAGCCGAGGGCATGGCCATCAGAAGATAGCCAAGGTAGAAGGCGAATTGGATCAGCAGCGACTGGCCGTAATTGAGTTGGAACACCGCCTTGAGATGCGGCACCAGAATGTCGTTCATTACGGTGGCGAAGCCCCACATGAAAAACACCGTGGTCAGCACCGCCAAGGCGCCGGTGTATCTGGGGGGCGAGGCAGAACCCAGGGGAACGCTCACGGAATGCCTCGCTAAACCCAATCGTGGGCTCAATCTATCGGCTCGCCGGAAGGGTGTCAATATAAACTCAGACATAAAAATATTACATCGCCGGCGCAATGTTCCATGTCTGAGTTAATATATCGCGTACCGCCGTGCATACACTTCAGGAAAAAGTCATGACACCAAGACTCGTGCAAGTCACACGAGCGGGCGAACGCCATGTCGCATCGCTCGGGCCCGATGGCGAGGCGCGGCGGCTCAGCGGTGTCAGCTCCACCTATGAGCTGGCCATGAACGCCCTTCGCGAGGGAGTCTCACTGCAACAGGCGGCCCAGGCGCGTCTCGGCGCGGAACGCTTCGATCTTGCCGGACTCATCGCGGGAAATGACGACACCGCTTTCGCTTGGCTGCCCCCCATCGATCATCCCGATCCGGCTCATTTGTATCTCACCGGAACGGGACTCACCCACTTGGGCTCCGCGGAGAGCCGCGACAAGATGCACGCCAAGGCCAGCGCCGCCGCGGCACAGAGCGATTCCATGCGCATGTTTCTCGCAGGGATAGAAGGCGGCAAACCGGCCGACGGCGCGGTGGGCGTGCAGCCCGAATGGTTCTACAAGGGAGACGGCTCCAGTGTCGTTGCCTGCGGCGCGCCCCTCGAGTCTCCGGCCTTCGCGCTGGACGGCGGCGAGGAGCCCGAAATTGCCGGCATTTACCTCATCGACCCGGCCGGCAACCCGCGGCGCCTGGGATATTGCATCGCCAATGAGTTCTCCGATCACATCACCGAGCGCGGCAATTATCTATGGCTCGCGCACTCGAAGTTACGGCCGGCTGCGCTGGGCGCCGAACTGCTGACAGGCGAGCTTCCGCGAGATGTGCGCGGCGCCAGCCGGATTCGTCGCAACGGCGAGGTGGTCTGGGAGAAGCCCTTTCTCACCGGCGAGACCAACATGTCGCATTGGCTCTCCAACCTGGAGCATCATCACTTCAAATATCCGCTCTTTCGTCGTCCGGGCGACGTTCATGTCCATTTCTTCGGCACCGGCACGCTGTCGTTCGCCGACGGCGTGCGAGTGCAGCCGGGCGATGTATTCGAAATTGAAGCCGATGCCTTCTCGGTGCCGCTGCGCAACCCGCTGTCGCATTCGGCCGAGCCACGCTTCGAGCTGCGCGCCCTCTGAGGCATTGCGCTTACAATGGAATTCTGACATGACTACCGCATTCAAAATTCAGGGCGTTATCGGCGCCGGCTGTGTGCTCGCCTTGTTGTCGCATGCCGCCGCCGCGGCCGATGCGCATCGCGCGCCCTTCGGCACCTTATCCGACGGCACGGCAATCGAGTCCGTGGACCTCACGAACGCCGCAGGCATGTCGGTACGCATCATGACTCTGGGCGCCACCGTCCAGTCGCTCAAGGTCCCGGACCGCGGCGGCAAGAGCGCGGATATCGTCCTCGGCTACGGTGACGCGCAGCACTACCTCGATAAGCCTCAATATTTCGGCGCCACCGTGGGACGCTTTGCCAACCGCATCGCCAACGGCCAATTCGACTTGGAAGGTCATACGTACCGCTTGGCGACCAACGATCACGGCCAGTCCTTGCACGGCGGACAACGCGGTTTCGACAAGGTGGTATGGCGTGTGGACTCCGTCCACAGCGGTCCGACGGCGAGCGTCACGCTGTCGTATGTCAGCCCGGACGGCGAGGAGGGGTATCCCGGAACTCTGCACGTCCAGGCTACGTATACGCTCGACGACCACAATCAATTCGGCGTGCGATACCAAGCGACCACCGATTCACCGACCATCGTCAACATCAGCAATCACAGCTACTTCAATCTCTCCGGTGAGGCCGCCGGCCGGTCCATGATGGATGCCGTGCTGCAAATCAACGCCGCGAAGTACACGCCGGTCGACGAACATTTGATTCCCACGGGCGAACTGCGCGCGGTCGCCGGCACGCCCTTCGATTTCCGCACGCCCACGCCCGTCGGCGCGCGCATCCGCGACGGTCACGACACGCAAATTCTGTACGGGCATGGCTACGACCACAATTTCGTCCTGAGCGGACCGCCCGGGCAATTGAATGTCGCCGTGCGCGTCGTGGACCCCAACTCGGGACGAGTCATGGAAATTCTCACCACGGCTCCCGCGGTGCAATTCTATTCCGGCAATTTCTTCGACGGCACCATCACGGGCAAGAGCGGCCTGGTTTATCGGCAGGGAGACGCCCTGGTGTTCGAACCCCAGCTGTTTCCCGATGCACCCAACCATGCGAACTTCCCGTCCGCGCGACTCGATCCCGGCGGCACCTATGACAACACCATGGTGTACCGCTTTTCGGTGCTGAAGCGCTGAACCACACCCCCATCGCGCACTTGGAATCCCATGACTGACAGACCCGATTTCCCGGCTTCCCGCAAACTGCGTTCACGCTCCTGGTTCGACGATAAGACGCACGTCGACGCGACGGCACTCTATCTGGAGCGCTACATGAACTTCGGCCTGTCCCTCGAGGAGCTGCAGTCCGGCCGGCCGATCATCGGCATCGCGCAGACCGGCTCGGATTTGGCGCCGTGCAATCGCCATCATTTGGTGTTGGCGCAGCGGGTACGTGAAGGCATTCGCGATGCCGGCGGCATACCCTTGGAATTTCCGGTACACCCGATACAGGAGACCGGTAAGCGTCCCACGGCGGCGCTGGATCGCAATCTCACCTACCTCGGCTTGGTCGAGGTGCTGTACGGCTATCCCCTCGACGGCGTGGTACTCACCATCGGCTGCGACAAGACCACGCCGGCGACGCTCATGGCCGCGGCCACGGTCAATATTCCGGCCATCGCCTTGTCGGTGGGGCCCATGCTGAACGGGTGGTTCAAGGGCAAGCGCACCGGCTCCGGCACCATCGTGTGGCATGCGCGTCAATTGCTGGCCATGGGTGAACTCGACTATCAGGGATTCATCAAGCTGGTGGGATCGGCGGCTCCCTCCGCCGGTTTTTGCAACACCATGGGCACCGCCACCACCATGAGCAGCTTGGCCGAGGCGCTGGGCATGTCCCTGCCGGATACCGCAAACATTCCGGCGCCGCATCGCGACCGTCAGGAAGCGGCCTACCGCACCGGGCTGCAAATCGTTGAGATGGTGGCGGCGGACCGCAAACCCTCGGACATCTTGACCCGCGACGCCTTCCTCAACGCCGTGCGCGTCAATTCCGCCATCGGCGGTTCCACTAATGCGCCCGTTCATTTGAACGCCATCGCGCGCCACATCGGCGTCGAACTCACTCTCGATGACTGGCAAAAATTTGGCTACGACGTGCCGTTGCTGGTGAACATGCAGCCCGCGGGAGAATATTTGGGAGAGGATTTTTACCGAGCCGGCGGTGTCGGCGCCGTCATCAAAGAATTATTGAAACAGGGATTGATCGCCGACACGGCACTGACCGCCAACGGCCGCAGCATCGGCGAGAACTATCAAAACGCGGCGATCGGCGACAGCGACGTCATTCGTCCCTTCGCCCAACCGCTCAAGGACAAGGCGGGCTTCCTGGTGTTGCGCGGCAATTTATTCGATTCCGCGATCATGAAAACCAGCGTCATCTCGGATGAATTCCGCGCGCGGTATTTGTCGAACCCAGCCGATCCCGATGCCTTCGAAGGGCGTGCCGTGATTTTCGATGGACCCGAACAGTATCGCAATCAAATCGACGACCCCGCCCTCGCCATCGATGCAGACACGATTCTGTTCATGCGCGGCACCGGACCCGTGGGTTACCCCGGCTCGGCCGAAGTGGTGAACATGCGGCCGCCCGCCTATCTCATTCGCGAAGGGGTTCACGCCCTCCCCTGCGTCGGCGATGGACGGCAGTCCGGAACGTCCAACAGCCCGTCCATTTTGAACGCCAGCCCGGAAGCCGCCATCGGCGGCGGCCTCGCGCTGGTGCGCAACGGCGATCGCATTCGCATCGACCTGCGCAAGTGCGAAGCCACTATTCTCGTGAGCGATGCCGAACTCGCCCAGCGTCGACAGGCACTACAGGCAGCGGGCGGCTACGCTTACCCGGCCAGCCAAACTCCGTGGCAGGAAATCCAGCGACGCAGCATCGGCCAGCTGGACACCGGCGCGGTGCTCGAAGAGGCCGTGAAGTTTCAACGCCTGGCGCAAACGCAGGGACTTCCCCGTCACAACCATTGAGTCGCAGCGACCTGCTAAGGAAAATCATGCCAATTATGTCCAACCGCCTTACAACTGCCTGCACCATAGCGGCGTCCGTCATGGGGTGTTGGACGCTCTACGCCCCAGTGGTTCGCGCGCAGCCCGCCGGCCTCCCCGACCTCTCCGCCAGCGTGGTGATCCACGCCGACGCTCCGGGCGCCGTCATTGACCGGCATATCTACGGACAATTTGCCGAGCATCTGGGCCGCGGTATCTATGAGGGCGTGTGGGTGGGTGAACATTCGAAGATACCGAATGTGCGCGGATTCAGAACCGATGTGGTGACGGCATTACGAGACCTGCACGTCCCCGTCGTGCGCTGGCCCGGCGGCTGCTTTGCCGACGAATACCATTGGCGGGACGGCATTGGCCCCCGAGCCAAGCGGCCGGTCGGCCTGAATACGAATTGGGGCGGCGTACCCGACAGCAACGAGTTCGGCACGCACGAATTCCTGGATTTTGTGCAAATGATCGGCTCCGAAGCCTATATCAACGGCAATCTCGGCACGGGGTCCGCGCGCGAGATGGCCGAGTGGCTGCAATACATGACCTCGGACAAGCCCACCGCGCTGACGGCGGAGCGCGCCCGCAACGGGCATCCTCAGCCCTGGAAAATCGCGTACTTCGCCGTGGGTAACGAGGCATGGGGCTGCGGCGGCAATATGCGCGCGGAACACTACATTGACGAATTTCGTCAGACGGCGAACTTCCTCAAGGCCCCCATGCGTGCCCGGCCGATGATCATCGCCAGCGGCGGCCACGATGAGGATAGCTCCTGGTCCGACAAACTCAGCGCGCAAGGCGGTCCGGATTTGGGCGCCATCAGCTATCACTATTACACCACGGCGGGAGGTGCCTGGGCGCTCAAGGGTCCTGCCGTGGGCTTCGGCGAGGATGAATGGATTTCCACACTGAACTACGCGCTGACCATAGACGATTACATTACCCAGAATAGTTTGGTCATGGATAAGAACGACCCGAAGAAAAAAATCGCCCTCGCAGTCGATGAATGGGGCACCTGGTACGATCCTGCGCCGGGCCGCGAACCGGGATTTTTATACCAGCAAAACACCTTGCGCGACGCCTTGGTCGCAGCCGTCAGCTTGAACATTTTCCATCATCACGCCGACCGCGTGCGCATGACCAACATCGCGCAAATGGTCAATGTGCTGCAGGCCATGATTCTGACCGATGGTCCGCGCATGATACTCACACCCACGTATCACGTGTTCCACATGTTCATACCCTTCCAGGACGCCACTTTGCTGCCCACGGATCTGGCGGTTCAACGCTACGCCCTGGGTAAGTACTCGGTTCCCGCGGTGAGCGTGTCCGCGGCGCGTACGCGCACCGGTTCGTTGATTGTCGCCTTGGTCAACTTGCACCCCGGCAAGCCGGTGCCGGTCACGGTCAGTATCGCGGGCGCCACGCCAAGCCACGTGAGCGGCGAGGTGCTGACCGCCGGCGCCATGGACTCGCACAATACCTTCGAGAATCCGGCGGCGGTGCACCCCACGGCGTTGTCCGGCTCTACTCTGCAGGGCGGCAAACTCTCGGTGACTCTGCCGGCGAAGTCCGTGGTGGTCATGCAGCTGGACTGATCCTCGAGCTCCCGGGCGTGCCGGTCGCGCGAACTATCAGCGCGTCATTTGCGTCGCCCGATCCACGGCAGCGACGCAAACACACCGGCGGGCTTCTCTTTCTTGGGCTGTTGGCCGGAAATTTGCCGCAGTGCGGCCGCTCGCACGGCCGCCGTCGGTTGGGCCGGCATCTCGACCTTGGTCGTGGGCCGCTCGGTCGACAACTCGATGGTAGCGTGCTGACCCGTCTCGCCCACATCCTTGCGCGCATCGAGTCGATGCTCGGAGAAGCGCTCCCGTTCGGCGACGCTGACTCGTTTGACGCTGGGATTCTCGTAATAGGATTTGAGGTAACTCGCCACGGCCTGAGCCGCCATCTCTTCACCGAAGAACCCCAGACGCAGCGCGTGCACCGGACGACCCTGGTCGATGCTGGCCACGGAATACAGACGGTATAGCAGGAAAATGTCGAGGTTCGGCACTGCACTGGGATCGAAGGCGTGGTCGGAGGATGACAACTGCACGACGAACCACCGCAACGCGACCTCATCCTGCATTTCGCTCGACGTGAGCGGGCGCAGCGTCTGCGTGGTCTCCAAGCTGAGCGGGGTGTCGCGCACGGCGGGAATAGGACTTGCCGCTGCCGGCTTCTTTGCCACTGGCTGCGCGGGCACGGCACGCAGGGGCACGGGCTGTACTGCGGCGGTCACTCCAGCCACCGGCTTCGCAGCCGGCTGTGACGCGACAGGCTTTGGCGCTTCCAGCGATAACGACGCCGACAGTGCATCAAAGCTGGCATCCAGCACGGGCACCCTGCCGGTGGCCGCCGGAGAGGCGACCGTTCCTTCGACGGGCCGGCTCGGCTCCACTGCCGTGGGCGCATCATCCATGAGAAGCAATTCGGGAAACTCCAACGCGGGGCCACGCATCGCTTGGGTCGGTGCGTCGTCGGTGGCCGCAACGGCAGCCACAGCCACATCGGTCAGTGCCAGCGCTTCGATCGTCGGCTCGCCCTCCTCCAAGTCGATCGATTCCCCACCCAGGGTGATCGACTCGTCGCCGAACTCTGCCTCGGCCAGAATAATTTCTTCACCGGCAGGCTCTGCCTCGACGGGGGCAACAGCCTCGGGGGTCGGAACCTGCGGAGCGCTGCAGGTCTGCGGAGCGCTGCGGGTATGCGGCACGCTAACGCTGTGCAGCTTTGGTGCGGCTTCCATGATAGGCCGCGAGATGCCCGCCTTGGCCTGCTGTACGGCTATGGCATTCAAGTCCTCGACCCACGCGGTGGCGGTCAAGGCACTGGGATAGACATTGCGCACCCTCGCCAAGGCCGCGTCGGCATCTTCTTCCCGAGCGAAGGGGCCCAAACGCAGCCGATAGCGGATGCGACCGTCTTCGTTACGTCGAATTCGGTAAACATAGACATGAGAGCCGCCGGTTAGGTCCTCAGCGGGCAGTTCCAACGGCGCGCTCGATGCACCGAGGTTGATCACGAACGGCCCTGCACCGCCGAGGGGCGTGGCCTCGGACAACGGTGCACTCAAATCATCAAAGCTCAATTCTCGAGAGTCGATCATTAATGGCGATTCTGTCGACATAGGTACAGATGCATTCCAAATGGTGTTCGTCCGCGGCGACAGTATTCGCCAAGCGCGGCGATGCAAACCGTGACGGATGTCGCTTAGCAGCGAGAGCAGGAGTCGCCAACCGAAGACAGCAGAGCTTTATGTCAAGACCATGAAATTTCGGCGACCGTATGAGCCGCACGAATGTTCAAGCCATTAGGCACGACGACCGGATTGAATGGCGTGCGTCTTGAAAACATCGGCGTTAGCGTATAGTTATGTCATATCAACTGCACGCCGACCGTATGAGACTTTGGGAGAATGGGATGACGGGAAATGTATATCGCCAAGCGATGGCCGGCGCATTGGCATTAATGATCCTGTCCGGGTGCGGCAACTCCAACAAAGGGGCGCAGTCCGGGCCGCCCCCTCCGCAAGTGAGCGTGGCCCAGGTACTGGAGAAGAAGGTCAAGGATTGGGACGAGTTCACCGGCCGACTGCAGGCGGTCGAAACCGTCGAGATTCGGCCTCGAGTGTCCGGATACATCGACAAAGTTGTCTTTTCCGAGGGCAGCCAGGTCAAAAGCGGCGATTTACTTTTCATCATCGATCCGCGGCCCTATCAAGCCGAGAATGATCGCGCGGCCGCGGACGTCAAGCGCTATTCCACGGCGGTGGACCTTGCCCGCATCGAGTTGACACGCGTACAGCAGCTGAAAGACAGCGGCGCGGTGTCCGAGGAAGAACTGGACGAGCGCAAGAGCACGGTGGCGTCGGCCGAAGCGAACCTCGCCGGCTCCAAAGCCGCGCTCGAGTCCGCGGCGCTCAATTTGAACTTTACCCGTGTCACGAGTCCCATTACCGGCCGGGTCAGCCGCGCCGAAGTGACACGCGGCAACCTGGTGACCGGCGGCATCAACGGCGGCACGCTGCTGACCTCCGTGGTGTCCATGGACCCGATGTACCTCTACTTCGACGCCGACGAACAAAGCTATTTGCGCTACACGACAATGGCGCGCAGCGGCCAGCGCCCGAGTTCACGCGACTCGGGCAATCCCGTCCAGGTGGGTCTCGCCAACGAGGAGGGGTTCCCGCACACCGGCACCATGGATTTCGTGGACAACCAGCTGAACTCGCAAACCGGCACCATCCGCGCACGCGCGGTACTGCCCAATAAGGATGGCTTGTACACCCCAGGCCTTTTCGCCCGGGTACAGCTGCTCGGCAGCAGCGAATACAACGCCATACTCATCGACGACCGGGCCGTGAACACCGATCAGAGCCAAAAATACGTGCTGCTGCTCGGCGCCAACAACACCATCGAATACCGCAAGGTAAAGTTGGGTCGCATCATCGATGGCTTGCGGGTGGTGCACGAGGGGTTGAAACCGGGTGACGTGATCGTGGTCAACGGTGCGCAGCGGGTGCATCCGGGCGTGGTGGTCACACCCCAGCGGGTCACCATGGGCTCCGACGAGATTGCACCGGCCGCCGCCACGCCGCCGGCCGCGAAGTGATAGCCCGCCCATGAACATTTCGTCGTTTTTCATCGAGCGGCCGATTTTCGCGACCGTTCTCGCCATTATCATTACCGTGGCGGGTCTTCTGGCCATCCCCGGCCTGCCCATCAGCGAATATCCGCAAATCGTCCCACCCACCGTGGTGGTGAGCGGCCAATATCCCGGCGCGTCGCCGAAGACCATCGCGGAAACCGTCATCACTCCGCTGGAACAACAAATCAATGGCGTGGAGAACGCCATTTACACCAACTCGGTCGCAACGCCCGATGGAGTCTTCTCCATCACCGTGACGTTCAAACTGGGTACGGATCTGGATATCGCTCAAGTGCAGACCCAGAACCGCGTGAGTCAGGCGGAGACACGCCTACCGGACGTGGTGCGTCAACTGGGCCTCGTCACCCAGAAGAAGTCGCCGGACCTCACCATGGTGGTATTCCTCAAATCCACCGGCGGGCGTTACGACTCTCTGTATTTGCGCAATTACGCCGTCATCCAAATCAAGGACGTGTTGGCGCGCCTGCCCGGCATGGGGGATGTCGAGGTGTTCGGTTCCGGCGATTACGCCATGCGGCTGTGGCTGGACCCCGCCAAGATCGCCGCGCGCAACATGGATGTCGACGAGGTTCTGAACGCCGTGCGCGAACAGAACGTTCAAGTG
>Ga0302310_10001387_pt1 | contig 20546 bp, 6 predicted proteins | sample III_Palsa_N1_2_FD_200451 | JGI IMG/M metagenome (GOLD analysis project Ga0302310, IMG submission 200451) | Peat permafrost microbial communities from Stordalen Mire near Abisko, Sweden - III_Palsa_N1_2 | ecosystem: Environmental > Terrestrial > Soil > Palsa > Peat permafrost | place: Sweden...
GGCGAAGGCCGGGGCGTGGTGCCGCTGGAGACGGGTGGATTGGTTCCGCCGCTGGCGCTGCTGGTCTGCGGGCCGCAGTCCAAACCGTTCTCCCGGTCGACGCAGTAGTACGGTCCATAGCCACCATTTTCGCCTGAGTTTGCGGTAGAACCACCTTCGCCCCAATTGCTGTACCCGAGCGCGAACATATGGCCGATTCCGGTGTCGCTGACGGTGGCCTCCATATCGCCGAAGTCGCCGTCGCTGACGCCAAGCCAGTAGTTGTAGCGCACATAATAGACCGAGATCGGCGAGTTTCCTTGCGGTATGTTGACGGTCTGGGTACGTTTCCGGTAATGAGCAGTGGATTTACCGCCCGTGGAGAAGGCGTTTCCGATGAGATACTGTGCATTTTGCACGATCGGCAATCCGTCGACGGGAGCCAGTTGGTAGGGCGCCATTTGGATGATGCCTGTGATTGTGCCTCCGGAAGTAGTCGGTAAATCCGCGGCCAGATTGTTCCCGACGCCGGTGTTGCCGATCTGGCTGACCCCGCTGCCGGTCTGGTCGTAGAGCTGGTAGATAAAGCAGGCGTTTGGAGCCTGGGAGCAATATGCGTTGGCCGCAGGTATGTTCACCTCTCCGCCGACTAAGCCGCTGATGGCCCCGGGGACGGTCCCGATGTTCATCAGGGTTGGACTGCAGGAGGGGCAATAAAGCTCGAAGAGAGGGCCAGCGTAGGCTGCAAACAGCCTCCGGGTAACGCTATACGCGGCCTGGCACGGCGTGGAAGGAGTAGCTGCGGCCATGATGTCGCAGGGCGCAGGCGCAAGAGGTGGAGGAGTCGCAAGAACGGTCTCCGATAATGCGGGAGAAGTCGAGGTCGCGAAGTCCTGGGAGGCCTGATAGGTCGCCGTCAGAGAGTCCGTCCCCTGCGTCAGCGCTGTCGTTGTAAGCTGCGCCACGCCGCCCGTAAAGGCTACCGGGGACCCCGCCAGCAAGGCGCCGCCACTGTAGAAGCTTACCGCGCCGGACGGCGTCCCACCCGGCGAAGTCACCGTCGCCGTCAACGTGAGGGGTAAGCCAGCGAAGGTCGACGTTGCCGAGCTGGCCAGCGCCGTCGCCGTGCTCGCCGGACTAACCGACACATTTACGGCCGGGGAGGTCGAGGTGGCAAAGTATGTGGACGTAGCGTAGGTCGCCGTCACGGAGTCCGTGCCCCCTTGCAGCGCCGTGGTCGCCAATGTCGCCACGCTGGAGCTGTTCAACGTTGTTGAACCAAGCGAGGCATTGCCGCTATAGAACGTCACCGTGCCGGGCGGGATTCCAAAGGTCGAGGACACTGTCGCTTTCAGCGTGATGGAGTTGCCATAGACGCTCGACGGCGCCGAACTGGTTAGCGCCGTCGCTGTTGGATACCCCACCGTCGCGCTCACCACGGTGGAGGTGGATGCCGCGAAGTTCGTGGTCGCACCGTAGCTCGCCGTCAGCCAGTCCGTCCCCGCCGGCAGCGCCGTCGTCGTTAGCGTCGCTACGCCTGCGCTGTTCACCGTCGCCGTACCCAGCGAAGTGACTCCAGTGCCCTCTAAAGGGCTTCCACTATAAAAGGTCACCGAGCCGCTCGGCGTTCCTCCACCGGAGAACAATTGCGCCGTCAGCGTCACGTTCGCTCCATAGAGGAGCGTCGTTGCCGAGGTGCTGAGCACAGTCTCCGTGAGCGCTGTGCCATCGGCCGGAGGCCCGGGGATGTTAGTGCAGCCAGTGAGGAGAAGCGGGAGGAAGAGGAGTGCGGCGGCCGGACGGTGCATGAGTGTACCTCGATCATTGCGTATCTTGTGCTGGAATTGGCTGTCGGCTGGAGGCGGCATCAGTAGTTCGACCTCCTGTATCCACCGCTGCCGGCATGACCGAACCGCAAAACCAAACCGGGGTCGATGTTGTATGAGTTCACATTGACCTGGCCTCCGTTAAGTGGTCCTACGACTGGTCCGTAGGAACAGTGAAAATACTCGTAGTTAGCCTCAAACCGGATAGCGAGATGGCCATTCGTCTTCGGTATAAAAATCTCGCCGCTAGCGCCAAATGAAGCTGTGGAAGCCCAGGTTGGTGCATTGCCGTAATAGCCGGTTCCATCAAAACTTGGGACGTTTGGCCCGACGAACCGCTGCGCACCCCCATTGGCGTGGACTGTAGGGTAGAAGCGAACGCCGAAACGGTAGACGATCCCCACCGCTCCTCCGGTGCTGGTCTCGCTGATACTGGGGATTTGCGTATTTCCGCGGAGCTCAAAGCCGAAGTTCTTGTCCCTGTAATACGTGATGCTTCCCATAAACCCCTCGCTGAGTTGCGAGAAGCGGGTGCCATTTACGGTCCCATATGGCATCCAGCGCGAATCGCCAACGAAGAAGTCCAGCCGTGATGCGTTCTCTCCCCCCACGACCTGGGCCGTGCGAGCACTCGTGGACGCAGCAGGTTCAGAAGCGTCCACGCCAGGTTCGTTCGCAGCAAGGCCTTCACCCAATGTTTTGGCATCAGGGACACGGGAGGAAACGCCGGACGCTGTGTCCAGCAATGCTCCCTGGATTCCCTGAGCCCATACGCCTTGTGTTTGCGCGACTGAGGGCAGGGAAACGAGGAACATCAATACGACGGCCCTCAGTCCAGCTTGTAAAGCCATTTGGTGACTTCCCAGTATTTGCACTTGCTCTCCTCTGCTCCAACGTTCATCGATTGAGCCGACGCATCACCTGCGACGCATTTCAGTTATTGAGTGGCTACCACGGTGAGCGGGGTAGATCGAACGACGTGGTTGGTGGAATCGACGCCAACGATATTGATTTGATAGGTGCCGGTCGGTGCGCCTGCGATGTTATAAGTGCATCCGGTTAGCCCCGTCATGCCGCCAAGTATCAGCAATGCCACCAGCAGCGTGAGTTGGCGCCGCAGCCTGGGGGCGATTCGCCGTCGACGGAGACCTAGTAGGCTGGCCAGCAAGACTCCCGGAAGCAGGAAGCTGGCGGCGACGATCCCGTTGATCGAGCTATTGCGCAGGCCTGCCGACGAATGGGGTCCGAGCGTGGTGATCACCAGGGTCGAGTAGGGATACGGGAATGTCGTGGTTCCCAGCGCAGGGCATACTCCTGCTCCAGTGCAGTAGCTGTTGGCCGAGTTGGCGGTATTGGTTAGCGTTTCGAAGGCGGGCGAGAAGCTGCAACCCATGTAGACCGGGAGACCACTGCAACCCAAGGTTAGCGTGCCGGCATAAGCATACGTCACCGTGTTGTTGGTGGCGCCCGATGGCTCGTACTCGTTGTTGCCCAGTACCCAAACATTCAGGGTGGTTGGCTGGCCGATCGTCACCGCGACAGAGGAGACGGGAGTACTGGTCGGTTGTGTAACCGTCGGATTGGAGACGGGCTCCAAGGTGAAGTCCGCGGGTGCGATGGGCTGGTTGAAAACGGCCGAAGTGGAGGCAGCAAAGTCCGCGCTTCCGGAGTAGACCGCTGTGATTGAATGCGTCCCTGCGGCGAGGACGGCAGGGCAGCTTGAGGGCGAGGACTGTCCGTAGCCGAAGATCGTGATCGAGGTTTGCCCGCTCAGCAGCGTGTTGGTGCAAAGCACGGTTGTGCCATCCATGAATGTGATGCTGCCGGCAGGTGGAGCCAGGACGCCAAGTGTGTCCGACACGCTCACGTTGAACGTAATCACCTGGCCGATATAAGGATCGGCGACGGACGATGAGACAGTCGTAACGGTCGGCGCTCCAGCCACGATGATTGTGAGGGTCTGGCACAGGGATTCATCCTGAGTGTTGCCAAGGTAGCAAACGACGAGGGTATGGGTTCCGGCATCCGGTGTTCCTACACTGAAGGTGACCGAGCCGGTGGTTTCAGCAAAGCTCATAGTTGGGCCGACATCCAATCGATAACTCACCGTACCGGCCGGAGGGGTTCCAGCGGTCGAGGTTAAGCCCACAGTCACATTGATCGGTATGCCATATGTGGGGGCAGCCGGACTATAGGTCACATTCATGGTGACCACATCACCCTGTATGACGAAGGTCGTTGGAGTAGTTGTCGTGCCGGTCCCTGAGCTTCCCGAGTATGTGACGGTAAGTGTGTAGGTTCCCGCGGGGAGCCCACTCAGGACCACGGTTGCCACGCCGCTACCGTTAGTGGTCGCCGATCCCGTAGTAGTCGCAGGGCCGGTCACTGTATAGGAAACCGTCGCTCCCGAAGCTGGCGCTCCTGAAGACGTTACGGTGATGGTTGCTGTTGCTTCGGGGCCGGTGGCCGCGTAAGGGGCCGGATTCGGAGACACCGACACAGTCACGGTATCCAGAGCTGACACGCCCTTGCCTGTCAAGGCAATCGACTGGGTCGAGCCTGTAGTGTTGGCGGAGTTGTCCGTCAGAACCAATAACGCGGAGTTGCTTTGCGCCACCGTCGGGGCAAAGGCCACCAGAATCGAGCACTCCGCGCCGCTGGCGACGGGGGAGAGGGTGCTACAGTTCGGAGCATTCGATTGCTGCACGAACTGTGAAGGCACCGAGACAGCGGTAATGGTTAAAGGCAAATTCCCAAGATTGTCGAGCGTTCTGAGGACGGGGTTGCTGGTGGCTCCGACCGTCGTATCGGGAAACGCAACCGTCGGGGTCGTGGTGAGAGAGACCTTGCGGATAACACTGTTGAGCGAATCCAGGATATAGAGGCTGTCGGAGCCATCGACCGCGACCCCGTCGGGTTCGTTCATAGTGGCCGAGGTTGCAGAGCCGCCGTCTCCCGTATAGCCGGCTGTGCCGGTAACTGAAGCACCCGCGACCGTCGAGATGAACTGGTTGCTGGAGCTCACCTGGCGAATCACATTGTTGCCTGAATCAGCGATATACACATTGCCCGCCGCATCCAATGCTACTGCGGAAGGCCCGCTGAGTTGCGCCGAAATCGCCGGCCCTCCGTCTCCCGAGTAGCCACCGTGGGTGTTGCCATTTGAGGGCTTCGTGCCGGCAAAGGTTTTGATGAAGCCTGTTGAGGCCAGGATCTCACGCACCACCTCGTTATTGGTGTCCGCGATATAAACGTTGAAGGATGGGTCGACCGCAAGGCCGAGAGGATGATTCAATGCCGAGGCGGTAGCCGCTCCTCCGTCTCCGGCATAGCCCTCCGAACCGTTGCCGGCGATCGTCACAATGGTATTGTCGGCTGCAATGTTATTGCCGTTATCGACATAGACCTCGCGCACCTCGTCGTTGTTGGTGTCGGCGATGTAGACGTTTCCCGCGGCATCCACGGCCACGCCTGCTGGCCCGTCCAGGGTTGCGGTCGTTGCGGCAACGCTGTTTCCTTGATAACCCGCGGTGCCTGTTCCGGCAAAGGTCGAGATAATCCCCGCGGCGTTGACGACACGCACTACGTTGTTGCCTGTATCGGCGACATATACGTTGCCAAATGTATCCACAGCTACGGCGGATGGCCCGTTCAGAGTAGCCGCCGTCGCCGCCCCTGTGTCCCCGGTGTAGCCCTTCGTTCCGTTTCCGGCGAAGACCGAAATCGCTCCGGTGGGCGATATCTTGCGTACTACGTTGTTTGAGATGGAGCCAACCGGCGTCTTCAAGAGACCCACCGTGGAAGTCACCGACGAGATCGTGCCGGGAAGCAGTCCGGCAACGGGTGCTGTACCCAGGCCGGTAAGCGGTATCTGATAGATATTGCCGGCGGCGTCGGTGACGATGATCGGCTCGTTGCGGATTCCCGGATGTTGGGGATTGAAGGTCACCGGTATCGTGCATCCGGTATCGATCGGATTGATAGTTGTTCCATTCACGGTGCAGCCCGTGACGGTGCCGAGAGCGAAGTCGGGCGTGGCGGCATCCGTCTTGAGGGTGAATGAAGAAATGCCCGCGATTGTGTCGGTCAAGACGATGTAAGCGTAGCCTGTCGGTGCGGTTCCCACGAGCGTGGCGCCAAAACCAACGACGTTCAACTTCTGCACCTCGTGGTATCCGGAGTCGGAAAGATAGAGGTTGCCATTGGAGTCGACGGTAATGCCGAGCGGAGCAGCCAACTCCTCCGATGTGGCCGCGGCTGGCCCGGTGGTTGGCGGCACGGTCACCGTCCCGCCTCCGGCTATGGTGTAGATATTTCCGGTTGTGGCGACCACCTCGCGCACACGATCTGCCAGGTTCTCGGAGATGAAGATATTGCCGTATTTGTCAAAGGTAAAACCGCCGATGCCAGTTATCGCTGCACCTATACCCGGTCCGCCATCGCCTGCGTCGGCTGTAACTGCTGTGAGCCCTCCCACGACCGTTGTAAGGACATTTGCCCCGCCCGGAATGGCCGGAGCAACCTTCATAATGATGTCGTAGGTTCCACCACCCACGTAAACGTTGTTGTGGCTATCGACGGCGACCTTTGACAGAGTAATGAAGTAACACGCGGCGCTTCCGCAATTTGCCGCGACAGTCGAACCCGAAACATAGCCCGAATTGCCAACGCTACTGGAGGATGAGCCGCTACCCACGAATATGGTTAGGACTCCCGAGGGACTGATCTCGCCGACTTGCTTGCAGTGGCTTCCGGACATCGGAACATAGGCGTTGCCGTAGGAGTCGAAGGCGATGTCAATCGGGTCCATATAGGACGCCGTCGCCAGGGCACCCGACGTATAGCAGCCTTCGGTGCCCACACCGCCATAGATGCTGATGGTGCCCGTGCCGCTGCTGGGATTGGTGACCTTGCGGACTTCATAGTTGAGCGAGTCGGCGATGTAGAGATTTCCGGAGGGGTCGATGGCGATGCCCGTCGGGTCATTGAGAGTCGCCGCTGTCGCTGCGCAACCGTTGCCTATGGCATCGCCGCTGGAGCAGGGGGGGCCACCACCTGCGACGGTCGTGATGAGTCCGGTGGAGGCGCTGACCATGCGGATCACGTTGGCGCCGGAATCGGCGATGTACATGTTGCCCGCGGCGTCGAAGACGGTCTTGATCGGCGTCTCGAGCTCGGCGTTGGCGGGCGACCCTCCATTGCCAGTGTTGCCGGAGGTCCCGTTTCCCGCATACATGCTCACGCCGTAGCCGGGGATGGCTACCGTGGAAAAATCCGCTGGGGTAGCGCCCACCGTAACGATCACAGCAGGGGAGCAGCTCGACGTATAGTCCGCGTTGGTGGGAGTGTAGCAAGCCGTCACCGAGTCGCTCCCCACCGGCAGCGTTGTCACGGTCGTGGTCACCATGCCGGAGCCGTTATTCCAAGTGCCTGGGGCGCCCAGCTGACTGCCGTTGACAGAGAAGATCACTGTGCCGAAGGCGGGTAACGCTACGCTGGCGGTCGGGGGAACGGTCACGGTCGCTGTCAGTGTGACTTTGGTGCCGTAGTTAATCGTCGTCGGCGAGGCGTTCAGCATCGTCGATGTGGTCACCGGGGTCACCGTTATGGAGAGGGCCGAGGAGGTCGATGCGTTGAAGCCCGTGCCCGCAAGAGGCGTGAAGGTCGCGGTAATCGAGTTGACCCCCACCGGGAGCGGCGGCGTGTTTGGCGAAGTCGGCGTCGTCAAGGTAGCAACGCCACCACTTAAGGCAACCGTGCCGAGTGACGCGCTGACGCCATTGGCGGAATACGAGAAGGTCACGGAGCCCTGCGGGATTGCCGAGGACCCGTTCGCCGCCACCGTCGCTGTCAGCAAGACGGATGTGCCATACGAGATCGTCGTTGGGGCAACAGGAGAGCTGGTCAGCGTCGTCGTGGTGGGCACCGGGTTCACCGTTACGGTCACGGCAGAGGAGACCGATCCCAAAATAGATGAGTTCCCGTTGTAGGTCGCAATAATCGAGTCGACCCCAACCGGAAGCGTCGTCGCAGTCAAGGACACCGTGCCGGTGGTTGGGTTCAAGGTAGGCGAGCCCAGCGTATAGATGGTGGGGCTGCCACTGATGGTGTAGGTGAAAGTGACCGTGCCGGTTGGAGTAGAGCCACTGTCGGTCACGGTCGCTGTCAGCGTTACGCTTGAGCCATAGGTTATGGTGTTGGCCGAGGTGGTCAGCACGGTACTCGAAATGTTGCCGTTGAGTATCCCACCCTGTCCATGCGCGTTCAGCGGCGCCGACACGAACATCAGCGCGACCAAAGCCAGAGCAGTGCCAATCCATACAGTCCCCCGTGCCGCGATCAAGCTGGACTGGAGTGCCTTCCCACGAACGTTCATCATCATCTTGGCTCCCGCATAGCTATCTGACACGCTTTCTTTTCTTACGCAGCAGCGCATCGCCTGCCCGCTTGCATACTTGATCGAACCTGCGATCGGTTTTCTCACTTACCACCGCCCGCTTAGATCGAATTGAATGACTCTCCCGCGCCGGTAGAAGTTGACGGCATTGCCGTTGACATTTCCCCCGCCGTTGGGTGTGAGGAAGGCGGCGTTGCTCTGCAAAGGCTGGCCAATCGTGCCGGGTACCGGAATCAACGAGTGCAGGGAAGGACTGCCCTCAGGACAATTGACGACCAAGCACTCCGTATAGCTGTAGTTGAGATTGGTATTGAGACCGGCAAGGATGGCGTGATTCGGGACGTTGTAGATTTCCGTACGGAAGACCATCGAAAAACGCTCCGACGGGTGGAAGGTCCGGTAGACCGTCGCATCGATTTGCTGCGTACTGGGAAGATGCCACTGATTCAGTCCGGAATTTCCCCAGGTCCCAACCTCAGGCCCGTTGAAGACGCCATTGGCATCGCCTGCCACCAACTTCGCGTAGGGTCTGACAATTTGCACACGCGCGTTGTCGAAGGAACCGGTAATTTGCCCAAGCGAACTGTTGATCTCGCCATTGCCTCCCGCCCCTGGGACACCTCCCGCGGTCACATTGGGAGTGAACGGAGCGCCCGTCGAGAAGCGCCAGATAGGCGCGATCGACCAATCCCGGGCGATGCCGCTGATAAATCGCGAGTCAACCATCCGGCCTGCGTCGGGAATCTCGATGATCGGGAAGAAGTTTATGGCATGACGGTGATCGAATCCCTGGGGGGAATAGTACGAAAGCGGTTCCTGGCCGGGATAGCTTGACTCGGCTTGAAGTCCCATGGCTTTGCTGTAGGTCCAGTTGCCGCGCAGTTGAATATGCCGATTCAGGTAACGCTTCGCCAGGGAGACCTGTAAGCCGTTGTAGTTGGAATGGGAGGTCATGGCCTCCGACAGAATGCTTCCAAAGCCGTAGTATGGCTCCAAATAGTTCGCCGCCACGGAACAGTTGGCGCCAGCGCAACTATCAGGCGCGATCGAGGCATCGGAGTTCTGAGGATTCATCAAGGTCAACATGGAGTAGATCGGAGGGGCGTTGATCTGTTGCCGCGTCACCTGGTTGGCGTTGTTGTTTCCGATATAGGCGACCCCCAGCAGACCGTCTCCAAAAAGTTGGCGCTGCATTTCCACGCTGTACGACTCGGTTGTCGGCAAGGAAAATTTTCCAAGAGGAAGCGTGGTCAGTGCCGGGGGAGTTGCGCCGCCCTGGTTCCCCGATAAAGCCGCATAGCTTTCGACGTACTGGTAAAGAATCTGCTGATTTGCCGGCGGATTGCTGAGGCTCGCAAGTTGGTTGTTCAGCGGAAATCTGTCGAAGTAGAGGCCAAAGCCGCCTTTGACGATGGTCTTCCCGTCCCCTGTCAGCGCGTAGTTGAATCCGAAACGCGGTGCCACGTTGAGCCAAGGGACGGTGAAGCCGGTGCGGGGAATGCCGTTGGTTCCAACCCGGACAATTCCATTCGTCTCCGGGTTCGCCAGCGGGCTGCTATTGGGCACATACTGATCGCGCAAATTTGCAAGTACGACCGTTCCTCCTCCCGGGTCGTACGAGCAATACGCAGGGTAAGCGCATGGAACATACAGGCGTGGCGCGAGTGCGCGGCTGTAAAGGGCAGGGTCAAATACCAGATATTGATTCAGCGCATCGTGTGCCGGCGGATCGTGATAAAAGCGAATTCCACCGGCTAGTGTCAGGCGCGGAGCAACGCGCCAGTCATCCTGAATGTAAGCCTCGTTGTTCTTGAACCGCAGCAATGCGTAGGGGCGCACGGCATTGGCAAAGTAAGAGTCGATGCATCCGACCAGAATGTTCGCCCACGGGTCCCCAGTATTGCAGGGATTCCCGCCATCGGTCTGGAAGCTGTACGACCCGCGATCATTCGTGAAACTCGGGGTGAAGTTCCGGCGAACGAGCTCAAAGTAAATGCCGGTCACGATGGAGTGCCTGCCCCAGATCTTGGTCAGATTGTCCGTCAATTGGAACGAATGCAGGTGCTGGTGGCTTGGGAACGTCCCATCGAGATCAAAACCGGCCAGCGCCTGGTCCTGAAACGCAGTCGATGGACACTCGCTGTTGTTCGGCAGACCTTGGCAGCCGAACCCAATGTTCGGCAGATAGCCCCCGGGATTGGCGCCCGCAAAGAACTGGGGCAGATGGATGCCGGTGCCCGCGGCGGTGATCGTTGAAGGATCATCCGCGGTGCTGGTGGTTTTGGTGGTGGAGGCGCTCAGTCCGATGGTGTTCACCAGGCTGGAACTGAAGGTGTTTGTCAGGCTGTAAAGAAAGCCGGTGCCGAGGGTCTTTACCTGAAAGTTGCCGGCGTTATAGGGCATGCCGCTGAAACCTGCGGCCCCGTTGGTGTTGGGGTCCCATGCCGCCTGGGCCGTTTGTGGTGAATAAAGCAAACGGAAGTACATGGAGACGCGCGTCCCGGGCTGCCAGTCCACCCGGTACATCTGCGATGTCCGATTCAGCGTATTGTTGGTCGAGGATTGGTAGTTGTAAAACCCTCCACCTTTGATGGTAGGCGGCAGATTGGGCAGGGGAAAAAGGTTGAGGAGCGCCTGGCCGATCGGTGATATATCCGTCGTATTCAGTTGGGTGGCGCAACTGGGGTTGGGTTGATTTGGGGCTACAGACGGCGCAGCCGCGTTTAGGCATAAGGGCAGCAGAACGCCCTGGTTGTTTAAAATAGTGCTCAGCGTGTAGTTTCCTTGCCGCTCTGCCAGCGTGGGCACCGTTATCGTCTTCGTAGCGGGAAGAGGGTCCGAACTCTGCGCTTGAAACTGCGCCGATACGGCGAAAAACAGATGCTGCTGGCGCGAGATGACATGAGGGATGATAAGCGGGCCAGTCAGGGTTACGTCGGGCAACACCAGCCTGTAAGGCTCTTTGGGCAGGTTCTGACGCTTCCGGTCTGGATCATTGGCGTCAAACCATTCATTTCGTACCGGTAGGTTAAAGGCTCCATGGAAATTCTCCGAACCGCCCTTGGTGACCATGATGATGCTCGGTCCCGCATTGCGCCCACTGTCCGCGCGAAAGTTCGATGCGGTAAGTTTCAGCTCTTGAATCATCCCGATCGAGGGCAGCGTGTTGATGGTTGCACCGTCAGCCGGGTCGGTCGACGCAACGCCGTCGATCATGACATTTTCGCTGTAAGTCTGCATTCCATTGATATTGAGGGTGGTGCCGCTGGTCGTGCTCGGTGAATCGTGCTGCCCTGCGGCAGAGTCGGCAACACCTGGCAGCAAGGTGAGTGCCTCCATAATGTCATAGCTGCGGGTTGGTAGATTTTCCAGTTCCTTTGTGCTCAGTTGGGATTCCGAATTGGGCGTCTCGTGGTCGATTCCGGAAGGATTTGTAGTGACAGTAACTGTCTCGTTAACCGATCCGACCGCGAGTTGCAGCTGCCCCATGGAGATATTCTGAGCTGCGGTCACGATGATATCTGTCTCCACCAAAGAGTCAAACCGGGGTGCGTCAACCGTGATCGAATATGTGCCGGGCTGTATATCTGCCAGGTCGAAATAGCCGTCACTGTTGGTTTTGATCTGACGCACCTTTGGATTGCTGGCCGTGCTGAGCGTAACTGTCGCTCCTTTGATGGCAGCCTTCGTTGGGTCGACGACCGTTCCAGAGACGGATGATGTAATAATCTGAGCCCTTGCCGGAGTCTGTAGCAGTGCTAGTATTGTGCAGGTTATTGCTAGCGCCCTCATCCTGGGAAACGTTTTCTGTGCTCGGAATACCATGGCAGCCCATTCTCCATGCGGTAGCGTGAGTTGTCAACTAGCAAGCAACTTAAGCAACATTTGCGTTTGTTCTGCAGGGTTTTGCGTTATTGTGCGGTCAACTTCCGAAGACATTGGATGCCGATCGCGGATGATAACTTCTCTTCGTAGTCGCGAAAGAGAACTTAATGTGGGCATCTGCGCAATCGCAACGCAGCACGCTCAGGGAGCGCACGATGTACCTGCGGGTCTGGTTCGGATTGAGCATGTTTCTTCTGTCGTTTCCCGCGTTCCTTGCCGGTGCAGGGCAGAGCAGCATCGCATCGCCGCAACCGGAGAAAGTGGAGGGCCAGAACACCTCTACCATCCACATCTCCAGCAAGCTAGTTTTGGTAGACGTTTCCGTAACCGACTCCCACGGTAACTTTGTACGGAATCTCAAAGCATCGGACTTCAGTCTTACCGAAGACAACAAACCGCAGGCTATCCGGTTCTTCGAAGAGCATACCCAACCTGCGCCGGGTAGCTACCCGTCCAGTCCTAAGCTGCCCAAACTCGGCCCTGACATCTTCACCAACTACACACCCGTTCCGCCCAGCGGGGCACTGACAGTTCTGCTGCTGGACATGCTCAATACGCCTTTTCGGGACCAGAGCATCGTACGCGATGAAATGTTGAAATTCCTCAAGACGGCACCGCCGGATCAGCGCATCGCTATCTTCGGTCTCTCCGATCACCTGATTCTCTTGCAAGGATTCAGTAGCGACCCCGATGTACTCAAGAAGGCACTCCAAGCATCGAGCCGGGGGCAGCTTTCGCGCTTGCTCGATAATCCCGCCAACGGTATCCAGGTCACAGCCGGGGAAGAAGCCAACGCCGACCAGTACGGCGACGACCTCAGCACGCAGCAGGCACTGCAAAATCTACAGGCCCTCGAAACCCAACTTGCCGGCGTTCAGCAGCAGGTCCGCACCGAGGAGACGCTTGACGCTCTCGACCTATTGGCCCGCTATCTCTCGGGAATGAATGGAAAGAAGAACATCCTCTGGTTTTCGGCCGCCTTTCCCACCGGTATCTCCTTCAACGACACCGGGGAGGGCAATGCGGTCGACGTCGCCGGCGATCTCGAGGCGCTGATCAAGCGCACCACCAACCTCCTCGCCACAGCCCAGGTTGCAATCTTCCCTATTGACGCCGAAGGGTTAGCGGTCCCTGGCAACTACAGCGCAGCGGGAGGGAGACCGGCGACGGCGCAGGGTGTCGCGAACGGCTTTCAGCAGACAGCCACGGCTCACACTGCCATGACAGACTTGGCCGAAGATACGGGAGGACATGCCTACTTCAACACGAACGGGTTGGCGGAGGCCGCAGCCGACGCGATAGATTTTGGCTCCAATTTTTATACACTGTCCTACAGCCCCACCAATAAATCGACCGATGGATACTATCGCCACATTGCAGTCCAGGTTGACGGAAAGAAGTACCGTCTGTCCTACCGCCGCGGCTACTATACCGACAAGCCGGATCAGGATCCAACTGAAAATGCGGCCGATCCGCAGGTGCCCATGGCCGGCTCACTCGCCGCCGCGCTGATGCGTGGAGCCCCCAATCCCACAGAGATCATCTTCAAACTTCGGGCCCAGCCGCTAAAGGGTTCGCAAGAGACACCGCCGCCCGGCAACGACATCGATCTGACCAAGGTCAAAGGTCCCTTCCGTAGTTATCGCATCGACTACAGCGCGGACCTCCACAATGTCCAGATGCAGGAACTTCCTGGGGACATTCATCACTTCAGCCTCGAGTTCGTCGTCATTGTCTACGACCAGGACAATGACATGATCAACTCCACGACGAATACCATTACGGGAGACCTCCCAGCCGAGCGCTATCTCAACGATCTCAAGAGCGGCTTCAAGTTTCAGCGGGCGATCAGCATCCCCATCAAAGGCCGGTACACCATGCGGGTCGCCGTTCACGACAAACTTGGCAATCATCTGGGAACTGTCGAGATCCCGGTATCGCAACTTGTGGAGATACCGGCCGATTCCACTCCTTCCGCGAAGCCCTGACCTCGAATCCGGCCCGGCAAACTTGTATCCGAGGGATCAGCATACATTCCTTCGTCCCTTGCTTCGTCCCTTGCTAATTGATGGGTGCCGTGTATAAGATTCCCAGCGATCCAGAAAATGGTAAACGTTTTCTTCGACGTTCCAATGCAAAATATGTCCCAGGAAATTCCGGCATCACCCAGCGTCGCGACTGAAGGAGAAACGATGTTATTCCACAATCATGCAGGCGGGAGGGCCCCGGGCCAAGTCTTCCAGACCGCTACGAGCCACACGGGCGGTGTTGGTCGCTGTTGCAAGCCGATCTGGGTCTCCATCGTAGCGATGCTGCTAGTGTTTCTGGTGTCCAGCGCCCCCGCGCAGGCAGCGGGCGGTGCCCCGGCCCTCACACCTCAGATGGGATGGAATACCTGGGACTCCTTCGGCTGCGGCAACGCCACCGAAACCGTCGTCCGGGCCGAGGCCTTGGCCATGCACACCAACGGGATGCAGGCAGCGGGATATCAGTACATCAATCTCAACGACTGCTGGATGGCCGCCACCCGCGACGCAAACGGCAACCTGCAGGCCGACCCCAACCTCTACCCCAGCGGAATTCAGGCCACCATCGCCTATGTGCATAGCCTGGGGCTCAAGTTCGGTATTTACGAGGACATGGGAACCACGACCTGCGATAACGATGTCTTCACCGGGACCGCTCATCCCGGCAGCTCAGGCCATTATCAGCAGGATGCCAATACCTTCGTCTCCTGGGGCGTCGATTACATCAACATGGACTGGTGCAGCGCTAATGGCACCCTCAACCCGAGTGTCGTGTATCCGCAGTTCGCGCAGGCGGTGGCGACCGCCATCGCCGCCAACCCTCCGGGTCATCCCATCTACCTGGCAATTTGCGACTGGGGCACCGACCAACCCTGGATGTGGGCCAAGGCGGGCGGCTGGAACTCCTGGCGCACCACTTCGGATATGTTTGTGCCCACCTGGACCAACATGATCGACAACATCGAGTCCACCGGAGCGTACTTTGCCTACGGTGGCGTGGGCGGATGGAACGATCCGGACATCCTCGAGGTCGGCATGGGCGGCATCGAGCCCGAGGGCAGTGGGGACACCTTCAACACGGCGCTTGCCTTGACCCCCTACATGGACCAGACCCACTTCTCTCTGTGGTCGATGGTCGCGGCCCCTCTGCTCGCCGGTAACGACTTCACGCTGGTCAACTCAACCAATTCCGCAACCGCTGCCGCCGCGCAGGCCGCGCTCACGACCCAGACCAACACTGAGGTGATCGCCGTCGACCAGGACGCACTGGGCAAACCGGGCATCCTATTAAGCGACGACGGCAACGGCCACCAGGTATGGGGCAGAAACGTCGTCGGCGGAACAATTCTTCTGCTGCTCAATGGGAGCACCAATTTAAGTGGAAGCGGCAGCGTGGGAGCGCCCGCGGCCATCACCGTTCCCTGGACAGAGATTGGGCTCCCCTTGACGACCACGGCGACCGCCCGCGATCTGTGGGCGCACGCCAGCCTGGGGTCATTTACGGGCAGCTACTCCGCGACCGTACCCGCATACGGCGTTTCGATGGTGAAGCTCAACGTCAGCACCGTGCTGCCAACCCAGGCCATCTATGAGGCCGATGCCGGCTCCCCCGCCGTCACCTTGACCGGAGGCGCCGCGGTCGTCTCCTGCTACGCCGCCTTCGGGTACTCCTGCCTGGATGGAAACGAAGTCAGCTACATCTGCAGCCCTGCTACTCTCACCTTCAATAACGTCACGGCCCTGAGTGCCGGAACCTACAATTTGCTCGTCTACGGAACGGCGAGCGGCACCTTCCCAATGAACGTCAGCGTGAACGGAGGCGCCGTAGTGCCGTTCACTATGAGCAGCACCAACTGGACCCTGGCCTTCCCTGTCGGCATACAGGCGACGCTGAAAGCTGGAACCAACACGCTTCAGTTCACCAGTGCGTCGGGATGCGGCGCCAATATCGACCACATCGTCGTCTCGTCCCCGGTGACAGTGCCTCCGTCTGCCGCCGTGCCCACTTTCTCGCCGGGCACGGGCAATTACACCGCCACGCAGACCGTTACGCTCGCCGACGCCACAGCAGGAGCCACGATCTACTACACCATCGACGGCACCACGCCCACCGCGGGTTCGAACGTCTATAGCGGTCCCATCACGGTTCCTTACACGGAAACGCTGCAGGCGATTGCCACGGCCAGTGGCTACTCCCAGAGTGCGGTAGACAGTGCGACCTACACCTTCACGAACCAAGCAGCCACACCCACTTTCTCACCGGCTGCCGGCGTCTACACAACTCCGCAAACCGTTACTATCGCGGACTCAACGCCGGGAGCGACGATCTACTACACCACCAACGGCACCACGCCAACCACAAGTTCGACGGTGTATAGCGGTCCCATTACGGTCTCGTCCACCGAAACCCTCGAGGCATTCGCCGTAGCCAGCGGATATACCCAGAGCTACATTGCCATCGCGGGTTACACCATCGCACCGCCCGCAGCCACACCCACTTTCTCGCTAGCCGGCGGCACCTACACCTCCGCGCAGACCGTCACTCTCACTGACTCCACCGCTGGAGTGACCATCTACTACACCACCAATGGCGCCACTCCCACCCCAAGCTCGACGGTGTATACCGGTCCCATCACGGTCTCGTCCACAGAAACGATCGAGGCGATCGCCACAGCCAGCGGCTATTCGTCCAGCGCCGTTGCAAGCGCGACCTACACTTTCGCGGCTGCTGCGCCCACCTTCTCGCCGGCCGGCGGCACCTACACCTCTGCGCAGACCGTCACGCTCACTGACTCTACAATTGGAGCCAAAATCTACTACACCACCAATGGTGCCACTCCCACCGCAAGCTCGACGGTATACAGCGGTCCCATCACCGTGTCGTCCACGGAAACGATCGAGGCGATCGCCGCGGCCAGCGGCTATTTGTCCAGCGCCGTCGCCAGCGCAACCTACACGTTTTCGCCCGGCTTCTCCATTACCGGTACTCCGATCATAGTCATTGCCGGCGCGTCGGCCGGGAACACATCCTTCATTACCTTGACGCCGTCGAATGGATTCACAGGCGTGATCTCTCTGAGCTGCGCTATTACTCCGGCAGCCGCCAGCGATCCTGCTACGTGCAGCATTCCAGCTTCCGTTACGATCAGCGGCTCGACAGCGCAAGTAACCACTCTCGCTGTGAACACCACGGCTCCCACATTGGCGGCCAATGCAATCGGAAAATTTTCCTGGATGACGGTGAGCGCCGGGATATGCCCCTGCATCCTGCTCATTGGCATATCGGCACGGCGACGGAGATGGCCGAGCATGCTCGGAATGCTCGTGCTGCTCTTCGGTATCACCTGCAGCATCACCTCTTGTGGCAGCAGCGGCAATGTAAGTGGGGGTAATCATCCCGGGACAACGGGAGGAACCTATACCGTTACCGTGACGGGTAGTTCCGGAACAATTACGGAGACAGGAGTGGTCTCTCTCACGGTGCAGTAGTCCGGTTCGAGGAGCGGCTCCCGTGGTCGGCTGAATCCCCTTGACTCTGACGGCGCTGCCCGGGCCAATGGGACTCACGGTCGCGCATGTTGCTTGAATTCTTTGCTTGCCGACCTCGTGGACTTATAGAGCCAATCAGAGCCAAGCGTCAGGTATAGGATCAAACAGTTGCATGCGATATAAGAAGTCGCAGACGATTGGCATTGGCGATGCTTCGCTCAAACACAAGACCCAGTATGATGCCCAATAGATAGGTGCCGAGGCGCTTTAGAATGACATTCGATGTGTCAATCTTATGTTGGCCGGCTCCGTATTCTCAGCAAAATAAGCGTTATAACTCAATACGCAACGCTGGAATCCGTATCCACGGGCATGTTATGGGTTCACCAATGATGATCCGTCGAACTTTCCGTGCGACTATCGTTTTCAGCCCAATCGTCTTTCTGTGCATGGTCGCCGGACTTGCGGCAGCGCAGAGCGATACGAATCCAGAACCCCGCCAGATCGTGCCTCTAATCGGCGCGGGCTGGGAGTTCACCGGCGCGGGCGACAAAGACATGCTGCCTGAGATCGACTCCGCCAATTACCGGGTGGCGATGTGGGATGCGGTCTCGGTACCGCACACGTTTAACTCACGGCTGCTCTATGACGATATCGAGCACGGTTGGTACCGTAGAGATATAACAGTCCCCGAGGGGTTTGCGGGCAAACGCGTATACGTCGTCTTCGAAGGGGTGACCTCCATCGCAGACGTGTACGTCAACGGCCACCGACTGGGACAGCATCGCGGGGCATTTACACGGTTCCTTTTCGACGCTACCGATGCCCTGCATCCAGGACCGGGCAACCATCTGGCGGTGCGCGTAGACGACCGCGTCTCGCAGATCATGGACCTGCTGCCGAACAGAACCCGACTCTTCAAGCTCTGGGGTGGGATCAACCGCAACGTGTGGTTGCTGGCGACCGCGCCGGAGGGGATCGATCCGACCGACTTTGCCTCCCCTGGGGTCTACATTCTCCCCAGCAAGGTGAGCGAAAAGAGCGCGAAGCTGTCGGTGAAGGTGCTGCTGCGGAATACGCTGTCTACCCCCGAAGAGCTGACAGCCCGCGCGGTTTTGTTGGACCCGGCGGGCAAGACCGTTGCCACCTATACGGCGCGGCCTGTCTCCGTGGCAGGGAAGCGCGTCGAGGTCGAGATGAACGAAGTGGTGGACCATCCTCTGCTTTGGGCCCCCTTGAAGCCGGAGGTCTACCATGTGCGGGTGGAGGTGCTGGCGGGAGGCAAAGTGGTAGACGCCGTGACTCAGCCGACCGGCTTTCGCACGGTGGTGTTCGACTGGGACAAGGGCATTTCCGTAGTCAACGGCAAGCAAGTCAAGCTGTTCGGCGTGGACCAGCACGCGGAGTTGGAGGAGAAGGCGAACGCGGTCTCCGATGCGGACTTGGTCACTGGATTCGACGCGTTCGCGGATTTGGGAGTGACGTTCGTTCGCTTGCCCCACTATCCGCACGCGGAGTTGGAATATGACCTGTGCGATACGCGCGGAATCCTCTGCTGGCCGGAGGATGGGCACACCAATGACGAGGTTTGGGGTCCGGCGGCGGAGCAGATCGTCACCGAGATGGTCAAGCAGAACTACAATCATCCCTCGCTCGCGCTCTGGTCGGTAGGCAACGAAGCCAAGCCCGACAAAGGCCAGCTCGAGTCCGCGAACATGGCTGCCCCGCTGGTGCGGAAGCTCGATCCAAGCCGTCCCGTGGTGGCGGCAAACATGGTTTGCGAGCAATGCGATATGCGCACCAAGAACGACTATCCCGGCTGGTACGCGAAAGACGGCTTCCGGGCATACGACGTGAAGGGATTCATCACCGAGATTGGAGCAGGCGGTGTCGTTACCACCCACACCGACTACGACAAGGCCGGCTACAAGGTGAACGCCTACGAGCCTGAGGAGTACCAACAGCTATATGCTGAGGCTCTCTTTGCCAAAGCATTCGATCCTGCCAATCGGAAGCTGGGCGTGTTCGTTTGGTGGGTGATGCGCGACTTAAACGATCGCAAGTACAAAGGCCCCATCGGCCTCAACACCAAGGGATTGTTGACCTATGCGGGCGACAAGAAGGACGTTTATTACCTTTACCGCAGCTTCCTTCGTCCGGACGTTCCCACGGTTCATATCACCTCCCAGCGTTACTTCCTCCGCCGCGGCTCGGTCGATAACGGGATCAAGGTCTACAGCAATGCGCGAATGCTGACCTTGACGGTGAACGGAGTCGCCGGTAAGGCGCTGCAAAACGGGAATTACAAGCAGCCGGATGGTCCCTATATGACCCACGCGGGTAAGAGCGAGGGGTTACCCGCGCCCACTGTTCCGAACGTCTTCTACTGGCCTGCGCCGCTCCGAACGGGCCGCAACACTGTCAGCGTCACCGATGGTCAAGGACACCGCGACACCGCGACGATCTATTTCTATGGCTCGGGCGGCGCGCCTGAGGCTCCGAGTAAGCCAATCGTGTCCGCACTCTCCAGTTCGAACGCCTCCAATCCGGCCTACCTTATGGAGATGCCGGTCCAGGCGCAGTGGCCGATCTACTCGGACCTTGACTCGACCGCGGATGACTCCTGGGATCGAATACCAGCGCAGATCAAGGGCGCTCAGTGGATCGCTCTGCGGCGTGTGACGAAGCAAGGCCACGCGTCCGACTTGAGCTTCACCGCGACCCGCCCAATCACGGTCCACGTCGCCGCATCGGTGAGCAAAGTACACGCGGCGGAGATCGCGGCCGGAACTCTGGTTCCTGACTTCCTGAAGGCCACGCAGATGCAGTTTGTTCCGGACAGCCAATTCCTGTGGAGGGACAACCGGGAGTTTCTGGTTGCGGCAACCCTCTATTCGCGCCGCGTAAAGGCCGGATGAGACGGTGCATCTGACACTGGGAGAC
>Ga0302310_10001388_pt1 | contig 20530 bp, 12 predicted proteins | sample III_Palsa_N1_2_FD_200451 | JGI IMG/M metagenome (GOLD analysis project Ga0302310, IMG submission 200451) | Peat permafrost microbial communities from Stordalen Mire near Abisko, Sweden - III_Palsa_N1_2 | ecosystem: Environmental > Terrestrial > Soil > Palsa > Peat permafrost | place: Sweden...
GGGCTCTTGCGGCCGCGGCCGATTCCAGTCCCAACGAGGAAGCGGCCGGAAAGCCGCTGCCCACGCTGGCTCAATTCAAGCGCAACCGACGGACCGGGTGACCACCGCGATGAGCAATGTCCACGCCTGCGAATAAGCTACTAGAAGCAGCAAAGGGCAGCGCCCTTCCGGCAGCCGAGGGCGATCGTCCCGCAGACTCCGAAGAAGTGCAGGCCGACCGCACGGATTTTCCCTGCTCGGTGGCGCAGGAGCGGTTCTGGCTGCTCGACCGCTTGGATCCCGGCAATGCCTCTTACAATGTCGCCGTGCGCTGGCGCCTCGAGGGGCGTGTGTCCACCGATCTCTTGTCGCAGGCATGGGCGACAATCATCGAACGGCATGAAATTCTGCGCACGACGTTCCACGAAGTCGATGGCGCGCCCATTCAACGCGTCTCGCCCACCGCGCAGTTTCGCCTCAACGAGGTCGACCTTAGCGCGCTGACCCCCGAAGAGCGGCAAGCGGAAGGCGATCGCATCGGTGTGCTGGAGGCCAGGGCTCCTTTCGACCTGGCCACCGGTCCGCTGCTCCGTGCAACCCTGCTGCGATTCTCGCCGAGCACGTCCATTATTCTGGTGACCTCGCACCAGATTGCCTCCGATGGTTGGTCCATCGGCGTCATGGCCCGCGAAATGGGCGTTATTTACCAAGCCTTGCGCCGTGAGCAGCCCATACCGCTGGAACCGCTGGCCATTCAATACGCCGATTATTCGCTGTGGCACCTCGAGTGGCTGCGGGTCCGCGGCACCGACGCCGAGACGGCTTACTGGACCAAGCAGCTGGCCGGGGTCAAGCCGTTCAAAGTCATTCCAGATCGCCTGCGCCCCACGGTGCCGACCACCAACGGCGCCATCGTATCGCGCGTGTTTCCGCGGGAACTCACCAATCGCGCGCAAGTCGTAACCGCCGATCGTGGCGCGACTTTGTTCGCGGCGGCGCTTGCCGCGCTTTGCGCGGCCCTGGCACGATTCACCAACGAATCTGAAATTGTCCTCGGCACCCAAGTATCGGATCGCGATCAGGTGGAACTCGAGTCCATGATCGGCCAGTTCGTGAACTCGCTGGTTTTGCGCAACAACCTGGGCGGCGACCCGCGCTTCGGCGAGCTGATTCTGCGTATCCGCGACACCGTGGCGCTGGCATTGGAGTATCGGCACATACCCATCGAGCGGCTGCTCGGCATGATCAAGGGCGAACGCAATCACGCCAATAGCCCGCCGATCTCGGTCAATTTCATTTTTCAAAAGACCTTCATACACAATTCGAGCTACGGCGATTTCGATCTGATCGATATGCCTTCGCTGCCGGCCGGCGCGATTTACGACTTGAATTTCTTCATGGTGGAGCGGCCGGACGGCTGGCGTTTTTCCTGCCAGTTCAACACGGACCAATTCGAGAGCGCCACGGCAGAACGTCTCCTGGCGTATGTGCAAAGTGCACTTGAAAGCGGCGTAGCCGACCCCGAACGCCGCGTCTCTGAACTGAATGTGTGCGGACCCGGCGAAGCCCGGTTGCTGCTCGATAAGCTGAACGATACGCGCACGCTGTATCCGCGCGATTTGAGTCTGGCGAAACTCTTCGAAGTTCAGGCGCTGAGTTCGCCGGAGAGCCCGGCCGTCACGCACGGCGAACGGCAAATGAATTACGGCGAGTTGAATGCCGCCGCCAATCGCGTTGCCGAGTATTTGCGCCAGCAGGGTGTGACCTCGGGCGCCCGAGTCGGCATTTGTCTGCGTCCCTCGTTGGAATTGCCGCTCGCCATTCTGGCGGTGCTGAAGGCCGGTGCCGGCTACCTGCTGATGGATCCGGCCGAGCCGCAGGCGCGGCACCATGAGACCATCGTGGCGTCGAGCCTCACTGCGGTTATCGGCCAGGACTATCGGCTCCCGAGTTCCGAGCAGCGCTCCCTGCGCTACATCGAGATGGGCACCGCGCTGGCCTCCGGTTTGCGTAGCCCCGGTGCGGCACCCGAGATTGCGCGCGACGCAGAGGCCGCCGCCTGTTTGATTCACACCTCCGGCGGGGCCGGCGCGGTGCGCCTGTCGCATCGCAACATCGCGAACCTGATCTACTCCATTGCCAAACGGCCCGGCATCGGCAACCGCGATGTGATGGTCTCGGTGTCGTCGATAGCGGCGGACCGCGCCGCCATCGAAATTTTCCTGCCGCTGCTCACGGGCGCTCGCTTGGTAATAGCCGGCGAACGCGATCTCGCGAGCGGCCGCACGCTACTCACGCTGCTGCAGAGAAGTGCGGCAACGGTCATGTACGCCTCCGCGCAAACTTGGCGCGGCCTCCTGGATGCCGGCTGGGTGGGCTACCCCACGCTAAAAATGCTGTGCTATGCCCCGGAATTGAGCTTGGGGATGCTGGACCAATTGGCCGGCATGAGCGGCGAATTGTGGGCACTGTACGGGCATCCCGAAACCACGATTTGGTCTGCGGTGGAACGTCTCAAACCCAAACAGTCCTCCGCCACCATCGGCGACCCGATTGCGAACACCGCGTTGTATGTCCTCGATGCCAAGCGTCAACTCGCTCCCGTGGGCGCCACCGGTGAACTGGTCATCGGTGGTGACGGCGTGGCCTCGCACCGCGGTGCCGCGATCAACGATTTCCCGGGCGCCGGCGGCGCTCCGCTCTACCCCACCGGCGATTTGGCGCGTCTGCGGGCCGACGGTCGTATCGAATATTTGGGCCGGTCCGATTTCCGTTTCACGCACCACGGCCGCTTGATCGACCCGACGGAAATAGAACGCATCCTGCTACGCCACGCCGAAGTCGCTGAGGCGGCGGTCATGAGTCCGGCGGCCGGCTTCACGGACTCGTCGCTGACGGCGTTCATCGTGCCGCGCACCGCGCAGAAAAATGACTCCGCTGAGTTGATCCAGGCTCTGCGGACTCTCTTGACTCAAAACCTACCCGGCGATCTCGTCCCCGCCGCTGTCGTCGTGCGCAGCAGCCTGCCGCACATGCTGGATGGCACGGTGGACCGCGCCGCCCTGCGCTGGACTCGCACGCCCACGGCGGCCGCGGCCGTCTCCTTCGAAAAGCCGGCGGGCGACATCGAACAGCGTCTCGGCGAACTGTGGAAGTCCATGCTGACCGTCGACACGGTTGCACCCGAGGATAACTTCTTCGAATTGGGCGGACACTCGCTGCTGGCGGCGCGCATGCTCACCCGTGTCGAACGCGAGTTCGGGCGGCGCATCAAACTGGCCACCCTGTTCTCGGCCCCGACGCTGCGGCAATTCGCGCAAGTGTTGGCGCATGACGATTTGCGCGAATTCGATTTCCGGCAGGTCGTCAAACTGCAGCCCAGCGGCAGCAAGACTCCCATCATCGCCGTCAACAACACCGGCAACTACTATTTGCTGGCGAAATATCTGGGCCTCGATCAGCCATTCATATCCTTGCAGCTGTTCGATCCATCCATCAACAACGCGCGCATGCCGGAGACGCTCGAGGAAGTCGCCACGGGCTACGTGGAACTCATCCGCCGCGTGCAGCCCACCGGCCCCTATCGCATCATGGGTTGGTGTGTCGCGGGAGCGTTGGCTTTTGAGATTGCGCGTCAGCTTAACGAGGCCGGGCTCACCGTGGCGGATCTATATCTCGTCGACTCTTGGGTTCCGCGGTACATCTCGAGGCAGCCGTTTCCGCGCCGACTCGTCGCCGACTACACGCTACGCTGGCAGTTGTTTTACGCCGATTGGCGCAAGATGCGCGCCGGCCACCAGAGTTTCTCCGACTTCGTCAGCAATCGCGTTTTCGTACAGAAATTCAAGCGCTCGTTGGCGAACGGGCGCCCTCCGCGTTGGGACGAGGAACGTTCGGGCGCCATCGATTTCAGCCGCGAGAACTACGATCTATGGCTGCTGCACTACCTCCAGGGTCTTACCAATGGCTACCAGCCCGGCATGTATGAGGGACGCCTGACGCTATTCCGCAGCACGCTCGAGCCCACCGGCTGGTTCTTCGATCCGCTGGCCGGCTGGGGGCAGTTCGCGCGCCGCGGAGTGGCCCTCAATATCGTAACGGGCGACCATCACACCATGTTCCAAGATCCGGGCGCCACCGAGATGGCGCAGAACATGAAGGACGCGTTCATCGCGGGCGGGAAAACGGCGACGCCTTGAGGTAGCGAGCCGTCATTTGCGGCAACATGACCGCGATCATGGATGCATAGATCGCCGCACCGACCATCATGAGTATGGGCAGCAAAATGACGCTGCTGAGCATGGGCTCGAGGCCAACGCGCAATCCCGTCACGACGACTCCCATGGTACACGCTGCAATGAATGCCGGACGCTGCGCGCGCAGCAGCTTGCTCGGCGATATGGCGCATTTCTTTTTCAGCAGCATGATGGGCAGCGGCATCAACAGCAGCGGTCGAGCGGCAAAAGCCGCCGTAGCAATGTTGATGCCGAAGGGCCCGAAGACGAATACCACCGCCAGAGTCAGCAATGTCTGCGCGATGGAAATCATCGCCTCCGCGGCCTGAAAATTCATGGCCAGCAACGCGGCTCCCGCCAGGAAGTGCGTGACGAAGGGGGCGCACATGAGGATGAGCATTTCGGCCGGCACGATGCCCCCCACCCAACGGGCGTCGAGCCACGCGTGGAACAACGTCGGTGCCACCGCCGCACCGCCGATACACAGCGGGAATAGGATCACCGTGGTGTTCGATAACGCCTCGCACAAGGCATCGGCCAAACCGGCCGGGTCGGAGGCGAAGCGGCGCAGCTCCAGTCGCGCCACCACGTAGCGCGGCATCAAGCCTACCTCCACCAAAATATCGCATAGCCTCGAGGCCAGTCCGAATAAACCCAATTCGGTGGGTCCCCAATAAAGGCCGAAGACCAGCCTGGGAAATTGCGCGGTGGCCCAGCTCATCAGGCGCGAGAGCAATGTGGGCAGCGCGAACTTGGCCAGATCGGTCAATCGGGAGCGCGAGAAGCCGAAGCGAAACTTGAGTGGGATGGCCATCCACAGCACCACGGTGGACACCAGTCGGGTGACCAGCGCCTGCCATGCAAGCGCCCAAGCGCCGTAGTGCGACAGCGTGAGAATCAGGCCCACCACCCCGCCCACGACCAGGCTGAGAATGGAGCGCAGCGCCAGCGGCTGAAACTCCATGGCACGCTTGGTCGCCGCCTGCGGCACCGATCCCATGGCCGAGACCACGGGCAGAATCGCCATCCAATGCAATAGGGGGACGAATTCTGGGTCGCCGAACAGACGCGCGGCGACATGCGCGCCGAAGAACACCAGGAGCCCAAATACCAGCGACAGGGCGCAGATGACGGTATTCATGGTATCGAAGTGCGCATCGTCGATCTCGCGGATCGAGATGAGGGCCTCGGCGGAGGCTTCTCCCAGTACCAGTTCGCAGAAGCCGACGAACACCAGGACGATGGAAATCAAGCCGAAAGCTCGGGGCCCGAGCACCGGAGCCTGGATCGCGAACAAGAGTATCGCGAATACCTGGGAGAATACGGTTTTGGTCGTCAGCCACGAAGTGGCGGACAGCGACGGGAGTTTTTTCAAGGGTCTGACTGTAGCCGCAGGACGTGATCCGCTGCACGCTCAGGATACATTGAATGGTCGAAGGCCTCCAATTCTCCTACAATGGCCCTCTCGCAACCGGATGCATTCATTGACGTGACTTCCTCCATGAAAACCGCCTCACCCGGCGTCAGGCGCTCCGAAGATCACAAAATACTGGGCATCGAATTGCTGCGCTTTTTGAGTTCGGTCGCCGTTTTGGTTTTTCACTACCAGCACTTCCTGTTCGTCGGCAACTTCCCGGTCGATTTGCGCGTGTCGCAGCAGCCTCTGTTCAGTGTACTCGGTCTGTTCTACGTCAATGGATTTTACGGCGTCGAAGTATTCTGGTGCATCAGCGGCTTCATTTTCTTTTGGAAATACGGACGCCAACTCGCCGAGGGGGCGGTGGCAGGCTACGTATTCTTCGTTCTGCGCGTTTCCCGCCTGTATCCGCTGCATTTCGCGACACTCCTCGTCATGGCGGCGCTCCAGTGGGTGTACTTCGCGGGCCACGGCACTTATTTCATTTACCCCTACAACGACGCCTACCACTTCGTGCTGCAACTCTTCATGGCGAGCAACTGGGGTCTGCAGCTCGGAGACTCGTTCAACGGGCCGATCTGGAGCATTTCCATCGAGGTATTGGTATACACGCTGTTCTTTCTGTCGTTGCGCTACGTCTCGAACTCGCCGCTGTTCTTGGCTGCCGTCGCGGCCGCCGGCGCCCTGGTCCAAGTACTCAAACTATCCGGACATCCTTTTTTCAACTGCGTCATGTTCTTTTATCTAGGCTGCCTCACCGCGGTCGTCCATCAACGCTCTGCGGGCATCCCCAGCGCACGCCGCTGGACCACGATCCTTGCAGTCTCATGGATGGTATTGATACTGGTGGGGGCACACTTCATCACCGTCAAAGCGAATTATTTTCTGGTGCTGTTCGTGCCGCCGCTCATCCTGTTCTGTGTGCTCGCCATTCCCTCATCGGGCTGGGTGGAAAAGGTTCTGGTGCCCGCAGGGAACATGACCTACGCCAGCTACCTGCTGCATGTACCCCTACAGCTCGCTACCGTTCTGGTGTGCGCATACGCGGGCATTCACATCCCCTTTTACAATCCCGTGTTCCTGGTGTGCTTCCTGGTGGTCACCCTGATCCTGTCTCATTGGACCTATGAATACTTCGAAATGCCGGCGCAAAAATGGGTGCGGCGCCTATTGTCGCGGCGGCCCGCCGCCGCCGTCGCGGGAGCCTGAAACCGCTCGAAGCCTAGGAGAACTCCGGACGCTGCGCCACGGCGGCATGCACCAAGTTCTGAATGTCGCAGCTCGCGTGATGACGCGACCACACTGTCTCCGCGAAGGCGCACCACTCTGCGCGCGTGCGGCCGGAGGTGAAAGTGTCAATGGCTTGCCGCAGGCCTGAAGGCTCATATTCCAGGTAATCGATCCCGGGCCGCAAATCCGTGCCGCGCACCCCGAAGGCCGTCGAGATTACCGGCAGCCGGGTCGCGAGATATTCAAACAGCTTCACGTTCGCCCCCGAGCCCCGTACGATGGGATTGAGACCGGCGTCCGCCGCCGCGAAGTAGGGTGTGACCGAGTCCACTCGCCCCGTGGCGATCAAAGCACCCTCGCGGTGCGCATCCGCCATGGAACCCAACACCAAGAAACGGATACGCCGAGACTTCAGGTAGTCGGCCTCGGTGCGGCAAAACTCCCGCAAGGTATCCAGCGCCTCGAGATTGGGGGCGAAGCGGCTGCCGCTGAAGACGAGCAAGTACTCGTCGGCCTCGACTCCCAATTCCGCGCGAATACGCTCGCGGGTGCCGACGGGCACTTGATAGGCCAAGGGATCCACGCCGCAGCGAATAATGGGGAGTTTCAGTTCCGGGGCCGGTCCGTGCTCGCGAAAAAAATCTCGGTCGGTTTCAGCGCACGGAAATATATCCCGGTACAACCGGGGCGCCGCGCTCTCCACCTTGCACATCCAATCGGCAAAACGCCGCTGCCTCGGACTGGCCTGCTGCAACAGTCGATACTCGAGATTGTGGCTCACCAGAAACCAAGGCTTGGCGCTCCAAGGGCCCGGAATGCGCGGGCACCACGGCATGTCGCTGAGAATGATATCGGCGTCGCGCAACGCCGCTTTCAAACGTCGCGGCACCAGGCCCGCATGCATCAGGCCATACTGCCAGGCTCGCGGAAAGTCCAAGCGACGCGCTATCGCCTGCAGCAGGCCGTAAAACAGACCTAGATGGGTCTCTTCACGCAAATTGCTTTCTATGGAGTCCACCCGAAAGGAGGGTCCGAATGCCTCGGCGAGCCGGTAATCGCCCTGGCGTCCCGCCAGACTGTAGACCAGCACCGAGTGACCCATGCGCGCCAGCGCGCTGACGATGCCGCCGGTATGTACATGACCGCCGGTGTTGCTGGGAAATATGCGGAAACCGCTCAATAACAGGATTTTTTTGGGAGCTTTCGAATGCGGTATCATGATCAATTGTAGTCATCGACGCCGCTGAAAACCGTGCTGTCGTTCCAGATGCGAAGGTCTCGGATGTATAGTATTCGGGGGGTTAATGTGGCGCGGCGCCGAGGGCGCGATTCTACACGAGGTTTGCACCCCAATTGAATTCACAGCCTAACCGCCGATTCGTTCCACGCGGACCCCTGCGGCGGCCCATGAGGCCGGCCGCTGCTGCGGCCGCGCGCCCGGCGCCGCCAGGTTGGAAGCTGTGGGGAAAGGACGCTCGTGGCGGCCTGCTGCCTGCCATGTTGGTCACCCTGTTGATTGCCATCATGGTGGTCCCGCAAGGCTTGGACTACGAGGGATACGATTCCATGCCCGCGTCCGGCGACACGCTGAGCCGCATTGTATGGTTGGTACTGTTGTCAGGCGGACTGTTCTTGCTGGCACGCCATAGCGCTCGCGCCATCACCCTGTTTCGCAGCCTCAATCCATTTCTGCTGCTTTTCGTGTTGCTCGCCACATTGAGTCTCGCCTGGTCAATCGAACCGGCGATCACTATGCGACGCCTCGTGCGGCTGTACACCATCATGATGGTTTGCGTCGGGTTTACGTTGGTGGGCTGGCATCGCATGCGATTTCAGAACGTGTTGCGCACCCTGCTCACCGGACTGCTGATCGTGTCGGTCATATTCGTTTACACGAATCCCGAAATCGCCATCCATCACGCCGTCGACCACCCCGAATTGATGAATGCCTGGCACGGCATCACCACGGGTAAAAACATCTTCGGCTCGCTCGCGAGCGCCGGCTTATTGCTGTGGCTGCACGGCTGGTTGTCCAAGGAAGTGCGAGGAGTCCGGGTCGTGCTGGGGCTTGCCCTCTCGGCAACCTGCCTCGTCATGTCGCGCAGCTCGACATCCCTCATGGCTACGGCGTTCGCCGTCATTTTCATGCTCATTCTGCTGCGTTCGCCGGGCTCGATGCGCCGCTACATGCCGTATTTCGTGGGCATGTTCGCGTTCGTCATCGTGATTTACGCGTTGGCGGTTCTGCACCTGGTACCCGGTTTGGACGTCATTCTCGCGCCCATTACCGTGGTGACGGGAAAGGACCTCACCTTCACCGGCCGGACCGACATTTGGTACGTCTTGAATCTGCACATCCGGCTGCATCCCTGGTTCGGAACTGGGTATGGCGCGTACTGGGTGGGTCCATGGCCTTCATCCCCGTCCTATGCAATGGTGGCCATGCTGTTTTTCTACCCCACCGAGGGCCACAACGGCTACTTGGACGTGGTCAACGACTTGGGGTTGGTCGGCGGCGTGTGCCTGCTAGGTTACTTTGTGAGTTATCTGCGCGCGTCGCTGTATCTGATGAAGCTGGACCGCTACGAAGCGGGCCTGTATCTCACGCTGCTATTCCGGGCATTTATCGCCGACATGTCCGAATCGCACTGGTTCTCGGTGCTGAGCGTGGATTTCGTGATTATGACTTTGGCTACCGCGGCCCTGGCGAGAAGCGCCATCCTGGCTTATTTGGAGCGTTCGGCGGCGGTTCGATAAGCCACACTATGTTCAAATGCGACCGGCCTCTCAGACGCGCCTCAAGGTCTGCGCGGACCAAATTTTGTCAGTATACTGATCCAGGTTATGGCGCGTAGAGCCAGTGGTGATTTTTTCTATGATGCGCAGAAATTGCCAGCAAAACCAAATACTTAATTCCTTGCGGGTTTTTGTGCAGTGCGTCGCGCTGCTCATCCCCCTGATAGGGGCCGTCGTGTTGCCTCAGGCAGGTGCCATGGCGGCCGAATCGGGTGCAGCCGCATCGCCGGCGCCCACCGCCGCGGATGCGCGCCGGCTGTTGCAGCTCGGGCCCGGGGATTCCGTCGCCATTCAGGTGTACGGCCAGCCGGATATGAGTTCCACGGAGTACGTCGCCGACGACGGGTCCATTAATGTCGCCTTGGTGGGTCGGGTCCAAGTGGCAGGTCTATCTCCGGTCGAGGCCGGCGAGAAGATTGCCCAGGCGCTGACCAAGGGACAGTACCTCGTCGATCCGCATGTAACCATTCAAATCCAGCAATCCAAGAGCCAGCGCGTCATTGTGCTCGGCGAGGTTCGCGCGCCCGGCCGCTATGTCGTCGATCCGAACTCCAGCATTCTGGATCTGCTCGCGCAGGCGGGCGGAGTCACCGAAAAAGGGGCGGACACGGGCTACATTCAGCGCACCGATGCCCAGGGCGGTGTCACGCGACTACCCGTGGACCTCAAAGGCTTGTCGGCGACCAGCGGCTCCATGTCGAATCAGAAGCTGCAGGGCGGCGACTCAGTCTATGTTCCCCGGGCCGATCAGTATTACATCTACGGGGAAGTCACAGCCCCCAACATGTACCGGCTCGAGCCGGGCATGACCGTCATCGAGGCTGTGGCCCGAGCGGGCGGCGTCACGGTTCGCGGCAGCGAGCGACGCATCGACATCAAGCGGGCAGGCAAGGACGGCAAGTACGCGATCATCCATGCGAAACCGGAAGATCACATCGCCGCGGACGACGTCATACGAGTCAAGGAAAGCATTTTCTGATGAGGATACCCAGACATTCCAATTCCATGGCCGCCACCGTGATGGCGAGTCCCATTTCGCCGATTACTGTGAACGCCGACGCCGGTCTGGAAGCACAGCCGGGGATATCCGTTGCCCAGGTGGTCGCCATCCTGCGCTCCTATTGGAAGCTGTCGCTAATCATCTGGGTGGTTATCACCCTGGTGGCGGCGGTTTCACTGAAATTGATGCCGAAGACCTACACCGCCATGAGTACCCTGATCGTCGACACGAATCAGAAGGACACGCTGGCGAATGAAGAATTCCCGGTGAATTTGCTCAACAATTACGTTGCCACGCAAACCGAGTTGATGCAGGGGCCCGTCATTCTGCAGCCCGTGGTCGACCGCCTGAAGCTGGATGAGGATCCGGAGTTTTCGGCGGGTTTTCACGGCGATCCCAGCGGTTTGCGCGAATACGTCGGGCGGAATCTGGCGAACGCACTCCAGGTTGATCAAGGCCGAGGCGGCCAGCTCATTTACGTCAGCGTATCCGCGCATGACCCTGTCAAAGCCGCGGCAATTGCGAACACCCTGACCGACGTTTACCTGGAACAGGAAAAGCGCCGTCTCAACGTCCCTGCGGGCGAGCGGGCGCAGCGTTACTCAGAACAAATCACCGAGCTGCGGTCGAAAGTCGCCGCGGCGCAGGAAAAAATAGCGGCGTTCCGCCAGCAAAAAGGCATTACCGACGTCGCCACGACGGAGGACGCGGACAATCCCGATACCGAGACCCAGGCTCTGGCCAGCCTCGAAACGCACTTGCTGGATGCGCAAAATACCCGGCGCTCGCTCGAATCCAAGCTGGCCGGCGACCAATCCGCCACCGACGAGGCCATGACCAGTTCGCAGGTCCAACAGCTACAGGGTCAGTTGCGGACACTGGAAGCGCAGAAAGCGCAAATGGCCGCGACCTACGGCGCGAAGCATCCCAAACTACTGGAAATCAAGTCTCAGATCGCCAGCACGCAGCAATCTCTAAATGCCGAGATGGGCAAACTCGGCCAGAATAACCAGAGCGAGTTGAGCCGCGCCAAGGCGCTCGAGGACAAGTACACGCGTGCGGTGGCGGATCAGCGCGACAAGGTGCTGAAACTGCGCAATGTCCAAGGCGAAGGCGGCAAGCTCATGCTGGAACTGCAGTCGGCGGAAGCCGTCTACAAGCGCGCGCTCGACGGCTACGACCAGATCATGTTTGCCTCGGTGGGCAACTACACCAACGTGTCGGTCGTGAGTCCCGCCACTCCGCCGGTGAAGGCCAGCAAGCCGAACAAGCTCAAGCTGCTCATCGTAGGAATGATTGCCGGACTCGGCATAGGGATGGCGGTTCCTTTCCTGTATGAACTCTTGTTGAACCGGCGGGTGCGATGCCGCGAGGATGTGGAGCGCTCGTTCGGCGTGCCGGTACTCATGCAGTTCGAGACCATTGACTCGGCCCCGGAGCCCGCATGAGCGTCGAAGCCATGGAAGAGGATGCTCCTCAGGGGCTGGAGGATCTCATCAAGCAGGCGCTGATCGCGCGCTGCTCTCTGACCCCCGAGGACGTGGCAAGCATCATGCAGGCGCGGAGTTCATTGCATCTGAACTTCGCCGAAGCCGCTATGCACATCGGCTTGGTCAGCCGGGATGACGTCGATCTCGTGGCCGACGAAATCGTGATGACGGAATCGCAGCGCCGCCCCGGCATTATCGAGACGGCATTACGCCGCCACGCCGGCACGCGCATCGTCGCGGTACGGCACAGCGAAATCGTCAGCCCCAGCAAGCGGCTCATTTTGGCGCACGACATGGTCAACGAACGCAGCGAGCGACTGCGGGCGCTACGCACTGAACTGCTGCTGCTCAATCATGCGAGCGGCCTGGCCAACGTGATTGCACTCTTGAGCCCCGGCAGCGGCGAGGGACGCTCGCAGCTATGCGCGGAGCTGGCCATCGCCTTTGCTCAGTTGGGCCGTCGAACCCTGTTGCTGGATGCGGATTTGAGAAAGCCGAGCCAGCATCTGTTGTTCAATGCGCCCAATCGTTGGGGCTTGTCGCAGGCCCTGACCTCGAGCGAGCGGCCCATGACCTGCGGCGTCGAGGGCCTGCCCCATTTGTCGTTGCTGACGGCGGGAACTCCCGTGCCGAATCCCCTGGAATTGCTGTCGGGCGATCGTGTGCAGCGCCTGCTTTCCGATTGGCGGTACGATCAGGAATTCATCATTATCGACACCCCGCCGGTCAGCCAGTACGCCGATGGACTCGCCATGGCCATGCTCGCGGGCAAAGTATTGATTATCAATCGGGCACAAGTGACCCGTCATGCGGACATGAAGGATATGCTGCGCCGGTTGTCCACCACTCAATCGCAAATCCTCGGCGCCGTCATAAACCATTTTTAGATGGAGATGAATAGCGCAACCCCACTGGTCGTCCCTTCGGTCGCGCAAATCGCGATGACGGGCGAACCCAAGGGTGATCCTTCCGAGGCTGCGTTCGACACGACGCCGGCGGCGGCACTGGCGGCCATCGCAGCCTACTCGGGCCCCATCTTGGTGGATCTCGACGAGACGCTGTACCTGCGCAACTCCACCGAGGACTTCCTCGATCTTGCCCGCCCGGCCCTGCTGGCTGTGATACTGCTGCGTGTGGTGGATTTCGTCCAACCTTGGCGTTGGAGCGGCGGAGATGCCACCCGTGATGTCTGGCGAGTGCAATTGATTCGTTGGCTGTTCCCGTGGACCATGGGACGCTGGCGCAAAGAGGTTTCCCGTCTCGCCAAGGAATTCACGAACGCATCGCTCATGAAGGTGCTCAAGGAACGGCCTCACTTCATCGTGGTCACCATCGGATTTGCCCCCATCGTGGAGCCGCTGGTTGCCGCGCTGGGTTTGCCGGATACCCGTGTGATCGCCGCGAGGCCAACCGTGTTTGCCGACCGGCGGCTCGGCAAGCTGCGCAGTGCGGTCGAGCATTTGGGCGACGACGTGGTGCGCAGCTCACTGGTCATCACCGACTCATTGAACGACTTATCCCTGCTGCGGTACTGTGCGCGCGGGCTGCGTACCGTGTGGCCGAGCGCGCGTTATCGCCAGGCGGGAGCCGCGGTGTACTTCCCGGGAATGTACATTGCGCACATCAAGCGGCCGGGCGAACACTACCTGCGGCGGGCGGTGTTGCAGGAGGACTATCTGCTGTGGGTGCTGAGTTCGATCGCCTTGTCCGCCACGCCCATCCAGCATCTCGGAGGCCTGCTGCTCCTGTTGCTGTCGTTCTGGGTGGTGTACGAAGCCGGCTACGTCGATAACGATGCCGTTGCCGCAAAGCACGAACTGCAGCCTGCGCTGACTCGCGAATATCACGAAAAAACCGTCGCGACGCCGGTGTTGCCGCCGCTCCTATGGACGTTAAGTTTGGCCGCTGCCGGTATATTCCTACTGCGCTTCCCGCACCAGCCCACGGTACGCGATGGGCTGTACTGGGGCGCAGCATTGCTCGCCACCTTCGGCTGGTTCATGCTCTACAACCGCAGCGACAAGCCCAGCCGCGTCTGGATGTATGCCGGCCTGCAGCTGTCGCGCACCGCAATTTTCGTGCTGCTGGTGCCCATCCTACCCATCGGTGCCATGGCGCTCGCCGCGCAAGTACTGACGCGCTGGATGCCCTACTACATTTATAGGCTGGTGGGCCGCAGCTGGCCCCTGAGCGCGCACTTCGGCATCGCCCGAGTATTGGTTTTCGCCATTCTCGCGATACTTCTCGCCGGCGCCTCCGGGTGGGCGATCTTATTCAACTGGACCACGCTGGCGCTGCTGCTCTGGAACCTGCTGCGCGCCAGGCGCGACATTGCGGCCGTCATCGCCAATTACTCCCGGGTTGACCGCTCAGCCCCGCATACCGGCCCGCGTCAATGACCCTGCCGGGATTTGTCCTGGGGGGGATGCTGTTCCTCCTGGGTATTCCTGCTGTTTTTGCCAGCCTGTACTTACTGGCGGCCGCGCTACTATCGGCGCGGCCGGCGGCTGCCCACTCGAGCGATCGCCGGCGGCGTTTCGACGTCATCGTGCCGGCCCACAACGAAGAGGCCGGCATAGCTCGTACCGTCGGGAACCTGCGTGCCCTCGATTGGCCGGCGGAGGACTTTCGCATTCTGGTCATTGCCGACAATTGCAGCGACGCCACCGCCGCCAACGCGGCCGCTGCCGGCGCCACGGTCATCGAACGTCAGGACGCGAATCTGCGAGGCAAAGGTTACGCGCTGAACTACGCCTTTGAACGCAGTCTGCGCGACGGCTGGGCCGAGGCCGTGGTCGTCGTGGATGCGGACTCCGAGGCATCGGCGAATTTATTGAACTCTATTGCGGCACGGATAGGGAACGGGGCGCATGCCGTACAGGTCCATTACGGGGTGCTCAATCCGAACGTTGCTTGGCGAACGCGCCTCATGTCCATTGCCTTGGGATCTTTTCACATCGTGCGCTCGCGTGCGCGTGAACGGCTGCGTCTGTCCTGCGGCATACGCGGCAACGGCTGGTGTGTCACGCACGATCTTTTGGCGCGGGTTCCCTACCACGCATACTCGCTGACCGAGGATATTGAGTACGGCGTCGCGCTTGGCCTTCAGGGTGAGCGCGTACACTATGCCGATGAGGGGCATGTCTACGGTGAGATGGTGACGAACTCCCGCAGCGCCGCAAGCCAACGGCAGCGCTGGGAACAGGGACGCTTCAAGCTCATTCGCCAGCATGCCCTGGCCTTGTTCCGGGCCGCCGCCGGCCAGTCCAGCCGCGTATGTCTCGATCTAGGTTTCGACCTCCTGGTATTGCCGCTCTCCTATATTGCCTTGAACATCGTGGCGCTTGCCGTGCTCGCGGGTCTGTCCGCTTTCGTGGACGCCCACTTGCTGCAATGGCTATGGGTGGCCGCAGCCTGTGCCGCGTGCGTCGCGTGCTACGTGCTACGCGGCTGGTGGGTGAGTGGCGTGGGCTGGCGCGGCTTACCGGATCTTCTGTGGGCGCCGGTATTCATCGTTTGGAAAATCTTCTTGGCAGTCGCCGGCAGCCGCGCCACGGAATGGCTGCGCACGGAGCGGGAACGCCCGTGATCGGCGACGGACGCAGCCGCGCGTTTGCGCGAATGTTCGGCAGTGCCGTGGTCATGCAGGCATTGTTATCGGCCACCAACTTGATCGTGGGCCTGATACTCATCCGGCGGACCCCTGACGATCAGTACGGCTATTATGTGCTGATACTGACCGCCATTTTATTGGTAACCACTTTACAGAACGCCTTCATCCAGTCGCACATGGTGGTGCGCATGACGGGCGCCTCGGATCAGGGCCGCGCCGACTTGGTGGGCGGCCTGTTCCGCGATCAGCGGCGTATGTGGCCCGTGGTGGCCGCCGTGGCGTCCGTCACCATCTTGGTTTGCGAACTCGCGCATGTCATCGACTACCGCGTCGTCTGGGTGGCCTTGGCGGCCACTGCGGCGGTGCTGGTGTCCTTATTCCGCGAGTTTTTTCGCATGGTGTTGTTGGCCATGCGGCGGCCCGAGGATGTACTCAAGGCAGACGCGATCTACGCCGTGCTGCTCATCGCCGGTGCGGTGGGTGCAACGTTCACTCCCGCACCGGCAGCCGTGGCTGCGGGTGCGTTGGCGGCGGCCGCGTTCATCGGCGGCGTGAAGTGTCACGCATCGCTGTGGCGCATCGAGCCCTGGAATATTCGCGGCGCACCCGGCGTCCTGATGGCCATAGCGCCCCTCGGAGCGTGGACGGCGGCGGGATCGGCCATTCACTGGCTATTCAGTCAGGGATATAACTTCCTCGTGGCCGGCACCCTGGGCGTCGGCGCCGTGGCGGCTCTTTCCGCCACACGTATTCTCATCATGCCGGTCAACCTGCTCTCCTCCGGGATCGGCACCATGATGCTGCCCACCGTCTCGGGCTGGCTGCAGCAACACAGCGTGCCCAAAGTGTTCAGAAGGCAACTGCTCATCGCCGGCTCGTTGGCATTAGGGGCACTATTTTATTTCGCAGTGCTCTGGCTGTGCCGCGACTGGCTGTTCCGTGTGATCTTGAAAAAGAATTTGCCGCAGCGTGATTTGCTCATGCTGCTGTGGTTCGGAGTGGGACTGCTGATGCTGCTACGCGACCAGCTGATTTACATGCTGCTGTCACGCTCGCGGTTCCGCATTCTCACCGTGTTGACCTTCGTGAGCGCCGTGGTCTCGCTCACCACCAGTTACTTCGCCATGCACGGTATTTTCGGAATGCCCGGCATCGGCGCCTCCGGAGCGCTGGTGGGAGTGCTCGCCGGCGAGCTGGTAAATGTCACCGGATTGGTCCTGTTATCCATCGAAGAGACCAAGAAAACCCCCGCTTTTGTCCCTGCCTGACGGTTCCTGCCGCAACACCTTTTGACCTCGCCGACAGTCGCGATAGGGAGACATATTGCGCCTAGGAGAGTCCGCAACGACCATGTGCCCGGTCGACATGCGTACTCATAGGATATGTTCAATGCAATTTAAGTTTCTCGCTCACGCTACCGCTTTTTTGGCCGTCATCACGCTCGCCGCTTGCGGCGGGGGCGACGGATCCTCCTCGACCTCTTCTGGCACGACCAGTAGTACGAGCGGCGGCAGCGCGACTGGAACCATTGGCACGACCACCACGAGCACCTCGACCGGCACCACGAGCACCACCGGCACTACGAGCACTGCGAGCACGACCAGCACCGCGAAAGCCGCAGTTCTGGCTTTCTCCGCGTCCACCGCATCGGTCGAAAATACCGCGGGCTCGGTGACACTCACGGTGGCGCGAGCTACCAGCTCCAGCGGCGCCGTCACGGTTGCCTACGCCACCGCCAATGGAACTGCCACGGCCGGCACGGATTACACCGCTGCCAGCGGCTCCCTGAGTTGGGCCGATGGCGATTCGGCCTCCAAGACCTTCACGGTTCCCGTACTGTCTACCGGCAGCGGCGGCAAGAGCTTCACCGTCTCCCTGTCCAGCGCTACGAATGCCACCGTCGGCACTCCCAGCAGCGACACGGTGGCCATTACCGCGGCGCCCGCGGCCACGGGCAGTTCCACGCTGTCGGTGCGCGTCTCGGGCGACCACTTCATCGATGCGAACGGGAACACCCTTCAGATGCGCGGCGTGAACCTCTCCGGCCTTGAATTCGTGGCCGTGCAGGGCTGGGACGCCTCTGACCCCTGGGGCGGCGTCGCTCCTAACTTCACGGCCATCAAGACTTGGAAGTCCAACACCGTGCGCATCCCGCTCAACGAAGCGTCCTGGCTCGGCTACACCTGCGTGGACGGCACCGGCGCCTCGCGCGACCCGGACCCCGGCCATAACTACCAGGCCACGGTGAAGGCGGCGGTCGCCAACGCCACTGCGGCGGGCCTGTACGTCAGCCTTGACCTGCACTGGACGGCGCCTGGGAAATTCTGCCCCCTGGCGCAGAACCCGATGGCCGACACCGACAACTCGCTGACCTTCTGGACCTCGATTGCCACCACGTTCAAGGGCTACCCGAACGTGATGTTCGAACTGTTCAACGAACCCTACCTGTACTGGCTCACCAGCGGTGAAGTCGACTGGACGGTGCTCATGAACGGCGGCACCGAGACGGAATACGTCACGGGCAACGGCAGCGCCTACACGGCGAACTACACCTGGAAGGTGGCCGGCATGCAGCAAATGCTGAATGCCGTCCGCGCCACCGGCGCCACCAACGTGGTGCTGGTCGCCGGCACCTCCTGGGCCCAGGACTTGTCGCTGTGGGCCGCCAACAAGCCCTCCGACCCGCTGAATCAGGTGGCGGCCGTATGGCATGCGTATCCCAACTCCGGCACCGTCGGCGACCCGCAAGCCGCCCTGCCGAAATGGGGCAGCGTTGCCTACACCTGGACCGCGAGCGTCCTGACCGCCGGCTACCCGGTGATCGCCACCGAGTTCGGCGACCATGACGCCGCCGGCACCGTGGGTTCGCCCTTCGTATCGAACCTGCTGCCCTGGGCCGATGCGCATGGCGTCTCGTACACGGGCTGGACGTGGGATCCCTGGGCCGATGCCGACAACGTACTCATCAAGGATGCGAGCGGCACACCCACCGATGGCTACGGCGTCTACACCAAGGCGCACTACCTCTGCGTAGCCGCCGGCAGCAGCAATTGTCCCTGATTAAGTAAAGTCGCTGTCTCGCGAGAGGGCTGCCTAAGGGCAGCCCTCGATTTTTCTCCCACCACGCCAGCGCGCGCACCACCCTGCCATCTCACGGGCATAGCACCGTCCTCTCTTCGTACATCTCGGAGACGCCGCGTCTCTCGGCGCGGGTCGTGCCTCGCCGGCCGCGCCTCGCCGGCCGCGCCAATCACCTGCGCGCCCGCTCAGCGGTCGCGCGTTCATGAATATATTTGTTGCTCGAAAAATATACAGCGCTCGAACAGTCGGCCTATTGAACAATAATTGACCAATCGCCCATGTGCTCTCGTGCAAGGCGACGCTATGACAAATAAAAGGCCGCATCGCGTGCCGCGCAAACTCCGTAAATTTCCCCACGAATGCGGCTTACCGCGCTCACCGACAATTTTTTTCTGTCGTTGTCGTCGAACCATGACAGGTTCGTCGAGTCAGACGTCGCCTGACACAGACAGTTGCGACCAATCGCCGCGACTCCAAAAATGAGCACCGTCGAAGTCAATTTCACACAGGGCACTTTAATGACACAGCGTTTCGCCATACCCCTCACCGCCATGTTCTCCCTCGCTGCGAGTGTCGTCATCTCGACGAACGCTTCGGCAGCCACATACGCTCAACCCACGGTATCGAGTTTCACTCCGACCACCGTCGCGATCGGCGGCGTTGTCACGGTGAACGGCAGTGGATTCACGGGCCTCAACAAGGCGTGGATCGGGTACGCGCACGATGCCACCGTGAAGGTCATTAGCGACACGCAGGTGCAACTCACCGTTCCCGCCGACGCGGAAGGCGGCCAGATCGCGGTGCTCAATCCGGACCACGCGGCCTTCTCCTTCGGTGAGCTGACGGTCAGTTCGGCCACCGCCGCTACTCCGGTTATCAAGTCCTTCACGCCGACCTCCGGCGCGGTCGGCACCGTCACCACCCTGGCGGGCACCGGCTTTACCGCAGTGACCTCTGCCTGGATCGGCGCGGCTCGCGATGCCGGCGTCAACGTCATCAGCGACACCCAAGCGAAGGTGACCGTTCCGAAGGACGGCGCGACCGGCGTGTTCACCCTGCTGAACTCTGCCCACTCGGGCTCGTCGAGCGCAAAATTCACCGTGACGGCCACGACCTACGGTCAGCCGTCGATCTCATCCTTCTCGCCGACCAGCGGCGCCATCGGCAGCACCATCACCCTGACGGGCACCGGATTCACCGGGCTTAACAGCGCGTGGATCGGCACTGCCCACGATGCCGCCGTGAAGGTCGTCAGCGACACCCAAGCCACCGTCACGGTTCCTAAGGACGCCGCGGCCGGCTTAGTGGTGCTGCTCAACCCGCAGCACGCCGTGTTCACCGCCGCTGATTTCACGGTGAGCACCAGCATTGCCTCCACCACCGGCACCTCGACCACCAGTGGCTCTTCGACGGGCACCACGTCGTCCACCGGCACCACGACCACCGGGTCGACGACATCCACCAGCTCCGGCAGCACGTCGAGCAGCGGCTCTACATCGACCAGCACGGGCTCGAGCAGTTCGGGAACGACCACCACGACCTCGGCCGGCACGGGCAATTCGTCGCTGTCGGTGCGCGTCTCGGGCGACCACTTCATCGATGCGAACGGGAACACCCTTCAGATGCGCGGCGTGAACCTCTCCGGCCTTGAATTCGTGGCCGTGCAGGGCTGGGACGCCTCTGACCCCT
>Ga0302310_10001389_pt1 | contig 20529 bp, 20 predicted proteins | sample III_Palsa_N1_2_FD_200451 | JGI IMG/M metagenome (GOLD analysis project Ga0302310, IMG submission 200451) | Peat permafrost microbial communities from Stordalen Mire near Abisko, Sweden - III_Palsa_N1_2 | ecosystem: Environmental > Terrestrial > Soil > Palsa > Peat permafrost | place: Sweden...
TGGCATTGCTGCGTTTCCTGGTGACGCGAGGCGCGCGGACGGACGAGGCGGAGGACATTCTCCAGGAGGTGCATGTCAAGCTGTGGTCCGAGACTCTCGGCCCCGTCGAGCAGCCGCGCGCGTATCTGTACGCGATGACGAACAATCAGTTTTTGGTTCATCGCCGCACGGCCAGCCGACGCGCGCGGCGCGAGGAAGAGTGGGTGGAGGTGCATAGCGGTGAGACGCGCGAATTGGACGGGCGGCCCTCGGCGGAGGCGCAGCTCATTGCTCGTGAGCAACTCGGGATCCTGCAGCGGGTCTTGGACAAGCTGCCCGAGCGGACGCGCGATATTTTTCGGCGCTTTCGTATCGACGGCGAATCTCAGCCGCGGATCGCGGCGGCCTTAAGCATTAGTGTCAGCGCCGTGGAGAAACATCTGACCCGCGCCTATGAGGCGATTGCGGCGGCGCGATTGCGTTTAGATGGGGATTATCCCGAGCCGCGGCATCTGAAGAGCGAAGGAGGGCGTCTTGATTCATGATCCGGAAGACAGCGTGCAGGCGCGTGCCATTCAATGGCATCTCAAGCTGCGAGACGCCGATGAGGCGACTTGGGAGGCGTTTGCGGCGTGGCTTGCCCAAGATCCGAGTCATGCCCGGGTGTATGACGAGGTCGAGCACCTGGATCAGACGCTGGAGGCCCTGTTGCCCGGGGTGGAATTCCGGCGTGACGCGGCGGCCAACCGTAAGCCAGTGCGTGCCTCGCTCTGGGGATGGCCGCGCGTCGGGTACTACGGCGGCGCGCTGGCGGCTTCACTCGCCGTGCTCGCCGTACTCGCTCCGCGATTCTTGACGGACCGGTACGAGGTGGTCACGGGTCCAGGACAGCACCTGGCGGTCAAGCTCGATGCCACCACCGAGGTGTCTCTCAATGGCTCGACACGGGTGACCTTGGATCATCGCAATGCGCGCTTTGCGGCGGTGGTGTCAGGTGAGGCTCTGTTCCGGGTGCGGCACGACAGTGCGAAGCCCTTCCGGGTGTTGGTGGGCGAGAATCGCATCGAGGATGTGGGGACCGTGTTCGACGTGGTGCGCGAGGTGGGCGAGATCCGCGTGAGCGTTGCCGAAGGTGAGGTGATTTACAAAGCCCGCGGACAGGATGTGCCCTTAAGCGCGGGTCAGGGCGTGCTGGATGCGGCGGGATCTTCCGGGCTGCGATTGACGGCATCGCCGGCCGCGTCGGTGGGCGCGTGGCGGGAAGGGCACTTGGTGTATTCGGGTGAGCCGCTATCGCAGGTGGCCGCGGATCTCGCGCGGACACTGGGGGTGCATATTGCTGTCGCTCCTGCGATCGCGCGCCGATCCTTTTCGGGCGCCATCGTGCTGGCGGGGACGGGGGCGGCAGAGCTCAATCGGTTGCAGCCCGTGTTGAACGTATCGCTCGCGGAAAGCGCGGATGGGTGGACCATGACGCCCATCGATCATGGGGCACGCTAGAGGGCGCGCGGCAGTTCTCGCTGTCGCCTGCGGCCTTAGCCTGACCGACCCCGCGCACGCGGAGTCCTTCCACATGGCGCCGGGTCGCGTCGGGGAGGTCGCGGCGGCGTTGGGAGTACAGGCGGGGGTTACCATCACGGTAACCGAGCCTGATGTGGCGGCGGAGCGATCTCCGGGAGTCAGCGGCGATTTCTCCTTGGCCGTCGCGTTGGAGCGAGCCTTGCGCGGCACCGACGCCGAGGCGGTGTTCTATGACGCGACTACCGTGCGTATCGTGCGAAAAAGCAGGGCAGCTTCGCCGGTCGGTGCGCAGGCGACCGCTATCGCGGCCGAGCCGCTGAACGACATCGTCGTCACCGCCAGTAAACAGGCCATGCAGGTGGATACCTATCCCGGATCGGTCAAGGTCCTGCGCCTGACTCCGGGGTGGGTGGCGGACAATGCCGCGGGCGGCACGGCGGCGATCACGAATTCTATGACGGTGCTGAGTTCCACCGATCTGGGATCGGGCCGCGACAAGCTGTTCATTCGCGGTATCGCGGATAGTGGTTTCAATGGCCCCACCCAGGCCACGGTGGGCGAATACTTGGGCGATCTGCGGCTCAACTACAATGCTCCGGATCCGGACCTCAATCTCTATGACATGAAGCGCGTCGAAGTGCTGGTGGGTCCGCAGGGGACGTTGTATGGCGCGGGCTCTCTGGGCGGCGTGATCCGGTTGGTGCCCAATGATCCGGATACGCATGAGGTCTCGGCGACGGCGTCGAGCGGCGTCAGTTCCACCGAGTTCGGCGGCGTCAGCGGCGATGGGGGAGCCATGCTGAACCTGCCGGTGATCGAGGGTCATGTGGCGGTGCGATTGGTGGCCTCGGGCGCGCGCGATGCGGGCTACATCGACGATGCTTCGCGCGGGCTCACGGACATCAACAGTACGGCGAGTTACGGTGAGCGGTTGGCGTTGCGCGTCGAGGACCTGTCCGGGTGGACGCTGGACTTCGGCGCGGTGCTGCAAAATTTATCGAGTGCGGACGAGCAATATGCGCTCCGCGGCGAGGCGCCGCTGACGCGCAGCTCTGCCATTGCTCAGCCCTTCGCCAATGTGTATCGCCTCTACTATATTACGGCCCGGACTCCGCTTGGCGACAGAGAACTCGTGTCGACGACGTCGGCCGTGTGGCAGAACATGACCACGGTATTCGATGCCACGGGGTACGACGGCACGACGCTCCCTGAGCGCTTCGTCGAAGACGACGATGTGTTCGTGGTGTCGCACGAGACGCGGCTGTCCGGAGGCGATTGGCAGGCACCTTGGGTGACCGGCATCACCACGTTGTTCAGCTCCGACCAGCTCACGCGCTGGCTGGGTCCATTGGGCGATGCCACGCAAATTGCGGGCGTCGTGAACGTCCAGGCGGAAGCGGCGGTATTTGGGCAGATCTCGCACCCCTTCACCCCGACTTTGACGGGGACTATCGGCGAGCGCGTGACCTTCGCGAATAGTACGGGCGTGCCCATCGAGAATGGGGCGATGGAACTGCAGCGAGTGTCGCGCGACGAGGCCTTCTTTTCCAATACGCTGGCACTGGATTGGCATCCGGGCGGCTCGTGGTCGGCGTTCTTTCACTATCAACAGGGATATCGACCGGGCGGCTTGGCGGTGACGACGTCGGGGAGCGGGCTCGAGAGTCAGAAGTTCAATGCTGATTCACTCAATATGGACGAGGTGGGGCTGCGCTGGGGAGATGAGGGGCGGGGCAGCGTGTCGGTGAGAGCGGCGGCATTTTTTGCCGATTGGAATAGCATTCAGGCGGATCTGGTCGATACTCGTGGACTCCCCTATACGGCGAACATCGGCAACGGACGGATTCGCGGCATCGATGCGGATGTGAGTTGGCATGTGACGGCGGCGGTCGACGTCACCGCGTCGGCCTTCGGCACTATTCGCAAACTATCCCAACCGGAACCGCAATTCGCGACGGGCAGCGAGGAAAATTTGCCGAACGTCGCGGGCAGCGGCGGGCGCCTCGCCGCGGAGTGGCACCGGAAGTTAAGCGCGGGTGTGCTGCTGAGCGGCGCGTCCTCGGTGCGCTACGTGGGCACCTCGACGTTGGGCGTGGGGCAGTACCTCGATATCCCGCAAGGCAATTATTTCGTGGCCGATGTGGGTGGGCGGCTCGACTTCGGGGACTTCGCGCTGTCCCTAAAGGTCGACAACGTCGGCGATGTGCGTGGCAACACCTTTGCCTTCGGTGACCCCTTCGGGCTGGGGGAACGTAATCAGGTCACGCCGCTGCGACCGCGGACGGTGAGGTTGGGGTTGGATGCTAGGTTCTGATGGGCCCTTTAAAGGGTGTTCGATTTTCCGGGTTACGGGTATGATCGATTGGCAACGCATCGCAATTTCAAGGAGGAAATTCCATGAGCGTTTCGAGAAAGCCTGGCGAAGCGGAGATTTTGCGGGTCGAAGGCGAATTGGAGGCGGCGATGTTGACATCGGACGTCGCGATTCTCGAGAGGCTGCTCTCTCCCAAACTCATTTTTACCAATCACTTGGGGCAGCGGCTGTTCAAAGACGATGATTTGGAGGCGCATAGGTCGCGCGCTCTCCGCATTAATTACATGATCCGTTCGGAACAGGACTTGCTGCTGTTGGACGGCGCCGCCGTGGTGTCGGTGCGCACGAAAATCGGCGGTACCTACGCCGGTGCATCGGCCGACGGCGTGTTTCGCTTCACTCGCGTGTGGGCGCTCGGAGTAGACGGCGCCCATTGGCAGGTGGTGGCCGCGCATTCGACGCTGGTGGTTTGACACATCATTCAGGCAGGTGGTCGGAGGCCGGCGGGGACGGTCCGGACGGAAAACAAAAATGTATCATGGGGGTATGACTTCCCTCGAGGCCCATCCATGATTCCCGCTGAAGAGCCGGCCGCCCCCGCAACCGATGTCCGCGCCGAGCCGGCGCGCGGTCTGGAGCGGCACTTTCGCTATTGGTCGCCGTGGCTGGCGCTATTCCTGCTGGCCTGGATCGTGGGCTACTTTTCGTTGGCGCCGGATCCCGCGGGACTGCTGGCGGCGAACTGGGTCTACATTCCCGTGGGTTTTTGCGGTGCCATCCTCGGGAATATCTCCGCCGTCGGCGGGGGCATTGTCTTCATTCCGGTGATCATCTTTTTGTTCGGGCTACCCCCCGTCGTGGCGCTGAAAATTGCGCTGGCGAGCCAATCGTGGGGAATGACCAGCGGTGCCGTGGGCTGGATGCAGAAGGGCGTGGTGCCGCTGCGGGCGTTGAAGCTCACGGTACCGGGTTTGCTCATCGGCAGTACCATCAGCTCTCTGGTCATTCATCCGAGCGCACTGTTGGTCAAGCTGCTGTTTGGCCCGGTGTCCATCTTGTTGGGCGTGCTGACCCTCGTCTTGTCGCGGAAGGCCACGGAGTCCCACCCTTTATCCGACATTCCCGATAGGGCTGCCGTGCCTCTGGTGATTTGCTCGTTGATCGGGGGCCTCATTACCGGATGGATTGCCATCGGCGAAGGCGAGATCGTCGCGGCGCTGCTGATGCTGTTCTATCGGGTGAATGTGGCGACCTGCATCGGGTTGGGGGTGGTGCTCCTGTCGATCAACTCGATTTTTCTCACGGGGATTCATCAGTTCTTTCTGGGCGGCATTCCTTGGGGTGTCGCGGCCTTCACGGGTTTGGGATGCGTGTTCGGCGCGCGGCTTGCGCCGTTCTTGAGCCGCCGCTCGAATCCCTTCGTGCTCAAAAGCATTTTCGCGGCCATCGCCATTTGCGACGGAATATTGTTTATAGTGCAATTTCTGATATTGCATCGCCATTAACGCACTGCCAGAAGTGAGGTTGCAATGGTCAAGTCGGGAAAGTCGTTGGTCACCATCGCCATCATTGTCGGCGCCGTTGCAGTGGCTTTCGCGTACACCGCCGGTTGGCTGTCTCCGGATAGGATAACGCCTGAGAAGCTGGTGGCCGTTGTGCAGCCGCCGGGTGGCCCCGCGCTGGGGCACCGCCGGAACCACGCGAAGGGTATTTGCTTCACGGGCGATTTCGAGGCGAATGGCCAAGGCGCAGAGCTTTCGACGGCACCGATGTTCGTCCGCGGACAGTATCCCGTCGTCGGGCGCTTCAACATCGCGGGCGGCGATCCGAACGTGCCGTATGCCAAGGCGCAAGCGCGCGGCTTCGGCATTCGCATCGCGACGCCGGATGGACAGGAATGGCGCAGTGCGATGCTCGATGCACCGTTTTTCGCCGCCCCCACGCCGCAGGCCTTCTATCAGTTCCTGACTGCCGCCGGCAGCAAGGATCCCGATGCGGTCAAGGAGTACGCCTCGGTGCATCCTGAGATCATGACCTTCATCGGCTGGGTGAAGGGCCATGCACGCAACGAAAGCTGGGCCGAGGATCGCTTCAACAGCCTCAACTCGTTCATTTTTACGGATGCGTCCGGAAAGCAGCACGCGGTACGCTGGTCCTATGTTCCCGCGGCGCAAGCCGTCGCCCTGACGCCCGAGGAATTGGCCGGCCGCTCGCCTAACTTCCTCGACGAGGATATTACCCAGCGCGTCGCCGCGGGGCCGCAGAAATGGGACTTGATGATCACCATTGCCAACCCCGGTGATCCGACCGCGGATCCCACCAAGGCGTGGCCCGAGGATCGCCGCACCGTCGATGTCGGCACGCTCACGGTGAAGCAGATCGAGCCGGAGGCGGACGGCCCCTGCCGCGACCTCAACTACGATCCGACCGTTCTGCCGTCCGGCATCACGACGTCGGACGATCCGTTCCCCTCAGCCCGTTCGGCGGCCTACGCGGTCTCCTACGACCGGCGCACCGCGGAGTCTGCGGACTATCCGCGCACGACGACAGGAGGCAAGTAATGGCCACGAACCGCACACGTTTTGCCCCCTTGCAGCGGGTTTTTCATTGGCTGATGGCTCTGTGCATCCTTGCCATGCTATTCATCGGCGTTGGCATGGTGTCCACCGTGACGACCAAATACTTAGCCTTGGTCTCCATCCATAAGCCGCTCGGCATTACCATCCTGGTGCTGGCGCTCATTCGTTTGTCGCTGCGACTTTATTACGGCGCGCCTGCGCTGCCGGCCGATTTACCGGAGCCGATGAAGCTCGCGGCGAAGTTGTCGCACACCGTGTTCTATGCGCTGATGATAGCCATGCCGCTGCTCGGTTGGGCCATGCTGTCCGCAGCGGAGTATCCGGTGGTGCTGTACGGCGGCCTGCATTTGCCACCCCTCGTCAGCGTGAATCCCGAACTGCATACCATGCTGTGGGATGCCCACTTCTATCTGGCCTTCGTCTTTTTCGCGTTGATCCTCCTGCATCTCGGGGCAGCTCTCTTTCACAAGTGGGTTCGGCGCGACGGCGTATTCGAGGCCATGGCCCCCGGTCTCGCGCCGGATCGACCGGAATAGTTCCGACCAGCGCGTGTTCGTCGGGCATGGCTGCTGGGCGGAAACTGGCATACAGTGACGGAGAGATCCGCCATTATTACTGCGAAGGGCCAATCAATGACCAAGATAATTTACAAGATCGTAAAGCACGACGGCGGCTGGGCCTACGAAGCCAATGGCACCTTTTCCGAGCCTCATCGAAGCAAGGACGAGGCTCGCGCGGCGGCGAAACTCGCGGCGGCTGAACAATCGACGGCGGGCGAATCCGCGTCCATTTCTTACGAGGATGAGAAGGGGCATTGGCATCACGAGGAGGTCAAAGGCAGCGACCGGCCCGAAACCGAAGTGGACGGCTGAGTGCAAACCCTCCGATAACCGCCATCCAGTCGTTGACGCGGCGCAAGTATCATCATCTTCATCATCATAGGGATGTTTCCGGCGCCTATCGTAATCCTTTCACGGATGATCCCTCAGTAGCCGGCGTCGATCGCGGCACCGGGAACACGTCGGTCTGGTGGAATGCGGGACGTCTGTTCGCGCTGCAACGGGAGGTTGAGCAGCAAGACCTTCACGGCGCACCCGAAAATCGATCCGCGAACGGGGGAAGTGGTGGCTTATGGTTACAACACGCAGGGCGTGGCCAGTTCGACCATCGAGCTCTTTTTCATCGAGCCTGACGGGACTTTGGCACGCACCGAGCGTTTCGATGCGCCCTACGCGTCGATGGTCCACGACTTCATGCTGTCGGAGAACTATGTCGTGTTCACGATCTGCCCCATGATTTGCGACTGGGAGCGGGTCAAGGCCGGCAAGCCGTTTTTTCACTGGGACGGGAGCCTGCCGACCAAGGTCGCCGTGATTCCGCGCCGGCGGACACTTTCAGTTCCGAAAAACTGTTTCCGCAGGTGGGCGAAATGCCCATGATTGATCTGCGATTTCTAATGCAGCGAACCGAGCATTTCTGGTTCGGTACGAGCAATCTTCAATTGGGGCCCATGCTGGAAATGGGACCTAAGGGGCCGCCATTCACATGTCTCGGGCATTGGATCGCGCTCACCGGGCGCTTGGAGTACTACTACGCCGGACCGAACTCCGCACCCGAAGAGCCGGTGTTCGTCCCGCGATCCGCTAATTCTGCGCAAGGCGACGGGTGGCTGCTGACCGTCGTCGGACGGCGTGCCGAGAATCGGACTGACTTGGTCATCTTGGATGCGCTTGATTTGAGTGCCGGACCGGTTGCAACGATCCGTTTTCCGGCCCGTTTGCATGAAGGTTTTCACGGAATCTGGGTACCCGCCGAACCTTCGGCAGCGACTTTGCACAGCGTCAAGTGAGCTCCGCCATGCGTAGCGCGGTGCAAGTTGACCGCATGCCCGCGGCAGTCAACGGCATGGGAATGATCCTGCCCACCGTGAACACCTGGAGTAGGCAAGAACTACCGGTATCACGGCGCGGTGTCGGCGTCGGTGCGATTCAATCCAGCTTGTTTCTTGGCATGAAGCGGCAGCCGGGCAGCAAGCGTAGGGTGGATCGGCATGACGTTGCTGGACTGGACGAGACGTTTATCGGAAGTCTTGGACGCCGATCGACGCATCGGTGCGGAACCGCACAGACAGACTAAGATATCTTTAGCCGTTCCGCACTTCTCCCCGTAAATTGGTGATTGCCCGCGCCTGAACTCTTTAGCCATGTGGTCGCACAGTGGTTAACACGCGCCGACACGGTCCATTACACTGACAAAAACCGATTGTAGATTGGTCCAATGAGAGGCTGCTATGTCGTTCGACGAAGATGAATCCCACTCGCGCTCGGAAGATGGCGCCTCCGGCGACCATCATTCGCGCGACGACGGCAAGCAAAATAGCGAACCCGGGAACCAGTCGGGCAACGATGCCGCAACGGACAAGTCGAAAAAAGAGGGCGCCGACGACGGAGATAAAGACGACAAGGACAAAAAGCCGCGAAGCAAAAAGCCGCTGATCATCATGGCCGTCGTCGTCGTGCTGCTCGGCATCGTCGGCTTTTTCATCTGGTTCGCGCATCGCAATCAGGTATCGACGGACGATGCGTATACCGATGGCAATACGGTAACCATGGTGCCGAAGGTTTCCGGCTATGTCGTCGACTTGTACATCGACGACAATCAGCACGTGCGAAAAGGCGATCTGCTGTTGCGCGTCGATCAGCGTGACTATCTGACCGCCCAAGCCCAGGCGCAAGCCCAACTCACACTGGCCAATGCGCAAGTCGCGTCGGCGAAAAATGCTCTAAGGATTGCACGCGTGCAGTACCCGGCGCAGTTGGTATCTGCGAAGGCGCAGGAAGCGGCGGCAGCCGCGGCGCTTGCGCTCGCCCGTTCGTCCTATGATCGGCAGCACCAAGTCGATAGGCGTTCCACTACTCAGGAAAGCATCGACACGTCGACCAGTCAGCAATCGAGCCAGGCCGCGAACCTCAAGAACGTGCAAGCTCAAGTGGCCATTGCAAGCTTGGTTCCAGAACAAGTGCAGCAGGCGGCCAATGCCGTCGCGGAACGCGAGGCGTCGGTACAGCAGGCGCAGGCACAACTCGATCAAGCGGCGCTCAATCTAGGCTACACGGACATTCGCGCCCCGTCGGACGGCTTCATCACCATGCGTAGCATCCAGCTGGGAAGCTACGCGACGGCGGGGCAAGTGATGTTCCTGCTGGTGACGCCGGATGTTTGGATCACCGCAAATTTTAAAGAGTCGCAAATCGGGCGGATGCGTCCCGGCGACAAAGTCGACATCGAAATAGATGCCTACTCGGGCTTCAAACTCGAGGGTCATGTACAAAGCATCCAATACGGCAGCGGCTCGCGCTTCTCCGCCTTTCCTGCCGAGAATGCCACGGGCAATTTCGTGAAAATCGTTCAGCGTGTACCGGTCAAGATCGTCATCGATCGCGGTCTCGATCCCAATAGGCCGCTGCCCATCGGCTTGTCGGTATCGCCGGTCGTGTTTTTCCCGTGACCGAGGAGTCGTCCAAAAAGAATCAGGGCGATTGGCGGCCGGCGGGAAACCCCTGGTTGATCGCCGTCGCCGTCACGCTGGCGGCGTTCATGGAGGTGCTCGACACCACCATCGTCAACGTGGCGCTGCCCCACATCGCCGGCACCATGTCGGCAAGCTACGATCAAGCGACCTGGGTGCTGACGTCCTACCTCGTCGCCAACAGCATCGTTCTGCCAATCTCCGGCTTCTTCGCGCGCGTGATCGGCCGTAAGCGCTATTTCGTGATCTGCATTTTCGCTTTTACCGCATGCTCGTTTTTATGCGGCATCTCCACCAGTTTGTTGCAGCTCATCGTATTTCGCGTATTACAAGGTTTTTTCGGCGGGGGTCTTCAACCTAACCAACAATCCATCATCCTCGACACGTTTCCGCCAGCGCAACGCGGTCGGGCGTTTTCACTGACCGCCATAGCAACCGTAGTCGCTCCGGTGTTGGGGCCTACACTCGGCGGTTGGATCACCGATAGCTTTAGTTGGCGTTGGGTATTCTTGATCAATGTGCCGGTGGGCTTGCTCACCGGATTTGCCGTCATGAGCCTGGTTGAGGACCCTCCTTGGCTCAAAAAGCAGGCGGGCAAGCTCTCGATCGACTATATCGGCATCAGCCTCATCACGCTGACCTTTGCGTCTTTTCAAATAATGCTCGATCGGGGCGAAGATGCGGACTGGTTCGCTTCCGGTTTCGTTCGCACTTTCGCGATCATGGCGGCGGTCGGCTGCGCGGCGGCGGTGGGCTGGTTGCTGTACACGCCGAAGCCGGTGGTCGACATCCGTGTGCTCAAAGACCGCAATTTCGCCTTGGGCTGTGGTGCGATCGCGGTATTCGCTACCATTTTGTATGGCAGCGCGGTGTTGATCCCGCAGTTGGCGCAACAACATTTGGGCTACACGGCGACGCTGGCAGGACTGGTGTTGAGCCCCGGGGCGTTCGCCATTATCCTGATGATTCCGATCGTGAGTTTGGTCAGCCCCTACGTCCAGACGAGGTATGTGTTAGGTCTCGGATTCTTTTTGATGGGCGTCGGTCTGTACTACTCGCGCGAACTCACACCGGACATCGACTTTAGGCACCTGGTGTGGCTGCGTGGCGCGCAAGCGATTCCGCTTGCATTCCTGTTCGTGCCGGCGAGCGTGCTCGCCTATCAATCCGTACCGCAAAAGCTCCAGGGCGATGCGGCGGCGTTGTTCACCATGTTTCGTAACGTTGCCGGTTCCGTGGGCATATCACTGTCGACAGCGTTGATAACCTCTCGAACGCAGACCCACATGGCGTATCTGTCCACGCACTTGAGCCAGTCCGACGCGACGTTTCGAAACACCTTGCAGCAACTCACCAATGCGATACGCGGCATCGGCACGGTGGCCGGCGATGCAACGCAAACGGCCATGGGCCAGCTATATCAAAACCTCATTGCCCAAGCCGGGATCTTGGCTTACATGGATGTATTCCTTTATTGCGCGGTGATGTCATTCGCTTTCGTGCCTTTCACCTTTCTGTTTTCGCCCGTGAAGAAAGCCGGCGGCGGGGGAGCTCATTGATGCGTGCCCCTAAATGCGCTGTACCGCTGTTGGCCGCAGTTGTTCTCACCGCGTGCAAGGTCGGTCCCAATTTCAAGCAGCCGAACGTCGAGGTGCCCGCGCAATATGCGGGAGCGTCAGCCAACCCAACCGGCGAGCCGGTGCCGCCGGTTACAGCTGACCCCACGGACGGATCGTTCTGGTGGCGACAGTTTCACGATCCGGAGCTCGATCGACTGGAGGACAGAATTGCCGCGGGAAACCTCGACCTCAAGGGGGCGTTCTTGAGGATCGTCGAGGCCCGGACTCAGGTTCAATTGGCAAGAGCCCAGGGCCTGCCCAGTCTCAATGCGACCGCGAGCTACAACCGCGAACAATTGGGACTCGCGGGCATCGTTAAATCGCAGCACTTCGACACGGGCACCAGCCCCGCGGCGGCGGCTCTCATCACCGGCTTCGAAAAGCCTGTAAATGTTTATCAGATCGGGTTCGATGCTACTTGGGAGCTGGATTTATTCGGTAAGGTGCGTCGTTCCGTGGAAGCCGCCGACGCGCGGAGCCAGAGCGCCGTCGAAGCGCGCAATGATTTGCTGGTGTCGCTACAAGCCGAAGTGGCGCAAACCTATTTTCAATTGCGCGCGGCACAGGTGCTGCGCAAGATAACCTCCGGTGAAATTGCGGCGCAAAGCGACGTCGCCGAGCTAACTCAAAACCGCTTCGAGCATGGTCTTGCCGGGGAAGGGGACGTGGATTCAGCCCGCGCAGAACTGGCGACACTACAATCTCAATTGCCGCCGTACGACCAATCGATCGAAACCTCCCGACATGCGTTGGCTGTGTTGATGGGCCAAACCCCGGAATCGTTGGATGGCGAATTCGGTATCGGCGGCGAATTGCCGCCGATACCGGCCGTGATGCCGGTCGGATTGCCGTCGACCCTCGCGCGGCGCCGCCCCGACATTCGCGAGTCCGAGGCCACCTTACACGCGGCGACGGCCCAAGTGGGTGTTTCAGTGGCGTCTTTGTTCCCCGACATCTCACTCACCGGTACGCTAGGACTGCGCAACTTGAGTCCGGGCTATCTGTTTGACTGGGACAGCAAGTTTTATACGGTCAACCCGGCGGTTTCCGTGCCAATTTTTCAAGGCGGAGCGCTGGTCGGCAATGTGCGTTTGTCGCGTGCTCAGGCTGCCGAGGCGGAACTCAATTACCACAAGACCGTGCTCAACGCCCTGCAAGAAGTGGAGGACGGACTGAGCACTTTGCGTCAAGACGCGCTTCGAACCGCATTCTTGCGACAAACCTTGGGCGCTGATCAGCGGGCACTGGAAGTTGACACCAACTTGTACCGCAACGGCCTCATGACCTACATCAACGTGCTCACCGTGCAGATCCAGACTGTTCAAGCCGAGCAGCAGCTAGCCAATGCGTTGCTCACGCAAAACACCGATGTCGTGAAACTGTATAAAGCGCTGGGCGGTGGATGGCAGGATAAATCCGTAAACTAAAATCATAGCGGACCCGGGATCGCATTCGCGAAATCTCCACTGCGAAGGGCTTGCTAAGTCGAGTTGAGAATGCTCGTAATCCGGTTCGCCAGTGAGTCCATGCCAAATGGTTTGGTCAGCACATGCATGCCAGGCTTTAGATGCCCATCGCCGATCACTGCATTTTCGGCGTAGCCTGTGATGAATAGGACTTTGAGCCCAGGTCTTAGCGTCGTACCCGCATCCGCAAGCTGGCGGCCATTCATGCCGCCTGGCAATCCGACATCGGTGATCATCAGATCGATTTGACGCTTGGATTCCAGTATTTGGAGGCCCGCTCTACCATCGCCGGCATCGATTGCCGTATATCCCAGCTCTTCCAGGACATCTGTAATTAGCATTCGCACCGTCTGTTCATCGTCAACGACTAGTACGGTCTCGCCGAGTTTCGTGTGCTGGAATTCGGCGATCTCCTCCACTTGGACGGTCTCCGCATCAGAGTCTGCACAACGCGGCAGATACAGGCAGACCATCGTACCGTTGCCGACTTCGGAATAAATGCGAGTCTGGCCCCCCGATTGACGGGCGAAGCCATAAACCATGCTGAGCCCGAGGCCCGTGCCTTCTCCCAGGGGTTTGGTCGTAAAGAAGGGGTCGAAGGCTCGGGAAATCACTTCCGTCGACATGCCCGTTCCATTGTCGCTGACGCAAAGGGAGATATATTGCCCAGCGGCTAAGTCGCGGGCGCGAGCGCCACGTTCGTCGATCCAGCGATTACAGGTTTCCACCGTCAACCGGCCGCCGTGTGGCATGGCATCGCGTGCGTTGATGCAAAGGTTCAACAGCGCGTTTTCCAGTTGGTGCGAATCGGTGACCAGTGAGTTGACATCCGTCGGTTTCGGGTCAAGCGTCTGCCGGCGCGAAAATGCCAATAACCGGTGGGTAAGCGCCGCGGCGCGCTTCGCAGCCCCTTTGGCGGCGTGCAGATAACGATCGATTTCGTCGAGTCGGCGTTGTTCAAAGCGCTTTTCCATCAGCTCGAGGCTGCCGGTAATGCCGGTCAGCAGATTGTTGAAATCGTGCGCGAGTCCGCCGGTGAGCTGTCCGACCGCTTCCATTTTTTGGGACTGACGCAATTGCTGTTCGAGGTTTCGATGTTCGGTGATGTCGCGTGCGCTGACAACGAGCCGCCGCGTTCTGCCACTTGCCTCTGGAACCGGCGTCGCGACAGCCTCGACGATCGCATCGCCGTTCTGCCGTTCATAGCGATAGGGCGTGCCGGCCAGCAAACAGGCACGCAGATGCGACGTCAGTTCCGCGGCACTTTCCGGCTTGAACACCTCATCCACCATATGGCCGATCAGTCGCAGGTAACTGGCGTTCGCGAATTCAAAGCGATGATCGGGCCCTTCCAGCAACGCCATGAAGCTTGGGCCCTGCTCAAACATTTGCGCGAGGCGCCGGTGCTGGGTCTCGTTGCGTCGATCCGCAAGCACGCGCTGGGTGGTTTCCACGACGATCGCAATCACGCCGCCCGGCTCACCCGTCTGATCAATCACCGGTGAATAGTCAAGGTTCATCCAGACCTGTTCCGGCTTGCCGCTACGGTATAACGTGAGCTCTTGGTCCAGGTAGGCGAGGGTGCCGCCGCTCAAGCCAACTTTCATGATGTGATCGTTGAAGTCGGCGACCTCGGGCCACCCGTCGCGTACTTCGCTTCCCAGAAGTTGAGGATGGCGGCCGCCGGCAAATCGAGAGTAGGCGTCGTTGTAGATCATGTACCCGCGCTCGCCGATTGCTTTATGTGATCTGTCAGTCGGTCGGCGACGACCGGAGACTCTTAGCAGTAGATGAAAGTTTTGCTCAGCCGTAACAAGCACGCGTGTCGATAATAACCCGATTCCGGCTCGGCCCGAATTGCTTTGACGAAAGTCGCGATTCCCTGATTATAGTCGAGAGCTGCAATCAATCAGATTTAACAGAATACCCGAATGGCGCGCCGGGCCACTGCAGGATCTCGGGATCCAGGTTCGCAGTGACAATTTGAATTCTGACGAGCATCCATGCCACCCACGATTGGATTTGTCTTTTCATGTTTTGACCCCTTTGACGGATGCGGCAAAGCAGCCGAGCCCGGTCAGGGTCGCATCGACTGCTTCATCCAGCGGAGTGTGCGGCTCATGCCCAAGAGTGGCTATCAACCGAGCGTTGTCCATTCGCACCCCTTCGCGCCAGAGGTAGCGCATCTCGCGCATTTCACGGAAGGTCGTGAGGAAAGGCGACGCAAGCGTTAACAGCCACCATGGGAACACGGTGGTCCGGGGCGTCGTTCCGGTGCGCCGGGTAACCGCTCGTTGGATCGCCGCGATCATGTGCGATCCATCCGCATCCCAGTGGCCGGCCGAGTTGAAGGTGGCGAACGGTTCCAGCGAGTCACGGCGCGCGAGCAGCTCGACCATGGTGCGTGCCACATCGGGAAGGTACGACCACTGGTGCCCGACACCCTGTTGACCGGGATAGCTCACTGCCGTGACCGGCGTATGCGGCTTGACCAACGCCTGCGAGAACCAATTGTTCGCGGCCGTTGGCCCGAAGAAATCGCCGGCCCTCACGATGAGCACGCGAGTACCGGTCTTGCTGGCCGTGAACAGCCGTCGTTCCATTTCAGCCCGGATGGCACCTTTGCGGGTGAAGGGATGCTGAGGAGATTCCTCGGTAAGTGTCGGAAGGGCATCCCGGCCGAAGTTATAGACCGTGCCGGGCAGGACAATCGTGGCTCCGCTCGAGCGGGCGGCGGCAATGGTGTTATCCAGCATCGGTAATACCAGTTCGGCCCAACGCCGATAGCCCGGAGGGTTGACCGCATGCACGATGACCGAGCAGCCCTGCGCCGCGCGTCTGATATCCGTGGCATTCATGGCGTCGCCGCGAACCCAGGTCATCCCGTCCCGCTGTTCGAGGGCCTGTGCGGCGCCGCGTTGCAGCGCGCGGACGTTCCAGCCGCCATCCCGTAGCTGACGCGCCACCTCGCCACCGATGCCGCCGGTTGCACCCAGAACCAGGGCAGTGTTGTTGTTGACCATTGTTTGTCTCCGTTAGGTTGTCGATGGGCTAATTTTGGGCCCGCCGCGGCACCTATGGAATTGCTTAACATGCGCTACTTGCTATACATTTATGCATGGCATCAGACATTGGTTGGGAACTTTATCGCTCATTTCTTGCGGTCCTGAACGAAGGTTCGCTGTCGGGTGCGGCGCGTGCGCTCGGGGTGGCTCAACCGACCTTGGGGCGTCACGTCGCAGCCCTCGAGAGTTCGTTGGGCCTTGCCCTGTTCATCCGCTCGCAGACAGGTCTGATGCCCACCGAGGCGGCGCTTTCGCTGCGAGGCTATGCCGAAACCATGCGGAGTACGGCTGCGGCTCTGGAGCGTGCCGCCGCAAGTCAAGGCGTTGGCGTGCGCGGAACGGTGCGGATCACGGCCAGCGACGTCATCGGCGTCGAGGTGCTACCGGCCATCATCGCAAATCTGCGCGATGAGCACCCCGCACTCGTCGTGGAACTCGTGCTCACGGACCGCATGCAGGATCTACTTCGTCGGGAGGCGGACATCGCGGTACGCATGGCTCGTCCGCGACAGGAACTGTTGGTTGCACGGCGCGTCGGCCAGATTGAGTTGGGCATGTATGCTCATCAGCGCTACCTATCTCGCCATGGCACGCCCGACACCTTGGCGGAATTGACCCATCATGCACTGATCGGTTTTGATCAGCCGACCGCGTTTATCCGCGACGCCGGCAAGGGGTTTAGCGCCTGGCGGCGAGAAGCGTTCGCCCTGCGCGCGGACAATAACCTCGCGCAGCTCGCCCTGATCCGTTGCGGTGCCGGGATCGGGGTCTGCCAATCGGCAATCGCTCGCCGCGATGACTCGATCATTCGACTATTTCCGCGGCAGTTCTCTTTGCAGATGGAAACGTGGATCACCATGCACGAGGATCTTCGCAATAGCCCACGCTGCCGGGTGACATTCGATGCACTGGTCAAAGGGCTCCAGCAATTCATCAGGTAGTGCCAGCGAATCGTCAGGATTCCCCTAGGCCGCCGTATCATTTAGCATGGACTCGTGCCCAAACTGACTCCCGCGCTTTACTTTCTTCTGGGTCAGGCGGGCTGGTTCGCGTGCGTTCTGAGTGCGGCGAGGGGCAAGGCATACCTAGGCATCGCTCTCGTCATCGTGCTCATCGTCTTGCATCTGTTACGCGTTGAGCGACCTTTAGCGGAGGTCAAGCTGCTGGCGACGGTGATGGTTGTCGGTGGTGTTTGGGACAGTGCGTTGGTTTTTTTTGGCCTGCTCGCGTATCCCCACGACGCCGTCACTGGCGTTGCTCCTTTATGGCTGGTGGCGCTGTGGGGCTTGTTCGCAGCCCAATTCAATACAACGTATCGATGGTTGAAACAGCGTGTGATGGCCGGCGCCCTGCTGGGGGCGATCGCGGGCCCCCTGTCATTTCACTCGGGAGCCGCGCTCGCTGCCCTGCGCTTCGTCAAGGGGGTTCCAGCTACAGTGTCGCTGGCGGTCGGTTGGGCTGTCATTTTGCCATTGATCATCCTGTTGTCGCGACGATGGGACGGGGTATAAGTTCGCCTATCATGACCCCGCCGGTGTTGGCGCGCGTCGCGTGTATGGTCTGCTGCACGTGGGGGAGCCCTTCCAATGTCGCCTTGTCGGACTCTGCCCGGACACTCCATCCGCAAGGATGGGCACATGGATTCGTCGAGGTCACCACCCTCGAGGGCAAGCGGATAGGGGTAGGGGACCTATTGCAGCGTGCCCGCGCGGCGCGACAGAATCGACCATTGCGATTGTGGTCGGCGGGGCGAAACCCCGAATTGCACATCTTGAATCCACGAGCGCCGGCAACAAGCCCTTTACGCTCGGCGCTTGGCCGAGGCCCATTGGCTCTTTTCCTGACACCGTTGATCGCGACCATAACGCCTGTGGTTAGTTAGCGTCGTTTCGCGAATACGGCCAGCCGTTACCAGTTCGGGTTGGGTAATTCCGCGAACACTTCTTGAAGCGCGTAGCCCCAGCGGGTGCGAATCATTTTGAAGTATTCGTTCTCGAGATCGATGCTGATGTGCGTGGCGAGTTTGTACTCGTCGCGGCGAATGATGGCGAGATCCAGCGGCGGCCCCACGGAAAGGTTGGACCTGATGGTCGAGTCCATGGAGACCAGAGCGCATTTGGCTGCCTGAGCCAAACTGCTGCTGCGGGAAATGACGCGGTCGATAATGGGTTTGCCGTACTTGGACTCGCCGATCTGGAAGTAGGGCGTGTCGATGGACGACTCGATGAAGTTGCCGGCGGAGTAGATGTGGAACAGTCGGGGTTCCTCACCGTTTATTTGACCGCCTAGGATGAAGGTCGCGTTGAACTCGTGACCCTGCTCCTTCAACATGTCCGCGTCGCGCTCATGAATTTCGCGAAGGGCTTCGCCGATGACACGGGCGACGCCGAACATGTTCTTGGCGGTGTAGATGCGCCCGGGCTTGTCCGAATCCTCGGGGACCTCATGCAGGAGGTTGACCACCGCTTGGGTGATCGCGAGGTTGCCCGCGGACATGAGCACCAGCACCCGATCATTGGGCTGCTGGAAGGTCGCCATCTTGCGGAAGGTGTTGATTTGATCGACACCGGCGTTGGTCCGCGAATCGGACAGCATCACGAGCCCAGTGTCGACCAACAGGGCCACACAGTAAGTCATGGCCGGATTCTACCTGAGTGACGGCGCGGTGGGGCCGGCCCTCGCTATTGCTGCTGTTGTTGCTGCTGCTGCAGGGCGGACTCAGCCACCAGGACGTTGGCTTCCATTTTCTCCCCGCCGCCGCCTTGGCGCACCCCGCGGACCGGGGCGGCATCCAGGTAGTCGCGGCCCACGGCAAGGCGGCAGTAATTACGAACCGCAGCCCGTTTGTGGGTGACATCGATGCTTTGCCAGCCGATGTCGGGGCCGAGCCAGACATCGACCCAGGCGTGGCTGGCGGCGTCATTGGCATCACCAGTGTAGAGATAGCCGCTGACATAGCGGGCGGGCATGCCGGCGGCGCGGGCGGAGGCGATATACACGTGGGCGTGGTCCTGGCAGACGCCTTCGCCGCTCTTGAAAGCGACGGCGGCGCTGTCCTGGACGTCGCTGGTGCCGGACTTGTAGCGCACCGCGTTGAACACGGCTTCGGCCAGGGTGTGGGCGCGGGCACGGGGGTCCGTATTGCCGTTCATGGAGTCTTGGGCGAAGGCGCGCAGTTCGTCATTGGGCATCGTGAGCTTGGTGGGTGCCAGGTACGCCAGCGGCGAGAGCGGGCCATCTTCCAGGCGTCCTTCGGTGTCCGTGGTTTCGACCACGCCATGAACGACGATGGATATCTCGCGATGCGGCTCTTCGATGGTGAGCAGGTGTGAAATATTGCCGTAAGCATCGACCTGTTCGAGCCGTCGGCCGGGGGCGGTGATGTGCCAGGAGAGGGCGCGCTGGCTCATGTCCCGGCGGGGAGTCAGATGCAAACTTTGCACGCTGTATTTGACGGGGCGCTCGTACTGGTAACGGGTTTCATGTCGAATATGCAGCTGCATAACTTAAGCCTCCGCCGGTGGTACCAAGAAGTCCGAAGCTATACGATCTCCCAGGTCATTCACCCGGCTCAAAAATTGCGAGAGAAATTCAGGCAGGCCTGTTTCCAAGATATTTTCCATGCGCGTGAAATGCAGCATGGCATGCATCTCCCCGGCGCGCCGCTCGGTTTCCGCGGAATGTTCGTTCGCGACGGATTTGATATTGGAGTACACCTCCTTGCAACAGCGGATCAGGGACCGCGGCATGTCATCGCGCAGAATCAGAAGCTGCGCGACCTTCACCGGGGTGATGACGTCGCGATACACGCGGCGATACACCTCGAAGGCGGAGAGGGCGCGGAGCAGTACGCTCCACTGGAAGGGATCGGGCACGCTGCCGGCGTCCGCCCCGGGTTTCAAGTCGGTTTGATGGGCGGTGAGGATACGGGCGGTGCTGTCGGCGCGTTCCAGGAAGGTGCCGATGCGCGAGAAGTGAAAGGCTTCGTCGCGCAGCATGGTGCCGATGGTGACGCCGCGGGTGAGATGCGAACGCTCCTTGACCCACTCCACGAATTGGCCGATGTCCGCGTGCGGGGAGCTTCTCGCGACGAGGCTGCGCGCATCGAGCCAGGTGGAATTCAAGGTTTCCCAGAGTTCAGAGGTGAGCGAGCCGCGCACGGCGCGGGCGTTCTCGCGGGCGGCCCGCAGGCAGCTGAAAATACTGCCGCTGTATTCGCGATCCAAGCTCACGAACTCGAACACGGCACGCGGCTCGATGGCGTCGTGCTTCTCGAGATAAGCCTCCGCCATGTGCAGGGCGGTCATGGTGGAGGTCAGGGACTCCGCTAACGTGTCGTCGTCATGCGGCAGCAGCGACATCCGATAGTGGGCATCGACCAGACGGGCGAGGCTCTCGGCGCGCTCGATGTAGCGCGACATCCAATACAAGTGGTCGGCGGTACGGCTGAGCATTAG
>Ga0302310_10001392_pt1 | contig 20504 bp, 18 predicted proteins | sample III_Palsa_N1_2_FD_200451 | JGI IMG/M metagenome (GOLD analysis project Ga0302310, IMG submission 200451) | Peat permafrost microbial communities from Stordalen Mire near Abisko, Sweden - III_Palsa_N1_2 | ecosystem: Environmental > Terrestrial > Soil > Palsa > Peat permafrost | place: Sweden...
ATGGTCGGCACCCAGTTTCATCCGGAAAAGAGCCAGGGCGTGGGACTGAAGCTGATCGGCAATTTCCTCAGGTGGCGGGCATGAAGCCGGCCTCGGCGCATACGCCGACCATCTCGGTCGAGCGGCTGACCCGGTTCGAGCATAACGACCTGACCGATCTCAGCGACGCGGCCGATGCGGCGATCTTGGCCGGCGGCGGCTTCGGCTGGGTCAAGCCGCCACCGCGTTCTACGTTCGAATCCTATTGGAAGGGCGTGCTGCTGGTGCCCGAACGACATCTGTTCGTCGGTCGGCTCGACGGCGCGATCGCGGCGGCCGCCCAGCTCGTGCGCCCGACCCGCAACAACGAGGCACAGGCGTTCTCGGCTCAGCTGATGCATCATTTCGTCGCGCCCTGGGCGCGTGGCCATGGCCTGGCCAAGCTGGTGACGCTCGCGGTCGAGCAGGCGGCGCGCGACAATGCGGTCGGCATGATCAATCTCGACATCCGCGAGAGCCAGATCGCCGCGATCCAGCTCTATGAAGGCCTGGGTTATACCCGCTGGGGCGTGCATCCGCATTACGCCAAGGTGGACGGCCGCATGATCCGCGGCTTCTATTATCACAAGTTCCTGGACCCCGAGGCCGAGGCCGACACCTTGAGCGAAGCCGCGCTGATGAACCCTGGAGATGCGCCGTGATCCTGTACCCGGCGATCGATTTGAAGGACGGCCGCTGCGTGCGGCTGCTGCGCGGCGACATGGCGGCGGCGACGGTGTTCGCGGCCGCCCCGGCCGACCAGGCGCGGCAGTTCGCCGAAGCCGGCTTCCAATGGCTGCATCTGGTCGATCTGAACGGCGCCTTTGCCGGCCGGCCGGTCAATGGCGACGCGGTCGAGGCGATCCTGGCCGCGGTCATCCTGCCCGTGCAATTGGGCGGCGGCATCCGCGATCTGGCGACGATCGATTTCTGGCTGGAGCGCGGGGTGAAGCGCGTCATCCTCGGCACGATCGCGCTGACCGAGCCGGAGCTGGTGCGGACCGCGTGCAAGCGCCACCCCGGCCGGGTCGTGGTCGGCATCGATGCGCGCGACGGCATGGTCGCGGTCGAGGGCTGGGCCCGCACGTCGGAAGTCCGCGCACTCGATCTGGCGCTGCGCTTCGAAGACGCGGGCGTCGCTGCCATCGTCTATACCGACATCGACCGCGACGGCGCGCTGGGCGGCGTCAATGTCGAGGCGACCGCGGATCTGGCCTTCGCCTTGACCACGCCGGTCATCGCGTCGGGTGGCGTTGCGTCGCTGGCCGATCTCAAAAGCCTGAAGCAGGTCGAGAAGACCGGGGTCGAGGGCGTCATCTGCGGCCGCGCGCTGTATGATGGCCGGCTCGATCCGGCGGCTGCGCTCAAGCTCCTGGCGGAACCGGTCTGATGCTGAAGATGCGCGTCATTCCCTGCCTCGACGTCAAGGATGGGCGCGTGGTCAAGGGCGTGAATTTCGTGGGTCTGCGCGATGCCGGCGATCCGGTCGAGCAGGCGCGCATCTATGACGCCGCCGGCGCCGACGAGCTGTGCTTCCTCGATATCGCCGCCAGCGCGGAAGAACGCGACACGCTCTATGACGTGGTCCGGCGCACGGCCGAGCAATGCTTCATGCCGCTGACCGTCGGCGGCGGCGTGCGCAAGGTCGAGGATATCCGCAAGCTGTTGCTGGCCGGCGCCGACAAGGTCTCGATCAATACGGCGGCGGTCTCGCGCCCCGAATTCGTGCGCGAGGCCGCCCAGAAATTCGGTTCGCAATGCATCGTCGTCGCGGTCGATGCCAAAGCGACCGGCCCCGGCCAATGGGGCATCTTCACCCATGGCGGCCGGCGCGAGACCGGCCTTGACGCGGTCGAGTGGGCGCGGCGCATGGCCGACTATGGTGCCGGCGAGATCCTGCTGACCTCGATGGATCGGGACGGCACCAAGTCGGGCTTCGATCTGGCGCTCACGCGTGCCGTGGCGGACGCGATCACCGTTCCGGTCATCGCGTCCGGCGGGGTCGGTTCGCTCGACGATCTGGTGGATGGCATCCGCGAGGGCCATGCGACGGCGGTACTGGCCGCCTCGATCTTCCATTTCGGCACCCACACCATCGCCGAAGCCAAGGCGCGGTTGGCCGAAGCCGGGATTCCGGTGCGATGAGCGCGCTCGACCGGCTGTTCGCCAAGATCGACGCGTCCCGCGGCGGCGATCCGGCGACCTCCTATACCGCCAAGCTGTTCTCCCGTGGCCGGCCCCAGATCGCGCAGAAGCTGGGCGAGGAAGCGGTCGAGGCGGTGATCGAACTGATGCGCGGCGACAAGCCGGCACTGATCGGCGAAAGCGCCGACCTGCTGTATCACCTGCTGGTCTGCTGGGCCGAGGCCGGAATCACGCCCGACGAGGTCTGGGCCGAACTGGCCCGGCGCGAGGGCGTCAGCGGCATCGCCGAGAAGGCCGCCCGCAAGCCGGTCTAACGCTGCGTGATATGGGCATAAATGCCTTGTCGGAAAGACAGATCGATCGATCTGATGAGAGAGAGGATACCGCCTTGTCCTACGATCCGCAGAACATCTTCGCGCGCATCCTGCGTGGCGAGATCCCGTGCAAGAAGCTGTTCGAGGACGATCACGTCCTGGCGTTCCACGACATCAACCCGCAGGCGCCAACCCATGTGCTGGTGATCCCGAAGGGCGCCTATGTGTCGTTCGACGATTTCTCGGCCAAGGCGCCGGCCGAAGAGATCGCTGCCTTCGTCCGGGCCGTCGGCCGGATCGCCCGCGAGGCCGGGCTGGCGGTGCCCGGCTATCGCCTGCTGTCGAACGTCGGCGCGCATTCGCATCAGGAAGTGCCGCACTTCCACGTGCATATCTGCGGCGGCCGGCCGCTGGGTCCGCTGCTGGTCAAGGCTTGAGCGTCACTCATAGCGCAGGGCCAGGACCGGACGGCTGCGGGCGACCTGCAAGGCGTGAAAGAGCGTGGTGCCGCTGGCGATGCCGAGCGCGATCAGTCCGGCGCCCACGAACATCATGGGACCCAGCGCGATGCGATAGGCGAAGCCATCGAGCCAGCGATTCATGACGATATAGGCGAGCGGCCAGGCGATGGCATTGGCCAGCAACACGGGCTTGGCGAATTCCCAGACCAGCAGCTTCAGGATATCGCCGGTATCGGCCCCCATGGCCTTGCGGATGCCGATCTCCTTGGTCCGCCGCTCGGCGGTGAAGGCGGCGAGGCCGAACAGACCCAGGCAGGCGATCGCCACCGCGATCAGCGCGAAGCCGCCGAACACTTGCCCCTGACGGGTGATGTCGCGATAGAGATGTTCGATCCGATCATCGATGAACTGGCGCTGGATCGGCCGGGTCGGCACCATTTCCTTCCAGATTTGATCGATCGCGGCCAGCGTTTGCGGCACGCGATCGCCGGTCAGCTTGACGTTCAGATAGGTCGACCAGTCCGGCTCGACCATGAACACGTCGGGCGGGATCTTGGTGCGGATCGTCGTCAACGGAAAGTCGGGGACCACGCCGACGATCCGCCGCGCCTGGGTATCGCCCTCGTCATCGGTGACCATGCGCAGCTCCTGGCCGATCGCCGCCTGGGCCGAGGCAAAGCCGAAAACCTGAATGGCGGACATGTTCAGGATCGCGGTGCCTTCGGTCTTCGCTTCCTCCGGCGTCGCATCCTCGCCATGGTCGCGGCTGAAGCTGCGGCCGGCGATCGGCTTGATGCCGTAAAGTTCGAAGAACCCGAAGCCCTGGACGACCCGGCCGGCGCCGATCGCCTGCGTCCCCGTCCCGCCTGGCGGGATCCAGCTCGTGAAGGAGGTGCTTTGGGCATCGGGAATGACCCAGGAGTCCGCCACCGCCTTGACGCCCGGAAGGGCCTCGAACCGTTGGCGCATCCGCTCGACCGTCGTCGGATCATAGACGAAGTGGCCTTCCGACCCGACCTGGCCCGGAACGCCGCCCAGCGAAACCGCGACGATCAGGTTCTTATCGAAGCGCAGGCTATTGTCCGTGGCGAAGGTCGTCTGGCGGTAGATCACCGCCGTGGCGATCAGCAGGGTGATCGAGATGGCGTATTGCAGCACGACGAGGATCTGACGCAGGGTCCCGGACCCCTGGGCGGCGACGGCGCCCTTGAGCACGGCGGCCGGCCGGAAGCTCGACAGTACCAAGGCCGGATAGAATCCGGCGAGCAGGCCGATCGACAGGGCCAGCCCCGGCAGGCCGATCAGCAGCACCGGATCGCGCCAATAGGGGAAGTCGATGGTTCGGTCGAGGAAGCCGTCGAAACCGGGCAGCACCAGCTCGACCAGCGCCACCGCCAGCATCAGGGCGGTCAAGGCATAGGCGACGGATTCTCCCATGAATTGGGTGATCAGCTGCCGGCGCGTCGCCCCCGCCGCCTTGCGCACGCCGACTTCCAGCGCCCGGCGGGTCGCCCGCGCGGTGACCAGGTTGACGAAATTGATGCCGGCGACGATCAGCACCAGCAGCCCGGTCGCCGAAATCGCATAGACGGTCGGCAGATCGCCGCTGGTGGCGACATCGCCCAGATCCCGCCCATGCAGATGGATCGACGCGATCGGCGCCAGAAACGCTTTGCGCGGCGGAATGTCCGGCTGGACCTCGGGCAGACGCTTGGCGATGAAGTCGGACAGGCGGGCATTCAGGGCCGGCAGCGGCACGCCGGGCTTCAGCAGAATATAATTGCGCGTATCGAAATTATAGGAGCCGGGCGACGATGGCGGCAGCTTGTCGAGCCTGGCCAGCGCGCTCGCCGGCGACAGGCCCGACAGCAGAAACTTCACGCCGTAGAGGTGGGTGTTGGACGGCAGATCCTCGAACACGCCCGCGACGCGCACGATATCCCGACGGTCCAGTTCCAGGGTCATGCCCAGGCAGGCGACGGTGCCGAAATATTTGAGCGCCATCGCGCGCGACAGGGCGATCGAGTCCGGGGTCGCGAGAACCGTCGCCGGGGTGCCTTCGATCAACGGGTAGCCCAGCACCTCGAAGAAATTCGGATCGACGGCTTGGACCGTTTCGACCGCCTCGACATCGCCATGCCGTACGCCGTAGCTCGCGCCCGCCATTCGCGTCACCTGCTCGAATTCAGGAAAGCTCTCGCGCAGAGCCGCCGCCAGCGTGTCCGGCGCGTTGGCGGAGACGAACGGCTGACTGTCGGAGCCGCTATCGACCATCTCGAGCCGATAGACCCGCTCGTAATTCGGCAGGAAGCGCTCGAACGTCACTTCGTCGCGAACATAGAGCCCGATCAGGATTGCGGTCGCCAGGCCCAGCGCCAGGCCGAACAGGTTGATCGCCGCATGCAGCTTGTTGCGGATCAGATTGCCGAGCGCCGCGGACAGATAATTGCCGAACATTAGAGGGCTCCCGACCTATTCGTAGCGCAGCGCCATGACCGGCCGGCTGCGCGCGACCTGCAGCGCGTGATAGAGCGTCGTGCCGCTGGCGATGGCGAGTGCCACGATCCCGGCGCCGACGAACAGCAGTGGGTCGAGGCTGATGCGATAGGCGAAGCCCTCGAGCCAATGGCTCATCGCCACATAGGCCAGCGGCCAGGCGATCGCGTTGGCCAGCAACACCGGCTTGGCGAATTCCCAGATCAGCAGCTTCAGGATATCCGCGGTCGATGCGCCCATGGCCTTGCGGATGCCGATCTCCTTGGTCCGCCGTTCGGCCGTGAAGGCGGCGAGACCGAACAGGCCCAGGCAGGCAATCAGCACGGCGACCAGCGCAAAGCCCGAAAAGACCTGACCCTGACGCGTGATGTCGCGGTAGAGATGCTCGATCCGATCGTCGATGAACTGACGCGAGATCGGGCGATCCGGCACCATGTCGCGCCAGATCTGGTCGATCGCGGCCAGCGTCTCCGGCACGTGATCGCCACTCAGCTTGACGTTCAGAAAGCTCGACCAGTCCGGTTGCACCGTGAACACGTTGGGCGGGATGGCCGAGCGGATCGTGCTCAGCGGGAAATCGGGCACCACGCCGACGATGCGGCGCGCCTGGGTCGTGCCGTTCTCGTCGATCTCGACACCCAGTTCCTTGCCGATCGCCGCCTGCGGCGTGCCGAAGCCGAAGGCGCGCACGGCCGATTCATTGATGATTGCCGTGCCTTCGATCTTGGCATCCTCCGGCACGACATCCTCGCCATGGTCGCGGCTGAATGTCCGGCCGGCGAGCGGCTTGATGCCGTAGAGCTCGAAAAAGCCGAAGCCCTGGTATACCTGACCGGCGATGATCACCCCCGAGCCCAGGCGGTCCAGCACGTGATAGTTCGTGTTGGAAGCAGAGTTGGCGTCGGGGATGACCCAGGAATCCGCGACGGCTTTGATCCCAGGCAGGGCGGCAAACCGGTCGTGCATCCGCTCGACCGTCGCCGGATCAAAGACCCAGCGACCGCTGTCGTTGAATTTGCCGCCGACGCCGCCCAGCGACACGGCCACGATCATGTCCTTGTCGAAATGCAGGCTGCCGTCGGTCGCGAAATTGGTCTGGCGATAGATCACCGCCGTCGCGATCAGCAGCGCGATCGAGATCGAATATTGCAGTATGACCAGCACCTGGCGCAGCGTACCGGAGCCCTGGGCCGCGATGGCGCCCTTCAGCACCGCGGCCGGACGGAAGCTCGACAGCACGATCGCGGGATAGAAGCCCGCGAGCAGGCCGATGGCGAGCGCCAGACCGGGCAGGCCCAGCATCAGCAGCGGATCCCGCCAATAATCGAAGCTGATCGTGCGGTCGAGGAAGCCGTTGAAGCCGGGCAGCACCAGTTCGACCAAGGCCACGGCCAACAGCAGGGCCGCGAAGCTATAGGCGATCGATTCCCCCATGAACTGGCCGATCAGCTGCTGCCGCGTGGCGCCCGCCGCCTTGCGCACGCCGACTTCCAGCGCCCGACGGGTCGCCCGGGCGGTGACCAGGTTGACGAAATTGATGCCGGCGACCAGCAGCACCAGGATGCCGGTCGCCGAGATGGCATAAACCGTGGACAGGTCGCTGGCCGCGCTGAATTCACCAAGTTCCCGCCCATGCAGATGGACCGAGGCGATCGGCGCCAGAAACGCCCCGCGCGGCTTCGCGTCCGGCCCGATCTCGGGAAAATGGCCGTTCATGAATTGGGCCATGCGCGCATTGATGTCGCTGAGCGAACTGCCGGGCTTCAGCTTGATATAGGTGTTGCTGTCGGTGCTGAAGTCGCCCGGATGCAGCGGTGGCAGCTTGTCGGCCCTGGCGAGCTCGCTTGCCTGCACCAAGCCGGACAGCAGGAACTTCGTGCCGTATAGATTCGTGTTGGACGGCAGATCCTCGAACACGCCATCGACCCGGACGGTGGTCTTGCGGTCGAGCTCCAGCGTCATGCCCAGGGCATTGACCGTGCCGAAATACTTGAGCGCCATGGCGCGCGAAATCGCGATCGAATCCGGGCTTGAGAGCGCCGTGTCCGGCTCGCCTTCGATCAACGGGAAGCCCAGCACCTTGAAGAAGCTCGGATCGACCGAGCTCGTGTGTTCGACCGCCTCGACGTCGCCGTGGCGGACGCCGTAATTCCCGCCCATCACCCGGGTCAGCGCTTCGATCTCGGGAAAGCTCTCGGGCAGCATCGGCGCCAGCGAATGGGGCGTGCCGGGGAAGGTGAACGGTTTGTCCTCGTTGCCGCGGACGACCGATTCATAGCGATAGACCTGCTGATAATCCGGCAGGAACCGCTCGAACGTCACTTCGTCGCGGACATAGAGCCCGATCAGGATCGTGGTCGCCAAGCCCAGCGCCAGGCCGAACAGGTTGATCGCCGCATGCAGCTTGTTGCGGATCAGATTGCCGAGCGCCGCGGAGAGATAATTGCCGAACATCAGAAAGGCTCCTGTCTATTCGTAGCGCAGCGCCAGGACCGGCCTGGAACGGGCGACTTGAAACGCGTGGTACAGCGTGACGCCGCAGGCGATGACGAGGGCGATCAGCCCGGCGCCGATGAAGAACCAGGGATCGAGATCGATCCGATAGGCGAAGCCGTCGAGCCAGCGGGCCATGGCGACATAGGCGAGCGGCCAGGCGACGGCGTTGGCCAGCAGCACCGGCTTGGCGAATTCCCAGACCAGCAGCTTCAGGATATCGGCGGTATCGGCACCCATCGCCTTGCGGATGCCGATCTCCTTGGTCCGCCGCTCGGCGGTGAAGGCGGCCAGGCCGAACAGGCCCAGGCAGGCGATCAGCACGGCGACCAGCGCGAAACCGGCGAAGATCCGGCCTTGGCGGGTGACGTCGCGATAGAGCAGTTCGATCCGATCGTCGATGAATTGCCGGGAGATCGGACGGGTCGGCACCATCTCGCGCCAGACCGTATCGACCGCAGCCAGCGTCTCAGGGACCTTCTCGCCGCTCAGCTTGATGTTGAGGTAGTTCGACCAACTCGGATCGATCACGAAGGTCGTCGGCGAAACTTTCACGCGGATCGTGTAAAGCGGGAAGTCCGGCACCACGCCGACGATCCGGCGCGGCTGCACCTGACCGGAATCGCCGAGATCCATTTTCAATTCCTGACCGACCGCCGCCTGATCCGACGCGAAGCCAAAGGAGCGGACGGCCGATTCATTCAGGATCACCGTGCCTTCCGTGGCGGCATCCCGCGGGGCCGCATCGTCGCCATGGTCGCGGCTGAAGCTGCGGCCGGCGAGCGGTTTGATGCCGTAAAGCTCGAATAGGCCGAAGCCCTGCATCACCTGGTCGGTTTTGATCGCCGGCGATCCCGCATTACCGTCAGGGCGGTGCCAAGTCTGGTCCGAACCATCCACGGCGTCCGGGATGATCCAGGATTCCGCCGCCGATTTGACGCCAGGCAAGGCTTCGAGCCGTTGGCGCACGCGCTCCACTGTCGCGAGATCATACTGAAAATGGCTGCCGTCCGGCGACAACTCGCCGGGGACGCCGCTCAGGGAAATGGCGGCGATCAGGTTCTTGTCGAACCGCAGGCTGCCGCCGGTGGCGAATTCGGTCTGGGAATAGACCACGGCGGTCGCGATCAACAGCGCGATCGAGATCGCATATTGCAACACCACCAGACTCTGACGGAGCGTGGCCGAGCCCGGTGTGGCGACGAGACCTTTAAGCACGGCGGCGGGTCGAAAGCGCGAGAGCACCACGGCCGGATAAAAGCCCGCGATCAGGCCAATGACGAGCGCCGCGGCCGGCAGGCCGGCCATGAGGACCGGATCGCGCCAATAGGGAAAGCTGATGGTCCGATCGAGATAGCTATCGAAGCTGGGCAAGACCAGTTCGACCAAGGCGATGGCCAGGACCAGAGCCACCAGGGCGTAGGTAATCGACTCGCCCATGAACTGAATGATCAGCTGCCAACGCGTGGCGCCCGCGGCCTTGCGCACGCCGACTTCGATGGCACGGCGGGTCGCGCGGGCCGTGACCAGATTGATGAAATTGATGCCGGCAACGACCAGCACCAGGATCCCGGTCGCCGAGATCGCATAGACGGTGGCGAGATCGCTGGTGGCGGCGAACGCGCCGAACTCGCGCCCATGCAAATGGATGGCATCGATCGGCACCAGGAATGCCGTGCGCGGCGGCAGGCTGGGCGAGTTCTGCGGATAGCGCCCGGCAACGAAATCCGCCAGCCTGATATTGAGAGCGGCCAGCGATGTGCCCGGCTTCAAGCGAACATAGATATTGGCATTTTGGATGAAAGAGCCCAGCGGCGGCGGAGGTTGGGCATCGGACTGCCCCAATTGACTGAAGGGGGCCAAGCTCGAGATCACCGGCCGCGGTCCGTAGAGCGCAAAAAGCGTGTTGGACGGCAGATCCTCATAGACGGCGCCGACGCGCGCCGTTTCCTTCCGATCGATCTCCAGCGTCATGCCGACGCAATTCACCGTGCCGAAATATTTGAGCGCCAGGGCGCGCGGCAGGGCGACGGAACCGGGCGTCGCGAGTGCCGTGGCCGGATCGCCCGCGACCAGCGGCATGGCGATCACCTTGAAATAGTCCGGATCGACGGCGTAGAGCACCTCGGTCGCCTCGATCGTGCCGTTGCGGACGCCGTAACGCTGCCCCGCGCGCCGCGTCAGCGCGATCATTTCCGGAAAGCTCTGCCGCAGCGCGGCCGCCATATCGTTGGGCGCGCCGCCGGAAAAACCGGGCTTGCCGTCGGCGCCCGTATCGACCGTCACGATCCGATAGACGTCTTCATAGCCCTGAATGAAATGCTCGAACGTCAGCTCGTCGCGGACATAGAGCCCGATCAGGATCGCGGTTGCCAGACCCAGCGCCAGCCCGAACAGATTGATCGCCGCATGCAGCTTGTTGCGCAGCAGGGAGCCGAGCGCCGTCGCCAGGTAATTGCCGAACATGGGTCTGGCGCCTTTGCGCGATCAGGCGGCGAGCAGGGTGGCGGCGACGATCTGGCCGTCGAGCATATGGACCTGGCGCTGGGCATAGGCCGCGTGGGACGGCGAGTGGGTCACCATGATCACGGTCGTGCCGGCCTGGGCGACGTCGGTCAAGAGGCCCATGACCTGGTCGCCGTTGGCGGTGTCCAGATTGCCGGTCGGCTCGTCGGCCAGGATCAGCTTCGGCTTGCCGACCAGGGCACGGGCGACGGCGACGCGCTGCTGCTGGCCGCCCGACAATTGCTTCGGGCGATGGCTGGCGCGATGGGCGACATTGACCTGCTCCAGCGCCTGGGTGACCCGGCGCTTGCGTTCGGCCGGCGCGACACCCTGATACAGCAGCGCCAGCTCGACATTCTCGGCCACGGTCAGGTCGTCGATCAGGTTGAAGCTCTGGAACACGAAGCCGATGGTCTGGCGCCGGAGCAGCGTCAGCTTGCGTTCGGGCCAGCGCGCGACCTCCTGTCCCAGGAACCAGAATTCGCCGCCGCTCGGGCTGTCGAGCAGGCCTAGGATGTTCAGCAAGGTCGACTTGCCGCAGCCGGACGGGCCCATGATGGCCAGGAAATCGCCCTGGCCGATCTCGAGCGAGATCTCGCGCAGCGCCGTGGTTTCGATTTCGTCGGCGAGATAGGTCTTCGACAGTTGGGCCAGCTTCAGCATCGTCGGGTCTTTCTGCAAAGGACGGGGAGGGTCGTCACGGCTGGATATGGATTTGGTCGATGCGGTCGAATTCGGTGTAGTCGGACAGGATGACCTTCTCGCCGGGGGCGAGGCCGCTCAGCACTTCGATCTGGCTGCCGTTGCGGCGGCCGGTCTTGATCGGGCGCCTGGACGCGGTCTTGCCGTCGGCATCGAGCACGAAGGCCCAGCCGCCGCCGGTGGTTTCCATGAAGGGCCCGATCGGCAGGATCAGCGCCTGCTGGTCGTCGCCCAGCTGCAGGCTGCCCTGCAACGCCTCGCCGGGCCGCAGGTCCGTGGGCGACGTGCCGTCGGCGAAGCTGAGCCAGATCTCGAACCGGCCGTTCTTCACCTGCGGAAACACCTTGGCGATGGTCAGCGGGATCTTGCGCGCGTTGCGGGTCAGCGTAACCGGCTGGCCGGTATGGACGCGCGACAGGTAGAATTCGTCAACCTCGACCACGACCTTGTAGCCGGTCGGCCGGTCGATCTGGCCCAGGCGCTGGCCGCGGTCCTTCTGCTCGCCGAGCTTGACGTCGAGCGCGGTCAATTGGCCGGCGACCGGCGCGCGTACGACCAGGCCGTCCAGCACCCGGCGCGCGATCGCCAGATTGTCCTGCAGATGGGCGGCGATCTCGCCGGCCTGGGTCGCGACGTCGCCATAGAGCGCCCCGTCGCGCTTCTGGCCGTCCTGGGCGATGTCCTTCAGGCGCTTCTGGTAATCCAGCTGGTCGGTCAGGTTGTCGAGGGTTTCCTGGGCAGTGTAGCCATGGGCGGTCAGCGGCGACTGGCGGCGGATCTGGCGCGCCAGATTGATGATGTTGTACTCGGCGCCGGCGACGGAATTGGCGTCGTTGGTCTTGGCCTGCTCGAACTGCAGCTGCACGTTCCGCTGATTGTTGATCTGCTCGATGATCTGCGTCTCGCGGGCGATGGTTTCGAGCTGCAGGTCGGTGTTGCTCAGACGAACCAGCGGCTGGCTGGCCGTCACGTTCTGGCCGGCCTCGACCAGGATCTCCTCGACCCGGCCGGCTTCGGTCGTGTCCAGCACGACGGAGTCGAGCGCCTGGACCTCGCCGCGCACCGGGATGGAATCATGGAACACGTCCTGGGTCGCGGTGCCGATCGTCAGCTTGTCCTGGTCGAGCCGCAGGCTGCGGCCGCCCTGGTTGGCGACGAAGTAGCCGACGCCGCCAACGATCAGCAGCACGGCGGCGCCGGCCAGCAAGCGGTTGCGCGTCCAGCGTCGGCGGGGGCGCTTGCGGTCCATGCCCGGCACCGGCGCGGCGGCGACATGCAGGGCGGAAATCGGGGTCTCGGCATGTTTCATGCGGCTGATTTCAGCAAAGCCCGCGCCAATTGGGCGAATCGAACGAAATCAATGCATTAGTCGAATGATGCTTTACCCGGCTTGTGCGAATACGGACAGAAGGTGTACGGAATCGGACATGTCGGACAATAGCAATGCCCTCGCCGATGCGCGGATCCTGGTCATCGACGACGATCCGGACATCCTGACCGCCGCCCGCCTGCTGCTGCGCCGCAGCGTCGGCACGCTCGATATCGCCCGCGCGGCCGAAGGGCTGGCCGAGCGTCTTTCGAGCGAACGCTGGGACGTGGTGCTGCTCGACATGAACCTGACGCAGGGCCGGACCGACGGGGCCGACGGCTTCGCCTGGCTCGAGCGGCTGAAAGCGGCCGACCCGGCGGTCTCGGTCGTGCTGATGACCGCGTTCGGCGGCGTCGCCGTCGCGGTCGAGGCGATGAAGCGGGGCGCGAGCGATTTCGTGCTGAAGCCCTGGGCCAACGAGCGCCTGGTCGCGACCGTGATGGCCGGCGTGTCGCTGGCGCGCTCCCGGCGCGAGGCCGACGATCTCAGGATCCGCCATCAGGCTTTGTCGGCCAGCCCCTCGATCGACGGCGCCACCATCGTCGGCGGCGCCGGCAGCATGCGCCGGGTGTTCGAGGTCATCGGCCGCGCGGCGCCGACCAACGCCAATGTGCTGGTGCTGGGCGAAAGCGGCACCGGCAAGGAGCTGGTCGCGCGCGAGATCCATCGGCTGTCGTCGCGCGCCAACGGCCCGTTCGTGTCGATCGATCTGGGCGCGGTCTCGGAAAACCTGTTTGAAAGCGAGCTGTTCGGTCATCGCAAGGGCGCCTTCACCGATGCGCGCGACGACCGGCCCGGCCGCATCGTGGCCGCCAGCGGCGGCACCTTGTTTCTCGATGAAATCGGCAACCTGCCGCTGTATCTGCAGCGCAAGCTGCTGACCGTGCTGGAGCGGCAGGAGGTCGTTCCGGTCGGCGGCGACAGGATGGTCTCGGTCGATATCCGCGTCGTGTCGGCGACCAACGTGCCGACGGCGGAGCTGCAGCGTGAACAGGTGTTCCGCCAGGACCTGCTCTACCGGGTCAATACGGTCGAATTGACCCTGCCGCCGCTGCGCGAGCGGCGCGAGGATGTCGCGGCGCTGGCCGAACATTTCATCGCGATCTACGCGCGCAAATATAATGTCGCGCGCCGACGCCTGTCGGGCGAGGCGCTGGCCCTGCTCGAATCCTATCGCTGGCCCGGCAATGTGCGCGAGCTGAAGCACGCGATCGAGCGCGCGACCATCCTTGCCGTCGGCGAGCGGTTCGAACCGCTCGATTTCCCAGCCGTGGCCACCGTGGCGTCGATGCCGGCCGCAGCGGCGGCGCCGGCGGAGCTGGGACCGGATCTCTATGATCTGGATGCGATCGAGCGGCGGACCATCGCGCGCGCGCTCGCCGACCATACCGGCAATATCAGCCGCGCCGCCTCCGCGCTCGGCCTGACGCGCGCGGCGCTCTATCGCCGGATGGAAAAGCATGGGCTCTAGCCGCTATTCCGTAGGCCTGGCGCTGCGCGTCGGCCTCATCGTTGGCCTGGCGGCCTTGCTCGGCCTGCTGCTGATCCAGACGCATTTCTATGCCAGCGCGGTGATCGTGGCCGCGCTGCTGGGGGTCGGCATGGTCGAATTCGGCCGCCATGCCGACGCGCTCGGCCAGGACCTGACCCGCGTGGTCGAGGCCATCGCGGCCGGCGAGCTGATGCCGATCCTGCCGCGCCGGCTGGGTCCGCTGGGCGTGGCGCTCGGCCGGGCGGTCGAACGGCTGGGCGCGCGCAACGCCCAGCGCGAGACCGCGATCCAGCGCCTGACCGCCGAGGTCGAACATGCGCCGGTGCCGCTGCTGGCGCTGGCCGAGGATGGCAAGATCACCCTGCTGAACCGGGCCGCGCGCCGTTTCTTCGAAGGGGTCGAGCTGGTGCGGTTCGACCAGGCCGAGGCGCTGTCCCATGATTTCGCCGCGGCGCTGGCGGCGCCGCCGGGCCGCCGCATGGTCCATGTCACCCTGCCGGGCGGCGTCGCGCGCGTGCTGGTCGCGACGGCCCAGACTGTTGCCGGCGGCAGGGCGCAGGCGATCGCCTCGCTGCTCAGCATCGAGGGCGAGCTGGCGCAGAGCGAGTTGCGCGCCTGGTCCGATCTGGTCCGCGTGCTGGCGCACGAGATGATGAATTCGCTGACGCCGGTCGCCTCGCTCGCCGGCACGGCCGAAAGCCTGGTCGCCGAGCTGAAGCAGGAGATGCCGGGCCCGCCGTCGCCGGCGCTCGACGAGCTGACCGAGGCGATGGCGGCGATCGCCCGACGCAGCGCCGGGCTGATGCGTTTCGTCGATGGCTATCGCCGCTTCGCCGAGCCGCCGCAGCCGGTGCGCCGGCCGGTCGGGCTGGCCGAGGCGTTCGGCCGGGTCCGGGCGCTGATGCAGGCTTCGCCGGCCGGCGCCGGCGTCGAGCTGGTCCTGGCGGTCGAGCCGCCGAACCTGGCGCTCGATGCCGATCCCGATCTGTTCGACCAGGCGCTGATCAACCTGGTCAAGAACGCGTTCGAGGCGGTCGCCGGCCGCGATAGCCCGCGTGTCGTGCTGGCCGCCGCGCTCGATGCCCGCGGCCGGGTCGCCGTCACGGTCGAGGATAACGGGCCGGGCCTGCAGACCGACGCGGCCGAACGGATCTTCGTGCCGTTCTTCACCACCAAGCCGCAGGGTTCGGGCATCGGCCTCAGCATCGTGCGCCAGATCATGGTCGCCCATGGCGGCATGGTCGAGCCGGTGCCCTGTGACACCGGCGCCACATTCCGCCTGACGTTTTGACGGCCCGGTTCTTTCGGCCCGGTTTCTCCTTGCATTAATACATCCGATATCGGATATATCTCTTCATCGGAATGATGAACATGAGGAGAACCGTCATGCTGCGTCTCTGGCGCAAGGCCGGCGGTACGGGGGATCAGGAAGCCCTCGCGCCGATGGTGGAGGTGCGCGATCTGTCGCCGCATCTGCAACGCGATCTGAACCTGCGGGAAGTCGATGATTTCTTGTCGACCGAATCCATCCGATATCGGAAACTTCCCCAGAATCGATTATTTTAAGGCTTGCACCCGTTCCTGGAACGGGTGCATAGTCCGCGCCGTTCCAACCCCTCACTTCGCAAAGGAGGACGCCATGTCGACCATTCATGTTTGCCCAATCATCGGATCGGGCACCGGGGTCTATGGCGAAAACCTCCGTGGGTTCGCCATGGCGAATTCCTGGAAATGCGAAGTGAAGCCGAAGGCTATCGGACGAGGGGTTGGATATGACTGTATTGATCAAACTGGGCACGAGCCGTCAGCTCTACGTTGAACGCGACCGGTGGTCGACGTCAGCGGGGTGGCTGGAATGGCACATCCAGGAACGGGAGATCCTGATATGGATCGGTCGTTGGCACCTCATCTATACGCCGGGTCGCTGGCACGCGGCGTCGAGGTCTTGTCCTGATGGTCGGGTCGCCTAAGCCGGACGAGATCACGCTGGTGGTCCGCGTCCTGGAGGAATTTCGGCGGCTCGACCCCGACTTGCCGATTCAATATGCGCTGTCGTTTCTGACCATCGCGCAGCACGAAGGCATGTCGATGGGCGAGTTGGCCCAGCATCTGGGCATCGCGCAATCCTCGGCCTCGCGCAATATCGCGGCCCTGTCCAAATGGCATTCCTTCGGCAAGGCCGGGCACGAGCTGGTCGAGGCGCATGAAGACCCGCGCGAGCGGCGGCGCAAGCTGGTGCAGCTGACGCCCAAGGGCCAGAAGCTGGTCAAGATTCTCGAAGCGATCATGGGCGGCGATCTGCTGGCCGCCATGAGCGAACCGCCGGAAGCGCAGCCCGAGCCCGCGCTGCCCCATCCGGTCGCGGTCGGCTCCCGGCGCAGCCGCGGCGGCCTCGTCCCCGCCACCCCCTGAAGCCTCCCCTTTAAACCCATCGGGAATAGCGCTAGCCTGACGGCGCTAAGATCCTTCGCTGGCGCGGCACACTGCCTGGCCGGAAGTCCTCTCGATGGAGCCGTTCAGATATGCCGCGCCGCAAGACCCGCAAGCCCGCCAAGCCGGTGCGCGCCTATCATCATGGCGACCTGCGCGCCGCCCTGATCCAGGCGGCGCTCGACATGCTGGAGCAGGACGGCTCGGCCGGCCTGTCGCTCCGGGCCGTGGCCAAGGCGGTCGGCGTGTCCGAAGCCGCGCCCTATCATCATTTCGCCGACAAGGAAGCGCTCGAGCGCGCGCTCGCGGCCGAGGGTTTCGGCCGCCTGACCGACCGGCTGACCGGCGCGCTGCTGGTCGCCGGCCCCGGCGAGGATCTGCTGCGCCTGGCCGCCGCCTATGTCGGGTTCGCGCTCGATGCCCGCGGGTTGTTCCGCCTGATGGGCCGCCTGCCGCTGGACCGGGCCCAGCATGACGAGTTGGCCGCCCTGTCCGAAGGCACGCTCACCCCGCTCGCCGCCGCCGTCGCCAGACGCATGCTGCCCTGGGGCGCCGACGCCGACATCGTGGGGTTTGCCGCGCTCACGCTCTGGACCCAGCTGCACGGCCTCGCCGAAATCCTGCTGAGCCGCGCGGCCGATCAGGATCCCGCGCGCTATGGCCCCCGGCTGGCGCGGCTGATGGAATTCTTCGAGGATGGCCTGGAAGCGGCGACCAAGGGGCAGATCGCGCGGGCGCGCAGCGAATAGGGTCAGGCCGCGGTCAGCCGCTGGCAATAGCTGAACACTGCCTGGTCGGCCTGGGCGATCATCTCGGCCGGATCGCTGGCGGCGCCCAATTGCATCAGCAAACCGCCGAGCGCCTCGGCCGCGTCGTCGCAGCTGGCGCGGCGGGCCGTCTCTTCGGTCAGGCCGGGATAGACGCTGGCCCAGTTCGCGAAGGCCTGCAGATAGGCGTATTCGACCGGGTCCTTGAGCCGCGTCGCCAGCTCGCGGACCAGATTCGGCAGGCGGGCCAGATCGCGACGGGCGACGGGCGCGGTGGTGCTGAGGGTGACGAAGCCGGCAAGGCGAACCAGGAACAGCGCCTGGAATACCAGGCGCTGGGATTTCTGCTGGTCGATCTGGGCCCAGGCGGCCTCGGCGGCGGCACTCTGTTCGGCCGGATCCAGGCCCAAGACCTTGGTGGCGAGCGCGTTCGGCACCACGATCTGATCGATGATCTGGCCGCCGCGATGCGAGGTTCGCCGCTCCGGCCCGACATAGTCGGACGTCACCACGAACGGTCGGCGGCGATCGACCAGGGCCACGATCGGATCCATGATCTGCTGCAGGGAATAGGGCTTCAGCACGACGGCATCGGCGCCGCAATCGACCGCGGCGCGCACGGTCGCGGCGGTCGAACTGTTGCAGGTGACGATCATCGGCACGAACGGGTTGCCCGGGATCGAGCCGTTGCGCAACCCGCGCAACAGCACCGCCGCGGAATCGTTGGCTTCATCGATATTGGCGATGATCAGGTCGAACTCGGGCAGGCGGGCCATCGCCGCCGCGTCGGTATTGACCTCGTTCCACTCCTCGACCTGCGAGATATCGAACGAGCCCAGCGCCGAGCGCAACACGCGCCGCCCCATGGGCAGGTCGATCAGCAGCACTCGAACCTGGCTGAATCCGTCGCGATACTTCAAGGGTCGCCTCTTGCTCTCGACACCGGTCCCGCGCAGGCGCGAAATGAACCGATAGAAGCTTGATCCGGCGACGCTTGACGACTCGTTACCAAACTGACGCAAGCGGCGGGTTTACGAGGATCGCACGCGATTCAGCCGCCGAAACCGACCCGGCGGTAGCTGAGTGCCTCGGCGACATGGGGTCGCCGGACCGTATCGCTGCCATCCAGGTCGGCCAGCGTGCGGGCGACGCGCAGCACCCGATGATAGCCGCGCGCCGACAGCTTCAGCCGTTCGGCCGCATCGACCAGCAGGCGCTTGCCGTCCGGGTCCGGGTCGGCGATCTCGATCAGAAACGCTCCGTCGGCCTCGGCATTGGTCCGGATGCGCCGGTCGGCGGGCAGCGCGTCGAACCGGTCGCGCTGCCGCGCCCGGGCGCGGGCAACCCGCCGGGCGACCGCGGCGGAGCCCTCGGCCGGCGGCGGCAGCGCGAGATCGACCGCGCGGACCGCCGGCACCTCGACATGCAGATCGATGCGGTCGAACAGCGGGCCGGAGATCTTGCTCTGATAATCCTGCGCGCAGCGCGGCGCGCGGGCGCAGGCCTGGGACGGGTCGTCCAGATGGCCGCAGCGGCACGGGTTCATTGCGGCGATCAGCTGCACCCGGGCCGGATAGGTCACATGCGCATTGGCCCGCGCGACGACGGCCCGGCCGGTCTCCAAGGGCTGGCGCAGGGATTCCAGCGTGGCGCGGGCGAATTCCGGTATTATGTAGCAGACACACCTTGAGCGCTTAATTTCTTTGTCGAGTCGCTGCCGCACTGCGCGGAGGCCGTCCCACCTCCCCACTATATCTTGCGGGTTACCCGGAATTTCTTGTCAAATATGGATGGTTGGATGGGTCGCGCGTTGACTGTCGCGAATCGCCCGCTGTATTATCCATCCGTGGTTATATTTGCTAGCCGCTGAAAGGCGTGAACAAGACGCACAGGCGCCCGTGGCGGGGGCGCGCTGTGCGCTCCTCGTGCATGGTCACTGCGTACCATGACGTTCACGCCAAGTAGGAATAGCAAATTTGATCACGAGCAAGTCCCCCTCGATTGTGAGGGAATACCTGCGGCACCGCCTCGGTCGCTGGGAGACTGTACGTTCTCACCTGCGTCCGAAGCATCACGGCACCAAGTACGTTCACACGCACCTTTACGACGACTAATTCCATAGCGGAATCAGTCGCATATCCGGCGTGGCTTTTGCCCCTGACCGGGCGCGGCCACATCATCAACAACCAGCAGGGCGGCCTTCGGGCCGCCCTTTTCACGAATCCATCGTGGACTCCGGGCGCCTTTGGGTCAAGAGTGATTGTACAATGATGTACCATTTGGACCGCGATTGTGCGGTTCGGTCAGGCCAAAACATGGCACCAAGATCAAAAGACAGCAGGCTTAGACTGCTAGAGCCATTGGCGGGTGACCTAACGGCTTTTCGGCTCGCAACCGGGATGGGCGTCACGGAAATTGGTATTGTGCGGGATGCCGTGCGGGCTTTCATCAACTCACGAGTCGCGCGCGATCGTGGCTTACGAGAAAGGTACGAGGCAGAGCGCGCCATCATGCGCGCGGGGCAGCGGCAACCAATTCGGCTCGTGAAGGCAGAGCCAGGGAGCGGCGCTTAGCGTGCAACCTCCCACAAGAGCGCCTGACCATCCGTTTCGATCGAGCGAAGCAGGCCCTTGTGCCGGTTATGCCGTAGGCAGGCGAACACCCGCTTTGAGACTGTCCGGACCAGCATAGCGTCGGATACGTTCATGGTCCGCAGCGCCATCACGCGCAACGTGGTCTCGTGCGAGCTGATCGGCTCCCGCGCCTGCCGCAGCACCGTTAGGACGGCCCGGATCATCTCGCCCGGCGCCGCTTGAGCGCGGATCGGGATCGGGCGCGGCTTGATCTCCGTCAGATCGATATCCGGCTGGAAGATCCGAATGGTCCCGTCGAGGTTCTGGAGCGCGACCAGCTTCTCGCGGATCTGGCTTTCAAGGTGGTCGATCTCGCCGGCCAGTTCCGCGCGCTTGCGGATGAGACCGAAGACGACGTGTTCGTTTTCCATTATGCGGCGTTCCTCTGCCAGTAGCCGGCCCAGGCGCGGCTCTTGGGGTGCGACAGGGCCGCGCCGGTCATCGCCGTCCATTGGCCCTTGGTATCGACGCGGCGATTGTTCTCGCGCCACGCCATCTCATTCGAATAGGCGCTGAGGTACGGGCCGGAAATGTGATGATGCGTGCCGATTTCGGCGCGGCGCAGGCGCGAGAAATACGACTCCGCTTGATTGGTCGAGATATCGTCGCGGGCATATTCGGTCGAGTGATTGATGCGCCGGGTATCGTAGGCCGCATGCAGGGCGTCCCACTGCCGGCT
>Ga0302310_10001394_pt1 | contig 20494 bp, 17 predicted proteins | sample III_Palsa_N1_2_FD_200451 | JGI IMG/M metagenome (GOLD analysis project Ga0302310, IMG submission 200451) | Peat permafrost microbial communities from Stordalen Mire near Abisko, Sweden - III_Palsa_N1_2 | ecosystem: Environmental > Terrestrial > Soil > Palsa > Peat permafrost | place: Sweden...
CCGTGATCGGTTCGTCGGTCTTGTTCTCGGCCCGGAACATGACCAGTGCGTTCTCGCCGACTTTTACCTTGATCTCGCGCTGCACCGGATAGAACGACCAGGGCAGATCCGGCTGCACCGCCGTATCGAACCGCACGGTGATGGTGCGGTCGAAGGTCTTGGTCGGCACCTCCTGGGCGATCTGGGTGGCGCCGCCCAGACCGGCCTCACGGCAGATCAATTGATAGAAGACCGCCGCGGCATAGCTGAGGCCGATCATGCCGATCACACCACCGGCCAGGATCACCGCCATGCGCCGGCTGCGGCGCTGGCTGGTTTGTTTATGCGTCTGTGTCATGCGGCCGCACGCTACCCGATAAGACGGGCGGCAGCGCTGCGGCAGCTCGGCGCACCTGCTCCCGGCGAAAGTCTTGAATATGGGCCGACGTTGCCTGCATCCGGGCGACGAGTTCAGGGCCGGCGCGCTCCGGCGAGCCGGTGCCGAACGGCGGTTGCGGGTCATATTCCAGGCCGAGCTCGATCGCCGCCGCCAGTTCCGGCCCCGCCAGTTCGGCGATGACCGTCAGAGCGAAATCGATTCCCGCCGTAACCCCGCCGCCGGTGATCAGCCGCCCGTCGGTGACGACCCGGGCCCGGGTCGGCACCGCGCCGAATTCGGCCAGCAGCGTGTGCGACATCCAATGGGTCGTGGCGCGCTTGCCCTGGAGCAGGCCGGCCGCGCCCAGCACCAGCGCGCCGGTGCAGACCGAGGTCACGTAGCGCGCGCCCCAGGCCTGATGGCGGATGAAGGACAAGGTCACGTCGTCGGTCAGCAGCGCGTTGATGCCGGGGCCGCCCGGCACGCAGATCAGATCGAGCGTCGGGCAGCTTTCGAAAGTGTCGGTCGGCACGATGGCGAGCCCGCGGTCGGAGCGCACCGGCGCCAGATCCTTCCAGACCAGGTGGATTTCGGCACCGGGCAGGCGGGCCAGCACCTCATAGGGGCCGGTCAGGTCGAGCTGGGTCAGGCCGGGGAACAGGACGAACCCGATCCGGAAGGCTGGTGTTTCCATGGGGTGATCCCGCCTCTCACTGTACGGCCTCGACGACCGCCGGGCGATATTGCATGGTGAGGCCGTTGGCAGCCATGTCAAACTCCCCTCCATTCCTGCCAAGGACAAAGTCATGCCCCGGAAGATCGCCGTGCTCGCCGTCGAGGATGCCCAATTGCTCGACGTGACCGGCCCGTTCCAATGTTTCGCGACCGCCAACAATCTGACCGAAACCGGCCACCGGCTGCCGTACGAGCCGATCGTGGTATCTCCGCAGGGTGGGCCGCTGCCGACCTGCGGCGGCCTGGTCGTGATGACCCGGTCGCTCGCCGATCTGGCGGGGGAGGAGATCGACACGCTCATCGTGGCCGGTGGCATCGGCACGCGCCGGGCGATGCATGATTCGGCGCTGATCCAGGCGATCCGGGACTGGTCCGGCCGGGTCCGGCGGCTCGCCTCGGTCTGCACCGGTGCCTTCCTGCTGGCCGAGACCGGCCTGCTCGACGGCCGGCGCGTCGCGACCCATTGGCGGGCGGCCGAAGAGCTGCAGCGCCGTTTCCCCAGGCTCGAGGTCGATCCAGAGCCGATCTTCATCCAGGACGGCGCGATCTGGACTTCGGCCGGCATTACCGCCGGGATCGATCTGTCGCTGGCGTTGATCCAGGACGATCTGGGGCATGACCTTGCGATGCGGATCGCGCGCCAACTGGTCGTGTTCCTGAAGCGCCCCGGCGGTCAGGCCCAGTTCAGCGCGAATCTGGAGGCGCAGATCGCGGCCGACCCCGATTTCGCCGAGTTGCATGCCTGGGTGCGCGATCATCTGGACGAGGAATTGAAGGTCGAACGCCTGGCGGAACAGGCCGGGATGTCGGCCCGGACCTTCGCGCGGGCCTATGCGGCCAAGGCCGGGCGCACGCCGGCGCGCATGGTCGAGGCGATGCGGATCGAAAGCGCGCGGCGGGTGCTGGAGGCGACCGAGCGGCCGCTGAAGCAGATCGCGCGGGACTGCGGCTTTGGCGACGAGGAACGCATGCGCCGCGCATTCCAGCGTCGCCTGGGCGTCTGTCCGCTCGACTACCGGGTACGCTTCGCGGCCGAGTGACCGACCATCCGGCCCTGGCGCCAGGCGGTCAGCAGGGCGGCCTCGCGCTCCAGGCTCAGCCCCGTGCGCCACCGGCGCGCCGGATCGCGCGTGCCCAGCCAATCGGCGGTATCGCGAAAGGTCTCGGCCAGCGGGCGGAATTTCAGTCCGGCGGCGATCGCCCGGCGGCTGTCGATCGCGAACAGGCCGGCCAGGACTTTCTCCCGCGCTGGCAGCCACAGCGGCAGGGTTTCGGCCGGCATGCCGCGGTCGATATCCAGGCCCTGGCCCAGCAGGAAATCGTCGCCGACCCAGTTCAGCTCGGCATCGGCGCCGAGCGCGGCGCGCCCTGTCTTCAACAGGCCGGCCATGGTGATCGGCGCCGCGGGTCCGGCGGCATTATAGATGCCGGTCGCCTGGGCCTCGGCCATCACGACCATCCAGTGGGCCAGATCGCGGCCATCGATCACCTGGATCGGTGCGCGCTGCCGTCCGGGCGCCAGGACGGCGCCACCATGCGCCAGACGCCAGGGCCAGTAGCTGAACCGGTCGGACGGGTCGTGTGGGCCGACGATGATGCCGGGACGGATGATCAGCGTCCGGCCGGGCAGGATGCCATCGACCGCCGTCTCGGCCCGTGCCTTCAGCGGGCCATAGGTCGCCGGCCGGATGTCCTCGGTCGCGGGGTCGTCCAGCCGGGTCGCGGTCGGATGGGTCTCGTCGAGGCCGCGCGTCAGCGGTGCCGAATAGACCGAGATCGACGAGACGAAACTGTAATGGCCGACGGCGCCTTCCAGTGTGAGGGCGGTGCGGCGGACCAGCCGCGGGACATAGCCCGAGGTGTCGATGACCGCGTCCCAGTGCCGGCCGGCCAGCGCGCGCAGATCGCCGGCGCGGTCGCCGACCAGCCGTTCGACCGCGGGAAACAGGCCGGGATTGGTCATGCCGCGGGTGAACAGGGTGACGCGATGATGGCGTGCCACGGCGGCATCGACCAGATGGCGGCCCAGAAACTGGGTGCCGCCGAGGATGAGCAGGCGAAACATCGGGCTCGACACCCCGCGTTTGGGGATGGGGGACGCGCCACCCATCCGTGCGGGCCATCGCTCGGGCGCCGCCGACGAAACCATCTGAACGTTAGCCTAGAGCCGGGGGCGGCGATTGGAAAGGCCGGGCACGCCATCGGCAATGTTTGCTTGAGCAAGGTGCGCCTATCAGCAAGCCGTTCGATCCCGGACAATTCCTGGGTACGGTCCTGCGCGGGTTTAGGCGCGCCAAGCGTTGCCATGCTGCCTATGAATGCGAATGGTAGTGATAATCGTTTGCAATTAGAAATTCCCGCCCTTAATGTCCGCCCCGTCATCGGGACGGCGCGACCGCAGGGGTGGTCGCGCCTATGTCCCCGGCAGCAGAAATTTCGTGGGGTTCTAAACATGCGTTCATCGGGTTTGGTTGAGGCGACGGTGCGTCGTTCCTCGTTCATGGGGCTGCCGCAACAGGCGCTCACCGCGACCACCGTCTGCGTGACGTCGGTCGCGGCGATGTCCAGCGGCTTTGCCCAGACCGTGCAGACCGCCGCGACCGATACGAATTCGTCCCCGGCACCCGAGCAGGTCACGGTCACCGGCGTCCGCGCGCTGGTCAACGACAAGCTGCCGACCGGCCTGCAGGATGCGCCGCAGACGATCAACGTAGTCAGTCAGCAGCTGCTGAAAGACCAAGGGTCGACCCGCCTGCAGGACGCCCTGAAGAACGTGCCGGGCATCACCTTCAATTCGGGTGAAGGGGCGGCGCGCGGCGACACGGTCAATCTGCGCGGCTTCTCCGCCTTCAACGATTTCTTCCTCGACGGCATCCGCGACGCGGCGGTCTATACCCGCGACAGCTTCGATCTGGACCAGGTCGAAGTGCTGAAGGGCCCGTCGGCGGTGCTGTTCGGCCGCGGCTCGACCGGCGGCGTGATCAACCAGGTCAGCAAGGCGCCGACGCTGGCGCCGCTTTATTCCGGTACCGCCGCCGTCGGCACGAATGCGCTGCTGCGCGGCACCGCCGACGTGAACCAGCCGCTGTCGCCGGATTCGGCGATCCGTCTCAACGCGATGGATGAAAGCTCCGACGTCGCCGATCGCGACGTGGCGCATAACGAGCGCTGGGGCTTCGCGCCGTCCTACGCGATCGGGCTCGGCACGCCGACGGTTCTGACGCTGTCCTACCTGCATCAGGAAGAGAACAACGTGCCGGACTTCGGCATCCCGTTCGTCAATGGCGCGCCGGCGCCGGTCAAGCGCTCCAACTTCTACGGCCTCGATTCCGACACGAACACGACGCGCGACGATATCGGCACGATGCGCATCAAGCATGATTTCAATCAGGATCTGTCGATCGCCGACACGGTGCGCGCGGCCAGCTATCTGTTCGGCTATCATTTCAGCGCGCCGAACTTCGGCACGAACGTGCCCACGCCCGGCACGCCGATCGGCTCCATCCTGGTCGGCCGCGATTCGCCGTCGAGCCAGGGCGACCAGACCAACCTCACCAACCAGACCGACGTGACCTGGCGGGTCCAGACCGGGCCGATCGGTCATATTCTGATCGCCGGCGCCGAATTCGGGCGCCAGACGTCCGACCTCGGCCGCTTCAACAATCCGTTCAACAAGAACAATAATTTCGTTCCCGAGACGTCGCTGCTCAATCCGAATTCGAACGAATTCCAGCCACCGGAAGGCCTGTCGTCCCAGCAGAACACGACGGCCTATACCAGCGCCGGCTACCTGACCGACACCATGCAGATCGGCCCCTACGTCGACGTGATCGGCGGCATCCGCTACGACCGGTTTGCCGCGAGCTATAACCAGTACACGTTCGCTTCGGGTGCCACCCTGCATCTGGATCACACGGACCACGTGACCAGTCCGCGTGGCGCCCTCGTCATCAAGCCGACCGATGCGCTGAGCTTCTATTTCTCCTACGGCACATCGTTCGATCCGTCGGCCGAGGCGCTGACGCTCACGACCAAGACCGCCGGCCTGGCGCCGGTCAAGGCCAAGACCTACGAGACCGGGGCCAAGACCTCGTGGCTCGGCGGCGCGCTCAACCTGAATGCCGCGGTGTTCCACACCGAGGTCGACAATGCCCAGACCAATGATCCGGACAATCCGACGGTCACCACGCTCGCCGGCAACCAGCGGGTCGAGGGCTTCGAACTGGGTGCCACCGGCTATATCACGCCCGCCTGGGAGATTTACGCCGGCTATACCTATCTCGATCCGAAGACCACCGCCTCGGGCACGGCCGCCTATGTCGGCAAGGTGCTGCAGAACGTCGCCCGGAATTCCGGCAATCTCTTCACGGAATATGATCTGACCGACGCGTGGAAGATCGGCGGCGGCGGCAATTGGGTCGGCCATCGCTTCGCCGATTTCGGCGAGCAGGCCAATTTGCCGGGCTATGTCGTGTTCAATGCCATGACGGCCTATCAGCTGACCGACAATATTTCCCTGCAGGTCAATGCCACCAACCTGTTCGACAAGACCTATTACGACGCGGCCTACTACACCTCGGCGGCCGAAAATCACGTCATCCCGGGCGCCGGGCGGACGGTCATCTTCTCGACCGCCTTCACTTTCTGACCATCATGCTGCTGACGATCCCCGCGGTTCTCACCGCCGAGCAGGTCGCGACATGTCGCGATCGGCTCGACCGGGCGGATTGGCACGATGGCCGGCTGACCGCCGGTCATCAGTCCGCCCGGGTCAAGGCCAACCTGCAACTGCCCGAGCAGGATCCGACCGCGCGCGAGCTGAGCGATCTGGTGCTGCGCGCACTGGAACGCAGCCCGGATTTCCTGGCGGCGGCCCTGCCGCGCCATGTCTATCCGCCTTTGTTCAACCGCTATGTGCCGGGCATGGCGTTCGGCGCCCATGTCGATAATGCGATCCGCCAGGTGCCGGGCACGGCGCACCGGGTCCGCACCGACGTGTCGGCGACCCTGTTTCTGAGCGCGCCCGAGGATTACGACGGCGGCGAGTTGGTCGTCGAAGACACCTACGGCACCCACTCGGTCAAGCTCGCCGCCGGCGACATGGTGCTCTATCCCGCCACCAGCCTGCATCAGGTCCTGCCCGTGACGCGCGGCGCCCGGGTCGCGGCGTTCTTCTGGACCCAGAGCCTGGTGCGCGACGATGGCGAGCGCAGCCTGCTGTTCGACCTGGATCTGGCAATCCGCGATGTTGCCCAGGCCGATCCGGACGCGCCGAGCGCGGTCCGGCTGACCGCCTGCTACCATAATCTGTTGCGCCGCTGGGCCGAGGTTTAGGCCGGCATCATGTGGTCCCATAAACGACAGGCGGCCGAGCCCGATGCCGCCCGGCTCGCACGGATGTCGAGCCACGAACTGCATCAGCTGCTGACCGGCCCGCCCGATGTCGCCGCCCGCTGGGTCCGGGTCGCGGCCGAGGGCGGCGTGACCGAGGCCCAGGTCCGGCTCGGCCGGATGCTGCTCGACGGGACCGGCGTGACGAAGGACGAAGCCGCGGCAGTGCGCTGGTTCCGGAACGCCGCCCGGTCGCACGATGCCGAGGCGATGAACATGCTCGGCCGCTGCTTCGAGAACGGCTGGGGCGTGGCGATCGATATCGCTCAGGCCCGCGACTGGTACGGCCGGTCGGCTGAGGCCGGCAACGACTGGGGACAGTATAACTACGGCCACTTGTTTCTCGACGGCAACGGCGTCGAACGCGATCTGGTCGCGGCCTATGGCTGGTATCTGAAGGCAGCCGAGCAGGGCCACGCCCGGGCGCAGAATCTGGTCGCGCGCTGCTGCGAGGAGGGCTGGGGCACCGCCAAGGACCCGGCCGCCGCGTTCGACTGGTATCGCCGCTCGGCCGAGGGCGGCTATTTCCGCGCGCAGTATAATTACGCGACCGCGCTGGCCCAGCGTGGCGAGATCACGGCCGCGGCGGACTGGTTCTGGCGCGCGGGCGACGACGGTACGCCCGAGATGCGGCAGGCGATCGCGACGCTGCTGGCGGGCTGTGGGGTTCCGGCGCTGGTCGCGGTTGGGGAACGGGTGGCGCCGCCTAAGGCTGCCACATCCAGGCCGTGACCGGCGTGAGTTCGACGAACCCCAGCCGTTCCAAGATCGGCCGGCTTGTGTCGCGGGCATCGACGGTCAGGTAGCGATAGCCGCGCCAGAGCGCTTCCCAGGCGCGCGCCGCGACCATGGCGCGATAGATGCCGCGGCCGCGATGGCCGGGGATCGTACCGCCGCCCCACAGGCTGGCGAACGCCCGGCCGGGCGGCAGTTCCAGCCGGCCGGTCGCGACCGGCAGCGTGCCGTCATAGGCGACATGAAGCGCGCAGCTCGGGTCGGCGAGACGGCCGCCATAGGCCGCGAACGCCCAGGATTCGTCGCGTTCGAACGCGGCGCTGCCGGCGGCGACGAAATCCTGCAGGCCGGCCGGGTCGCGAACCTGCTGCAGGGCGATGCCGTTCGACGCCGGATCCTCGATGGCGCCGGCCTGCAGATCGCGCACCATCAGATGCTCGGCCGGCTCGGGCCGGAAGCCGGCATGGGCGAGGCGGTCGGCGAGGCCGTGCGGCCGGTCGTGGCCGTAGAGCTTCCATTCGAACGGCACGCCAAAGGCGATCTGGGTCGCGATCTCGCGGTCGATGTCGGTGCCGGCCAGCCTGGAATAGCCCACGCAATGATACAGGCCCATGGTGCGGAGCACGCCGCCGGACCAGGTGCGCGACACACCCGGTTCCGGCGGCGGGTCCGCCCGCATCTCCGCGTCGAATTGGCGGAGAATGCGGCACGGTTCGTCCGGGGCGCGCGCAGCCAGGCTCATGCTGCCTGCTGCTCCCGGTCGGCGCTGAGCAGGCGGGCATAGAGGCCGCCCGGCCGTTTCGCCAGTTGCTCGTGCGAGCCGTCCTCGACGATGCGGCCGCGATCGAACACCAGGATCCGGTCGGCGTGGCGCACGGTCGATAGGCGATGCGCCACGATGATCGTGGTGCGGCCGCTCATCGCCTGGGCCAGCGCCTGCTGGATCGCCTGCTCGTTCTCGGTGTCGAGGCTCGAGGTCGCTTCGTCGAACACCAGGACCGGCCGGGCCGCGACCAGCGCGCGGGCGATCGCCACCCGCTGCCGCTCGCCGCCCGACAGCTTGATCCCCCGCTCGCCGACCAGGGTCTCGTACCCGGCCGGCAGCTTCAGGATCATCTCGTCGAGCCGGGCGCGATGCGCCGCGTCACGCACCTGCTCGCGCGTGGCACCGGGGGCGCCGTAAGCAATATTATCGGCGATCGTGCGGTGAAACAGGACGGGGTCCTGCGGCACCAGCGCGATCTCGCGCCGGAAGCTCGCCCGGGTGCAGCGGCCGACATCCTGCCCATCGATCAGGATACGGCCCTGTTCTGGCCGATAGAGGCCCAGCAGCAGCTTGACGAACGTGCTCTTGCCGCTGCCGGACGGGCCGACGAGGGCGATGGTCTGGCCCGCCTCGATCGTGACGTCCAGGCCGTCGAACACGGCGTCGTTCGCCTCGGCATAGCGAAAGCCCAGTTGCTCGAACCGGATCGCGCCCGGGCCGGGCCGGAACTCCGCCAGACCGGCATCCTCTTCCGCCTCGTTCGGCTTGGCCAGCAGTTCCAGCAGCTCGGTCATCTCCGATACGGCGTTCTGTGCCTCGCGCATGCCCTGGCCCATGTTGCCGAGCCAGCCGCGCAGCACGAAGCCGGCGCCGATCACCATGGCGACGGTGCCGCCTTGAACCGAACCCTGCTGCGCCTCGACCACGACGATGGCGATCGGCAGGATCAGGATGATCGACGACAGGGACATGGACAGCGCGCCGTTGTTCACGGCGCCATTCCAGGCGCGCATGATCTTGCCGTGCCAGGTATCGACCACGCCGCGAAAGCGCGCCTGCTCGTTGGGTTCCAAAGCCCAGGACTTGACCGCGGCGTTGTTGCCCAGCACATCGACCAACTCGCCGGTGATCCTGCTGTCCTGGACGAACGCCTCCTTCATCAGCGGCATCACATGCTTCACGTTGAACCAGCCGATCACGACGAAATAGAGCGTGGCGCCCAGCAGCATGGCGGCGGCGGCCAGCGCGCTGTCGCCGACGATCGTGCCGGCCGTGATCAGCACCAGCAGGATCGACGGCACGAACAGGAAATAGCTGACGCTGACGAAGATGTCGTAGCCCTGGGCGGCGCGCGTGATCTTGCGCGCGGTCGAGCCGGCGAAGGCGTCGGCATGCCAGCTCGTGTCGAAGCCCTGGCACTTTTCGAAGCCTGCGCGATAGATCGCGGCCATGGCGTCGCCGGTATGGCGGTTGAGCGACCGGTCGGCCAGCCAACGGAACAGCATCGCCAGCCCGAACACGCCCAGGATCTGGGCGAAGCGGGTGACGAAGGTTGCGATCGCGGTGTCGCGCCCGGCCAGTTCGACCGCATTGCCGATCAGCCGGGTCGAGGCGACGGTCAAGCCGACGAAGACGATCTGGCCGACCATGCACCACACCACCCGCGGCAGATCGGCCGCGAGATAACGCAGCACGAAGCGGCGAACGCTCTCGGGCTTGGTCTTGGACGGGGCAGGGGGCGGCAGCGCGGTCATCGCAAATCTCCTTCACTCCCGAAACGATCCCGAGAGCGCAATCAATCCGATATCGGAAGTATTGCGGAAATTCAAGCGCGAAAAGCGCGGGTCTCAACCGAGGGTGGGAGTGTGCCGCCGGGTGACCTACATGTTTGCCGCCATTTCGACGATGGCCCGCAGGCCTTCGACCAGTTCGATGCCCAGCTCGCCACCGTCGCCCTTCATGTTCTGATCGACGATCAGGCGCATGACCATGGCATGCTGCTCGATGCCCTGGATGGTGAACAGCGTGCCGACCTTTTCCGGGGCGATTTTCCAAAGCAGGTTGCACAGGGAATCGCCGGTCTCGGACAGGATCTGGAAATCGAAGGTTTTCCCCATGCCCTTCAGATCATAGGATTTCCGGTAGATCCGCTCGATCAGGTCGCGATCTGCCGGCGTGCCGGCATCCTTCAACTCGCGGATCAAGGAGAACAAGTCCTGGAGATCCCGTTCGCGGATGCCGCGATAGCTCTCCTCTTGCTGCTGCAGGATCGCCTGGCCGGCGCTCGTCATTTCCGCCACCGTCAATCCGCCGGGCCGGCTCAGTCCCTTGGGATCGCCGGTCGGCACCAGCGGTCGATCGCCGCCGCGGTGGCGCCGCTCCGGCCCGCCGTAGGCAAGCACCCGGCGGCGTCGATCCGGGCCTTGATAGCCTGGCACGCGGACAAAGGGTCTGGGAGAGACGAAGACGTGGGTGAGCCGGGACAGCAGCCCGGAAACGGCCAGCGGACGGGTCATGAACTCCGTGACGCCCGCGTCGCGCGCGCGGCCAACGGCTTCGACATCGCAATGCGTTGCCAAGGCGATGATCGGAATGCGAAAATTCTGTCCAATTTCCTGAGAACGGAGCCGGCGAACAAAGAATTCGCAGCCGGTCGTCTTGTCGGCCCATTCCAGAACGATCAGATCTATTTTTGACTCGTCGCAAATATTGAGCGCCACTGCAGGGCTCTTGGCGGACAATATATTTCCAAACCGAAATGTCTGGCACAAATGGTTCAGGAAAGATCGGGAGAACTCATTTTCATCGACGATCAGAAGTGTGATGTCGCTGAAATTAAAACTTCTGTTTGAAGGTTCTGCTTTCATCGAGCACCGGAAAGTCAAAGGGCGCCAATAATCCCTGATTATTCACCGCGAGTCATCAATCCGCTTTGATGCGGGCGCTGCCCCGCAGCCGGTCGGTATAGCCGTGATCGACCAGCAATTGGCTGAATTGCTCCGAGGTCGCCTCGCAGCGCGACGGGGCGTATTTGAGGTCGCTGGTGTAGAATTGCGCCAGCGAGGTGATGCCATGGTCGGCCATCTGCTGGGCCATCTCGGGCCCGAGCGCCTGATAGCGTTGCCAGCCCTTGATCTCGCGATCTTCGTAAAGGCCGAGCAGCGCCGCGTCGGTCGGCGGCTGATAGCGTTCGCGATGCAGATAGGCGCCGAGCGCCAGCCGGTCGCGCGGCCCGGGCGCTTCATCGGGATAGCCGACGACGATGCTGGTGACCGGCACGCAGGTTTCCGGCAGTTCCAGGTATTTTGCGATATCGGTCGCGCCGTCGATCGTGGTGCCCAGATAGCAGATGCCGAGCCCGTTCGCCTCGAACCCCAGCGCCACGCTCTGCGCCAGGATGATCGCGTCGAACGCGGCCACGATGAAGCCCTGCAGATTGTTGAAATTATCGCGTGCGCCGCGCAAGGCCAGCCAGCGGCGCGTGCGATGGACGTCGGCGCAGAACGTGATCAACAGCGGCGCCTGGCGGATCATCGGCTGGTCGTAGTGCAATCCGCACAGATGCGTCCTGCGCGCCGGATCCTCGGTCAGCACCAGGGCGAAGGTATTGAGATTGCCGGATGAGGACGAACCCAGGATCGCGTCATGACAGACGCGCTCGACCAGGGCCGGCTCGATCGGGTCGGTCTTGAACTGGCGGATCGAGCGGTGGCTGCGCAGAAGGTCGGAAAGGACTGCGCCGCGGGGGTCCGTCATGGATTGGCTCCGGATGGTTCTCCAGCCTTCGTGCTTAGCCGATGGCGCGGCCGTGCGGAAGGGTGCGCGAGTTGACAGGGCGCGGTCCCGGGATCAGTTTGGTATACCAAAGGCTGGGTGGGACGGATGACGACATCGCATCAGAACGAACATTGGCGGCAAAATCTCTATGTCTGCCTGTTCGGCTCGTTCACGACCATCATCGCCATGACCCTGATTTTGCCGTTCCTGCCGCTCTATGTCGAACAGCTGGGCGTGCGCCAGCCGGCCGCGATCGTGCGCTGGTCCGGCGTCGCGTTCGGCGTGACCTTCCTGGCGGCATCGCTGGTTTCGCCGATCTGGGGCCGGCTGGCCGACCGCTATGGGCGCAAGCTGATGCTGGTGCGCGCCAGCCTGGGCATGGCGATCGTCATGTCGCTGATCGGCCTGGCGCATAATATCTACCAGCTCGTGGGTCTGCGGCTCGCGATCGGCCTGGCGGGCGGCTATGCCTCCGGCTCGGTCATCCTGGTGGCGATGCAGACGCCGAGGGAGCGCTCGACCTGGGCGCTGGGCACGCTCTCGATCGGCGTGATGGCCGGCAGCTTCGTCGGGCCGCTGCTGGGCGGCATCCTGCCGGGCCTGATCGGGCTGCGCGAGACCTTCTTCGCTGCGGGCGCCGCCATTTTCGTGGCGTTTCTCGCGACCTGCTTTCTGATCCGCGAGGACAAGACCGCCCATCCGGCCAAGGTTCCGGGCGCGGCTCGGATCGGCACCTGGGCGGCCATCCCGGATCGTCGCCCGGTCTTCGCCATGCTGGCGACGGCGCTGATGCTCATGTTCGCGAACATGTCGATCGAGCCGATCATCACCGTCTATGTCGCCCAACTGGTGACGGATCCGACCCGGATCGCGTTCATGTCGGGCCTGGTCATGGCGGCGTCGGCGCTGGCCAGCATCCTGGCGGCACCCCGGGTCGGGCGGCTGGCCGACCGGATCGGCGCCTGGCGCGTGGTGATCGGCTGTCTGGCGCTCAGTGGGTTGCTGCTGATTCCCCAGGCCTTCGTCACCGACGCCTGGCAGCTCGTGACGCTGCGCTTCCTGATGGGCTTGGCGCTGGCCGGCCTGCTGCCCTCGGTCACGGCGCTGATCCGCCACAGCGTGCCGGACAGCGTCACCGGCGGCGTGCTGGGCTATTCGCAATCGGCGCAATACATGGGCCAGATCACCGGTCCGCTGGTCGGCGGCTTCGCCGGCGCCCAATTCGGCATGCGCTCGGTCTTCTTCGCGACCAGCGCGCTGCTGCTGGGCGGGGCGCTGGCGAACTGGTTCGTGTTCCGCAGCCTGTCCCGGCCGGCGCTGGCATCGAATGCGGCGGGGATGCGAAAAGGCACCTAAGCGGGGCGATCCGTCCGTCATTGCGCCGTCGTCGCATGGGATTGCCTGGGCAAATGGTATTGGTTTGTTTCAGCCGCCTGGGATGAAACGTTCGGTTACCCTTGGCTTCTGGACAGGGCCGTCCGTTCGCCGCTCCCTGCCGAAGTCGATTCAGGCAAGGGTGCGGAGACGGGATGACGCGCCGGACCATAGCCAAACGAGCGAAGCAGGGCGGATCGCCGGCGCTCGTCCTCCTGACCGAGGCCGTGAAGCTGCATCAGAAGGGGCGGATCGAGGCGGCTGAAAAGGCCTATCGCCGGGTGCTGGCGCTCGCGCCCAACCAGAAGATCGCTCTGCATCTCCTCGGCTCCCTGCTGCTCGACCATGGCCAGCCGGATGCGGCCGTGCCGCTGCTGCGGCGCGCGCTCGATCTCGATCCGGGCAACATCGACACCCACAACAATCTGGGCGTGGCGCTCCAGGCGATCGGCCGTGGCGACGAGGCGATCGTGCGGTACAAGGCGGTGCTGGCGGCGGACCCGCTCCACGTGCTGGCGCAGAACAATTTGTCGAGCGTGTTCCGCAACCTTGGCCGTTACGACGAGGCCCTGCTATGGGCGAAGCGGGCCATTCTGCTGAAGCCCGATTATCCCGAGGCGCACAACAACGCCGGCAGCGCGCTCCATGCGCTCGGCCGCGACGAGGAGGCGCTCGCCGCCTTCGCGCGCGCGGTGGCGCTCCGGCCCGAGGATGCCAAGGCGCAGAGCAACATCGGCGTCGTGCTGCGCGAGTTGGGGCGGCTCGAGCAAGCGATCGTCCAGTTCGACTTGGCGCTCGATCTGGCGCCCGCTATCGCGAGCCATTACCGCCTGCGCGTCGAGGCGGCGGCCTTTCCGGCCGATCACCGCCATCTGCCCGGGCTGAAGGCACTGGAGGCCGCCCGCGAGCGGCTGCCCGTCGGCGACCGGATCGAACTCGCCTTTGCCTGCGCCAAGGCCTATGACGACCTGGCGGATTATCCGCATTCGCTCGACCATCTGATCGAGGGCAACCGGTTGAAGCGGGGCCAGATCGCCTATGACGAGGCGGAGAGCTTCGACCGGCTGGTTCGCATCGGCCGGACCTTCACGGCCGACCTGCTGGCGCGGAAGGCGCCGGTGGGGGCTACCGGGCCGGTGCCGATCTTCATCATCGGCATGCCGCGCTCGGGCAGTACGCTCGCCGAGCAGGTGCTGGCGAGCCACCCCGCGCTGCGCGGCCTGGGCGAGACCGATCTCTTCGCCCAGGCGATCCTGCCGGCGACGGGCCTCGACCTGGTGGGCAATCCGGACAGTGCCGCCGAACTGACCCCGGCGCAGATCGAGGCGCTCGGACGGCGCTACGGCGCGACGATCGCCGAGGCGGCGCCGGGCGCCGGGGGCATCGTCAACAAGATGCTGGAGAATTTCCACCATCTCGGCCTGATCCATATGGCGCTGCCGCAGGCACGCTTCATCCATACCATGCGCGATCCGATCGACACCTGCCTGTCCTGCTTCGGCCAGCTCTTCATCAGCGAGCAGCATTATACGTTCGATCTGGGCGAACTCGGCCGCTACTACCGGGCCTACGAGGTGCTGATGGCGCATTGGCGCCGGGTATTGCCCGCCGGTACCCTGTTCGACCTGCGGTACGAGGACATGGTCGCCGAACCGGAGATCCAGGCGCGCCGCTTGGTCGAACATTGCGGCCTGCCGTGGGATCCGGCCTGCCTCGACTTCTGGCAGACCGCGCGCGCCGTGCGCACCGCGAGTGCCAGCCAAGTGCGCCGACCGATCTATCAGAGTTCGATCGGCCGCTGGCGTCGGTACGGGCCGCGGCTGGCGCCCCTGTTCGCGGCCCTCGGCCTCGTCATGCCGAACGGGATCTGAGCCCCGTCCTCGGCGCCACCGTTCGTCAGGACGGATTCGGCAAGGAACGGGCCGTATAGAACTCGCTGGCGATCTTCCATTGTCCCTGGGCTTTGAGAAGCTGCAGGACCTTCCAACCATATCCACCCCGGCCGCTCTTGGCGTCCTTGGTCACGAAATCCAGCGAGACTTGAGCGAGGACACCATCCTGCTCGATATGGACGTTGTAGAATTGCTGGGTGTATTGCACGCCGCTGGCAAAGATGGCCTGCCGGAAGCCCGAATACCGGCGCGTATCGACGTGCTCGGTATCCGCCTGCGGACCGACAAGTTCGCCCGTCGACGAGAAGGGAACCTGATCGTTGAGCAATAAGGCCTCGAAGGCCGCCTCGTCGCCGTTCGTCACCGATGTCGTGTATGTCGTCAGCAGTTTCTGGATGGCCTGAATGTCGTCGGCATGGGTTTCATGCTGGCTGAGGTAGGCGGGCGGTGCTTCCTGTGCCGCCGCACCGGGCAGCGGTGTCGTCGCGGCAAGCAGCGCCAGGCCGGAGAGGAGGATCTTTTCGCTCACGTTGGCTCCTTAGGGGCGTGATGATGGATGAAGAGTGTGTTGGGCATTTGTGCGGCTCGCTCGGGCCGGATCGCTCGGTGCGTTGACCCAGGCGATCAATGCACCCTTGAGATTCATGAGTCCAACGAGTATGTGTCACCTCATTCCTTGAGGTTTTCTCATGACAGATGCCACCCGGAACCTGGACGTGGCCCTGCTGCGCACGTTGATTGCCGTCAGCGAACTCGGCAGCTTTTCCCGGGCCGCCGCCCGCATTGGCCGGTCGGAGTCCGCGGTCAGCCTTCAGCTGAAGAAGCTGGAAGCGCAGATCGGCCGGCCGCTGTTCCATCGCGTCGGCCGGGGCGTGGCGCTGACCGACGCCGGCGACGTGCTGCTGACCTATGCGCGGCGATTGATCGAGCTGAACGACGAGACCTTCGCCGCCGCGGCAGGCGCCTCGATCGAGGGTTCGGTGCGGCTCGGCGTGCCGCAGGATTTCGCCGACATCTGGTTGCCGGCCACGCTCGTCCGCTTCACCCGCACCCATCCCGGGATCCGGGTCGAGACGACGATCGATCGCAGTCCGGCCCTGGCGCGCAGGCTCGAGCAGGGCGAACTCGATCTGGCGATGACCCTCGCTCCCGTCCGTCCCAGCGTCGCGCTCTGGTCCGCGGCCCTGCCGATGCGCTGGATCGGGCCGCGCGGCTTCGTCGCCGCCAGCGCGACGGATCCCCTGTCGCTCGCCGTGTTCGATCCGCCCTGTTTCTTCCGGTCGGCCGCGACGGCGGCACTGGACCGGGCCGGCATCGCCTGGAAGGTCGCCTTCATCAGCCCGAACCTGGCGAGCCTCTGGGCGGCGGTGAGCGGCGGCCTGGGCATCACGGTGCGCGCGCCGGTCGGATTGCCGTCGCAGCTGCTGGCGCTGGGGGACGAGGCCGGTCTGCCGGCCCTGCCGTCCGTGGCGCTGGTGATGACCGAATGCTGCGGCCGGCGGCGCTCGGCGGCGACGGCGCGCCTGTCCGACGTGCTGGTCGAAACACTCGAAGCGACGCTGGACGCCGCGTTCTGAGCGCCCATAAGAAAAGGGGCTTGGCCGTTTCCGGCTAAGCCCCTTATTTCTCTTCGTCTTTCCTGCGTCCGGTTTGGTCGGAGTGAGAGGAATCGAACCTCCGGCCCCTAGCTCCCGAAGCTTTCGCTCCAAGAGGAACGTGAGGGTTCCTCTGGCATGGAGCACTATATTTCTTGCCGTTTTAGGCACTCGTGGTCGCCTCGGGTATGAAATAGGGTTCATGTGAACCGGGGAGCTCTAGCTGTTTCAATCCAATGCCGCCGCTGCTTTGCGCAGGTAGTCGGGACTAAAGCGAGCATACACCCGCTCCGTCACATTTGTACTGGAATGGCCAAGATATTGCGCGATTTCGCTCATGGGTACGCCGGCTTCGGCCATGTGAACAGCCGCTGAATGCCGAAGGACGTGAGGTGTAAGGTCGGGGAAGCCGGCGCGTAGCGCGGCGGCAGCGAATCCTTTCTTGATGCTTGCCAGTGATTTGCCTCCCCACTCGACGACATTGTCGGTGAGCGCCCCCTTTTTTGCTTCTTGGAGCGCACTGCGTGCTGTCGTGTTCATTGGAACGACGGCACGGCCTTTGAACCGGGTCGCTGCCACCCCCAGATTTATCAGGCCACGCCCGAAATCGACTCTGTCCCAGGTCAATTCCAAAATCGCCTGGGCTCGGCCGGCGGTCGTATAGGCGAGAACGCAGAACAGATGGATGTGAGGGGTGGCGAGCGCGGCCTCGCGAAACTTCGCCCACTCTGCTCGGGTGAGATAATAGGTTCTCGGCGGGGGAGCCGCTGGCACTTCCACTACCGCCAGCGTCGCCTTGTCGTGCCAGCGCAGCGCGGCTCGCAGCAAGGATAGCTCTCGAACGATCGTGCTCTCAGACCGTTTGTGCCGCCGCCGCTGCGCGGCGTAAGCCCGTGAAATAGCACGGTCGACCTGCTCAGGGCGTAGATGACCAAAGACTGGCTTCAGCGGCTTCCACGACCAGTTCATCACTGCGGAGCTCGCCTTGTGAGCTTTGTCCAGCAGGTACGCGTCGACGATCTCGGCCACCGTTTCGCCGCTCCGTTTTCCAGCATTTTGCCAGTCGATAAATCGGCGACGTGCCTCCTCTAAGTCCGAGGTACGAAGGGAAGCACGTCTGGTCTCGCCGTCGGCCCGCCAGACTGCGCAGTAGGTGTTTCGGTATCTTTTAAGCTTGGCGCCTTCCATTCTTCACCCCGGTCCTTAGCGTTCACGAAAGCGGCAGGAATCCTGATCAACTTGCCCACCCTGAAGGAGGGGATTTTCTCGTGATCGACCAGATTGCGGATGTGCCGCGGGGTGCAATCCCAATGGGCGGCGAGCGACTCGGGGGTGAACGGCTTTTTGGCTTCGTGCATTGCGACCTCGAGGAATTCCTCAAACGACTCAACAAGCTCACCAGAGCATGGAGACGAATCGCAACGCCGCCAAACGCCCATAGCTCGAAGTGGTAGACGCGAGGCCCCTATTTTTCCCTCGGCAGCTTCTTCCCTCGTGCCGATCGCAACTCGGCTGCCAGCTCAAGAATTTGATTCTGATCTTCTTCGGGCACAATGACCCTTACCTCAACTAGCTTTTCGGCGCGGAGGCCTGCTCGGTAAGACGCCTGTCGTTCTGCCGCCGACCGTGCGTCCGCAGATTTTGGGCGCCCGGGCCGACGTTTTACTACTTCATGTGGGGATTGAATTTTCGTCACGCGTAACACATATTATCCGGAGATCTGAGGTTTGCAAACTATAAGCGGAACTCAGTCACACACCAGTCCTGCCAAGGGGAAGCGGCGGGACCTTGCCCCGCGCGGTGGCACGCGCGGGGCCTTCCAGCGAGGGCGAGCAACATGCAACTCGGACAGGACCTTGGCACGGCGATCGACGCGCTCCACGCGGCGAGGCTCCATATCGACGCATTCGGGATTCGGGAGCCCGGACCGTCATTTTTCCGGTCTGCTGCCGACTCGCTGGCGGAACAAGCTGACCTTCGTAAAAGCCCATTGCTGGCTGAGCTAGCCGCTGCACTCAGGGCGGAGGCTGACCGTCTTGAAAACCGAGCTCACGATCCCGCCGCATTGGCTTGAAGTCGCGACTTCGGGTAGAATCGGCACCAATAGTCACTCAACCGCTACCAGACGAGAATCATCATGCTGCTGAAGAAACTTGGTCTCCTCGCCGGAATTGCCGCGACCCTGGCAACGCCGTTCCTCACCGCTGGCAACGCGGTCGCCGCAACGTCGAGCGATTTCGATGGACTTTATGTCGGCCGCCCGACTTCGGTGGGAGAATGCCCGGACGTGAATCGAGACTTCTCGATCGTGGTCGCTGACGGTGGCGCACGGATGGTCATCTCGATGCGCAATGGCCGACAACTTGTCGGCAAGGTCGATACCGCCGGCAAGATTGAAATGGTCAGCGAGGCAGTCAGCTACCACGTCAAACTCGTAGGCCATATTGTTGGCAATGAATTAACGGCCGAAAGCAGTAACGACGCGGACATGTGCCACTACAGCTACGATTTTCACAAGACGGCCGCGAAGTAGACCGGCCTCTGTAGAAGAGGCGATCCGAGGTACTGGGATCGCCTCTTAAAATCAGTCTTCGCCGCCGGTGCCGTCGCCGGTGCCACCGTTGCCGCCGGAGGTGCTCTGATTGTTGACCTGGCCGATGATGGCGTTGCCGCTGCCATAGATCGAATAAGTCCAGTAGGTTCCGGTCGGTCCGGTATATTGGAATGGAGTAGCTGATAGGGGGCAGTCGCCGCCGGATCCGCACTGGCTGGTGTTGATTGCCGAGTTATACGCATTGATGGCCGCCTGCGCCCCAGCTTGCGAGGTGTACCCGCCAGCATAGCCGCTCTGCAGCGCATATGACGTCGAGGTGGCGGTCGTCGCGTTGCCGTTCAGATTGCCCACGATCGCCCCAGAAAAGACTGTCGAGCCGGTCGTGTAAGAGTTGATCGAATTCGTGGCGATCGCACCGGTCGAAAGGATGTTGTTGGCGACCACCCCGTTGGCGACCAGGTTTCCGCCTGTGCTGAGCGTCCCGCCGGTGACGGTCCCGCTTGCCGTCACACCGGCGACGTTGATCGTGCCGCCCTGGACCTGGTTACCCGAAATATTGCCCGTCAGGTTCGCAGCACTGTTCGAGCTCGAGGAGTTGCCGTTGAAGCTCGCGCCGCCGTTGTTGTTGCGATTCGTATAGGTGTTCGCATAGACGCCGGTGTCGCTGTAGACGCCGTTTGCCGCGGCGACATACCCATTCGTGTAGATGTTGCCGTGGATGTTCGAACCGTCGAGCGAGCCGGACAGGGAACTGCCGGCGATGCCGCCGGCGGCGTTGATCGCGCCGTTGGAGGTGATGCCGTTCGCGACGAGCGTATTGGCGCTCAGCTGTCCGTTGGCATTGATGCCGCCGTTCGCCTGGATGTTCCCGTTGGTGCCGATGCCGCCTGACGAATAGAGCGATCCGGTGCTGACGCTGCCGCTGCTCAAAGACCCGCTCGCCGTAATATTCCCGTTGGAGGTCAGGAGATTGACGGTGGCCACGTTCGCATATATGGCGCCGCTCGTGCTCAACGTCCCGCCAGATACCGTTCCGCTCGCAGTGACGGCGGCGACATTGACCGTACCGCCCTGCACCTGGTTGCCGCTGATGTCGCCGGTCAGATTCACGGCGCTGTTGGCACCGGCCGAATAGATCCCATTGTTCCGGATCCACCCGGCGTCTTCGTAGCTTCCGTCGGCGCTGTCGAAGACGCTGGACGCCTGGCTGGAGGACTGGATGTTGGTCGTGCAGCCGGGGACGCCGGCGGTCAACGTCGAGACGCTCCCGGCCGGACAGGTGACGGTCCCGAGCTTGTTGGCAGTCGTCGCCGTGGT
>Ga0302310_10001395_pt1 | contig 20494 bp, 20 predicted proteins | sample III_Palsa_N1_2_FD_200451 | JGI IMG/M metagenome (GOLD analysis project Ga0302310, IMG submission 200451) | Peat permafrost microbial communities from Stordalen Mire near Abisko, Sweden - III_Palsa_N1_2 | ecosystem: Environmental > Terrestrial > Soil > Palsa > Peat permafrost | place: Sweden...
TTCAGGCCCTTGAAATCGACCACGTGGTGCAGCGGACGGTTGGCACACATCTGGTGGAAGCCGTTGTCCCAGTACGCCATGCCCTTGATGCCCTTGGGCTCGAGCTTGGCGAACAGATCCTTGCCGAGCTGGCCCTCGGTGATGCCCTTGAACGCCGCCGTGTCCTTGAACAGGAACGGCAGGTCGAACACCTCGAATTCCTTGGCGCCCAACGGGCCGAACTTCGACAGCGACGGCGCGAGCATCTGCACGGAGCCGAGCTGCAGCGCCTCCATCTCTTCCTTGTCCTTGTACAACTGGCTGTTCGGGTAGACCTCCACCTTCACCTTGCCGCCGGTGCGTTGCTCGGCCAGTTCCTTGAAGCGCAGCGCGCCCTTGCCCTTGGGGGTGTCCGGCGCGACGACGTGGCTGAACTTGATGTTGATCGGCGCTTGCGCGCGGGCCGTGCCGAAACCGACGGTGGCGAGCGCGGCGGCCGCGCCGAGGATCTGGCGGCGAGAGGTGTTTTGCATGCGTGTCTCCTGGGGATCGTTTGGATTCGTCGTCGGCTTCAGCCTGCCGCAAGCCAGCGCACGCGATGCGGCGGTGCTCGGGCTGGCTCGAGTCCGGCGATTGTCGACAGCGCATGGTGGCGCTGGAAATTGTGGACTCCCACATGAGGTCCGCGCGGCACGCGCCTGCGGCGGCACATAGACTGCCGCCATGCCTTCCGTTTTGCCATCGCCGCCCGGCGCCACCCCCACCGTTCCGGTGAGCCGGGCCTGGGCGCGCGCGCTCGCCGGTCGCAGCGCGTGGTGGTGGGTGCCGCTGGTGCTGTCGGTGCTGTTCACGGTGTCGGTGGCGATCTGGCTGGAGCTGTCCGATCGCGCCGATCTCGAGTCGCGCCAGCGCCAGTTGATCACCGATTCGCTGTCGCTCGAGAGCCAGATCTCGGACCGGGTCGGCGAGGAGCAGGTGCAGCTCAACGAGCTCGCGCGCAGCTTCGACGTCTCGCAGGTGCCCGGTGAGCTCGCGCGCCAGGAAGCCGTGGTCGACGGGCTCGCGCGGCTGTGGCAGAGCGTCAGCTGGGTCGACACCGACATGCGCTTGCGCGCGGTCGTGCCCGATGGCGTGAGCCTCACCGAGCGGCCCGGTATCAGCGCACACCTCAGCGCTCCGCTGCACGATGCCTTCGGTATGCCCGCCGGCCACCTGGTGGTGCGCTATGCACCTGGCGCGCTGCTGCGCCAGACCTTGCCGTGGTGGCTGGCGCACGAATACGACGTGAGGCTGGTCGACGGCTACGGCCAGGTGGTGGCCGATCCGCTCAATAGCGGTGACCACGAAGCGCCGCCGGAAGAGTCGCACCGTCACAGCCTCGAGCCGGCGATGCCCGACACCTACCTCGAGTTGTCGCTGGCCGAGTCGCCGCGGCCCTGGTGGTTGCGCCTGCCCATCGTGATGATGGGCGTGTTCCTGATGCTGATCGGCGTGGCCACGGCGCTGCTGCGCTGGCAGATGAACGAGGTGCTGCGAACGCAGGCCGCGCTGCGCACCGAAGCCGCGTGGCGCCAGGCGATGGAGGATTCGCTGACGGTGGGCCTGCGCGCGCGCGACGTCGACGGCACCCTGGTCTACGTCAACCGCGCGTTCTGCGACCTGGTGGGCTTCGGCCCCGAGGAGTTGATCGGCCGCGCGACGCCGATGCCTTACTGGCCGCCGGACGCGATCGCCGACAGCATGTCGCGCCACCTGCGCAACATGGCCGGCCACGCACCGCGCGACGGCTACGAGGCCCGCTGGGTGCGTTCCGACGGGCGACCGATCGACGTGATGCTGTACGAGGCGCCGCTGGTCGACGCCAGCGGCCGCCACATCGGCTGGATGGGCTCGATCCTCGACATCACCGAGCGCAAGCGGCTCGAGGAGCGCGAACGCCACCAGACCGACGCGATGGCGCACCAGGCCCGGCTCACGATGCTGGGCGAGGTGGCTTCCGCGCTTGCGCACCAGTTGAACCAGCCGCTCACCTCGATCACCGGCTACGCCGCCGGCGTGAAGAGGCTGCTGGAGCGCGCGGGGCAGCCCGACGCGCGCCTGGTCGATGCGATGACGCGCCTCGGCGACCAGGCCGCCGAGGCGGGCCGCATCGTCAAGCGCATCCGCGAGTTCCTCACGCGCCGCAGCCCGCAGCGCGAGACGATGGATCTGGGCGAGGCCGCGCACCGGGCGCTGGCGTTGCTCGCGCGCGAGTTGCGCCGCCTGCAGCTGCACGTCGAATGGGCCGTTGCGCCCGGCTTGCCGCCGGTCGACGCCGACCCGGTGCTGATCGAGCAGGTGGTGCTCAATCTCGTGCGCAATGCGTGCGACGAGATGTCCGGCGTGCCGGCGCCGCAGCGCCGTCTGCGCATCAGCGTCGCGCGCGCAGGCTCCAGCGCGACGCCGGGCGCGAGCGACGCGGAGGGCTTTCTGCGCCTGGACGTCGATGACGCCGGCCCGGGCCTGCGTGGACGCAGCGTCGAGCAACTCGTGACGCCGTTCTATTCGACCAAGCCGGACGGCATGGGCATGGGCCTGGCGATCTGCCGTTCCATCGTCGAGGCGCACCATGGCGCCTTCGACGCCGTCGCGAGCGCCTTCGGCGGCGCCCGCTTCTCCTTCACGTTGCCCGTGGCCGGAGCGTGGCCGTCGTCGGAGCTCCCGCACGACGAGGCCCATTTCGCCATCGATTCCGAGGATCGTCCATGAATGCCACCCCGCTCAACGCGCATCCGCCCGAACCGATGGTGCATCTCGTCGATGACGAGGCACCGGTGCGCGACGCGCTGTCGTTCCTGTTCCAGTCGCACGGCCTCGCGGTACGCTCGTACGCGAGCGGGCCCGAGTTTCTCGACGCCGCCGACGAGGCCCCGCTGGCCGGCTGCATCCTGCTGGATGTGCGCATGGAGCCGATGTCGGGCCTGCAGGTGCACGACGCGCTGGTGGCGCGCGGCAGCGGCGTGCCGGTGCTGTTCCTGACCGGCCACGGCGACATCCCGATGGCCGTGGAAGCGCTGAAGAAGGGCGCGTTCGACTTCGTCGAGAAGCCGTCCGGCGACGTGGCGCTGGTCGAGCGCGTCACGCGCGCGCTCGCCGTGGACGCGGCGCGCCAGGACGCCGACTCGAAGGACGAGGAAACGGCGGCGCGGCTGGCCAGCCTGTCCGATCGCGAACGCGAAGTGATGCAGCGCGTAGCTGCCGGGAAGCTGAACAAGGTGATCGCCGACGAGTTGTGCATCTCGGTGCGCACGGTCGAGGTGCATCGCGCCCGCGTGTTCGGCAAGCTGGGCGTGCGTTCAGCCGCGGAAGTGGCGACGTTGCTCGCCCGCGGACGACAGTAGGACGCGATAGCGCCTGTCGATACGGCCAGCCGTATCGATGCCCTTCACCGTATTCGTGAGGGTTTGTCCGATGGAATGTACCGCCCCTGGGCCACCCCCCCGACGATCCCCCCCGACATTTACCGGAATTTCGTCAAAAGCGGGTACCGCACCACCTATGCAAACCTTGTGAAATGCCCACAATGGAAGGGCGGTGGCTCTGTTGGAGTGCTGCCGCTGGAGGGTCCAAAAAATGTCAGTGCTTGTCGACGAACAAAGCCGCAGTGAAATACTCAACCGCCTCAAGCGTGCCGAAGGGCAGCTTCGAGGCATCCAGCGAATGATCGAGTCCGGCCAGCCCGGAATCGACGTCGCCAGCCAGCTGGTCGCGGTACGCCGCGCCCTGGACAGCACGTATGTGCACATGACCGTGAGCCTGGTCGAGCAGGAGCTTGGCAGCCGCCTCGGTGGCGACGCCCGGGGGCGCAAGCAGATCGGCGAAGTGCTGGGCGAATTGACGGCGTTGTTGGCCAAGGTGCGCTGAGTCTCGCCCAGGCGGCCGCGCGAGCGGCCGCCTGGGCGAAGCCTTCGCGCCGAGGAAAGCGAGCCTTGCGACAGCCGTCGCGGGGCCGCTGCGTTGCGAATCCGGGTTCGAGACGGGGTCGCGATATGCGGCGACTGGCGGTCATCGAACGAAACGCGCATAAGAATGCGCGCTTCGCTTCGTTGCCGCGGCGCAGCAATGCGCCCTAGAGTGGATGCCTGCGGCACTGTCGCCCCCGTCAGGGTGCTGTCGCCCGTCCCCTTCCCGTCGTCTCTTTCCAGATCACCATGTCCACGCGCGCCCTGCTGCTGCGGCGTCACAGCGTGTTGCCGGGGTTCAACCTCGCTCTCGGCTTCGCGGTGCTGTACCTCTGCTTCATCGTCCTGATTCCGCTGTCGGCGGTGTTCCTGAAGACCTTCACGGTCAGCTGGGGCACCTTCGTCGATACCGTCACATCGCCTCGGGTGGTGGCGTCGTACCGACTCACGTTCGGCGCGTCGTTCCTCGCCGCGTTGATCAATGCGGTGTTCGGCTTGCTCGTGTCCTGGGTGCTGGTGCGCTACCGCTTTCCCGGCAAGCGCCTGGTCGATGCGCTGGTCGACCTGCCGTTCGCGCTGCCCACCGCCGTCGCCGGGATCGCTTTGACGACGCTGTACGCGCAGAACGGCTGGATCGGCAAGTGGCTGCCCTTCAAGGTCAGTTATACCCCGCTGGGTGTGTTCATCGCGCTGACCTTCATCGGCCTGCCGTTCGTCGTGCGCACGGTGCAGCCGGTGCTGGAGGATCTGCAGCGCGAGCTCGAGGAGGCCGCGGCCACGCTGGGGGCGTCGCGCCTGCAGACGTTTGCCTACGTCATCTTTCCGGCGGTGATGCCGGCGTTGCTCACCGGTTTCGCGCTGGCGTTCGCGCGCGCGCTGGGCGAGTACGGCTCGGTGATCTTCATCGCCGGCAACATGCCGATGGTGTCGGAGATCACGTCGCTGCTGATCATCACCAAGCTGGAGCAGTACGACTACGCGGGCGCGACCTCCATCGCGGTGGTGATGCTGGTGGCGGCCTTCGCGCTGCTGCTGCTGATCAACCTGCTCCAGGCCTGGGCGCGCAAGCGCCAGGGACGCTGAGATGAGTGCGCTTCCCGCGCCCGTCGAACAGCTCGCCGTGGCCGACGCCGGCCCCCTCGTGCGCCCGCTCGCGCCTGCGCGGGTGGCCGACGCCGTCAGCGAACCCGCGTGGGTGCAGCGCACGCTGATCGGCGTCGCGCTGGCCTTCCTCACGCTGTTCCTGTTCGTGCCGCTCATCGCCGTGTTCGTGCAGGCCTTTGCGAAGGGACTGGACGTCTACTGGGCTGCGCTCACCGATTCCGACGCGGTGTCGGCGCTGAAGCTGACGCTGATCGCGGCCTTCATCTCGGTGCCGTTCAACCTCGTGTTCGGCGTCGCGGCCGCCTGGGCGATCGGCAAGTTCGACTTCCGCGGCAAGAGCGTGCTGCTGACGCTGATCGACCTGCCGTTCTCCGTCTCGCCGGTGATCGCCGGCCTGATCTACCTGCTGATCTTCGGGTTGCAGGGCTGGTGGGGCGAATGGCTGCGCGACCATGACCTGAAGATCGTGTTCGCCGTTCCGGGCATCGTGCTGGCGACGGTGTTCGTCACGTTCCCGTTCATCGCGCGTGAACTGATCCCGCTGATGCAGGCGCAGGGCCAGGAGCAGGAAGAGGCCGCACGCGTGCTGGGCGCGTCGGGCTGGCAGATCCTGTGGCGCGTGACGCTGCCCAACGTCAAGTGGGCGCTGCTGTACGGCGTGATCCTGTGCAACGCGCGGGCGATGGGCGAGTTCGGCGCCGTGAGCGTCGTCTCGGGCCACATCCGCGGGCAGACCAACACGCTGCCGCTGCACATCGAGATCCTCTACAACGACTACCAGTTCGCGGCCGCCTTCGCGGTGGCGTCGCTGCTGGCCGCGCTCGCGCTGGTCACGCTGGTCCTGAAGTACATCGTCGAACGTCGCGCCAAGGCGTCGTACGACGCGGAGTCCCTGACATGAGCATTGAAGTCCGCAACGTCACGAAGCGCTACGGCCAACTGGCCGTCTGCGACAACCTGAGCCTGGACGTTCCTGCCGGAGAACTGGTGGCGCTGCTGGGCCCGTCGGGTTCCGGCAAGACGACGCTGCTGCGCATCATCGCGGGACTCGAGGTGCCCGATTCGGGCAGCGTGCTGTTCCACGGCGAAGACGCGACGAACACCGAGGTGCGCGATCGCAACGTCGGCTTCGTGTTCCAGCACTACGCGTTGTTCGGCCACATGACGATCGCGGAGAACGTGGCCTTCGGCCTGCGCGTGCGCCCGAAGGCCACGCGGCCATCGGACCGCGAGATCCGCGCCAAGGTGGCCGATCTGCTGAAGCTCGTGCAGCTCGATTGGCTGGCCGACCGCCATCCGCACCAGCTCTCGGGTGGCCAGCGCCAGCGCGTCGCGCTCGCGCGTGCACTCGCGGTGGAGCCCAAGGTGCTGCTGCTGGACGAGCCGTTCGGCGCGCTGGACGCCAAGGTGCGCAAGGAGCTGCGCCGCTGGCTGCGCCGGCTGCACGACGAGATGCATGTCACCAGCGTGTTCGTCACGCACGACCAGGAAGAGGCGATGGAAGTGGCCGATCGCGTCGTGGTGATGCACAACGGCAAGGTCGAGCAGCAGGGCGCGCCGCACGAGGTCTACGACCACCCGGCCACGCCGTTCGTGCTGCAGTTCCTCGGCGACGTGAACCTGTTCACGCGCGGCTCCGAGGTGGACTACGTGCGTCCGCACGAGATCGACATCGTCGCTGCGCAGGCGCCCGACACCTGGTCGGTGACGGTGGGCCAGACGCTCACGGTGGGCCCGAACACGCGCATCGAGTTCAAGCGCGACGACGACGGCAGCTTCGTCGACGTGGAACTGACGCGCCAGGAGTTCGTCGCCACGCGCGACCGCCTGGGCCTGATGCCTGGCGCCCGCGTGTTCCTGCGGCCGCGCCACGTGACGCGGTTCGCGAAAACACCTTAGTCGCTTCGACAGACCCGCGCGCGCCCTGCAGCCTTCGCGCGGTACATGCGCGCATCGGCCACGCGCACCAGCGACTCGAAGTCGGGGCCGTCGACGTCCAGTACCGCGACGCCGGCAGAGAACGTCGATCCTTCGATCGCCTGCGCGCCGCTGCCCAGGCGCAGCGCGCGGAACTGCTGCATCAAGCCGTCGAGGATCTCCATCAGCGTGGCCTCGTCGCAATTGTCGACCAGCAGCAGGAACTCCTCGCCGCCGAAGCGACAGACGACGTCGCTGCGCCGCATGCGGTCGCGCAGCAGCGCGGCGAAATGTTGCAGCACCTCGTCGCCGCAGGCATGGCCGTGGTGGTCGTTGATCTGCTTGAAGTGGTCGATGTCGATCAGCACGATGGCGATCGTGGTGTCCTGGCGGCGCGCGAGCTCGATGCGCGCGACGCTGGTCTCGGCCAGGAAGCGGCGGTTGTAGAGGCCGGTCAGCGGGTCGCGAACGGCCTGTTCGCGCAACTGCTCCTGCAGGGCCTCGGCTTCGGCGATCTTCTGCTGCAGCGCGTCGTTGAGGTGCTGCGACTCGCGCACGCGTTCCTCCAGCGCATCGTTGAGCATGGTGAGCCGGCGACTATCGTTTTCCGCGCGCTCGTGGGCTTCGCGCGCGCGGTCGAGGTCATCGCGCGCAACAGCGTATTCGTGGGCCACCTGGGTGGCGATGAAGCCGGCGCGGGAGCTGCGTCCCACCAGCGTCTCGTAGAGGCCCTGGGATTCGCGCAGGTAGCGCAGCGCGGCGGCGGCGTCGTTCAGGCGCTCGCAGACATCGGTGGCCACCTGCAGCAGGCGCATGCGCGAGTACGGCGCGTCCTTGAGCTCGACGGCGGCCGCTTCGGCGATGCGGGCCTGGACGACGTCGCGGGCCTCCTGGTCGCGCCCCAGCGCCATCAGGTAGCTGGCGTGCGCGCGGGCATAGTCGGTCTTGCCGTCGTGATCCGAGAACATCGCCGTCACGCCGCGGTCCAGCCACGCGCGCGCGCCTTCGAGGTCGCCGGCGCACAGGTGGGCGATGGCCATCAGCGATGTGTTGTTCGCGAGCGCGCTCGGCGGCAAGCGGTCCTCGTTGCGCTTGATGCGCTGGAGCAGCGTGGTGCAGCGCGCCGGAAGCCCCAGGCCGTCGTAGATCTGGGCGAGGTTGAAGATGGCCACGGCGAAAGCCGTCCACGCACCGGCGGCCTCGGCCAGGTCGAGTGCCTCTTCCGACAGGCGCTGCGCCTCCGTGAGATTCCAGAGGTCCGTGTGGCTGCCGCCCAGATTGGTCAGCGCGTTGATGTGCGGCCCGGGCGATTCGCACAGCTTGGCCGCGTTCAGCGCCTCGTAGAAGTCGAGCAGCATGTAGTCATGCTGGTTGAGCAGCTTGCGTGTGATCGCACGCGAGTTGTGGCAGAAGTACAGATCGGTGGGGCGGCGGACGACGTCCGTGCGCGCAACGATGCGCAGGTGCAGCGCGAGCGCCTCCCGCAGCCTGCCTTGCACATGCAGGTGCGTGGCGTCGAATTGATCGCACATCAGCAGGCCGCGCGCATCGCCGTGCGTGGCGAAGGAAGCGCGCGCGCGCTCGTTGGCCTCGATGGCGGGTTCGATCCGGCCCGAGCGCAGCAGCGACAGGCCGACGTGGAAGTATGCGTCCCCGCGCAGCGCGAGCGTGGGCTGATCCTGCGTCGCGGCTAGCGCCGCCTGGCCAAGCTCGCCCGCGCGGCTGCTGTCGATGTAGAGCTGCCAGTCGGCCTGCTCCAGCAGGCGGCGCGGATCGTTGTTCGCGGCCGTCAGGTCGGAGAGGGGCGTGGAAGAAAGAGTCAATTGTCGAACGGGACGGGACGATGCTCCCCAGACCGGGGTGCTTCAGTTCCTGCATCGACCGCCGTTCGGTGGCCTTGAGGATTCCCTGCGTCGAGGATACGGGATTCCGTCGGAAAGTTCTCACTTTGAACGATAGCGATGGCTCGCGTTTCGTGGAGAAATCTACAGCGGCGCCTGCTCCGTGTCGCTGGGCGCGGCCTGCGCGGCCTCCACGACCTCGCGCGTCAGGTGCGACGCGAAGGTCTGGATGAAGTCGTACGCATACCCGCGCAGCAGCCCGCCCCGGCGCACCGCCACGCTGGTGGTGTTGATCGAGAACAGGTGGCGCGCATCGACCGCGCGCAGGCGTCCCGGCTGATCGTCGTCCATCGCGATGGAGGCCAGGATGCCGACGCCCAGGCCCAGGTCGACGTAGGTCTTGATGATGTCGGCGTCCATGGCGGTGATGACGATCTCGGGGCGCAGGCCGGCGCGCTTGAACGCGGCGTCGATGCTCCAGCGTCCGGTCAGGCCGATGTCGTACGTGATGATCGGGTACTTGGCCAGGCGCTCCAGCGTCACCTCGCCGTCGGCCACCAGTGGATGGCCCTCGGGCACGACGATGGAGTGCGTCCAGCGGTAGCAGGGGAGCGCGACCAGTTCGGGGCGCTCGGCCAGCAGGTGCGAGGCGATGCCGATGTCGACGGTGCCCGTCAGCAGCATCTGCGCGATCTGCTCGGGCGAGCCCTGGTGCAGCTGCAGCTGGACGTTGGGATGCGCGGCGCGGAAATCGCGCACCGCGGTCGGCAGCGCATAGCGGGCCTGCGAGTGGGTGGCGGCGATCGTCAGCACGCCGCTGGTGCCTTGCGTGAACTCCTCGCTGGCGCGCTGCAGGCTCTCGGCGTCCTGCAGCAGGCGTTCCACCCAGGGCAGCACGGCAGCGCCGGGCTGCGTGAGGCCGGTCAGGCGCTTGCCCACGCGCACGAAGATCTCGACGCCCAGCTCTTCCTCGAGCTCACGGATCTGGCGGCTGACGCCGGGCTGCGACGTGTGCAGCGCCTGGGCGACCTCGGTCAGGTTGAAGCCGCGGCGGACGGCTTCGCGCACGGAGCGCAGTTGCTGGAAGTTCATGACGGGGTGACTCGTTCGTTATCTGTTGAACGATTATCGAACCCTATTCGATATGCGTAAGCTAGTTATTACGCAGCACCATGCTCGGAAAACGACTATCGTTTCAGCCGTTGGCGGCCGCGAGCACCAGGGCGATGCCGATCGCCGCGGGAATCGCCTGGATGAACAGGATCTTGCGGGTGGCCGTGATGCCGCCGTACAGCCCGGCGACCAGGATGCAGCCCAGGAAGAACAGCTTCACGCCGTAGCCGGTCGGACCAAGCAACAGGCCCCAGACCAGGCCCGCGGCCAGGAAGCCGTTGTACAGGCCCTGGTTGGCAGCCAGCGTCTTGCTCGCTTCGGCGAACTCCTTCGTCAGGCCGAAGGCCTTGCGGCCACGCGGCGTCGTCCACAGGAACATCTCCAGCACGAGGATGTAGACGTGCAGCAGCGCCATCAGGGCGACGAAGACGTTGGCGACTTGGGTGAGCATCGGAGGATCCTTGTGGCGACTCGGCCGCCGCAGCATGCCACGTTGCGGCACTGCTGGCCGGCGCGAAAGCGACATGCTGCGGGTTTCACCCGCCCCAAGGACGTCAGGCCACCGTGATGGCCGACTCGATCACGCCGCCGCCGAGACAGACGTCACCGTCATACAGCACGGCGGATTGCCCGGGAGTGACTGCCCACTGCGCATCCGGAAACGACAGCGAGATCGACACCGAGCTGTCCTGCGCCTCCAAAATGCAGGCCGAGTCGGGCTGTCGATAACGCGCCTTCGAGGCCAGCGCACCAGGCGCCGGCGTTTCGCCCGCGACCCAGCTCAGATCCATCGCGCTGAGCCGGTGCGACAGCAGCCACGGGTGGTCGTGGCCCTGCACTACGCGCAGCGTGTTCGTTTCCATCTCCTTGCGGGCGACGAACCAGGGCGCGTGCTCGCCGCCGCCTCGCGCGGCGCGCTTGTCCTTCACGCCGCCGATGCCCAGGCCCTGGCGCTGGCCCAGCGTATAGAAGCTCAGGCCCACGTGCTCGCCGAGCTTGCGCCCGCGGTCGTCCAGGATGGGGCCCGGGTCGTGGGCCAGGTACTTGTTCAGGAACTCGCGGAACGGGCGCTCGCCGATGAAGCAGATGCCGGTCGAATCCTTCTTGCGCGCATTGGGCAGCTTGATCTCGTCGGCGATGCGGCGCACTTCGGTCTTGTGCAGCTCGCCCACGGGAAACAGCGTCTGCGCCAGTTGCGCCTGGTTCAGGCGGTGCAGGAAATAGCTCTGGTCCTTGCCCGGATCCAGGCCTTTCAGCAGCTCGTGCCGGCCCGTCGCGTCGTTCTTGCGCACACGCGCGTAGTGGCCGGTGGCGATGCTGTCGGCGCCAAGCCGCATCGCGTGATCGAGGAAGGCCTTGAACTTGATCTCGGCGTTGCACAGCACGTCGGGGTTGGGCGTGCGGCCGGCCTGGTGCTCGCGCAGGAACTCGGCGAACACGCGATCCTTGTATTCGGCGGCGAAGTTGACGTGCTCGATCTCGATGTCCAGCACGTCGGCCACGCTGGCGGCGTCCAGGAAATCCTGGCGCGTCGAGCAGTACTCGTCGTCGTCGTCGTCTTCCCAGTTCTTCATGAAGATGCCGACGACCTCGTGCCCCTGCTGCTTGAGCAGGAAGGCCGTCACCGCCGAATCGACACCGCCGGACAAGCCGACCACCACACGCTGCGCACACATGCCCCGATTGTAGGAAGGCGGGGCCGGGCGCGCCTCGGCAAGGCCAAACGCCCAGGATCAGGGCGTGTCGTCGTCGGGCTCCGACGTAGCGGCGGCCGGGTCGGGCGTGGCCACGCTGGGGTGCGTGTAGATCGCCTCCAGCGGCAGGCGGCGGCCGGCCTGGTGATCCAGGATGCACTGCAGCACGAGCGGGCCGCGCAGGCGGTTCGGGATGGCGGCGATCTCGTCGGCGGTCATCCATAGCGTGCGCACCACGGGGCTGTCCAGCGCCTGTCCGGGCACCGGGTCGCTGGCCGTGCCGCAGAACGCGAAGCGCATGTAGGTGACGCCGGGGCCGCGATCGGTGTCGGGGTTGCGCGCCAGGTAGACGCCCAACAGCGCCTCGGGCGTGAAGTGGCAGGCCGTCTCCTCGAGGGCCTCGCGCTTCGCGCCGGCGATCGGCGACTCGCCGGGCTCGAGGCCCCCGGCGGGATTGTTGATGCGCAGGCCGTCCCGCGTCATCTCCTCGATCATCAGGTAGCGCCCGTCCTTCTCGATGACGGCCGCCACGGTGACGCTAGGTTTCCAACGTTCTGCTCCCATGGCTCGGGATTGTCGCGGGGCGCGCGCGCGCCCGCCAGCGAATCCGGCCGCTAAGCCCGGGGGTGTGGCGCTGTGTCTACGCCGGGGCGGCCCCGAGGGGCCCCACTAAACCTTGACTGACAAACTGTGTAAGCTTGGCCCGATATTGCGCAGCCGGCCCGGTTTGACGGGCTTGCGGGCTCGGCCGTGGCGCGTTCAGGCACGCGCGCACGCAGCAGCCATGACTAAATCGTTGGCGAGGAGACTTCCATGTTGATCGGTGTTCCGCTGGAAACCGCGGCGGGCGAAACGCGCGTGGCGGTCACGCCCGAGACGGCCAAGAAGCTCAAGGCGCAGGGCCACACGCTGCGCGTGCAGTCTGGCGCCGGCGTTGCCGCCAGTGCCACCGACGAGGCCTACGTGGCCGCGGGGGCCGAGATCGTCGACCGCGCCGCCGCGCTCGGCGCTGACCTGGTGCTGAAGGTGCGCGCGCCGCTGGTCGACGAACTCGACCTGATGAAGCCCGGCGCGGTGCTGGTGGGCATGCTCAATCCGTTCGATCGCGACGGCCTGCAGAAGATGGCCGACGCGAAGCTCACGGCGTTCGCGCTCGAGGCCGCGCCGCGCACGACGCGCGCGCAAAGCATGGACGTGCTGTCCTCGCAGGCCAACATCGCCGGCTACAAGGCCGTGATGATCGCGGCCGACAAGTACCAGCGCCTGTTCCCGATGCTGATGACGGCGGCCGGCACGATCAAGGCCGCGCGCGTCGTCGTGCTGGGCGTCGGCGTGGCCGGCCTGCAGGCGATCGCCACTGCCAAGCGCCTCGGCGCGGTGATCGAGGCCACCGACGTGCGTCCCAGCGTCAAGGAGCAGGTGGAGTCCCTGGGCGCGAAGTTCATCGACGTGCCCACCGAGACGGCCGAGGAAGAAGCCGCTGCCGAAGGCGTCGGCGGCTACGCCAGGCCGATGCCGCAGGCCTGGCTGGACCGCCAGAAGGTGGAGGTCGCCAGGCGCATCGCGCTCGCGGACGTCGTGATCACCACCGCGCTGATCCCGGGCCGCGCCGCGCCGGTGCTGGTCACCGAAGACATGGTCAAGGCCATGAAGCCGGGCTCGGTGATCGTCGACATCGCCGCGGGTCGCGGCGCGTCGGGTGTCGACGGCAACTGCCCGCTGACGGAAGCCGGGCGCACCGTCGTCAAGCACGGCGTGACGATCGTCGGCGAGACCAACCTGCCCGCGCTGGTGGCGGCCGACTCGTCGTCGCTGTACGCACGCAACGTGCTCGACTTCCTGAAGCTGGTCGTGACCCAGGAAGCGGCGTTCCACCTCGACCTCGAGGACGACATCGTGGCCGCCTGCCTCATGGCCCACGACGGCGAAGTCAAGCGCAAGTCCTGAGCTTCCAGCTCTCCGTATTTCAGTTCGAGGAGTCCCCATGGACATCGTCTCCCCCACGATCATCAACCTGATCATCTTCGTCCTGGCGATCTACGTCGGCTACCACGTGGTGTGGAACGTCACGCCGGCGCTGCACACGCCGTTGATGGCGGTCACCAACGCGATCTCGGCGATCGTGATCGTCGGCGCGATGCTGGCGGCCTCGCTCACCGAAGGGCCGTTCGCCCGGACGATGGGCGTGCTGGCGGTGGCGCTGGCCGCGGTCAATGTGTTCGGCGGCTTCCTGGTGACGCGACGCATGCTGGAGATGTTCAGGAAGAAGGAGCGCCCGGCCCCTTCCAAGAGTCTCAAGGACGGGCAGAAATGATGACGCTCGTTCCCGATTCCCCGCCCGCGGCCGCGCGCAGCCCGTTCTGGCGCGTGGTGCAGTTGATCGCCGGCGTCGCGCTCTTTCTTTACGCGTTGCGTCTGCTCGCGCCGATGCCGTTCGACCGCTTCGGCTTCGTGCTGATCGCCGCGTTGCTGGCGGCCGGCTCGATGGCCGTTGCCGATTCGGTGGTGGGCTTGATCGCCTCTGTCTTCGAGAGCCTGCAAAAGGGTGGCAAGCAATGAGCCTCAACCTCGTCACGTTGTTGTACCTTGTTGCGAGCGTCTGCTTCATCCAGGCGCTCAAGGGCCTGTCGCATCCGACCACGTCGATCCGCGGCAACCTGTTCGGCATGTCCGGGATGGCGATCGCCGCCGTCACCACCGGCGCGCTGATCTGGAAGCTCGCCGGCACGCCCGTCGGCCTGGCCTGGGTGCTGCTCGGGCTGGTCGTGGGCGGCGGCTACGGCGCCTGGCGTGCGAAGACGGTCGAGATGACCAAGATGCCCGAGCTGGTGGCGTTCTTCCACAGCATGATCGGCCTCGCCGCGGTGTTCATCGCGATCGCCGCGGTGGCCGAGCCCTGGGCGATGGAGCACGGGTTGGCCAAGGGTGAGCCGATTCCCACGGGCAACCGGCTGGAGTTGTTCCTGGGCGCGGCCATCGGCGCGATCACCTTCAGCGGCTCGGTCATTGCGTTCGGCAAGCTCTCGGGCACCTACAAGTTCCGCCTGTTCAAGGGCGCGCCGGTCCAGTTCGCCGGGCAGCACATGCTCAACCTCGTGCTCGGCCTGGCCATGCTCGGCTGCGGCCTCGCCTTCGTCGTCACGGAGAACCCGGTGGCGTTCGGCGCGATGCTGGCGCTGAGCTTCGTGCTGGGCGTGCTGATCATCATCCCGATCGGCGGCGCCGACATGCCGGTGGTCGTGTCGATGTTGAACAGCTACTCCGGCTGGGCGGCGGCCGGCATCGGCTTCTCGCTGAACAACGCGATGCTGATCATTGCCGGTTCGCTGGTGGGCAGCTCCGGTGCGATCCTGAGCTACATCATGTGCAAGGCGATGAACCGCTCGTTCTTCAGCGTGATCCTGGGCGGCTTCGGCGCCGAACCGGGCACCGCGGCGGCCGGCGCGGCCGAGGCGCGCCCGGTCAAGAGCGGCAGCGCCGACGACGCCGCATTCATTCTCGGCAACGCCGAGAGCGTGATCATCGTGCCGGGCTACGGCCTGGCGGTGGCGCGCGCGCAGCACGCCGTCAAGGAGTTGGCGGCCAAGCTCACCGCCAAGGGCATCAGCGTGAAGTACGCGATCCACCCGGTGGCCGGGCGCATGCCTGGCCACATGAACGTGCTGCTGGCCGAGGCCGAGGTGCCCTACGACCAGGTGTTCGAGATGGACGAGATCAACGGCGAGTTCGGCCAGGCCGACGTCGCGATCATCCTGGGCGCCAACGACGTCGTGAACCCGGCCGCGCTGATCAAGGGTTCGGTCATCTACGGCATGCCCATCCTCGAGGCCTACAAGGCCAAGACCGTGATCGTGAACAAGCGCTCGATGGCGGCCGGCTACGCCGGGCTCGACAACGAGCTGTTCTACATGGACAAGACGATGATGGTGTTCGGCGACGCGAAGAAGGTGGTCGAGGCCATGCTCAAGGCGGTCGAATAGGCCGTCGAACAAGGTACCTGGCGCGCCGCGAGTCGCGCCGGCGATAGACCGATCCCGTAGATCAGGTACCGTCCGCACCCGGAATTTCACTTTTCACAAGCTCGCTGAATATCCCGTACGCCGGAGACAAGATGGAACGCAATTGGTTGAAGAACTACCCCGCCGGGGTGGTGCCGCATGTGAACGCGAACGAATACGCGTCGTTGGTGGAACTGCTGGACAACAGCTTCTCGAAGTACGCCGGCCTGCCGGCGTACAAGTTCATGGGCAAGGACTACAGCTACGCGCTGATCGACGAGATGTCGCGTGCCTTCGCGGCCTACGCGCAGACGCTGGGCCTGGCGCAAGGCGATCGCGTCGCGGTGATGATGCCCAATATCCCGCAGTACCCCGTCGTCGTGGCCGGCCTGTTGCGCGCCGGCCTGGTGGTGGTCAACGTCAACCCGCTCTACACGCCGCGCGAACTCGAACACCAGTTGAAGGACTCGGGCGCGAAGGCCATCGTCGTCTTCGAGAACTTCGCCACCACGCTGGCGCAGGTCATGCACGCAGTGCCGACGAAGAAGGTGGTCCTGGCCGCCATGGGCGACATGCTGGGCCTGATCAAGGGCACCCTCGTCAACTACGTCGTGCGCAACGTGAAGAAGCTGGTGCCGGCGTTCGAGCTGCCCGGCGCGGTGCGCTTCAACGACGCGATCGCCATCGGCCGCCGCGGCGCGTTCAAGCCCGTCAAGGTGGGTCCCGAAGACGTGGCCGTGCTGCAGTACACGGGCGGTACCACCGGCGTCAGCAAGGGCGCGGTGCTGCTGCATCGCAACCTCGTGGCCAACGTGCTGCAGTCCGATGCCTGGTACCAGCCGGCGATGAAGAAGATCAAGCCGGGCCAGCAGGTGGTCACCATCTGCGCGCTGCCGCTGTATCACATCTTCGGCTTCAACACGAACATGATGCTGGGCCTGCGCATGGGCGGCTGCAACCTGCTGATCGCCAATCCGCGCGACGTCCCGTCCATGTTCAAGGATCTGCAGCGCCAGCCGTTCCACAGCCTGCCCGCGGTGAACACGCTGTTCAACGCGATGGTCCACCACCCCGATTTCGACAAGGTGGATTGGTCCAACCTCGTCCTGTCGGTGGGCGGCGGCATGGCCGTGACGCAGGCCACGGCCCAGCTGTGGCTGCAGAAGACGGGCTGCCCGATCTGCGAGGGCTACGGCCTGTCGGAGACCTCGCCCGCGGCCACCTGCAACCCGGTGGACACCACCGCCTACAGCGGCACCATCGGCATGCCGATGCCCGACACGGACGTCGTGCTGCTGGACGACGACGGCAACGAGATGGGGCCGGGCCAGCGCGGCGAGATCGCGATCCGCGGGCCGCAGGTGATGGCCGGCTACTGGCAGCGCCCGGACGAGACGGCCAAGGTGATGACGGCGGACGGCTTCTTCCGCACCGGCGACATCGGCGAGGTGGACGAGCGCGGCTACTTCAAGATCGTCGACCGCAAGAAGGACATGATCCTTGTCTCGGGCTTCAACGTGTACCCGAACGAGGTCGAGGACGTGGTCGCGCTGCTGCCGGGCGTGCTCGAGTGCGCGGCCGTGGGCGTGCCCGACGAGAAGGCCGGGGAAGCCGTCAAGATCGTCATCGTGAAGAAGGATCCGGCGCTGACCGAAGCCGACGTGCGCGCCTGGTGTGAAACAAATCTTACCGGTTACAAACGCCCGAAGATCGTTGAATTCCGTACGGAACTGCCGAAGACCAATGTAGGGAAGATCCTGCGGCGCGAGCTGCGGGACGGCAAACCAACGTGACGGCCGTCCGGCCGGCAGGGACCGACGATGATGACCATGACCCACGCCGATAGCTACGTCCGCACCGAGGCCGGCAAGGCCGAGATCCGCGCCCACGACATCAAACTGTCGCGACCCGCCCGCAATCTGTTGATGGTGATAGACGCGTCCTGCAACGGCGACCAGTGGATCACCAAGGTGAACGGCAGCACCCCGGCCGACCTGGACGTGCTGCTGGCCGCCAAGCTGATCGCGCCCCAAGGCGGCGTCGCCGCGAAGACCGTGTACCAGCGCATCCCCGTCGACGTCGCCGTGCGCGACTGGACGTACGACGCGCTGTACACGCTCCTCACGCACGAGGCCAAGGAGCGCTTCGGCCTGATCAAGGGCTATCGCCTGATCCTCAAGATCGAAGGCTGTTCCGATCTGGCCGGCATGCAGAACGTGGCGCTCGACTTCGTCGAACAGATCCGCAAGGCGCACGGCGAAGACTCCGCCGCCCGCTTTCGCAAGCAGCTTGGCGCAACAGATTGAGCCTCCGATGAGGCTGAACGCATGACGCGCCTGGCCATCGTCGGCGCCATGCACGAAGAGATCGCCGCCTTGCGGCCCTGCCTCGAAGACGTGCGCACCGAGCGTCGCGCAGGGCGCGACTTCCACCTCGGCCGCCTCGACGGCCGCGACGTGATCCTGGTGCGTTGCGGCATCGGCAAGGTGGCCGCGGCCACCACCACCGCCGTGCTGCTCGACGCCTTCGATGCGCGCGCGCTGCTGTTCACGGGCGTCGCCGGCGGCCTGGACGACAGCGTGCGCGTGGGCGACATCGTCGTCGCCACGGCGCTGCTCCAGCACGACATGAACGCCGAGCCCTTGTTCCCGCGCTGGGAGGTGCCGCTCACGGGTCGTGCGCGCTTCGATGCCGACGCCGCGTGGACGACGCGGCTCGTGCAGGCGGGCCGCTCGCTCGCCGTGTCGGGCACGCACGCCGTCGCCGCGACGATTCACCAGGGCCTGGTCATCAGCGGCGATCGTTTCGTCGCCACGCGCGCCGAGAGCGACCAGTTGCGCGCGCTGCTGCCCGATGCGCTGGCCGTCGAGATGGAAGGTGCCGCGGTGGCCCAGGTGTGCCACGACTTCGCGCGGCCGTTCGCCGTCGTCCGCACGATCTCCGACCGCGCCGACGATGCGGCGCATGGCGATTTCCAGCGTTTCGTCCGTGATGTCGCGGCGCCGTATTCGCGCGACATCGTGCGCGCCGCGTTGGCGTTGGCCTAACGCCCGTAGTGCGCGGCCAGCGTCTCGTTGCGGACGCGGCGGTCGGCGAACCAGCGATCCAGCGACGGGTCGCCGAAGCCGTCGGCCAGTCCCTTCGCGCGCGCGAATGCGTCGTTGCGCCCCGCCTGCTCGGCCAGCCGCAATCCCATTCCCAGCTCGAGTTCCAGGAAGGCACGATCGACGTTCTCGTTGCCGGCCGGATCGCATTCGTCCAGCAGGTCGAGCCCGGCGCGGGCGTGGGTCGCGCCTTCGCTGCCGTGGCCCAGTGCATTGGCCGCCATCGCGCTCAGGTAGTGCGCCCGCTCGCGGTTCACCCAGGTGCCCGCGCGCTGCCAGAAGCGCTGCGCATGCGCGGCACTCAGGTGCAACGCGGTGCGCAGGTCGGGCTGGCCCAGGTCCTCCAGCCGGCGCTCCAGCAATTCGGAAGCGAGGTTGTTGGTGACGGCGCCGAAGGCGGCATCCAGGCCGGTGCCCGGCGTGGCGTGCAGTGCGGCCAGCGGCTGCAAGGCCTGCAGCGTGAGACGGCCGGCGGATTCGGCGCCCTGGCGGCTTACCGAGAAAGCCACAGCACCGAGCGTGACGAGGACGCGTGCCTTGGCCAGCGGCGCATCCGAACTCGCCGCGAGCGCTTGCGTCCAACTGCGTGCCAGCGTGTCGTCGCCTGCAATCTGAGCGGCGATGGCCGCGTGGCGAAAGATCAGCGGCGTCGCCTGGGCGCCGACACGCTCCACGAGCGCGCGTTGGCCGGCGAGCGCTTCGGCCCAAAGATCGAACTTCTCGCCGAACACGTGATCGAGCAGGAAGGAAAGGCGCGGCAGTCGGTTCGCCGACAGCGTCTGCAGGTCGAGGCCACGCAGCATCTCGAGCGCGCGCTCGGGCTCGGCGTCGTGGATCTCGTCCGCCTGCGCAAGCAACGAGTCGCCATCGAGCGCAAGGGAAGGTACGGAGGGGTCGCTCATGGGACGGACAGTGCGGGCCAGGCAGTCTCGACGAGTCATCGTACCCCAGCGGGTATGAAACCGGCATGCTGCCTGGCGCACGCGGTTGCGGCATGCGGCACACTGGCGCCTGTCCCATGCACGCCAAGCCCCATGTCACTGCGTCTGTTCGTCGAATCCCCCTTGTCCGCCGACCTCGAATTCGCGCTGCCGGAGGATGCCGCACGGCATGTGCAGGTGCGCCGGCTGCAGCCCGGCGATGAGGTGCGGCTGTTCGATGGCGCCGGCGGCGAGTGGCACGCGCGGGTGACGCGCATGGGCAAGCGCGACGTGGACGTGCACGTCGATGCGCACGAGGCCGTGAACCGCGAGCTGCCGTTCGATCTCGAGATCGCGCTGGGCATGCCCACCAACGAGCGCATGGACGCGCTGATCGAGAAGGCCACCGAGCTGGGCGTGGCGGCGATCCAGCCCTTGCAGACCGAACGTTCGGTGCTGCGGCTCGATGCCGAGCGTGCGGCCAGGCGCGTGGCGCACTGGCAAGCCGTGGCGGTGAGCGCCAGCGAGCAGAGTGGCCGCACGCGCGTGCCCGTCGTGGCGCCGGTGCGCAGCGTGGCGGCGTGGCTTGCGACGCAATCCGACGATGCCGCCTACGGCGGTCGCTTCGTGATGAGCACCGGCAGCGCTCCGGCGCTGACGCAGGTCATGGCGAGCACGTCGACCGCCCCGCGTGGGCGTTGGCTGGCGTTCAGCGGACCGGAAGGCGGCCTGGCCACCGACGAGGAGGCCGCCGCGGTTGCTCGCGGGTTCACGCGGGTCAGTCTCGGTGGACTCGTCCTGCGCGCGGACACGGCACCGCTGGCCTGGCTCGCACAGATGGCGGTGCTGCTCGCGCGTTGAATGGCAAACTGGCCGACTCACG
>Ga0302310_10001398_pt1 | contig 20481 bp, 20 predicted proteins | sample III_Palsa_N1_2_FD_200451 | JGI IMG/M metagenome (GOLD analysis project Ga0302310, IMG submission 200451) | Peat permafrost microbial communities from Stordalen Mire near Abisko, Sweden - III_Palsa_N1_2 | ecosystem: Environmental > Terrestrial > Soil > Palsa > Peat permafrost | place: Sweden...
CGGTGTCTTCCCCGATTGCTCGCGCGCTGATCGGCAAGAACGAAGGTGACAGTTTCGAGTTCACCGCGCCCAATGGTGTGAAGCATTACGAAATCACCGGCGTTCGCTACAGCTAATGTTCGAGTGGTGAGATGCAGAGCATCTCACCACTCGAACATTTCAATGCAATAAATTTTATGCAATAAAAAAGGCCGCTTGCGCGGCCCTTCTTATTGCATCGTCATCGTATGAATCCTGCTGGACTCAGCGCTGACGAGCCTTGAAACGGGGATTGCTCTTGCAGATCACGAACACCTTGCCGCGACGGCGAACAACCTTGCAGTCACGGTGCCGCGCCTTGGCGGACTTCAAAGAGTTAAGCACCTTCACGGCCAGCTCCTGACACTATTCAAAAGTTAAGTCCGCAAGTGTAACGGTGCCGACGGCTTATCACAAGCCTCGCACAGCGGCGGCGTCAGCCACGGTAGACATGAATTGCCGCAGGGCAGGGGAATCATCGTCGACCCGGCAGGCTACGGCCAGCAGCAGATAGGCGTCGGAGTCTTCCAGCGCCACGTAACTGACCCCGGCAAGGCGCACCGCGCGCATGCTGGCGGGTACGAGCGCCATGCCCAATCCCGCCGCGACGAGTGCGAGCAATCCGTTGACCTGCTGCGCCTGCTGAATGATCAGTGGTTCAAAGCCTGCCTTGGTCGCCAGTTTGACCAGGCTGTCGTAAAGCGACGCGGCGAGTTCACGCGGCTGTGAGATAAAAGCGTCGCCGGCGACTTCAATCAACCGCAGGCTTTTTCTGCTTGCCAGACGGTGCCCGAGAGGAACCGCGAGCAGCAGGGGCTCGCGATCAATGACTCGCATGCGCAAGCTCCGCGCATCCTGAGCATGCTGTGGCTCATCACGAACGAAACCGACATCGATCTGACCTGCCAACAACGCGGCAAATTGGGGTTCGGTATACATCTCGCTCAGCTGCAGACGCACGTTGGGAGCGATCTGGCGATAGCGCAGCAGGGTTTGCGGCAGTGCAGGGTGAAAGGAGACGGATACCGTGTATGCCAGCCGCAGCTGTCCGCTATGACCCTCCGCGGCGGCTACCACGTGACTACGTGCTTCGTCGGCCTTGGCGAGGATTTGTCGCGCCTGTTCCAAGAAAATCTTGCCGGGCTCGGTCAGGGCAACGTTTCGTTTGTTGCGTTCGAGCAGGCGCACGCCCAGATCTTGCTCCAGCGACTGAATCTGCTGTGATAGCGGCGGTTGCGACAGGTGCAGCCGGATCGCTGCGCGAGTGAAGCTCAGCTCCTCGGCAACGGCAACGAAGTAACGCAGCTGGCGAAAGTCAAACATGGACAGTTAGCGCAAACATATAGCGATATCAAATAAGTGTGCCGCTAAATATATATTGGATACTTAGGTGCGTCGATCACATAATTCCGCTCGTCCTGCCGCTTCCCCTCCCCCTAGCGGCGGTGACCCTCGCCCCGCGGCAACGCTAAATACGATATCTGGTCATCTCCCCCTGACCCATGTCGATGCGTTGCAAACGCGGGGCGTTCTTTTTTCTTGGCGATGGGCAGTGACTCGCGCGCTCTGTTGATTGAGCACCACTTTACGCGTGCGGCTAAAGCCTGGTGGCCAGCTGGGTACCTTGTTCGATAGCCCGTTTTGCGTCGAGTTCAGCCGCCACGTCGGCACCGCCGATCACATGAACCTTGATGCCGGCGGCGATCAGATCATCGGCCAGCCGTCGATTCGGTTCCTGGCCCGCACAGATCACGATGTTGTCGACTGGCAGAACCTGTGGCTTGCCATCGACCGTGATATGCAGGCCTTCCTCGTCGAAGCGCTCATAACTGACGCCGCCCAGCATGGCGACCTGTTTGGCCTTGAGCGTGGCACGGTGTACCCATCCGCTGGTCTTGTTGAGACGCCCTCCTGGTCGATCCTCGCTGCGCTGCAGGAGCCAGACCTGTCGGATCGGCGATTCCGACTGCGGTTTCTGCAAGCCGCCGCGATGCGCCAGCTGCATATCCACTCCCCATTCATGGGTCCAACGAGCAATGTCAGTTGTGGGCGAGGGCGCGTTTTCGACCAGAAACTCGGCCACGTCAAAACCGATGCCGCCGGCGCCGATAACGGCCACTTTCGAACCCACCGGCACATGTCGGCCCAAAACGTCCAAGTAGCTCAGGACACGAGCATCGTCACTGCCTGGAAAGCTGACGGCGCGAGGAGTGATACCCGTGGCTATCACTACCTCGTCATAACCGCCGGCGACCAGTGATACGGCATCCGTGGTCTGGCCCAGTTGCACGTCAACGCTGTTGTCAGTCAGTTGATGACCGAAGTAGCGCAGCGTTTCATAAAACTCTTCCTTACCGGGAATCTGCTTTGCATAGTTGAACTGGCCTCCGATCTCCTGCGCTTTGTCGATCAGCGTTACGGTATGGCCGCGTTGACCAAGCGTACTGGCGCAGGCCAGGCCTGCGGGACCTGCGCCGACTACCACAATACGTTTGGGCTTCGAGGTTGGCAGGATCACAAGTTCGGTTTCATGGCAGGCGCGGGGATTGACCAGACAGCTGGCGCGCTTGTTCTGAAACACATGGTCAAGGCAGGCCTGATTGCAGGCGATGCAGGTATTGATGCGATCGCCGCGACCGGCTTTGGCCTTGCTTGCCCATTCAGGATCGGCCAGCAACGGCCGCGCCATCGAGACCATATCGGCCGCGCCGTCGGCAAGAATGCCTTCCGCCACGTCGGGCATGTTGATGCGGTTGGTAGTGATCAGCGGAATCGTTACCTCACCCTTGAGCTTCTTGGTGACCCAGGCAAAGCCACCGCGCGGCACGCTGGTCACGATGGTGGGCACGCGCGCTTCGTGCCAGCCAATGCCGGTATTGATGATGCTGGCCCCGGCCGCTTCGATGGCCTTGGCCAAGGTGACGATCTCGTCCCAGCCCTGACCGCCCTCGACCAGATCGAGCATCGACAGGCGATAGATGATGATGAAATGTTTGCCCACGGCTTCGCGCGTGCGGCGAACGATTTCAATCGGCAGGCGCATACGCCGTGCGGCGTCGCCACCCCAGGCGTCGTTGCGCTGGTTGGTACGCTCGGCGATGAACTGGTTGATCAGATAGCCTTCTGAACCCATGACCTCGACGCCGTCGTAGCCAGCGTCTTGCGCTAGTTTCGCGCAGCGCACGAAATCCTTGATGGTTTGCTCTACACCACGCGATGACAGCGCGCTCGGAGTGAAAGGCGTGATCGGTGACTTGATCTTCGAGGGCGCCACCGAGAGTGGGTGATAGCCATAGCGGCCTGCATGCAATATCTGCATGCAGATAAGCCCGCCTTCGGCATGCACGGCATCGGTCAATTTGCGATGGCGCGGCTTGTGCCATGGCATCGAAAGTCGGCCGCCGAACGGTTTCAGCCAGCCGCGAATGCTCGGCGCGATGCCGCCGGTCACCATCAGGCCCACGCCGCCGCGTGCGCGCTCGGCGAAATAGGCGGCCAGTTTGTCGTAATCGCTGGCTTTGTCTTCCAGCCCGGTGTGCATCGAGCCCATCAGGATGCGGTTGGGCAGGGTGACGTGGCCCAGATTCAACGGAGCGAACAGGTGCGGGTAGTTCATGCGATCAAGGCCGGTTCAAACAATCGTATGAATGTGCCGGTGTTTGGGGCTTGAAAGCAAGCACCGCGTCTGATCGTAAGCCATTTCAGACCAGCAACTGATGCACCAGGGCTATGTAGCGGCGCATGGCTTCTTCCTCGGAAACACCGTGCAGCTTGGCCCATGCCTCGTGTTTCGCTGTACCGATAAAATCGAAAAAACCGGGCTTGGCACGGCTCAGATCCCCTTCCGATCCTTGTTTGTAGAGCGCATATAGCTTGAGCAGGGTGTCGTTGTCCGGGCGTGTGCCGAATCGCTGAATATCCTCGGCAGCCTGTTCGAACTCGCGGCGAAGATCGGTCATAAAAAACGGGTCGGAAAAGCTTGCGAACCAAGCGCAGTCGTTTGATAACACGCGACCCAGTCGGGGTCAACGCGGCGGTGTAGGCGTTAAACTTCACTCTTCATTCTGAAGCGGGAATCTCCATGAGCCATGCCTTGCCCACGCCGGTTCTCACCATCGACGGGCCATCGGGATCAGGCAAAGGCACGATCAGCTCGCTCGTGGCCAAGCACCTGGGCTGGCGTTTGCTGGATTCCGGGGCGCTTTATCGCGCGGTGGGTTATGCCGCGGGCATGGAAGGACTCGATCTTTCGGATGTGGACGCAGTGACCCGTTGCGCGCAGGGCACCCGTATCAAATTCAGCGCGGCGCCCGATGGCGGCGAGACGCGCGTGATTGTGAATGGCCATGACGCCACCGACGAGCTGCGTACGGAAACCGCCGGTGCAGCAGCCTCGGCTATCGCGTCCGTGCCATCGGTGCGCGAAGCCCTGGTAGCCATGCAACTGGGCTTTCGTCGGCCACCGGGACTTGTCGCTGACGGGCGGGATATGGGCACCGTGATCTTCGCGGATGCGGCGTTCAAGGTATTTCTCACCGCGAGCGCCGCCGAACGGGCGAAAAGACGCTATAAGCAGTTGAAGGAAAAGGGACTTAGCGTTACACTTGGCGGCCTTCAGCGCGAAATTGAAGCGCGTGACAGCCGCGATGCATCGCGAGTCGTCGCGCCGCTCAAGCCTGCCGAAGATGCCTTGCTGATCGACACCACCGGCATGGGCATCGACGACGTCGTCGCGAAAGTACTCGCCGTCGTGCAGCTGTAAAACAGCAGTACGACGGTTTCTCGTCCCGGTCAAAGCTTCCTGTTGGAGGCGAGGTCGGGATTTTGGCCAACGGTGACAAGGGTTGTTGTTCCTGCGAGAACCACCCGAACTTGCCCTCAACCGGTGGACCGGCCGGTACGTGCGCAACCTTAAGTAAAGCGCAGCGAGCCGCGGTCTTTTCCCACTATGGAATCAACATGACTGAAAGTTTTGCCGAACTGTTTGAACAGAGCCAGCAGGCCATCTCCAAGCTGAAGCCTGGCGCCATCGTCACCGGTATCGTTGTGGAAATCCGCAATGACGTCGTCGTGATCAACGCCGGCCTGAAGAGCGAAGGCATTGTCCCCATCGAGCAGTTCCGCGATGAGCAGGGCGTGCTTGAGGTGCAGGTAGGCGACGAGGTGAAGGTTGCCCTCGAAGCTTTGGAAGACGGTTTCGGCGAAACCAAGCTGTCGCGCGAGAAAGCCAAGCGCTCGATGGTGTGGGACGATCTGGAGCATGCGTTCGACAAGGAAGAGACCATCGTTGGTCTCATCTCCGGCAAGGTCAAGGGCGGCTTCACCGTCGACATCAAGGATGTTCGCGCGTTCCTGCCAGGCTCGCTGGTCGATGTGCGTCCGGTCCGCGATCCGGTTTTCCTCGAGGGTAAGGAACTCGAGTTCAAGATCATCAAGCTCGACCGCAAGCGCAACAACGTGGTGGTCAGCCGCCGTGCCGTCGTCGAGACCGAGTTCTCCGCGGAGCGCGAGCAGCTGCTTGAGCGCCTGACCGAAGGTGCCGTCGTCAAGGGTGTGGTCAAGAACCTCACCGATTACGGCGCGTTCGTGGACCTGGGCGGTATCGACGGTCTGCTGCACATCACCGACATGGCGTGGAAGCGCGTGCGTCACCCGTCCGAAGTGGTCAACGTCGGCGACGAGCTGGACGTGCGCGTGCTGAAGTACGACAAGGAGCGCAACCGCGTTTCGCTCGGCCTGAAGCAGTTGGGCGACGACCCGTGGGTCGCGATTGCCCGCCGTTACCCGGTCGGCAGCCGCCTGTTCGGCAAGGTTTCCAACGTCACCGATTACGGCTGCTTCGTCGAGATCGAGCCGGGCGTGGAAGGCCTGGTGCACGTCTCCGAAATGGATTGGACCAACAAGAACGTCAATCCGGCCAAGGTGGTTCAGGTCGGTGACGAGACCGAAGTTACCGTGCTGGACGTGGATGAGGAGCGTCGCCGCATCTCGCTGGGTATTAAGCAGACCCGCTCGAACCCGTGGGAAGCCTTCGCAGCGATGCACAAGAAGGGCGACAAGGTATCCGGTCAGATCAAGTCGATCACCGACTTTGGCGTGTTCATTGGCCTGGATGGCGGCATCGACGGTCTGGTGCATCTGTCCGACATTTCGTGGCAGGTCACCGGCGAAGAGCTGGTGCGCAACTTCAAGAAGGGCGACGAGATCGAGGCCGTGGTGCTGGCGGTTGATCCGGAGCGCGAGCGCATCTCCCTCGGCATCAAGCAGATGGAGCAGGATCCGTTCGGTCAGTTCATGGCGGCGAATCCGCGCGGTGCGATCGTCAATGGCGTCGTGAAGGAAGTCGATGCCAAGGGCGCGTTGATCGATTTGGGCGAAGGCGTCGAGGGTTACCTGCGCGCCAGCGACATCGCCAAGGAGCGCGTCGACGATGCTACCGAGCATCTGAAAGTGGGCGACAAGGTCGAAGCCAAGTTCACCGGCATGGATCGCAAGGGTCGCCAGTTGGCGCTCTCGATCCGCGCGAAGGACGAGATCGATCTGCCCGAGGAGCCGGTGGCTGATTACGCTTCCGCATCCACGGGTACGACCAAGCTTGGTGCGCTGTTGAAAGAGCAGTTCGACAAGGCTGATTGATCGTTGCTAGAGCATGACGCGGGGCGGCAGCTTGCCGCCCCGTTGTTTAACGTCACGGACATTGGGGTCCCATGACCAAATCTGAATTGATCGAGGCGCTGGCAAGGCGCCAGACACACCTTGCGTTTGCTGACGTCGAATTGGCCGTCAAAAGCGTGATCGAACAGATGAGCCATGCACTGGCTCATGGCGAACGTATTGAAGTGCGGGGCTTCGGAAGCTTTGCACTGCATTATCGGCCGCCGCGCATGGGGCGTAATCCGAAATCGGGCGATGCCGTGGCATTGCCAGGCAAGCACGTTCCACATTTCAAGCCGGGCAAGGAGCTTCGAGAGCGGGTCAACCTGCATCTCGAACAGGTCGGCAGTTGAAATAGCTAATCAGGGTATCGAGGCAGGCAGGCGACGCAAGTCGATCCTGCCTTTTTTATGCGCGCGGTCCCGTGCTGCCGGCATTCGAGCCAGATCAGGGCCTGAATCGTTAAGCCCGAAGATGTGCCTTGTATCTGTGCCTGTCACGGTCAATCGGGTAAAGTCCTGTCATGCGATTACTTGTCATCCTTATTCTTGTCGTATTCGTAGCCGCGGGCATCGTGGTTGGCGCGCTCAACGCCGATATGGTCGGTTACGATCTCGCCTTCATACGGATCCAGCTGCCGAAAGGTGCGGCTTTACTCGGCGTATTGGTGATTGGCTGGCTGCTCGGCGGCCTGACGGCATGGCTTGGCGTGAGTTCTCGCCAGCGCCGTGAGCGTCGTAGACAACTGCGTGACAGCGAAAAGAAGTTGCCGGCCACTGCATGAATTATCCCTACGCGCTGGTTCTGCTGGTGCCGGTGGCTTTCGTTCTCGGCTGGTGGGCCTCTCGCCGGTTGGGTGCAAAGCGATCCGGTGCCGAAGTCAGTGAGCTTTCCTCGGATTACTTCCGCGGCCTGAATTACCTGCTCAACGAGGAGCAGGACAAGGCGATCGAGGTGTTCCTCAAGCTTGCCGAATACAACCGCGATACCGTTGAAACGCATCTCGCGCTGGGCAATCTGTTTCGCCGTCGCGGCGAAGTGGATCGCGCCATTCGCCTGCATCAACACCTGGTATCGCGTCCAGGCTTGTCCGATGCGATGAAAACCGTCGCCCTGCTTGAGCTGGGCGAAGACTACATGCGTGCTGGTCTGCTGGATCGCGCCGAAGCACTATTCTCCGATCTGGTGGCCATGGATGCGCATGCACCATCGGCACTGCGGCATTTGATTGCGATCTATCAGCACGAGCGTGATTGGCACAAGGCCATTGAGCATACCCGCCGGCTGGAGGTGATGACCGGTGAGGACGAGTCGTCGATGAAGGCGCAGTTTTTCTGCGAGTTGGCTGATCGTGCTCGCCAGCACGGCGCGCGCGGCGAGGCCAAGGACTATTTGCGCCAGGCTTTTGAGTGTCAGCCCGACTGCGTTCGCGCTTTCATGCTGACCGGGCGGCTGCAGTCTGAAGACGATCATCACGCCGAAGCCGTGGTGGCCTACGAGGCCGCCGTCAACGCGGACATCGCGTTTACCCCGGAAATTCTGCCGCCGCTTCTCAACAGCTATGCCCGCTCGCAACAAATGGATCGCGCCGAATCGTTTCTGCGAGAGATGCTCAGTCGTTATCACGGCATTTCGCCTGTGCTGGCTCTGGCGCATATTTATCACCAGCGCGACGGTGAACGCGCGGCCATCGATTTTCTGACGTTGCAGCTGCGTCAGCGGCCTTCCGTGCGCGGTCTGATGGCGCTGATCGATGCGACGATGGACAAGATACAAGGCGAGGCGCGCGAAAATTTCCTGATCCTGCGTGATCTCACCAAAAAACTGTTGGAGGGCCAGGCTCTGTATCGCTGCAGTCGCTGCGGTTTCGGGGCCAAGGCGCATCACTGGCAGTGCCCCAGCTGCAAGAGCTGGGGCACCATTCGCCCGATCCATGGCGTTGCCAGCGAATGATGATATCGAGAACCCTTCTCGCCACAGGATGGCTAGTTGCTGCTTTTGTCATCACGCTGGTACTTGTGCGTCGCGCGATCGGATATGCGCACCGACGCGGCATGCTCGACCAGCCGGGGCAACGTCGTTCGCACAGCATTCCAACGCCTCGCGGCGGCGGTATTGGCATAGTCATCGCATTGTTGCTGTGTCTGCCGGGTGTCTTGCTCAGCCTTCCGGCGGCTTGGCCTGCCAGTGTCGTGATTGGCGTCGATATAGCTTTTGCGATAGTGGCAGTCGTTGGCTGGTGGGACGATCATCGGTCGCTTCCTGTGCTGCCACGTTTTGGCGCGCAACTGCTGGCTGTTTTGGTTTTTTCCCTGACGCTGCTCGCCACAGGTTTGTCTCTTTGGTGGCTGCCGCTGTTGCTTGCGGCCGGCGCCTGGAGCATCAACTTGCACAATTTCATGGACGGCATCGATGGATTGCTGGCGCAGCAGACCATCTTCGTCGCCGTCGGGCTGGCGCTGATGAGTTGGTCGCTTGCACAGATGGCCTTGGCCGTCGGCGCCGCGGCGATGGCGGCGTCGGCCCTGGGTTTCTGGATTTACAACCGGCCACCGGCGCGAATCTTCATGGGCGATGTCGGTAGCGGCAGCGTGGGCCTGCTGATCTTCGCGTTCAGCGCAATGTTGTGGCGGCTGGATCATGCTTTGATATGGCCGCTCCTGATTCTTTCGTCGGCGTTCCTGCTTGATGCCACGTTGACACTAATGATGCGAATGGTGAAGGGCAGGCGCTGGTATAGCGCTCATCGCGAACATCTTTATCAGTGGGTGACTCGGCGCGGTGGTACGCATGGCCGTACTGATGCGAGCTACATGGCGTGGAATCTGTTGTTGGCCGGCCCGCTCACATGGTTGGCGTTCAGTCATCTGAATGCGGCTTTGCCCATTACTATCGTATTTTATGTGTGTGCGGCAGCCTTATGGCTGGCGTTCAAACGCCGCTGCTTGCAGCGTAATTTGTCGAAGGATCGCCATGTCGTTGCGTAAATTTGTCGGCATCATCCACCCGCGTGTTGCGGTCGTAGCCCACGATCTGGCGATGACGGCGCTTGCTTGGTGGATCGCCAAGATGCTGCGTTATGCATTCAATCCGTCAGAAATAGTCAGCTTCCAGCTGCTGGAGTTTCCGATCGTGCTGGTGGTGCAGGGGCTGATCCTGCGCTGGACCGGGCTTTACAAGAGCGTATGGCGTTTCGCCAGCCTTCCCGATTTGTGGAATATCGCGCGTGCGGCGGTAATTGGCGCCCTCGCGATCGGCCTGTCGTTGTTCCTGTATGACCGTCTTGCCGGCGTGCCGCGCGCCACTTTCCTGCTGTACCCGTTGGTACTCGGCGCGCTGCTGGGCTTGCCGCGTCTGGCCTACCGTTTCTGGAAAGACAGTCGCCGCGACCTGCTGCAGAATCACGAAGTAAAGCGGGTGATGATTGTGGGCGCAGACCGCGCCGGTGAGGTGTTGTCGCGCGATCTCCGGCGCGATAGCCGTTATGCCGTGGTCGGCTTTGTCGACGACAAGCCCAGTTTGCGCGGCGCAAGCATCAATGGTCATCCCGTGCTCGGGCGTTTCGATCAACTTCCCGAAGTCGCGCGCGAAGCTGCAGTGCAGATGCTGCTGATTGCACTGCCAGGCGCGTCGACCAACGAAATGCGTCGGGTCGTGGCGTTATGCGACGACACTGGTCTGCCATACCGGACGATCCCGCGCCTCGAAGATGTCGTCGCCGGGCGTGCGCAATTCAACCAGATCAAGGAGGTGGCGATCGAGGATCTGCTCGGGCGTGACGCGGTGGAGCTTGACTGGACGGCCATCCGCGAAACGCTTACGGCGCGGCGCGTTCTGGTTACCGGCGGCGGCGGTTCGATTGGTTCGGAGTTGTGCCGTCAGATCGCCCGGTTGGGCGCGCAGTCGCTTGTCGTGGTCGAGCAGAGCGAATACAACCTTTATCGCATCAGTCAGGAGCTGCGCGCGGATTTCCCCGAGCTGATCTTCGAAGGCATTTTGGCCAACTGCGGCGACTATGCCGCCATGCAGAAAGCCTTCGTCGAAACCAAGCCGCAGGTGATCTTTCACGCAGCCGCCTACAAGCACGTGCCGATGCTGCAATCGCAGCTTCGTTCGGCCTTCCGCAACAACGTGCTGGGCACGCGCACGGTGGCTGACCTGGCGCGCGAGGTCGGTGTCGAATGCTTTGTATTGATCTCCACCGACAAGGCGGTCAATCCGACCAGCGTGATGGGCGCCTGCAAACGCGTCGCGGAAATCTATTGCCAGAATCTCAACGCGCACGCCGACACGCGGTTCATGACGGTACGTTTTGGCAACGTGCTCGATTCGGCCGGCTCCGTGGTTCCGCTGTTCCGCCAGCAGATTCTGGATGGTGGACCAATCACAGTGACTCATCCGGAAATCTCGCGCTACTTCATGACGATCCCGGAAGCGTGCCAATTGATCCTGCAGGCAGCGAGCATCGGCAAGGGCGGCGAGATTTTTGCACTTGATATGGGTGAGCCGGTAAAGATCCGCGATCTTGCCGAGCAGATGATCCGCCTGGCCGGCAAGAAGCCGGGTACCGAGATTCCGATCGTCTATACCGGTCTTCGCGCCGGCGAAAAGCTGTTCGAAGAACTTTTCCACCCGCTGGAAAACTACAGTGCGACGGAGCATTCGAAAATCTTCCTCGCGCAGCATCGCGAAGTATCGTGGGATCTGCTGCAGACACTGTTGAACAAAGCCAGTGACGCCGTGACCGTTTTCAATGAAGAAGAACTTCGACGCTGCGTGTCGAGCCTGTTGCCCTCGTTCCGCTGGACCGAGGTCGCGCAGCCGGACAACGTGGTTTCGATACGTCGCATCAACTCGGAGAAAAGTGAGTGAGTAAACCCCTACGCAAGGTTGTATTTCCCGTGGCCGGACTCGGTACGCGCTTTCTTCCGGCAACCAAAGTCGTGGCCAAGGAAATGCTGCCGGTTCTGGACAAACCGCTGATTCAGTACGCCGTCGATGAGGCTGTTGATGCGGGTGCTGACACACTTATTTTTGTCACCAATCGCTACAAGCATGCCATTGCTGATTACTTCGACAAGGCCTACGAGCTGGAAGCGAAGCTGGAAGAAAAGGGCAAGGATGAATTGCTGGCCCTGGTGCAGGGCACGCTGCCGCCGCATGTGCGAGCCATCTTTGTCACTCAGCCCGAGGCGTTCGGCCTTGGCCACGCCGTGCTCTGCGCGAAGCCCGTAGTCGGCGACGAACCGTTTGGCGTGGTATTGCCTGATGACCTGATTTGGAACGGCAAGATCGGAACGGGTAAAGGCGCCCTGCGGCAGATGGCCGAGCTAGCCAATGCACAGGATGCCGGCGTCATTGCTGTCGAGGAAGTGCCGCAGAATGAAACCGATAAATACGGCATCGTGGACGCCACGACGATCGATGATCGCAGCGCCCTGATTCATCACATGGTCGAGAAGCCGAAGCCGGCCGACGCCCCGTCCAATCTAGCCGTTGTCGGGCGCTATGTGCTCCCTGGTCGCATATTCAAGTTGCTGGAACAGACCACGCCAGGCGCAGGCGGGGAAATCCAACTGACTGACGCGATCGAAGCACTGCTGAAGGAGCAGGGCAAGGTGCTGGCGTATCGCTTCGAGGGCACACGTTTCGATTGCGGCAACAAGGCCGGTTTGGTGCGCGCGACTATGCATATGGCGATGCAGGATCCGGTGCTGGCTGCCGTGGTGCGTGACTTCGTTGGAAAGATCTGACTTGTAAATCGCATCCGCGAAAGTGGATGGACAGCGTGGATTGTGCCGCGAAAATATAGATAGCGGATCGGCATTGTGAGATGCCGGTCCGTTTCTTTTAGAGCCACGTGGAATCCGCGCCAGCGTCAACATCTGTTGAATGTCAAAGCGAGGCGTGTTCAATCTCGAGGCGTGAAACGCTTATCGACTTCATGGCTCGGACGGCTGGTGTTTTCGGTCCGCCTCGAAAGCCGACTGTCTCGCTCGCTACGTTATGCTCGCTGTTTCACTGCTGATTACTACCTGAAAGATGATTCAGGCCAAGGCCGCCTCCTATTACCGAGCTACGGCCACGCCGTATGATGCGTATGCGCCGCTTCAAGGCACGATACGCGCGCGGGTGGCGATCGTTGGCGGTGGCTATGCGGGTTTGAATACCGCATTGGGACTGGCCGAGCGTGGCATGCGCGATGTCGTGTTGCTGGAACGCGAACAGATCGGCTTCGGCGCATCCGGTCGCAACGGCGGTTTCGTCTTTGGCGGTTATTCGCTGGGTGAGCAGTCGCTGCTCGATCAACTGGAAGAGTCGCGCGCGCGGGCTTTGTTCAAGCTCACCACGGAGGCCGTTCAGCTGATTCGTCGGCGGATTGCCGATTACGCGATTGCCTGCGATTGCGTGGATCAGGGCGTGATCTGGGCCAATTGGTTTCGCGATCCCGCCGTACTGCGTCATCGTCAGCAGCTGCTGGCAGAGTACTACGATTCATCGTGGCAATGGTTGCCGCAGGAACAGCTGCGGGAAAGTGTGCGCAGCGAGCGCTATCACGATGGGTTGTACGAGCGCGATGCGTTGCACCTGCATCCGCTGAACTACGCGATTGGTCTGGCTGCCGCGGCGACCGGGCAGGGCGTGCGTATCCATGAAAACAGTGGCGTCATGAGTCTTGTTCGCGCGGGAGCGCAGTGGTGCTTGCGTACTGCGCAGGGCGTGGTCATGGCCGATCAAGTGGTGCTGGCCTGCGGCGGCTATCTTGCGGGTCTGCAGCCGGCGATCGATCGCGCGATTTTGCCGATCGCGACCTATGTGATGGTCACTGAACCGCTGGGCGCACGGATGGATGAATGCCTGCACACTCGCGCCGCCGTCTATGACACGCGCTTTGCTTTCGACTACTACCGCGCACTGCCCGATACGCGATTGCTGTGGGGCGGCCGCATCTCGATACGCAACCGTTCGCCACAGGCGGTGAAACGACTGCTGACGCAGGATCTGTTGCGCGTGTTTCCCCAGTTGAAAGGCGTGCAAGTCGATTACGCTTGGTCGGGGTTGATGAGCTACGCGCGTCATCAGATGCCGCAGATCGGTGGCAGCGACAACGGCTTGTGGTGGGCGCAGGCATTCGGCGGACACGGGCTGGCGCCGACCTGTGCTGCCGGTGAGCTGCTGGCGAGCGCGATTGCCGAAGGCGACGATCGTTGGACGCAGTTTGCCGATTACGGCTTGCGCAGCACGTATCGACCATTCGGTTATCTTGGTGCACAGGCGAGTTACTGGTGGCAACAGAGCCGCGACTGGTTGCAGACGCGGCGAGAGAAATAAGGTGCGAACAATGAGTGAAGAAAAAGACGGGCTGTTGGATGAAATCAGCTGGGCCGATTTCGAGAAGGTGCGAATTGTCGCGGGCACTGTGATCCGCGTTGAGCCGTTTCCGGAAGCGCGCAAGCCGGCGTGGAAAGTGTGGGTGGATTTCGGACCCTACGGTGAAAAGAAGACCAGTGCGCAAATCGTGGCCCTGTACAAGGCCGAGGATTTACTCGGCCGACAAGTTATCGGCGTGATCAACTTTCCTGAAAAGCAGATCGGACCGTTCCGTTCGCAGTTTCTGCTGACGGGCTTCCACACCGATGCAGGCGTGGTGCTCACTTCGGTCGAGCGAAAGGTTCCGAATGGCACTCGTCTGGCTTGATTGCGACCAGCACTCGCCCTGTTTTGGCATCGCGCATTTGGCGCTGACGAGTCGTCAGCGCCAAATGAAATGACCACTGAAACCACTCAAGATGGCCTGCCAAGGGTTGGCGGCCACCGTTGGCAGGCATCGGGCCATGACGTGCGCCTTCAGGCCGCTTTCTTTTGGCCGTCCAGCCATACTTCCAGGCCTTGCGCGTTCAGTTCGATGTCCATGCCGATGACGTCGCACAAGGCATCGCGATCCTGGGTCCAGCCGTGCGCCTGCGCGCGCTCGAAGTAGAGATCGGTCAGCAGATTTTTCAATACGACGTGGCGGTCCGGCTTTCCGTTCGACGCATGCGCGCGTTCAACCATGGCATCGATCTGTACGTGCAGGTCGGCGGCTAGACGTTCGAGGTTCTCGACGCGACCATAATGTGTAAGGTACATGGCCTCCGGTTTGAGCGCGATCAGCCGGTCAATGGACGTGTGGAGTGCCTCTTGCTCAAACTGCACGGGTGAGGTCGTCGGCACGATAAAGGGTCCGTTGGCATTATCGAATTCGCGATAGGACAGGCCGAAAACATCTCCGGTAAAGCAGACGTTCGCACGCGCGTCATAAATGCTGTTGTGGTGTTTGGCGTGGCCTGGTGTGTCGAGGCAGATCAGCGGCCGCCCTGCGAGATCCACCACATATTCATCGGTTGCTTCAATCACGCGTTCGGCCGGTATCGGCCGCAGATGACCGTAGGTTTCTTCCATCACTGCTTGCCCATAAACCGCAGTGGCGCCGGCCCAGAGTTTTGATGGATCGATCATGTGCCGCGCGCCACGCGGGTGCACCACAAGTTTCGCGTTGGGCAGTTGCGCGATCAGTTCGCCCGCACCGCCGGCATGATCCAGATGTACATGCGTGAGGATCAGCCAGTCCACATCGGCTGGCGTGAGTCCGGCATCGGCAAGAGCCGCGAGCATGCGCGGCACGGCGTAGTTGGTGCCGCAATCGATGAATGCGCCGCGGCCCTTTTCGACAATCAGATAAGCAGCATCAAACTTGGGTCGAACGAAGCCGGTGTCGATAGTGTGGATGCCGTGCGTGGATGTCATGCGTGCCTCGCGATAGTCGGGTTCAAGGAGCTAGCTGGACAAGACTAGCAAAACCTCTTGCAACGATTCGTGGAGGCACTTGTTCGGCAGCATTCAATGGCACGCGATAACGCGCTACCGGCGGGACAGTCACCCTTGCTATCAGGCCGGTGCATCGACCAGCACCAGTTCGGTATCTTCCAGCGCCTTCAATCGCAGCAGCGGCTCCTGGTGAATCGCTGCACCGTCGCGCGTTTGCAGCACCACTCCGTTGATATCGACCGAGCCTTTCGAGGGCACCAGATAGCCGTAACGATTTTCTGCCAGCGCATACTCGGCCGACTCGCCAGCTTTCAGGGTCACGCCGAGTACGCGCGCATTGGTACGCAGGGGCAGGGCGTCCACGTCTTCGGGGAAGCCGCTGGCGAGTGCCACAAAGCGACCCGAGCGATCCCCCGTCGGAAATGGTTTCGCACCCCACGATGGCGGCTGGCCGCGTTCGTCGGGAATGATCCAGATCTGGAAGATGCGGGTGGTTTCCGATTCCAGGTTGTACTCGCTGTGCGTGATGCCGGTGCCGGCGCTCATCACCTGCACGTCGCCCGCTTCGGTGCGGCCCGTATTGCCCAGGTTGTCGCGATGGGTGATTGCTCCTTCGCGCACGTAGGTGATGATTTCCATCTCGCCATGCGAGTGCGGTGGAAAGCCGGTCTGCGCGGCAATCGTGTCGTCATTCCACACGCGCAGCGCACCCCAGCCCATGCGCTTGGCATCGTTGTAGCTGGCGAACGAAAAATGATGCTTGGCATCGAGCCAGCCATGGTTAGCGCCACCCAGGCTTGCGAACGGTCTGCGTTCAATCACGACGTTTCTCCGATAAGTGTGATGCGCCAGGATCGGCGCCTGCAGCAAAGGTAAGGTCTATGACCTTGCACTTAAATGCGCAACAAGGAAACGGACTGTCGCGTATTCGACGGTGCTCGATTCAGCGGTCTTTGCACAGGCCGGGGTGATGTCCAGGCGCTACCCATGATTGGCGTGGTTCAAAAGCGGGGTGACGATCTGTTCCAGCCGTTCGGCCGTCCACTCCGGTGTCTTGTCTTTCCAGCCGTTATCCACCAGTAGGCCATTTCGATCAATGGTGAAACTGACGGGCAAATGCCAGATGCGTCCGTAGCCCGGTACGTGCGGGTCACCCAGTAATCCCACGGGGAAACTCAGGCTGCGTGAAACCTCGCGCACCTTGTCCAGCTCATCGGGGGTATCCAGACTGAAACCGAGTATCACCAAGCCATCCCTGGCATGTTGCTGGGCATAGTGGGAAAGCAGCGGCAACTCTTCGTGGCATGGACCGCACCAGGTTGCCCAGAACGTCACGATAACCACCTTTCCCTGCAAGTCCCGTGTGGCGATCTGCTTGCCATCGAGCGTGGTCAGGATGATGGGCGGGGCGGCCTTTCCCACCACCAGGTCATTGGCGTTCGTCGCCGCCGAAAACAGCAGCGCAAACAGAAGCGCGATCAGGCAGCGCGAGACGATTGCTTTCGCGTGGTGCCTTGGCTCCGCTGGCGGTTTGTCATGGATAAACATGGCGTTCGACGATGATGACAGCCGGCCAAGTTTAGCTGGCTGCCCTGGGTACTCCATTCTCACAGCGCCATGCTGACGCCGATCGTACCGGTCCAGCCCGGGAACAGCTGATAGCCGGCCAGATGGCTGTATACCGGCACCTGCACGAAGGCATATAGCTGCAGTTTTTTGCTGATGCTGGCACTGATGCCGGGGCTGAGATAGGCCACGGTGCCTTCGGTATCCGGCTGGTCGGCAAACGCGCCCTGATCGGCACTCTTGTGCAGCAGGTTGAGCTGCAACTGCGGCACCCAATCCGCGTGGGCTTCATAGCGCACGCCCAGGCTCATCGTGGTCAGATTACCGGGCCGGTAATTGGTGCCAGCATCACTCATTCTTTCCGAAACCGCGGCCTGGAATTGGCCGTTGATGAAGCCATCGAAGTTCTGGCTGATCGGCTGGAAGTAATACGCGCCCACGATCAAATCGGTGCTGCCGGTACCTGCCTGCAAACTTGAATCGAGTGCCTGGCCAGCACCCGGCCCATTCCTGAACAGTACCGGCGTGCCGACAAAATGGCCATCGTCCGTTTCCCCACCGTAGTTGCCGGTAGGCAGCTTGACGCCGAATTGCACGCCAAGATTGTGCGTCGGCAGAAACCCTTGGTAACTCGCCAGCAGTTTGATGTCACCGAGGTTGGAGACACTGGCGTTGCTGAGCTGGTCCGGCGCGCTTTCTGCCGGCGTATACGGCTGAAGCTGGGTGCCATAAGTATCGTGATCGCGTTTCACGTAGGGGACCAGCAGGCTGATACCCCAGTCCGCGTTGAAGCGGTAGGCAGCGGTGAAATTCAGGTACTGATTGGTGGTGCCATGTTCGATCTCGCCACCGCCCAGCGATGGGTCGGACGGCCGATTGACCACTTGCTCCGTGCTGGCACGGCTGCCGCCGCTGCGCAGTTCATCCTGATCGATATAGGTGTAGTCCACGTTTAGACGCCAGCCCGATTCGGCAGAGTAGCCGGTGGCTGCATCGGTGCTGAGCGTGCAACCGCAGGTGGCGCAAGCCTGGGCTGCCATCGGCAGTGCCGACATCAGAAAGGCCAACGGAGCAGCTTTAATGGTCTTGGAGTTGAGCAAAAAATGCATGAGAAAGTCTCGCGTAATGCAGCCAAAGCGGCGCATGGAGATAGCCATCGACATCGCGCGGCCACGCAAAACCTGCGTGCGCCCATGCGCTAACGAGCCATTTGGCTGCGTTTATGTGTCGTCGTTGATTTCTGCGACGAAGGCTACGCTGTCAAGCCATGCCAAGCGTCAAGGTTGAGCCGTCACGCAATCGACGGCGGCCCTCTGGGATCGGCGCTCAACAGCTGCGGCAGCGGACCGGAGGGAACGGTTTTTGCGGAAAACAGCGGCGCCGATAGCCGCGGAGGCGGCAAGACGGCGTCGGCATGGCCGAGAACAAGCGGGCTATGGCAAAAAAGGCTGCAATATCCGCATTTGTCCATGGGCGCGGCAGGTGCGCCAGGATGGTGATCACTGAGTCCATGGCCGGTGCACCATGCGCCCAGGTCCATCGGGCTGCCCGAGTGGTTCGGCAGAAACTGCGAAAGCACCGGCATGCCAATCGTCAGCCACATGGCGGCCAAAGCCAGCCATGCCACAAACTTTCGCTGCCTGCTGTTGCGGAACGTTGCCATTCCAATCCTGTCCTGTTGGGTACCCAACGGCCGGAATGATCGCACGCTTTGTTTACCGTTTGAGGTTATCGGGGCGCGACATAGCGCCTCAGAGTCTGCTCCACCGAATCCTAGAATGGCACCCGTGACGGTTCACCATTTCAGCATGATCTTGCCGATGTGCGAACTGCTTTCCATCAGCGTGTGCGCTTTGGCGGCATCGACGGCGGGGAATACCTGATGAATGATCGGCTTGACCTTACGTGACTCAAGCAACGGCCAGACTTTTTCATGCAGCGCCTGCGCGATAGCTGCCTTGAAGGCGATTGAGCGTACGCGCAGCGTGGAACCGGTGACGGTGAGGCGACGACGCATGATCACGCCAGCGTCGATGGTGGCTTTGGCGCCGCCCAGCGTGGCGATAACGACCAGCCGCCCGTCTTCAGCGAGAATTTCAGTTTCGCGCTGCAGGTAATCACCAGCCACCATGTCGAGAATCACGTCAACGCCGATGCCGTCGGTCTGACGTTTCACTTCTTCCGCGAAATCCTGCTCGCGGTAGTTGATGGCGAGGGCACCGAGTTTTTCGCAAGCAGCACATTTTTCCGCGCTGCCCGCTGTAGCGAATACCCGGTAGCCGAACGCATGGGCAAGCTGGATAGCGGTGACGCCGATGCCGCTGGAGCCGCCCTGCACGAGCAGCGATTCGTCTTTTCCACGCGCGCCTCGGCCAAGCTGGCCACGGTCGAACACGTTGCTCCAGACCGTGAAAAAATTTTCCGGCAGCGCAGCGGCTTCAACCATCGACAACCCTTTCGGCACGGGCAGGCATTGCAGCAGCGGTGCCACCGCATATTCGGCATAGCCACCGCCGCCGATCAACGCACACACGGCGTCACCGTGTTTCAAGCCAAACGGATTGTCGCCATCCAGATCGCCATCGACCAACTCGCCAGCCACCTCCATGCCTGGAATATCGGAGACACCCGGCGGCGGCGGATAATGACCGTGCCGCTGAAATACGTCGGGCCGATTGACGCCGGACGCCGCGACCTTGATCAGCACCTCGCCCTTGCCGGGCGTGGGAATCTCGCGGGATCCAGGCTTCAGAACATGCGGCTCGCCCGGTTGCGTGATTTCGATAGCTTTCATGATGGGCATAGCGTTTCTCTGAGGAAGTTTTGATCGAATGGTTCCCGCTCACGCAGGGGTTTTTGCCGATAATCGTGACGTAAACCACACGCAACGCGAGCCCGCGTCGCGTGTGGCTTGGTGCGCAACTCAGGCCGCCGCTTTTTTCCCGGCCTCATCGAGCGACTTGAACTCCTCGTCGGAAAGTTTGATGCCGACAGCGGCGACGTTTTCTTCCAGATGGGACACCTTCGATGTGCCGGGAATCGGCAGCATCACCGGACTGCGCTGCAGTACCCAGGCCAGCGCGATCTGGCTCGGCGCCGCGTTATGTTTTTTGGCAATGGCATCCAGCACCGAACCGGGCTTGGCCAGGTCACCGGCCGCCAGCGGAAACCACGGAATAAAGCCGATGTTGTGCTTGGTGCAGTAATCAAGCACCTTTTCGCTGGCACGATCCACCAGGTTGTACTTGTTCTGCACCGTGGCGACGTTGAAGTGTTTCGCGGCGGCTTCGATATCGTCGACCGACACCTCGCTCAGTCCGGCATGTGCGATCACGCCATCGTCGATCAGCGATTTGATCGCGGCAAACTGCTCATCGCGCGGCACTTTGGAATCGATGCGATGCAACTGCCACAGGTCGATGCGTTCCACGCCAA
>Ga0302310_10001403_pt1 | contig 20461 bp, 18 predicted proteins | sample III_Palsa_N1_2_FD_200451 | JGI IMG/M metagenome (GOLD analysis project Ga0302310, IMG submission 200451) | Peat permafrost microbial communities from Stordalen Mire near Abisko, Sweden - III_Palsa_N1_2 | ecosystem: Environmental > Terrestrial > Soil > Palsa > Peat permafrost | place: Sweden...
GAGGGCAGGGTGGAGACGCGCACGTCGACCGCGCGGCCGGCGATGCGCAGGGAAATTCTGCCGTCCTGCGGCAGGCGGCGTTCGGCGATATCGAGCTTCGACATGACCTTGATGCGCGAGACCACCAGGGGCGCCACGGCGCGTTTGGTTTGGAGTACTTCGCGCAGCACGCCGTCGACGCGGAAACGAATCACCAGCCGGTTTTCATAGGGCTCGATGTGAATATCGGACGCGTTTTCCTTCACGGCTTGGGTGAGCAGCGCGTTGATCAAGCGAATGATGGGCGCTTCGTCGTCGCTCTCGAGCAAATCCGAGGATTCGGGAATGTCTTCGGCGAGATGGGCGAGGTCGGTGTTGTCGTCCAAACCCTCCAACATTTGCATGGCGGCGCCGGAGCCGGCTTCGTAGGCGATGCGCAACAGGGAGTCGAAGGCCTCGATGGAGACACGCTCGAGCTTCAGGGGCACGCCCACGAAGCGCCGGACCTCGGCCAAGGCTTGGGGTGTCACGCCCGGGCGGCACACCGTGTCCGCGACGTCGTTGGCGATGCCGCGTACCAGCACGCCGTGTCGCTTGGCGAAGGGGAAGGACAGCTTGCGCGCTGTCCCTTCTTGAAGTTCCGCGTTCACGGCTGAGGCGCCGGTTGCGGCGCTTGGGCGGGTTGCGTGGGGGTCACCGGCTGCGTGCCGGTGACGGGTTGCGAACTCGGAGGGGCAGCCTGATAGCTCGACGGCGCGGGCTGCGTCGACGGCGCAACCAAGCCCGGAGGCGCGGGCTGCGTGCTCGTTGCGGGCTGGGGTGGGGGAGCCAGGGTGCTGGGGCCCGAATTCCGCGGCGGCGGCGCCGCGTTATAGGGCGGAATGGACGGCTGCTTCTCGCCGGGCAGCAGAGTGATCTTGCCCTTATGCAGGCTCCTTTCCTCGTTACGAATTTCGTCGTAGCGGGTCGAACTGGCCGCTTCGGTGGCAGCCTGGTCGCGCAGAATCTTGGGGCGCAGGAACACCAACAGGTTCTTTTTCTGGCGCGAACCGCTGCGCGACTTGAAGAGATTGCCGATGAGCGGAATGGCACCGAGGCCCGGCACCCGATCCTCGCTCTCGGTCACGGTGTCCTGCATCAAGCCGCCGAGCACGATGGTGCCGCCGTCCTCGATGAGAATGGTGGTCTTGATGGAGCGCTTGTTGGTGGAAATATCGGCGGAGTCCGTGAGCTTGGCGCCCGGCGAGGAATCCTCTTGCTCGATTTTCATTTGGATGACGTCGCCTTCGCTGATGTGCGGCGTCACCTTCAAGATCGTACCCACTTCCTCACGCTGAATGGTCTCGAACGGGCTGGTGGTGCCCGAGACGCTGGCCGTACTGCTGGTGTAGGAACCGGTGATCAACGGGATTTCCTGGGTCACTTTGACCTCGGCTTCCTCGTTGTTCATGGTGATGACCCGCGGCGTCGAGATGATGTTGCTGGTGCCATCGCTGCGCAGCGCCTGGATGATGGCCGCAAATCCCTTGCCGGTATTCGAGTTGTAGGTACCCAGCGCAAAGGTCGCGCCCGTCGGGATGGCCGAGGACAGACTCGAGGCCGCCGTGCCTGCGGTGGTGGTGGCGGTGGTCGTGGTCGACGTCGCGAGGCCGGAGGTGCCGGCGAGCACCGCGGAAGCCAAATCGACGATGCCGGTGCCGGCACCCGGCAAATTGGTGACGCCATATCCCAAGGAGCTGCCGCCGTCGAGCAACCACTGCACGCCGATGTTGGCGCTCTTGTTGACATCCACTTCGACGATCATGGCTTCGACTTCGACTTGGGCGCGACGAATGTCCAGCCGGTCGATAACGGACATGAGCGACTTCATGATCTTCGGGGGCGCGGTAATAATGAGGGCGTTGGTCGGAATGTCGGCCCAAATGGTGACGCTGGCATCGACATTCGAGGCCCCCGAACCCGATGAGGCGGCCGGCGTGGCGCCGCCCTGACCCTGCGGCCCGGCTTGCGCCTTGGCGGAGGCCGAGGCTTGACCCTTGAGTTTGTCGGCCAGCTTTTCGGCGTCGGCGTACAACAGGTAGCGCACTTCGGTGTCGCCGTTGCCGGCGCGCGGCGTGTCGAGATTCACGATCAGCGCCTTGATGCGCAGCTTCGCGGACTTCTCACCGCCGATGAGAACGCTATTGGTGCGTTCGTCGGCTACCACTTTGACGGGAGCGCCCGCGCCCTCGGCGCCTTGACCTTGGTTCAAGAGATTGACGGTGCGCACCAGTTCGGTGGCGCTGGCGTTGCGCAAGGCGACCACCTCGACGGGTTCGTCGCCGCTTTCATCCATGCGCTCGATGATCTTCATGATACGGCTCACGTTGCTGGCGCGATCCGAGATGATGAGCATGTTGCCGCTGGGGTAGGCGGCGAGGTGGCCCTGTTGCGGAATCAAAGGACGCAGCAGCGGGACCAGTGCGGCGGCGCTGATGTTCTTCATGGTGATGATCTGGGTGACCATCTCGTCCGAGGTGGAACTCACCTCGTTCGGCAAATCGATGGAGGGCAGCTGGCGCGCGTCGGTGTTCGGGATGATCTTGATGACCTTGCCCGCCGGAATCGCGACGTAGCCGTACACCTGCAGTACGGAGAGGAAGGCTTCATAGAAGGCCGCCGGCGACATGGGCGTCGTGGACAGCATGGTGACCTTGGCATTGACCCGGGGATCGATAATGAAATTCTTGCCCGTGACTTCGCTGACCGCCTGAATGATTTGGCTGAGGTCGGCATCCTTGTAGTTCGGGGTGATGGTGGCGCCCGCGTCCTGCTGCCGCGGCGGCGGTGGGGGCATGCGCTGCTGGGCCACCGCCGCAAAGGATGTCACCACCAGCAATACCGCCAGGGCGCCTCCTACCGTCAAGCGGAGCTTTTCCAGCGGATTGGTTGTCTTCGGCATCATAAGTTTCCGTGCGCTATTCATTGACGCTGTCGTTCGTACTATTCGGCGGCGGCGCCGCGCCATTGGGCGGCGGACCGGGAGGGGCACCGCTCGGCGCGGCACTATTCGGTGTCGCGCCGTTCGGCGGTGTGCCGCTGGGCAGCCCACTGCTGGGCGTCGCGCCCTGGGTCGCGCCCTGGGCGGTACCCGAGGCCGTACCCGAACCGCTGCTCGTCTCGCTGCCTTCCAGTTCCTTGCTGGCCTGCGCGGCTACCTGGGCAATATTCAGAGAGAGTTCCTGTTTCTGGCCGCCTCGATCGACCGTCACGTTGACGGTGTCGGAGGTCTGGATGGTGTTGAACACTTCCTGACTGTGTTGAGGATCGTCCAACTGCGTGCCATTGATTGCCGTGACCAAATCCCCGGGTTTCAAGCCCAGTTTGGCAAATATGGCGCGGTTCTTGCCCGGATAGGCCCGAAACCCGCGCAATTTGCCGGCGACGTTGTCATACGAGGCTACGGTACGCATCACCTGGTCCAAGATGCTGGGATCCTGCTGCACCATACGTCGAATGTTGTCCACTGCGGCCGCGGCACGGGGATCCCCGCCTGCCCTGTGGGGTGGGGGCTGGCGGCTGTTGTTGCTCGCCAGCAGGCGCGGCAGTACCAGAGTTTCCAGGACGCCGGCGCGGTTCAGGATGACGTGATCCAGGTAGACGGAGTGCAGGGAGGCGCCGTTGACGTTCTCACCGACGGAGTACACCTTCGAGGGTCCGCCGTCGCTGATAATGGCTACGCCATGCTTGGGGTCCTGGGTGGCAATGGTGCCGGTCAGGACCAGATTGGCGCTGCTCAATGGGGCGTGGTTGGGGTCCTGGGTGGCCGGGTCGGCGACGTATGCCCCGAACAAATGGGCCGAAACCACGCTCTGGATGTCCACGCCGGAGCGCGGCTGGGGCGGCGGGACGTGGCCGGCGATGGGTTCGGGCGACTTCACCGGGCCGCTCAGCAGGAAAACAGCCCCCCGCGCCAATTCCACGACGATCAGCGCCGCGAGGGCGAAGGAAACATAAGTCGGACCGTTCGCTTGTAGACGGGCCAGCCATTCATTTGTTCGCGTATCAAGCATGTGAACGTCGTTGCGCGTTGCGCTAAGTTACAGCGGCAGCCACACCGCGCGTGTAGGGAAGATCCGGGCGAGCCATCATACGGAGCGCCGCTTGCTCGCTCAAGCATATGTTTTTACTTGTTAAAGTAAAGTGACAGCGATTGGCGACAGTGGCGTTTATGACGTGCATTTGCTTGGACGGCTTGTAAACGGCGATAACCCACCCTATAAACTGTTCATCAATGAGTGACATAGAACGAGGTCGGGACGGAACGGGCTTGGTCGTCGAGGAATCGGCGCCGAAGCTCAAGCGCCCGCCACTTTACCAGGTGGTACTCATTAATGACGACTACACCCCCATGGAATTCGTCGTCGATATCCTGCAACGTTTTTTCGCGATGGACCGCACCAAGGCTACTCGCGTTATGCTCGAGGTACATACCAAGGGCAAAGGGGTCTGCGGGGTCTTTACTTATGAAATCGCAGAGACCAAGGTAGCTCAAGTGATCGCTTACGCGCGACAACATCAGCATCCGCTGATGGCAACGCTAGAAGAGGCATAACCTGTGCTTAGTCAAGAACTCGAATTTTGCTTAAACGATGCCTTTGCCGGAGCCAGGGAAGCACGGCATGAATTCATGACGGTGGAGCATTTGCTGCTCGCCATCGTGGATACCCCTAAGGTCAGGGAGGTCTTGAAGTCTTGCGGCGCGGACACGGCCAAGCTCAAGACGGAACTGAAGCAGTTCATCGACCAGACCACGCCGCGGCTGCCCGCCGGCGAGGATCGGGACGTGCAGCCGACCCTGGGCTTCCAGCGGGTACTGCAGCGTGCCGTGTTCCACGTGCAGTCCAGCGGCAAGAAAGAGGTCACGGTGGCCAACGTCTTGGTCGCCATTTTCAGCGAAAAGCAGTCGCATGCCGCGTACCTGCTCAGCATGCAGGACGTGTCGCGCCTGGATGTGGTCAATTTTATCGCCCACGGCTTGTCGAAAGCCGGCGGCGAGGAGCGGACCGAGCGCGAAGAGGGCGGCGCCACGGGCGAAGCCGAGCGCGATGGCGACGGCGGCGGCAACGCGCTGGAGAAATACTCCACGAATTTGAATGAAGCCGCACGCAAGGGAAAGATCGATCCTTTGATCGGCCGCAAGCTCGAGGTGGAGCGCACCATCGAGATTCTGTGCCGTCGGCGCAAGAACAATCCTCTGTACGTGGGCGAGGCCGGCGTGGGCAAGACCGCTATTGCCGAGGGCTTGGCGCGCATGATCGTGGAAAATCAGGTCCCCGACGTGCTGCTGGATGCAACCATTTACTCTCTGGACATGGGTTCGTTGGTGGCGGGTACCAAGTACCGCGGCGACTTCGAGAAGCGCCTCAAGGCAGTGTTGGCCGAGGTCAAGAAGCAGCCCGGCGCCATTCTCTTCATCGATGAGATTCATACCGTCATCGGCGCCGGCGCGGCGTCGGGCGGCGTCATGGATGCCTCGAACCTCATCAAGCCCGCCTTGGCGAACGGCGAGCTGCGCTGTATCGGTTCCACGACTTATAACGAGTACCGCGGCATTTTCGAAAAGGACCACGCGCTGGCGCGGCGCTTCCAGAAAATCGACATTACCGAGCCCTCGGTGCAGGACACGGTGGATATTCTGCGGGGCCTCAAAACCCGGTACGAAGAGCACCATGGGGTCAAGTACGAAGATGACGCTTTGCAGGCGGCTGCCGAGCTCGCGGCACGGCACATCAACGATCGGCACATGCCGGATAAGGCGATCGACGTGGTGGACGAGGCCGGTGCGAACTTGCGCCTGAAACCCGTCGAAAATCGCGCAACGTCGGTGACCGTGAGCCAAATCGAGAATGTAGTGGCGCGTATCGCACGCATTCCGCCGAAGAACGTGTCGCTCTCGGATCGCGACGTGCTCAAGAACCTCGAGCGGAATTTGAAATTGACCATCTTTGGCCAGGACAAGGCGATCGAGTCCCTGTCGGCCGCCATCAAGATGTCGCGCTCTGGCCTCGGCGATCAGCGCAAGCCCGTGGGTTCCTTCTTGTTCTCAGGCCCCACCGGCGTGGGTAAGACTGAGGTGACTCGCCAATTGGCCATTGCCATGGGTGTAGAGTTCGTACGTTTCGACATGTCGGAGTACATGGAGCGTCACACCGTGTCGCGGCTCATCGGCGCCCCTCCGGGCTATGTGGGTTTCGACCAGGGCGGCTTGCTCACCGAGGCCATCGCGAAGCATCCGCACTGTGTGCTGCTGTTGGACGAAATCGAGAAGGCGCATCCGGATGTGTTCAATTTACTGCTCCAGGTTATGGACCATGGCACGCTGACCGACAACAACGGTCGGAAGGCGGATTTCCGCCACGTCATTATCGTCATGACCACCAACGCGGGGGCCTTCGAGATGAGCCGTCCGAGCATCGGGTTTACTCAATCGGATACGGCCCCGGATGGGATGGAAGCGATTCGGCGACTGTTCTCGCCCGAGTTCCGGAACCGCTTGGATTCGGTGGTGCAGTTCGCCAACTTGGATCAGGACACCATCGAGCGCGTGGTCGACAAGCTGTTGGTGGAAGCCGAAGCGCAGTTGGAGCAGAAGCGCGTGTCGATCTCGGTGGACGAGCCGGCGCGGCGATGGATTGCCAAGAAAGGCTACGATCCCAAGATGGGCGCGCGACCCATGGCGCGGGTCATTCAGGAGTTCATCAAGCGCCCGCTGGCCGAGGAGCTGCTATTCGGCAAACTCGTCAACGGCGGACACGTGGAAGTGACCTTGGCCGAGGACGGCGAGAAGCTGAAGCTGGACACGCGGGCGACCGATGAACCTGCGTTGCTGCCCGGCTAGTAGGGATCGTTAGCTTCGCGCTCGGAGGGCTGGGCACGGGAATATACGGGGGTCGTTGCGTTGCACGGCCCCCGTTTTTTATGCGGTGGTATTGGTCAGGCGCTGTTTGGGAAGCGCGTCGCGAGCGTTAGAAGATAACGACTTTCCGCGAGCGGCGGCAGGCGTCAGCGGCCGCGATAGACAATACGGCCCTTGGTCAGATCGTAGGGAGTCATCTCTACGGTGACCTGGTCGCCGGTCAGGATTCGGATGTAGTTTTTGCGCATCTTTCCTGAAATGTGAGCGGTTACGACGTGCCCGGTCTTGAGTTTGACGCGGAAAGTCGTATTAGGCAGGGTCTCGACGACCTCTCCCTCGAATTGAATTGCCTCTTCTTTTGACATGCTTCCTTAGGTAAGTGGGGATGCGATAAGCCGGGCGCATTGTGCATAAAGCACCCTGTTAAAGCAATTTACTGCGGTGTTTTTGCCCAACGATCGTTCGGTTCCAGCCTGGCGTGGCGCTTTAATAGGCCTACAAATTCATTGCGTGACACCTCGCGGGCGCCAAGACTTGCCAGATGGGAGCTCGCGACTTGGCAGTCGATGAGCTGGATGTCGCGTGCGCGACACTCATCCACCAGCCGGGCGATGGCTACCTTGGAGGCATCACTCTCCCGGCTGAACATGGATTCGCCGAAAAAGATGCTGCCCAGGCGTATGCCGTACAGGCCCCCAACCAAGCGGTCGCCGTGGTAGGTCTCGATCGAATGGCCGTACCCCAAGGCGTACAACTGCTCGTAGGCCCGGATCATCTCCTCGTTGAGCCAGGTTTCGGGTCCTGAGCGGCGGGGGGCGGCGCATTCGCGAATGGTCGTCTCGAAGGCGGTGTCCACCTGGGTGGTGAACGGCCCATTGCGAATAGTTTTAGAAAGGCTTCGTGAAATATTGAATTCATTGGGAAATAACACCATGCGGGGATCGGGAGACCACCACAGAATGGGCTGCTGGGCGGAGTACCAGGGGAATACGCCGCGTTGATAGGCGGCCAGCAGGCGAGTGGGAGTGAGGTCGCCGCCCGCAGCCAGGAGGCCCGGCGGATCTCGCAGCGCCTGGTCCAGCGGCGGAAACCAGTCTGGCTCCACATGCTCGCCTAACCAGACCAGTCTGCTCAGAGCTGCAACTCCTCATCGGGTGCGCGGTGGTAGGGGACATGCTCGCTCACCTCGGCCGCGTAATGGTCCACGCCCTTCGCTTCGCGCTGCGCAAAGCCGCGAATGGCGCCGGCAAAGCGCGGATCGACAATGTCGTGGGCCGAGCCCAGCAGGGTCGGAACGAAGCCGCGGGGCACCTTGTGTTCGCCCTGGGTGCCGGGTTCGAAGCGCTGCAATTTGTGCTCGATGCAGTACTCGATGCCCTGGTAGTAGCAGGTCTCGAAGTGCAGGCTATGGTAATTACCACCGGCACCCCAGTAGCGCCCGAACAGCGCGTCTTCGCCCACGAAAAATATAGCTACGGCAATGGGTTCGGCTCCGATCTTCGCAATCTTTAGCATCAGCTTGTCGGGCAGCGAGGCGGCTATGCGCTTGAAGAAATCGAGTGTGAGATAGGGCTCGTGCCCGTGGCGATAGAACGTGTCGGCGTAGAACTCGTATACGACCCGCCAGGTGGCATCGTCCATCTCGCACCCTAAGCGCGTATCGAAGTCGATGCCGGCCTCCGCCACCCGCCGTCGTTCGCGCTTCGCCTTTTTGCGCTTCTCCGCAGTGAACGTGGTGAGGAAGGCGTCGAAGGAGTCATAGCCCTGGTTGAACCAGTGAAACTGACAGTCGCGCCGTTCGATGAGCTGCGCGTTGCGGCAGGAGGCGAGGTTGTCCTCGCTGGGAAACAGCATGTGCCAGGAAGAGAGGCGCTCGGAGCGGGTGTAATCCATGGCGGCTTGGATGAGCGCGTCGGCCACGTCGCGCGAGCCTGAGGGCCCCATGAGCAGCCGGGGGCCGCGCACCGGCGTAAAGGGAATGGCGCTCAGCAGCTTGGGGTAGTAGTCGAGGCCATGCTGGGTATAGGCATTCGCCCACGAGAAGTCGAACACGAACTCGCCGCGCGAATGGGCCTTGCGGTAGAGCGGCATGGCGCCGATGGGTTTGCCCTTAGGCCCCTCGAGGATGAGGTGCCGCGGTGTCCAGCCGGTGCGCGATGTCGCGCAGCCGGACTGCTCCAGCGCCAGCAGGAACTCGTGGCTTACGAAGGGCTGGCTGGCGCCGGCCAGCGCGTTCCAACTCGCCGCGTCGATATCGGCGATGCTGTTCAGGAATCGCGGGCGCGAGCCGGTCACGCGTGGGCAGCGACAGGCGCCACGTGTGATGCGGTCTCGAGACGTTCCAGATATTTGTCAGCGTCGAGAGCAGCCATGCAGCCCGTGCCGGCCGAGGTCACGGCCTGACGATACACATGGTCGGCCACGTCGCCTGCGGCAAACACCCCTGGGAGACTGGTCGACGTAGCCTCGCCATCGAGACCGCCTTTGACGATGATGTAGCCGCCGCGCATGTCGATTTGATTCTCGAACAACTGGGTGTTGGGCTTATGACCCACGGCGATGAATACACCGTCGACGGTAAGGGTACGCGTGGCGTGACTATGGACCGACTTCAAGCGCACGCCGGTGACGCCAGAGTCGTCACCCAATACTGCGTCGACGGCATGGTCCCAGGCAATAGTGACTTTACCTGAGCTTTCGAGTGCAAATAGCCGATCCTGAAGGATTTTCTCGGACTTCAATTTGTTCCGACGATGCACCAGCGTGACATGCGAAGCAATATTGGCAAGGTATAGGGCTTCTTCGACCGCCGTGTTGCCGCCGCCGATCACGGCCACGGCCTTACCGCGATAAAAGAACCCGTCGCAGGTGGCGCACGCGGATACGCCCTTGCCGCGAAACTCTTCCTCGGAGGGCAGGCCCAAATACTGGGCCGACGCGCCGGTGGCGATGATCAAGGCATCGCAGGTGTACTCGCCGTTGTCGCCAAAGAGGCGAAAGGGTCGTGTCTTCAAATCGGCGCGGTGAATGGTGTCGAATACCATTTCGGTGTTGAAGCGCTCGGCGTGGCGACGCATGCGGTCCATGAGTGCCGGCCCTTGGAGATGCTCGACGTCGCCGGGCCAATTGTCCACGTCGGTGGTGGTCATCAGCTGGCCGCCTTGCTCGAGGCCGGTAATGAGTAACGGCGAGCGATTGGCCCGCGCTGAATAGACGGCCGCGGTGTAACCGGCGGGACCCGAGCCCAGGATGAGGAGTGGACTGTGTCTGACGGTGCTCATGTATAATTTGCCTCTCTTCTTGACGGTCGCTGCGAGTTAAGTGCCCGCAAGCTCATGGTATGTAAATCTGTGGGCGTCAGCTAGCTCAAACAAGCCCTGCGTGTTCGCTTTGGTGGGTGCGTGGTGCACGGCCGACTGCTGAGTTACTATTACATAACATTCAAATACTTAAGAAGTATTTATCACTAAAGGTCGAGAATTGACTGAAGCCACAGTTGGAAAGAAATCTAAGCCGCCCCTGAAGCTGTCCGCCGCGGTGGCCCGTTCACTGCGCGAGGGAACCCTGTGGGTGCTGGGGGCGCTGTCGCTCATTTTGCTGTTGGCGCTGCTGTCGTTTCACCTACAGGATCCGGGATTTTGGAACACGGGCGAACCTGGGCCCGTGGGAAATTGGATCGGTCCCGTCGGCGCTTGGCTGTCCGGATTTTTCCTGTTTCTATTCGGCCGGCCGGCATATTTGTTTCCGGTCATGCTGGCCTATACGGGCTGGCTGGTACACAAGGAGCAAGCCCTCCCCGATGCGCGCTCGCGCGCGAACACGCTGTTGCGGGCGGCCGGTTTCGCTCTCACCCTGATGACGAGCTGCGGTCTTGCCACCCTCCACTGGGATCCGACGGGGCTGCCGAACACCGCCGGCGGCGTCTTGGGCGAAGTCGTCGGCGGCGGCGGTGCCAAGGGTTTGAGTTTCCTCGGCGCGACGCTGTTGCTGTTGGGACTGTGGTTGGCCGGGGTGGCGCTGTTCCTGGGCGTGTCCTGGTTCGACATCATGGATCAACTCGGGAAGGGGGTACTGGACGGCATCGAGTGGACCCGCACCAAAATCGGCCAGCGACGCGAGTTGGCTTCCGGCAAAGAACGGAAGCAGTTGCGCCAAGTCGTCGTCCGCGACGAACAGAAAAAGGTGGCGAGCCGGCCTCCGGTGCGCATTGAACCCGTGGCACCGGCGCCCGAGAAGAGCGAACGCATCGAGCGTGAGCGCCAGGTGCCGCTGTTCGACGCGCCCAAGTCCAGCGAACTGCCGGCTCTCTCGCTGTTGGACGAACCCGGACCGCGGGAGCAGAACTACTCCGACGAGGCCCTGGAGGCCATGTCGCGCCTGGTGGAAATCAAGCTGCGCGATTTCGGCGTGGAGGCCGAGGTGGTTGCCGTTCAGCCTGGCCCCGTAATTACGCGCTTCGAGCTGCGTCCGGCACCGGGCGTCAAAGTCAGTCAGATCAGCAACCTCTCCAAGGATCTGGCCCGCGCGCTCTCGGCCGTCAGCGTACGTGTGGTGGAAATCATTCCGGGCAAGTCGGTCATCGGCCTGGAAATCCCCAATGAGAAGCGCGAGATCGTCACCCTGGGCGAGATCATCAAATCCAAGCCCTATGACGAGGTGAGTTCGCCCTTGGCGTTGGCCCTCGGCAAGGACATCGGCGGCGTGCCCGTGGTCGCGGATCTTGCCCGCATGCCGCATTTGTTGATCGCCGGCACCACCGGCTCCGGTAAGTCGGTGGGCATCAATGCCATGGTCCTGAGCTTGATTTACAAGGCCAGCCCCGAGCATGTGCGCATGATCATGATCGATCCGAAGATGCTGGAACTCTCGGTGTACGAGGGTATACCGCATCTTCTGGCGCCGGTCGTCACCGACATGAAACAGGCGGCCAATGCGCTGCGCTGGTGCGTGGCGGAAATGGAGCGCCGCTACCAGCTCATGTCCATGCTGGGCGTGCGCAATATGGGGGGCTTTAATCGCAAGGTCAAAGACGCTGCTGACGCCGGCAAACCCATTAAAGACCCGATACGCATGGCCAAGGTCGTGCAGGGCGTTCCGGGCATGGTGGCCGAAGATGTCGAGGATCTGACTTCGCTGCCCTTCATCGTGGTCATTATCGACGAGTTGGCCGACCTCATGATGATTGTCGGCAAGAAGGTGGAAGAACTGATTGCACGTCTGGCGCAGAAAGCGCGCGCCTCCGGCATTCACTTGATCCTCGCCACGCAACGGCCGTCGGTGGATGTGATCACAGGCCTCATCAAGGCGAATATTCCGACGCGTATCGCTTTTCAGGTGTCGGCCAAGGTCGACTCTCGCACCATTCTCGATCAAAGCGGGGCGGAATCCCTGCTGGGCCACGGCGACATGTTGTACCTGCCGCCCGGGACCTCGATTCCCACGCGCGTGCACGGGGCATTTGTGTCCGATCAAGAGGTTCACCGGGTCGTCGCGGGCCTCAAGGCCGCCTCGCCGCCGGTGTATATCGATGAAATTCTCGACGGTCCGCGCAATCCCATTCCGGGCTTCCCCTCGGACGACGAAGAGGGCGGGGGCGGTCAGGAGAGCGCGGAATCCGATCCCTTGTACGACGAAGCCGTCCGCATCGTCACCGAGACCCGCAAGGCGTCGATTTCCGGCGTGCAGCGACGTCTCAAAATTGGCTACAACCGCGCGGCTCGCTTGGTGGAAGCCATGGAGGCGGCGGGTCTCGTCGGACCGCTGCAGTCGAATGGTGCTCGCGAAATTTTCGGCGCGCCGCCGCCGCAGGAGTAAGGTTCATGTTGAGGTTAAAAGCGGCCCTGGCCGCGTTGGTGCTTGGCTTAGGCTGCCAGGCGGTGAGCTTGGGCGCAGCGGCAGCGACGCCGGCAGCGGCGTCCCCTGCGGCAGGTTCGGCCGCGGCCACGGTCGAGAGCCGCCTCGCGGGCCTCGCCACTTGGTCCGCGGATTTCACGCAGACCATCGACGATGGTCATGGCAAGGTACTGCGCAGCGCGGCCGGCAAACTTTACCTGCAACGGCCGGGTAAATTTCGCTGGGATTACTCCGAACCTTCCGAACAGCTGGTCTTGGCCGACGGCAAGCAGATCTGGTTCTACGACAAGGATTTGTCGCAGGCCAACGTGCGCAGTATGGACAGCACCCTGGCCAGCACGCCGGCGAGCTTGTTGTCGGGCAACGGTGCCGTGAGCAGTCAATTCGAGATCAAGGCGATGCCGCCCTCGGGAGGCCTGGAATGGTTTCAGCTCGTACCCAAGAAATCGGACACGGACTTCCAGTTGGTGCGCATCGGTTTCGACAAGGGCGAATTGGCGTCCATGTTCCTGGCGGACAAGCTGGGTCAGGTGACGCAGCTGACCTTCACGCATACGTCGCGGAATGCCAAGTTCGCGGATGACTTGTTCACCTTCACGCCGCCGGCCGGAGTCGATGTCATAGGGCGCGACTCGAAGTGACGACGGGCGTGGTGGCTGCGGGCCGGGACGGCACTTACCGACCCCTCGCGGATCGGCTGCGGCCCCAGTCGTTGGATGAATACGTCGGGCAGGCACATCTACTGGCCCCCGGCGCGCCGCTGCGTCGTGCGTTGGAATCGGGCCGACCGCATTCCATGATTCTCTGGGGGCCGCCGGGCACCGGGAAAACCACGTTGGCCCGCTTGGTGGCGCAGGGCGCGCATGCGGAGTTCATCGCGTTGTCGGCGGTACTCGCGGGCATCAAGGATATCCGCGCCGTCGTGGAACAGGCGCGCGCATTGCGCGGCACGCGGGACACGGTGCTGTTCCTGGACGAGGTGCATCGCTTCAACAAGTCGCAGCAGGATACATTCCTGCCCTATGTCGAAGACGGCACGCTGATATTCGTCGGAGCCACCACCGAGAATCCTTCCTTCGAGGTGAACAACGCGCTGCTCTCGCGGGCGCGGGTGTATGTGCTCAAGTCGTTGACGACGGAGGATCTCGGCGGCTTGGTCGATCGCGCCTTGGCGGATACCGAGCGAGGCCTGGGCGCATTGCGATTGCACATCGATCCGGAGGCGCGCGAGTTGTTGCTGGCGGCGGCCGACGGGGATGCGCGTCGCATGCTGAATTTACTCGAGACCGCGGCGGATCTGGCGGTGCCCGACGGTGAGGGTCGACGCTTGGATGTGGACACCACTCGGGCCGTCATCGGCAGCACCTATGTGCGTTTCGACAAGGGCGGCGAGAATTTCTACGATCAGATATCAGCGCTGCACAAGTCGGTGCGCGGCAGCGATCCCGATGCGGCGCTGTATTGGCTGTGCCGGATGCTGGCGGGTGGGTGCGACCCGATGTACATCGCGCGGCGTGCGTTGCGCATGGCCAGCGAAGATATCGGCAATGCGGATCCACGTGCCCTGACCATGACCTTGGAGGCCTGCGCCGTGTATGAGCGCCTGGGGTCCCCTGAGGGGGAACTCGCCATCGCGCAGGCAATCGTATTCATGGCCTGCGCGGCGAAGAGCAATGCCGTTTACACGGCTTACAAAGCCGCCACAGCGGATGCGACCAGCTTGGGGTCGCTGGAAGTTCCGATGCACCTGCGCAATGCGCCGACCCGTCTCATGAAGGAAATCGGCTACGGGAAAGGTTATCGCTATGCGCATGATGAGCCGGGCGGCTACGCGGCCGGCGAGAGATATTTTCCCGACGACATGCCCGACCGCCGCTATTACGTGCCCGCGCCGCGCGGCTTGGAAATCAAAATCGGCGAAGCTCTCGACGCGCGACGGGCTCGAGATCGAAACACCACTGCCGCCAGGAGCTCCTAGATGAAACGTCCCGCCGCCGTTCCCTCGGTCCAGCTCGATAACGAGCACGTCAAGGTCACCGAGTGGCGCTTTGCCCCGGGAGCGGAGACGGGCTGGCATCGGCATGGCATGTATTACGTGGTGGTGCCGCAGACCACGGGCGAGTTGTTGCTCGAGACGGTGAATGGGCCGGTGACCAGTAAGCTCACGGCGGGGGTGTCCTACGCTCGGCCGGTGGGGGTGGAACACAATGTGGTTAATCCGGGGGCGACGGAGTTCGTGTTCGTGGAAATCGAGTTGAAGTCGGTGAAGGATGCGGTGCCTGTTTAAGATAATCCCCTTGGTGCTTCGGGGGCCGATTGGGTTCTTGTCGCTCGCCATCGCGTTGCTGTTCTCTTGCGAGGCTTCTTTCGGTGCGGACGTAGGTCCGATCGTGATTTCGGTGCCACCGGCATTCGAGGCGCCGACCAAAGAGAATGCCAGTGGAGGCGTCACCGTCGTATGGATCGAGCGCCAGCCAGTGACCGGCGCCGGCACCTTGCTGCAGGTCTCCGCGATCGATGGAGGGTCGTCGCTTGACGGCATCAGCAAGGAGCAGCGCTTGGATGGCGCGACCCATTATCTCCTGGAGTTCCTCCGCGGCGTCGGGGAGCCGCTGTTGAAATTCCAATATGGCGATCCCGAGTACGTGCCGCTCGCAGGACAGCCGGGCGCACGAGTGCGATGGACTGCAACGACGCCCTCAGGCAAGGCGGCGATCGGCGTCATCTATTGTGTGCTGGTTGGGCACACCATCGTCAGCCTGCAAACCCGCGATACGGGAACCGAGTTCACGCCCTCGATGTATGCCGCGATTAGCGCGATTGAGGGGGTCCGGGTGCGGTGAGGGGAGGCCGCGGTCTCCCGTAGCGGACGTTTCGCGTTTCCGCGGAAACGTGGCAGGGAGATGGTCAACCTGGATTCAAGACCCCCTTGGGCGGCGGGTGAACTTTTATCGTTTGCCATGGGGTTCAGCTGGCACTGTACCGATGAGCAGAACGGAAGTCAGCCGCAGAATCTGCCCAAAACCGTTCAATTTGGCGTTCCGCTGGTAGAATCGGCGCTCTTTGGAATAGGGAATTCATCGTGCTCGATCCGAAGCTGCTGCGCAGCGATTTACCTGGGGTTGCCGCCCAATTGGCGCGGCGCGGCTTCGTACTGGATGTGGCCGATTTTTCGGCGTTGGAAGAGCAACGTAAGGCGACGCAGATCGAGGCGGATCGGCTGCGCGCGGAGCGCAATTCCGGTGCCAAGGCGGTAGGGCAGGCCAAGGCCAAGGGGCAGGATGTGGCTCCCTTACTGGCGCGGGGCGAGGCATTGGGCGCGGAGCTTGCGAGCGCGGAGAAGCGGCTCGAGGTGATCCAAGCTCAGCTCAACGACATCCAGATGGGCCTTCCCAATCTATTGCATGCCAGTGTGCCGGAGGGCCGCGACGAGTCGGCGAATGTCGAGGTCCGGCGCTGGGGCGAGCCGCGGAAATTCGATTTCGAGCCCAAGGATCATGTGGCCATCGGCGAGCCCATGGGCATGGACTTTGAGGCCGCGGGGCGGGTGTCGGGGGCACGATTCGTGGTGATGATCGGGCAGCTCGCCAGGCTCCATCGCGCGCTCATTCAGTTCATGCTGGACACGCACACGACGCAGCATGGGTATCGGGAGGCCTACGTGCCCTACCTGGTCCACGCCAATGCCCTCGAAGGCACGGGGCAGCTTCCCAAATTCGAACAGGACCTATTCGCGGTCCGTGGGGACCCGGGGTTTTACTTGATTCCCACGGCTGAAGTGCCGGTGACCAACCTGGTCCGGGATCAAATCGTGGACGGCGATAAGCTGCCCATGAAATTCGTGGCACATACGCCCTGTTTCAGGTCGGAGGCGGGTTCGGCCGGCAAGGACACCCGAGGCATGATCCGGCAGCATCAATTCGAGAAAGTCGAGTTGGTGCATATCGTGAAGCCGGAGGAGTCATACGCCTCGCTCGAGGAATTGACGGGCAATGCGGAAGCCATTCTGAAGGCGCTGGAACTGCCTTATCGGGTGCTCGCCCTATGCGCCGGCGATGTGGGATTCGGCAGCTCGAAGACCTACGACCTCGAGGTATGGCTGCCTTCCCAAGGAAAGTATCGCGAGATTTCGTCCTGCAGCAACTGCGAGTCCTTCCAGGCGCGACGGCTGCAGGCGCGATGGCGCAATCCTGCCACCGGCAAGCCGGAACTGGTGCATACCTTGAACGGCTCGGGCGTGGCCGTGGGCCGTGCCTTGGTGGCCATCCTCGAGAATTATCAACAGGCGGATGGCAGCGTCATCGTGCCGTCGGTGCTGGTGTCTTACATGGGGGGGGCGACTCGGCTGTCGCCCTAAAGGGAGGGGCGAGCTTGCCGGTCGAAGGCGAGAGTCGGTCAGCGCTGCTGACCGACCCTCCATTTAGCTACAAAAGTCGATTAACGAAACCGTTCAGGTTAATTGCGGTTGCCCATAAGCAGGCGCAGCACATACCAGAACATCAGGGCGATGGACGCGAACAGCTGCATCGCGGCCGAGACGTACCGATCCTCGGGGTAGTAGCGGATGATGTTCGAGGTGTCGTAGAGCACCGCGGCGCCCGCGAACCCGATCATGGCTACCGAGAACCAAGTTCCCAGCTGGAAGCCGAAAATCGCCCCACCGACCATCGCGACGATCGCGAGCACGCCGCCCCACATCAGAATGGCGCGCAGGAAGGAGAAGTCCTTTCGCGTCCGGTGGGCCACGAGCATGAGGCCGCCGGCGCCCAACGCAGTCACCAGCACGGCGCTATCGATGGTGCCCGGTGCCTTGGAGTCGGCAAGGTACAGCAGCGGCACGAAAATCAGCGCTTCCGCGACGACGTAGGCTGCGTACGCGAAGTACTGCATACCGATGGACGAGCTGGTTTGCGCCGTGCGCGTTGCCAGCCAGCCGGTCAGCATGAAGGCTCCCAGGATCAGGAACCAGTTGAAACCCATCATGAACCGGAAGACCTGTTCTGCCAGCCCGGATTCGAAAAGCCCCAGCTCTACCAGGATGAAAAGCAGGATGCCCCCGACCAAGTGCGTATAGGTCCGGGTAATGAAGACGCTGCGGCTGTCTACTCCGCCCTGCGAAAATGCAGCGTTGTTGGGGAAATTGGCCATGGTCGCAAGTCCTCTTGAAGTCAGTAATAAAATCCGACGGCGCATTTTACCATTCCCGGCCGGCGCGTGCCGAAACCGCCGGGTAGGCAGGGTATTTGGGGATAGCGGGGCGGGAATCAATGAGTTGCGGGTGGGAAATTGCGGATTCTGGTCCAGGATGGGCGCGCGAGCGGCGCAGGGGGGGCGAGGAGCCCGGTTGCTCAAGGCTCGGGGACGGAGCTGGAGGTCTTATGAGGCATCGGCGGTTCAGGTCAGGTAAAATCGCCGGCCAGCAAACCCCCCGTATGACCCGGACAGGTGGCAGAGCGGTTTAATGCTCCAGTCTTGAAAACTGGCGTGCCTTTACGGGCACCGTGAGTTCGAATCTCACCCTGTCCGCCAAAATATAGACGTATGCAATCGGCGTAAAGCTGTCACTCAACAACTTAATCTCGCCGCAACTGGCGCTGATAGCGAAGGACTTCGAAAAGCTGGACGGCCTGACCGTCATTTTCCGCGAATCCTTGGCTAAAATTTCCGTAGACGTAACCGGGCTGAAGGGTCTAGCCAGCGCTGCCAATTCGACCAACCGGGCATTTGAGAAGGCGTCCTTCAGCGCTGCCGCGTTTCACCGCGAGCTTGCCGCCATTCGCGCCACGGGCGGCAGCATGCCGCGCCTGCCGGGGGGTGGTGGTGGTGGCGGTGGTAGTGGGGGCGGCACAGTGTCGCGGGTCAGGTGGTCGCGGCTCTGGCGGCCTCCACGGCGGCAATGTCCACCTCGGCGCGAATGGCGTTGGGCTCGGAACGGTAGGTTTCGCTGCCGGTGACTGGTTTTGGCCGCTCGCGGCAGCCGGTGCGACGGTCTATGCCGGTTCGTCGCTCTTCAATCCGCGAAGGAGTTGAACACCGAGCAAGCTCGCTTCCGGCTTCTCGGTATGACCGAGGATCAGAACCAGCAAGCGTTTGCCTATGCGAAGGGCATGAACATTTAAGGGACCAGCCAGGTCGAGCGGCTGTCCGCGATGCGCGAGGCGCAAGGCGTCGGTCGCGAGTCGAATCTCTCCGGTGCCGAAGCGCTCAAGTTCGCCATGATGGCAGCACCGACCCTCGCGAAGCTCGACGCCCTGGGCGCGGGTCTCGATGATGAGTCAGCAGGTGCCCTGCACCATTCCAACGTCGCGTTGCTGCGGTTCGCCGAGCAAGCGGGCGGCCTCAATGACCCCGCCGCGTTCAACCGCCTGGCGACGATGGCGTACAAGCTGCGGCAGAGCTCTGGCGGCACGCTCGATTTCCAGCAGTTGCGCAACGCCACGGCCAACGGCGGCATGTACATTCAGAACATGAGCGCCGAGGGCTGGGCAATGGCCGAGCCGCAGATTCAGGAAATGACGGGCGGCAGATACGCCACCGCCAAGACCACGGCTGGCGTTCGCATGAGCGGCGCTCTGTCGGCACCGCCAAAGAATTTGATAGCTGAGATGGAACGCCTGGGGCTCTGGACGAAAGACCGCCAGGCGCTGAGCGCCGAGGATTCGGCGCTGTTTAACGAGACCATGGAAAAATTCATGATTCAGCGCGTGTGCCTGCCCAGGATCGGCTTGGCATTATCGGCGCGGATCGCGTTCGCGAGGACTACATTTTGGGCGGCCGTACCGGCTCGCGTTTGATGGGGCTCATCGAGAAATACCGCGAGAGCATCGGGCGCTCATTTGGTGCCTACAATCGGGCTATGACGCCTGACCAGGCCGCAGATCAAAACAAAAAGTCACTAAGCGGCCAAGAGCAGGAATTCGTACAAGCCTGGTCGGATTTCAAAACGAACTGGGGCACCACCATGCTGCCGTATTTCAGCAGAATATTAACAATCGGCTCGCAACTGCTGCGGCCTAGCGATGAAAAAACGCCCTGGTACATCGACCTTGCGAAGGAAGTCGGCCACGCTATAAACCCGCTAGATTTTAAATCTGGTCTCGGTAAAGACCTTGGCTATGTTGGCGCCGCTTTCACCGGCGCGGGTCACGACACGGCAGGGCGCGGCAGTCGAATGCTGCACGCTCACATCAACATTGACGGTAAAAAGTTCGCGTCTGCCTTCGTGCCGTACCTCACCGACCCCATGACGGGCTCACAGATCGGCCCGTCGGGTGGCGACTCGCTGGCCTATTTGCCGATCACGGGCGGGAGTCCGTTCTAATGACCCTGGATCTCAGGGCAGTCTCGACCATCACTTGCAGTCCCAAATTGCGCGGCCGTCGTCGCCCATAGTAGCCGTGCACGATTTATTGATTGACACCCCGAAAGGCCCTTTGGCCCGCACAAATCCAGTCAGCTTTCGCGGTGACTCTCTAATCATCTGCACGTCTTCTACGGTGATACCGCGCCGTTTGGCAAACTCATCTCTGATGTCACTCTCTATCGACGCGACTGCTTGATCGCTGAAACCAATGCCGTTTGCTGTTCCGGTTCTCGAGTAGTTATAGACAAATCCTACTCCGAACATTGTTAGCAGTATCCCTCCCAGAACAGCGAATCCTGGGCGCATCGCAAATTGATTTTTGATGGCGCCGGGTGCGCCGCCGATTGCCGACCCGCAGTGCTTGCATT
>Ga0302310_10001404_pt1 | contig 20459 bp, 19 predicted proteins | sample III_Palsa_N1_2_FD_200451 | JGI IMG/M metagenome (GOLD analysis project Ga0302310, IMG submission 200451) | Peat permafrost microbial communities from Stordalen Mire near Abisko, Sweden - III_Palsa_N1_2 | ecosystem: Environmental > Terrestrial > Soil > Palsa > Peat permafrost | place: Sweden...
CTGCGATCCCGTGTTCAATCAAACGAATGAGGCATTCGTGACGGACGCCGACACGAGTCGCAGCGAACGCCTGCCGCCAAGTCAATGCATGATTACCATACGACCTATCGTCTCCGAAATCGGCGGCCAATCCGATCGCGAGCCATTGGTCGTCGTCGGATTCGGTGATTCGATCCCGTGCCGGTGTTCGGTGCATTGGCACTGTCCAGATTCGACGGAGACGTTTCATCGCTGCTGATCGATGCCTATTCGCAAATCATATCTCGAGCTCAGCGGAGACCATCTGCATCCGAACGCGGAAGGCTACCGTCATATGGACGGACGCGAGCCAATCAGTAGGGATCAACGCCACAAACTCCTGTGGCAACTTTTCAAAAACAGGCGCATATTCAAGGGGTTCGTGATCAAAAATCGACTCACGTCCGGGAGAAGGCAAAGAGTCGTACTCGAGGATAATCAATGGCCGCATCTTTCTTCGATCGGGAATCCACGGTCGCGCCGCCGGGCTACAACCGGTTTCTCATTCCCCCTGCCGCACTCGCCGTTCATTTGTCGATAGGCCAGGCATACGCCTTTTCCACCTTCAATTTACCGCTCACTAAACTGATTGGCCTCAGCCAATCGGCGCCGGACGACTGGGAACTCACCGACGTGGGTTGGACCTTTTCCATTGCGATTGCCATTCTTGGGCTTTCAGCCGCGGTTTTCGGCAAATGGGTGGAACGCGTCGGGCCGCGCAAATCCATGTTTACCTCGGCTCTATGCTTCGGCAGCGGCTTCATCGTCTCCGCCATCGGCATTCACTATCACGCGATATTCCTGCTGTATCTCGGCTACGGGGTCCTTGGCGGCTGCGGATTGGGGATCGGCTACATATCGCCGGTGTCCACGCTCATCAAGTGGTTTCCGGATCGTCCGGGCATGGCGACGGGTATGGCCATCATGGGATTCGGAGGCGGCGCGCTGATCGCCGCGCCCTTGTCGTTAATGCTCATGGAGCATTTCAGGACGGCCACCAGCAGAGGCGTGCTGGAAACCTTCGTGACCATGGGCGTGATTTATTTCTTGTTCATGATGATAGGAGTGATTTCCGTTCGTGTACCGTCGGCGGATTGGAAACCGGCCGGATGGACTCCAAAGGAAAAGCCCAAGGCCATGGTGACCTCCGCCAACGTGTCCGTGGGCGAGTCCTGGCACACCTTGCAGTTCTGGCTGCTCTGGGTGGTGCTATGTATGAACGTCACGGCCGGCATCGGCGTATTGAGCCAAGCCTCACCCATGATTCAGGAAATATTTAACGGGCGCGTCACGGCCGCGGCGGCTGCCGGCTTCGTCGGGCTGCTAAGCATTTTCAACATGGCCGGCCGATTTGTATGGGCATCCACATCCGACTATCTCGGGCGCCGCAACACCTACACCGTGTTCTTCCTCCTCGGAATCCTGCTGTATTTGACGATACCCACGCTGGGCTACAAAGGATCCGAACCACTGTTCGTTGCCGCGTTTGTCGTCATCATCTCCATGTACGGCGGCGGCTTCGCTACCATCCCGGCTTATCTGCGGGACATGTTCGGCACAATGAATGTCGGAGCGATTCACGGACGGCTGCTGACGGCGTGGGCGGTCGCCGGCGTGCTCGGCCCCGTGCTCGTGAATTACATTCGCAAATTTCAAATCGACCACGGTGTGCCGAAGGCGCAGGCTTATTCGGTCACCATGTACATCATGTGCGCGCTGCTGCTCATTGGCCTGCTCTGCAACTTATCCATGCGCCCGGTCAAAGAGCGTCACTTTTTCCGCGAGCCGGGGTCGGACAAATAAGGACAAAATTGACGATGAAAATCCGCTTATTGGTTCTGTGGGCAGCTGTCGGCATTCCGCTCTTGTGGGGGGTCATGAAGACCTTGGAGAATGCCCTCAAATTGTTCGAGTAGATAATACTGGAGACCGCTATGGCCCTAAACATGAATCTCAGCATTGCGCCGCTGGTCGCGCTGCTCGCCGGCATTTTGATTCTCGTGATGCCGCGCCTGCTGAATTATATCGTGGCCCTGTACCTCATTATCATCGGCTGCCTTGGGCTATTCGGCGGCGGCGTTCACCTGCACTAAGGCACGCCGCGACGGCGGGGTACGCGCGAGGCCTGCGCGCCCCGGGCTACGGCCCCGGACCCGTCCTTCCCGCGCCGCTCATATCGTCGTAGACAATGACGTCCCATTAGGGCTGCCCAGTCCCGTACACGCATCCCAACCCTTCGCCGCTTCGAAGTCGCCATTGTTGCCCGTGGTGATGTCCCGCAGCGCGCTTTTTTTTCCGTAGAGCAGTGGATTCACATACCCAGCCGGTTTGCCGGTCGAGGCGTTGATGCGCGCGATCAGTCCCGCCCACAGCGGCGCAACCGCACTGGTGCCGCCGATGACCGTATTGGAGCCGTCAACGCGCACGTCATAACCCGTTTCCGGGTCTGCATCACCGGCCACATCGGGAACGCCGCGCATGGTGAGGCTTACCGCGTTGCCGGTCAATTTGCGCGCACTCAGGCCCGACTGCCAAGTCGGCAGCGCAAAGAAAGTGCTGATACCGCCGCCGCTCGCGCCGCCGCTCGACCCATCATTCCAAACCGCTTCGCTGGTGATGGTGGTCTTACTCCCATGCAAGCTCGTGCCGCCGCAGGCAAGCGCAAAGGAACTCGAGGCGGGAAAATCCACATGGTCTCCGCTCGACACGCCGTCGCTGGAGCCGTTATCGCCCGAGGCCACGCATACGGTAATGCCCATGGTGGCGGCAGCCTGGAACGCCTCATCCATGGCCGTCATGGCCTGGGACGTCCACGTCGACTCGGGACCGCCCCAGCTGATGGATATCACCGAGGGCTTATTGGTGGCGTCGTGAATGGCGGTGGTGATGGCATCGAGAAAGCCGGCATCCGTGTTCGGTCCGAAATACGCCGCGATTTTCGCCTGCGGCGCGATGGCTCCCACGACTTCTATATCGAGCATGACCTCGCCGTCGGGCCCGTCCGCGGAACCGGTGGGACTGTTCTGCGCGTGATCCACCGAGACGGCGATGACGGTGGGAGAGCCCACGCCCAATCCTGAAAAATACGTATCGAGATCGGCCTGCACGAAGCCGCCGCCCAACTCGATGAGCGCGACGCATTGACCGGCGCCCGCGCCCGACGGAAAACCGTACAGGGCGGCAACCTGAGTCGGCGTGTACGACACGGCGCTCGCACGATGCTTTTTGTCTTCAGATCGCACACGAAAATGCGGCTTGGCCTGCGGCCGATTATCGAGCCCAAGAACGGCTTCGACAATATCGCCTAATTCCGTCGGCAGCAAAATCGTGCCGGTACGCCCGCGATATATCAGCCCCGACGCATGCTTCATTTTGTGCAGCTGCACCACAAAGGCCGCCGAGAATTGCGCCGCCGTGCCCGTGAGAATAATAGTACGCCGACCCGCATGCTCGAGACGCACGCTCAATCCATGCTGGCTCGCAAATTTTTTCACCGCGTCGAAGTCCGCCGGTGCGGCGCCATGCGTCTGCGCGAATTGCTCGCGGCTCAAAAACCCGGCGGACTGATCTCCGCGCGCCAACGACGCCACGCGCGATCGCATCGCTGGCAAGGCGCGGCGCCGAACCAACACGCTGACTTCCATCTGTTCATTGGGATCGGCGGGGGCAACGATTTGAGCTCCGGGCGGCGCGGAACGTTCGCTGCCCTTCAACGGAATAGTAGCCATGGCTCACTCCTGTGGTTGGCCGAACAACGCAGGAGATGTTACGCCTTTTCGCCCTTACCTAAACTGTCGCCAGCGGCCGACGAGCGAACCAGCCGAACATTAATATTCCGAAATAGCAGATCGCCGGCACCATGAGTGCCGCCTTCCAATCCCAGGCGTCCGCTGCGTAGCCGGTCAGCAGCGGCACGATGGCGCCGCCCACGATGGCCATGCAAATCACGCCGGAGCCTTCCGCAGCGCGCTCCCCCAGCCCCTCGCAGGCCAGCGTGAAAATCGTCGGGAACATAATGGAGTTGAACAAGCCGATAGCCAGCAGCGACCAAGCGGACACCGCTCCCGTAGTCAAGCCTGAGATGAGCAGCAGCACGATGACCGTCGCCGCGGTGCAGGTCAAGACCTTTCCCGGCGAAAAGTAGCGCAGCACATAGCCGCCGATGAAACGGCCCACCATCGCGCCGCCCCAATACCAGGGCACGAACTTTCCCGCGGTTTCCGCCGCCGCACCCAGCACCGAACTCTGCATGAGATAAATGACGATGGACGAGCCGATGGCAACTTCACCGCCCACGTAGAGAAAAATGCACAGTGCGCCGAAAGCGAATCTCGGCCGGCGCAGTAAATTGAAGGCGCGCAGAATGGGAGTCGCAGCCGGCGCTGCCGCTTCGACGAGGCCTTTGCGTCGAATCCAAACCACCGCGGCCAGCACCAGAAGTGCCGCAGCCAACCCTAAGTAGGTGTGCACGATGACCTGCGTTTCTTGACTGCGGAACGCGTCAAGCGCGATACCCGACAGCGCGGCGGGGTTGACCTTCGCGAGCGATCCCAAAATTAAAATCGAACCCACATACGGAAATATCGTGGTGCCCAACGAATTGAACGCCTGCGCGAACGTGAGGCGACTGCTCGTCGTGGCCGAGGGCCCTAGCATGGATATCAAAGGATTCGCGACTACTTGCACGGTGGTGATGCCCGCGGCCAACACGAACAGCGCGAGCAGGAACAGGCTGAACATACCCTGCTCCGAGGCTGGCACGAATAACAGACAACCCGCCGTCATGGCCAAAAGGCCTACGGCCGCCGAGCGCATGTAGCCGATGCGCCGTACCAAGGAAGCGGCCGGAATGGACACGATGAAGTAGGCCCCGAAGAAGGCCGATTGCACCAGCATGACTTCGCCGTTCGTCAGAACGAACAGCGCCTTCAACTTCGGAATGATGACGTCGTTCAGGCTGGTGATGCCGCCGAAGGCGAAGAACAGCGCGAACACGAAACCCTGTAAATCGGTGGAATAGGAAGTGGGAGTACCAGCGTTGTCGCCAACCGTTCCCCTCGAACCCGCCGCTGTCGTCTCAAATGCCATTGGTTATTTCTCGTTGTTGTATGCGGCGATGACTGCCTCGCCCTCCACCACTAACTCGCTCGCGGACTTGCCGAGGGCCACCCGGTACGTTCCACGTTTGACCTGCCAGCGACCCGTTTGCTCATCGAACCGTCCCAGCAATCGAGGATCCGCCGTCAGCGTTATAGCACGCTTTTCCCCGGGTTCGAGTTGCACCCGCTGAAAGCCGATCAGCCGAAGCACAGGTGTCCCCGCGGCTGACGTTAAGTAAACCTGCGGGACATCGGCGCCCTTGATCGTACCCGTGTTCTGCACCTCGAACTGTACCGTGATCCCCGCGCCGCTGGTCACCTTCAGGGCACCGTACTCGAAGCGGGTATACGACAGTCCATAGCCGAACGGAAACAGCGGCGCGACTCCATGCGCCGAGTACCAACGATATCCCACGTCGGCGCCCTCGGTGTAATCCACGTGCACGTAAGCCTTGGGATCGGCGCCTAGATTGGGCAGCGTCGGCCGCACGAAATCCGCGATCTGGCGCGGGAAGGTCAGGGGCAGCCGGCCCGACGGATTGACGACCCCGAACAGCACATCGGCAATGGCCTGCCCACCCTCCTGACCGGGATACCACGCCGCCAGCAGCGCGGGCACCTTCCCAAGCCAAGGCATGGCCACCGGATTGCCGGTCTCCAGCACCACGATGGTGTGCGGGTTGGCGCGCGATACCGCTTCGACGATCGCGTCCTGACCCTTCGGCAAGTCAAGGTCCGGAATATCCATGCCCTCGCGCTCGAAACGCGTCACGAACACCAGCGCCACGTCGGCCGTCGCGGCCAGCGCAGCGGCACGCGCGGGAAACTCCCCGGTGTCGAAGGCCACCTCGCTCTTCGGCGCCGCGCGCTTAATGGCGTCGAGCGGCGATGAAGGATCGTACAATTCGTCATTCCCACTGCGTATGACGGGACCGTTGGACGGCAGGACCTGGGCCGAGCCACCGCCCGACAGCACGCCGGCATTGGCATAACCGCCGATCACGACAATGCGCTTCGTACCCGCTGTCAGCGGCAGTATGGCCCCATCGTTCTTGAGCAGCACGATGCCTTTGCGGGCGATGTCGAGTGCCACCTGCGCGTGTGCCGCGTAATCGATTGCTTCGCGTGCCGGAGGATGATCCACCACCCCCACCGCAAACATCGAGCGCAAAATACGCTGGACCATGTCGTCGATGCGGGCCGTCGACACCTCGCCTCGTTGCACAGCCCGCTTCAGGCCGCCGTCGAAGAACACCGTGGCATCTAATTGCTCGCCGGACTCTTGATCCAAGCCATTCGCCGCATCCGCGACACTATGCACGGCGCCCCAATCGGACATCACCCATCCGGGGTAGCCCCAGTCATGCTTCAACACCTCGATCAGCAGCCAACGATTGCCGCAGTCATGCGTACCATTGATCAAGTTGTAACCGCACATGATGGAGCCGGGATGTCCGCGCTCCACTGCCATCTCGAAGGCCAACAGGTCCGACTCGCGTAAGCTTGCCTTGTCGATGCGTGCATCCAACCTCGTTCGATTGGTTTCATTGGCGTTGAGTGCAAAGTGCTTCAACGTGGAAATCACGTGCTGGCTCTGAGTGCCGAGCACCTCCTCGCCCGCCATGCGCCCGGCGAGCAGCGGGTCCTCCCCCAAGTACTCGAAATTACGGCCGTTGCGGGGATCACGCGCGAGGTTCATGCCGCCGCCCAAGAGCACATTGAAACCCTTGGCCCTCGCCTCTGCGCCCACCAAGGCGCCGGCGCTGTAGGCCAAATCAGGATCAAAGGTAGATGCCAGCGCAACGGATGCCGGCAACGCGGTGGCCACATCGCCCGGCCGAATGCCTCGAGGATTGGCAACGCCCACGCTGGCGTCGGTCTCGTACAGCGCAGGGATACCGAGACGCGCTAACCCCGGAATGAAACCCGCGGCGGGAATGGCCGCCTCGGGTACCGGCACGGCGACCCCATCGAGACCCACGAAGGGCATCGCCAGGGGCCCATGCAGTAACGCGATTTTTTCGTCCAGGGTCATGGCAGCGACCGCCAGTCGTGCCCGCTCATCCGGTGAGCGCCCCGCATCCAACCACGGACGCTCGGAGGAAGTCGCCGCGCTCGCCGGCATAAACCCCGCGGCAACCGCGACGGCCATCACCGCCGCCAACAGTCCACGTGCCGCCACAGACCCTAAGGCTCTCGCGGCCGCCGGCAATTCACGCCCAGCCGGCGCTACGCGCCGCCCCCCCGCCTCATCCGAAAGGATTCCGCCGAATAATGGTCTGATCCCGATCCGGCCCGGTCGAGACGATGTCGATCGGTATCCCCACCAACGTTTGAAGCCGCTCGATATAGGTCCGGGCGTTCGCCGGCAAGTCCTCGTAGCGCGTGATGCCAACACTGCTCTCCTTCCAGCCGGGATGTTCTTCGTACACCGCTTGGCAGTCGCCGAATTGCTGCGACAGAAGGGGCGGCGTGCTCACCGTTTGACCATCGATTTTGTATCCAACACACACCCGGATGATATCGAGGCCATCCAGTACGTCTAATTTGGTAACGCACAGCGAGGAGCAGCTGCTATGAACAATAGACCGCCGCAACGCGACGGCATCGAACCAGCCGCAGCGCCGGCGTCGACCCGTGACCGCGCCGAACTCGTGACCGACCCGGGACAGATGTTCACCGAATTCGTCGAAGAGCTCGGTGGGGAACGGCCCTGCACCGACGCGCGTCGCGTAGGCCTTCACGATACCCAGCACCTCGTGCAATCGCCGCGGACCAATCCCCGTGCCGCAGGCAGCTCCGCCGGCCGTGGTGTTCGATGAGGTAACGAAGGGATAGGTGCCGAGGTCTACGTCCAGCATCGCCCCTTGAGCGCCCTCGAACAGCACATTGCCGCCGCCGACACTGAGATCCTCGAGAATTCCGGTGACATCCGCCACCAGGGGCTTTAGGCGCTCACCCAACTCGAGATTCGATTCGAGCACCTGTTGAAAGTCGACGGGCGCAGTCTGGTAATACCGCTGCAGCACGAAATTATGATAATCGAGCACTTCGCCGAGTTTTGCCGCAAAGCGCTCGCGATGGAACAAGTCCGCCACGCGCAGCGCACGACGCGCCACCTTGTCCTCATAAGCGGGGCCGATGCCGCGTCCGGTGGTGCCGATGGCATTCGCGCCCTGGGCCTTCTCTCGCGCGAGATCCAGCGCCACATGCGAGGCAAGAATCAAAGGACAGGACGGGCTCACCTTGAGGCGCTCGAACACCGGGATACCCTTCGCGATCAGGCCATCTGCCTCCCGGAAGAACGCCTCCAGCGACAACACCACCCCGTTGCCTATGAGGCTTTGGACCTTCGGGTGCATGATTCCCGACGGGATGAGCGACAACACGGTTTTCTTGCCGCCGATGACCAGGGTGTGTCCCGCATTGTGACCGCCCTGAAAGCGCGCCACGGCAGACACCTGGTCGGTGAGCAGATCGACGATCTTACCCTTGCCTTCGTCGCCCCACTGCAGCCCGATGATTACGAGGTTCTTACCCATTGCGCGCCATCCAAAGTAGTGCGAGCCCAGCCATCATGCTAATAAGACCACCCCAGCGTAGTTGCCGGGCCTCAGTCTGCGCCAGCTTCGCCATGAGACGCTGCGCGGCGGCCGGGTTCAAGAACGGCAGCGCGCCCTCCAGCACCAAGTACAAGGCAAACGCACCACCCAAGTATCGCGCCAACTCGCTCCAACCAATGTCCATCATGAATGCCTATTTCTGCTGTTGCGGCTGCTTGAAGTACTTGAAGTACGCGCTATCCGGCGCGACGACCATCATGTCGCCCTGGGTACCGATGGATTCGCGATACGACTGCATGCTGCGATAGAAGCTATAGAACTCGGCGTTCTTCGAATACGAGCGCGCATAAATGTCGCTCGCCGTCGCATCGCCCTGGCCGCGAATTTGCGCCGCCTGGCGCGCCGCATCCGCCAGAATCTGCGTCTGGTCCTTGTTCGCCTCGGCGCGCGTCCGCTCGGAAGTCTCGACGCCTTCCGCGCGCAACTTCGCCGCCTGCGCCTTGAAGGTCGCCCGCATCCGGTCGAATACCGAGTCCCGCACCTGCGGCGGCAAATCGATTTTCGTGATGCGAACATCCACCAGCTCCACACCCATTTGCTGGGCGGCGGGGCCGGCATTCTTCATCATCGCCGCGGTGAATTCGGCGCGCTCCGCGGTAATGACCTGCTGCAGCGTGCGCTGAGTGACGACGCTCTTGATGCTGTCCTTGATGGTCTCACCAAGGCGGTCATTCGCCGCATCCTCGTTGCCGCCCGTGGCCTCGTAGTAGCGCCGCAAGTTATCGATGCGCCACTTCACGTAAAAGTCCACGTTGAGCTGTTCCTGCTCGCTGGTCAGGAAGCGTTCCGCCGGGTACAGCTTGGTAATAATGCGCTTGTCGAAAAACGCCACTTCTTGGACCACCGGAATGCGGAAATGCAGTCCCGGCGGAATATTGAAATCCACGATCTCGCCGCCCACCGACTTGATGGCGAGCTTGCCCTCGGACACGGTGAACACACTGGCGCGGATCAATAGAATCGCCGCGACCAGACCCAACAAGATATACAGCACGCGGTTTTGCATTAGCGTACTCCCCGCGCGCGCGCCGGGTCTTCGACCGGCTGCACTTGCACGTCGGGCACCCGCGCAGGAGCGACCGTCATGGTGTCATTTGGCATGCTGATGGACTGCGGCGGCGCCGACATCAATTTATCCAGCGGCAGATACATCATCTGGTTGCCATTCTTGGTGTCGACAATGACCTTGCGAGAGTTCTTGTACACGGCACCCATCGTATCGAGATACATGCGTTCGCGAGTCACCGCCGGCGCGTGGTCGTACTGCTCCAGTACTTGATCGAAGCGCGAGGTCTCACCCTGCGCCAGTGCCACCACCTGCAGCTGATAGGCTTCGGCATCCTGTACCAACTTGGACGCCTCACCGCGAGCGCGCGGCAGCACGTCGTTGCGATACAACTCCGCCTCCTGCTGGTAGCGCTGTCGATCCTTGTCCGCCTTGATGGCGTCGCGCTGCGCATCCTGCACCGCTTCGGGGACGTTCACGTCGGTCAAATTCACGCTGACCACATGAATGCCCATGTCGTAGGAATCCAAGGTGTGCTGAAGCAGATCGCGCGCGCGATCGGTGATGGACGGATCGAACGCCAGCGCCTTGTCCAGCGAGGCACGGCCCACGGCCTCGCGCATCGCGGACTCGCTCACTTGAATCAGGGTGTCTTCCACGTCGCGCACTTTGAACAACAATTTCTTGGGGTCAGGCTGCGTGTACTGAACCGCCGACTTTACTTCCACCAGATTGGTGTCGGCGGTCAGCATGGGCGTGGTGGCATCGTCCGTGACGCTATAGAGATGCGACACGTTGACAATGATCTTGCGGTCGATGGGCCACGGTAAGTGCCAGTTGTAGCCGGGACCCGTGATGTCGTGGAACTGGCCGAACCGCAGAATGACGGCCCGCTCCTGGGCGTCCACCCGGTAAACGCCGCTGCCGATCCACACCGCCAATATGAGGGCGGCAACCAGGCTCAAACCGCTGTTGAAGTTCGCGTTGCCCGACCCGCCGGAACCGCTTCCATTGCCGCCGTCGCGCTTGAACAACGACGCTATGCGACGCTGAAAATTACGCAGTACATCGTCCAGATCGTTTTGCGACTGTTGCGGGCGATTCCACGGATTACGTTTCTCGCCGCCAGGTTCGTTCCAAGCCATGCCGTTGCCTATGGTTGCAAACTGAATTATTCGGGTATGAGCAGCCGTGCATTCTAACAGCCGACCGCGGAGTCACAAGCCGGCTATGCCACGCGCTGTTTTCGGCTTGTTTTCGTATTATCCACCAAGTTGACGCCCTGGCCGCCCAGCAATTTGGGCAGTTCGGTCAAATCGAGCTCCACGTCCAGCTCCCAGCTGCCGTCGTCGCATTGGCGCTCGGTCCGCACGGCATTGCGCCGATACAAGTCGGAGCGCACGGCGGCCGCAGCCAGGCCCAAGTGTAAAGTCCGCAGAACCTGGTTCGGCCGCACTGCATGGGCCATCGCCTCTCGCAGCTGCGGCAGTCCAGCGCCGGTCACCGCCGACGCCCAGGCCTGCACGGCCACGCCGTCCTGGCCCAATACCACTCGGGGAGCCTCCGCCAAGTCTCCCTCGAGCAGATCCACCTTGTTGAATACCAGCAATTCACGGATATCGCCCGCACCGATGCCTTTCAACACCTCGCGGACCTGGAGGATACGTTCGTTGCGCAGCGGGTCGCTGGCGTCGACCACATGCAGCAGCAAATCCGCATCGCGGGCTTCCTGCAACGTCGAGCGGAAGGCCGCCACCAATTCATGCGGCAACGAGCGCACGAAACCCACGGTGTCGGCCAAGACCACCTCGCCCACGCCGTCCAATTTCACCCGCCGCACGGTGGGATCCAGCGTCGCGAATAACTGGTCGGCCACGAAGGTGTCGGCCCCGGTGAGCACGTTGAATAACGTGGATTTGCCCGCGTTGGTGTACCCCACCAGCGCCACCGTGGGCACGGGGACTTCGCGGCGCACATGCCGGCTGGTATCCCGCTGTAAGGCGAGTTTTTCCAGGCGCAATTTCAGGGTACGAATGCGTTTGGCGATGAGCCGACGGTCGGTTTCCAGCTGAGTTTCGCCGGGACCGCGCATACCGATGCCGCCCTTCTGGCGCTCGAGGTGAGTCCACCCGCGCACCAAGCGGCTCGCCAAATGCGACAGCTGCGCCAATTCAACCTGCAGCTTGCCCTCGAAGCTGCGGGCACGCTGGGCAAATATGTCGAGAATCAAACCGTTACGGTCGAGCACCCGGCGATTGGTGAGTTTTTCGAGATTACGCTCTTGGCTGGGGCTCAAGGTCTGATCGACCAGCACCACGTCCGCCTCGTTGGCCTCGGCGCAGGCTTTGATTTCCTCCGCCTTGCCTGACCCCACGAAGTACTTGGGGTCGGGCCGCGGCCGCGAGGCGAGCACCAAGCCAACGCCTACAGTGCCCGCGGATGCCGCTAAGGCCTTGAACTCCGCGGTGTCATGCGGATCGACCGGATGACCGATCCCGACGCCCACCAAAATGGCACGTTCGCCACCCCGGGGGCGTTCAAACAATTGCAGAGCGCCGCCCGGTCACTCGACGATCGCCGGTTCCGTTACTTCGCCGTCTTCGCCGGTGGGCAGACGAACATTGCGCGCGGGTACCACGGTCGAAATCGCGTGCTTGTAAACCATTTGGCTCACGCTGTTTCGCAGCAGCACGACGAATTGGTCGAATGAATCAATCTGACCCTGAAGTTTTATGCCGTTCACCAAATAGATGGAAACAGGCACGCGCTCTTTGCGTAAGGCGTTCAAAAAAGGGTCCTGAAGGGACTGGCCACGGGCCATGGGAGAGCTCCTTGTTTTTAGTGTCATTTGCATTGTGCGTCACTTCCTTGTGGCACAAGGCACATATCGATTACATGCTAGCACAGCTGGCCTAAGCGGCGTTACCACTAATAAATCCACTGTGCGATATCGCCCTGCGACAGTGCGGCGCTCAACAGCGCCGCAACATCGCGATGCGTCGAGTCGAACCATTGCGCGCGCGGGCGAGCGCGCAACCAGGTGAGCTGGCGTTTGGCAAGTTGTCGCGTCGCGGCAATCGCCTGCTCAGAAGCCTCGTTCAAAGAACATTCACCTGCTAAATATCGCCACACTTGCCGATATCCGACCGCACGCATGGACGGTTGTTCCGCGTGGAGGTCAGATCTTTCGCGCAATTTTGTCACCTCCTCCACGAACCCCGCCGTCAACATCGCTGCAAAGCGCATTTGGATGCGCTCGTGCAAGACTTTTCGGTCGAGCGGTGCTACCGCCAACTCGACCACCTCCACACCCTCGAGCACCGACACCCGCGACTGTTGCAATTTTGAAATTGGCTGTCCCGTAATTCGGAAAACCTCGAGAGCACGCTGAATACGCTGTGGATCATTGCTATGGATCTTCGCCGCCGCCTCCGGATCAACCTTCGCGAGCTCCCGATGCACTTCAGGCCACCCCACCACGGCTGCATGCGCATCGATCTGCGCCCGCACCTCAGGGTTTCCCTCAGGCAGTTCCGCAATACCTTGGGACAAAGCGTGGAAATACAACATGGTCCCACCCACAAAAAGCGGGACGCGGCCACGACGCCAGATATCTTCCATAATGACAGACGCGTCCAAGACAAATTCGCCGGCCGAGTACGTGGTGGCAGGATCGCGAATATCGATGAGATGATGCGGCACTCGCCTGCGCGTCTCCAGATCCGGCTTCGCGGTCCCGATATCCATGCCCCGGTACACCAGCGCCGAATCCGTGCTTATGATTTCAAACGGGAATTTCTCCGCCAACTGCACGGCAAGATCGGATTTACCGGCACCCGTCGGGCCCATCAATAAGACCGCACCCCGTCGGGCCACTGCCTCTCGGGCGGCCGGTATCTCCGCCTCCATCACCGCCCGCGCAAGAACAGCCGATCGAGATCGGTGAGCGACAATCGTACCCAGGTGGGCCGGCCGTGATTACATTGATCTGCGCGATCAGTCCGTTCCATTTCTCGCAGCAATGAATTCATCTCGGGGATGGTTAGGTTCCGCTGAGCACGCACGGCCGCATGACACGCCATGGTCCCCAGCAAATGGTTAATGGACTCCTCCACGCGCCGCGAGTGCCCGGTCTCCACCAAGTCGGATAACACGTCGCGCACCACGCTCGCCGGATCCCGCCCCGCCAACAAACTCGGTATGGCCCGCAGCGCCAGCTGGTCTGGAGCCAAGCGATCCACCACGAACCCCAACGCCGCGAATTCCGCAGCGTGGACCTCCGCCGCCTCAGCCTGCACCGCCGTCACCTGTAAAATTTCTGGCATGAGCAGTTGCTGCTGAGCGCGCTCGCCCATCAACAGCTTTTTCATCCCCTCGTACATCACCCGCTCATGGGCTGCATGCATGTCGACGAGCACCATCCCATCCGCCGTCTGCGCCAGGATGTAAACGCCATGCAGCTGCGCCACCGCGTAGCCCAAGGGCGCATGACCGCCGTTGGCAGCATCCAGTGCTCCGGGCGTGCATTCGAACGCCGCGCCGCCGTCGCTCACACGAGCATGCGACGCATGCGCGCCCCAAGCCGCACCGAGACCCGTCCCGTCACCGCCGCCACCCTCACCATCAACGCCCCGCTCCACATGGTCACGGTACGCATCCGCGGATCCCGGCGACCGTGCCTCCGGCAGCACGAAGTGAGCCTGCCGCGGCGCGACGTGGCCGAAGCCCGCACTGCCCGTCAACCAGTCCGACGGTGCGCTTCCCGCCGATTGCGACGTCGGACGAGTCGCCGCCAGCGCCCGCTCCACGGTGCGAAAAATGAATCCATGGATGAGCCGCGATTCACGAAAGCGCACTTCCAGCTTCTGCGGATGTGCGTTCACATCCACCTGAGTGGGATCCATATTCAAATACAAGAGATATGCCGGGAAGCGGCCGCCGAACAAGACGTCCTGGTAGGCCAGGCGCACGGCACCCGCCAGTAACTTGTCGCGCACGAAGCGCCCGTTGAGGAAGGTGAACTGCAAATCCGACTGGCTGCGCGAAAACGTCGGTAGCGCCAGCCAGCCGCTCAAACTAAAACTATCCGCGTCGTATTTAACTTCAATGACGTGGGCAGCAAAATCGGCGCCACAAATTTTCGCAACCCTCGCGAGTCTCTCCTCCTCACTCCGCGCCGGCGCAAGCGTCCACACATTTTTTCCATTGTGGGACAAAGAGAAGCCCACATCGAAGCGCGACAGCGCCAACCGCTCCAGCATGCGCACCACCTGCTGGTACTCCGTGGATTCGCTGCGCAGAAACTTGCGTCGTGCCGGCACATTGAAGAAGACGTCGCGCACTTCCACACTCGTGCCCCGAGGATGGGAGGCCGGAGTGGGAGCAGTCGTTTGTCCGTCGCGCGCATTCAAGGCCCAGGCATGCTCAGCCGCCTCGGATCGGGATATCAACGACAACCGCGATACCGACGCAATACTCGGGAGCGCCTCGCCGCGAAACCCCAGCGTGGCAATTCTTTCCAAATCGTCCAGAGAAGCAATTTTACTGGTGGCATGCCGCGCCAGCGCAGTGCCGATCTCGTGCGGCGCAATGCCCATGCCATCATCGCGCACGCGAATCAGGCCGCATCCCCCCGCTTCCAGCTCCACGTCGATACGGCGCGACCCCGCATCCAGCGAATTCTCGACGAGTTCTTTGACGACGGAGGCCGGTCTTTCGATGACTTCGCCGGCCGCAATTTGATTGACGAGCTCGTCAGGTAACACTTGAATGGGCATGGCCCATTTTCGCACAGCGCCCGCGGCCGCGTTCGCCCGGATCAGCCCAGGCCGTCGCCCGAACCGCCTATCCGCCGCCCTCAGGCCCGCGCCCAGCCAACCTACTCGCCCGTGTCGCCCTGCGCCGTGGCCAGTACCGCCGGTCGCGCCAGTACAGGCCGTGCCAGGCCCGGGTGCGAAGCTCCCGCGCCGGCCAGCTCCGCAATCCGCGTGCCCGCGGGCGGATCGTCATAAAAATACGCGCGCACGCCCTGATGAATGGCCGTCGCCAACTTGGCCTGCTGAGTCGCGCCGCGCAGGCGCATTTCCTCCTGCGGATTGGAAATGTAGGCCGTCTCCACCAGCATGGAAGGAATATCCGGGGATTTCAGCACCATGAAGCGCGCCTGTTGCACCTGGGGTTTGCGAATCTCGCCCACTTGGTTCAGCTGATGCAGCACATGCTCCGCCGCCACCTGACTGGCGCTCAAGGACGCCGACTGCGACAAATCCAGGAGAACCGAGGCCAGCACGTCACCCTTATCGTCCAGCGACACGCCGCCGATCAAGTCCGAGGCGTTTTCCCGCTCCGCCAGCCAGCGCGAGGCTTCGTCCGTGGCACCCCGCTGCGACAGAATGTAAACAGAGGAGCCATCGACGCTGCGATCCCGAATGGAATCCGCATGAATGGACACGAACAAATCCGCCTGCTGTGCCCGGGCGCGCCGCATGCGATCCCGCAGCGGCACGAAGTAATCACCGTCGCGGGTCAGCACGGCTCGCATGCCCGGTTCCGCGTTCACTCGCTGCGCGAGCGCACGCGCAATGGCCAGCACCACATCTTTTTCTTGGGTGCCGTTCTTGCCAATGGCACCGGGATCATCCCCGCCGTGCCCCGCGTCCACCGCAATAATGAGGTCCCGCGCATCCGGCCGCGCATGCTCTACTTTGACTGGAGTCTCCGCCGCCCCGGCGCCGGCCAAGTCGATGACCAGGCGATAGCCGTACTGTTTGTTGGGTTCGGCGAGAAAGCTCTTGGCGTGAATGGGGCGCGACAAGTCGAAAACGATGCGCAGCTCGCCGTTTGGCCTCTTGGCCATGCGGACCTGCTTGATGGCACCTGTCGCCGGCGGTGCCCCCGCGTGCGGGCTCAAGGACGCGCCCGACACGTCCAACACCACCCGATCAGGGTTCTTGAGTACCGACAAACTGTGCTGGGTACTGCCCGACAAATCGAGCACCACCCGAGTGTTGTCCGGACCCGCCCACAGGCGCACGGCCCGCACCTCCACCGCATAGGCAGGGGCAGCCAACACCAAGGTCAAGACGACCAGGGCGTGCAGAAATTTGAGTTGGGAGGCCATGAGACATTAAGTTAACGCCTACGCCCAGTATTTTTCAAGTTAAATTAGACACATAGGGCGTTAAGCTAGTGTCATTCAAGAGATTGCTCAGCCACCGCGCGCCCCGCTCGCTCGCCGCCTGCAGCCCCGCCAGCCGCGATTCACCGTCGTAACTCAGGGTCAGATGCACGTCAGCGGCCGGCAAAGCCGCCCCGCCCTTGTCCGGCCACTCCACCAGCAACAGGCAATGGTCCAAGTAATCGCGCAGCCCCAGCGCCTCCACATCCACCGGCCCTTCCAGGCGGTACAAGTCGACATGCACACAGGTGAAGCCACCGGGCTCGTACACCTCGACCAGCGTGTAGGTGGGACTTCTAATCGGCCGCTCCACGCCAACCGCCCTCAGCAGGCTCCGCACGCTCGTCGTCTTCCCCGCCCCCAGCTCCCCGTGCAGGTACAAAACGACCGTCCCCGGCCCCCGCGGCAGGGCACGAGCCAGTGCCGCGCCCAGCAACTCCGTTGCTGCGGAGTCAGGTAACGCAAGTTTTATGGGCGATTGACCGGTCATCCCCCATTATAGGGGGCCATGCCCGGCACCCAAGTCCAGGAATCACCGCCCTTCGCCGCCGCCCTGCTGGCCGACATCAAGACCTGGGGCGCCGAGCTCGGTTTCGCGCGCCTAGGGGTAGCCAACATCGACCTCTCCCGCGACGAAGCGCATTTTCGCGACTGGCTGGAGAAGGGGTTCCACGGCGAAATGGAGTACCTCTCCCGCCACGGCAGCAAGCGCTACCGCCCCGCCGAGCTGCTCCCCGGCACCGTCAGCTGCATCAGCGTGCGCATGGACTACTGGCCCAAGGACGCTGCCGATGCGGAATCAGTCCTGGCCGCCGATCGTGTGTCCGGCGGCACAGACCCGTCGGGCGATATCGGCAAGTTGGGCGGCGCCGACCAGCACGGGGGCATCGGCCACGCCGGCAGGGTCGGCCACGGCGACGGCAGCCTGGGCTACGTCTCCCGCTATGCCCTCGGTCGCGACTACCACAAGCTCATGCGCCAGCGCCTGCAGAAACTTTGCGACCGTATCGCCGAGGCCATAGGCGCCTTCGGCTACCGCGCCTTTGCCGACAGCGCACCCGTCCTCGAGAAGGCCCTCGCGCGCAACGCAGGCCTGGGCTGGATCGGCAAACACACCAATCTCATCGACGTCAAGGCGGGTTCGTATTTCTTCCTGGGCGAGATTTATGTCGACCTCGAACTCCCCATGGACACCGACTCAACGTCCCATTGCGGCACCTGCAATGCCTGCATCCCCGCCTGCCCCACCGGCGCCATCGTCGCGCCCTACCGGTTGGACGCCAGACGCTGCATTTCCTATCTCACCATTGAACTCAAAGGGCCCATCCCTACCGAACTGCGCCGCCCCATGGGCAACCGCATTTACGGCTGCGACGATTGCCAGCTCGCCTGCCCCTGGAACAAATTCGCCCGCCCGACTCGCGAACCCGACTTCGAAGTCAGGCACGGCCTCGACCGCACCGACCTTCCCACCCTATTCGCGTGGACCGAGCAGGAATTCGTGGAAAAAACTCGCGGCAGTGCCATTAGCCGCATTGGCTACGAGCGATGGCTGCGCAATATCGCCGTCGCGCTCGGCAATGCGCCGAGCAGTGCCGCGGTGTCGGCCGCTTTGGCGTCTCGAAGGGACACCCCGTCCGCTTTGGTGCGCGAACACGTGGCATGGGCTATTGCTGAACAGGCATCGCGAGGCGAGTCCACTTAGCTCGACGCCCGCCGAAGGCCGGCCTCTCAACCGCGAGGCCGCGTCTCAACCCGAGGGCAGCAAGCTCCCCGTGGGATTGAAGAAATGCCGGCCGCGGCGGGTCTTCGTGATCTGCGTGAACAGCATCTGGTAATCGACGTCGTTATTCACCGGATCAATGGCCGCCGAGTTGACGATGAGCAAGGGCGAGGCATCGTAGCTGTGGAAAAATCTTGCGTAGGCCTGGGTGAGTTTTTCCAGATAACTGCGCTCGATATGCTGCTCGTAGCGAATGCCACGCTTGGCGATGCGGTCCATGAGCACGTCGATGGGGGCCTGTAGGTACACCACGAGGTCGGGCTTGGGTGCGTCCACCACCACCCGCTCGTACACGCGCTCGTACAGACCGTACTCCGCGTCATCCAAGGTCACTCGCGCGAACAAGCGGTCCTTGTCGAGTAAGTAGTCGGCGATACGCACGGCGCCGAATAAGTCCTCTTGCCGGACATCTTCCAATTGCCGGGCGCGTTGAAACAAAAAGAACAATTGCGCCTGAAACGCCGCCGCTCGGGGGTTCTTATAAAAGCGCTCCAAGAACGGATTTTCATCCGCCTGTTCCAGGACCAATTGCCCGGACAGCGAGGCTGCCAGACGGCGCGCGAGACTGGTCTTGCCCACGCCGATCGGCCCTTCGATAACAATGAATTTCTGCGGTATGGCGCTCAACCGAACCCTCGATTTTAAAGAACCGATATTCCATCGCTGTTCACACGCGACTTGAGACTCGCCACTCGACCAAGTGCCGGGATGGCCAAGGTCGGGGCAATATCGTTGAGAGGATACAGGACGAAGTTGCGCTCAGACACACCGGGATGCGGCAGTTTCAAATGGGGTTCGTCGAGGGGCGGCCCGGGCATCCACAGGAGGTCCAGATCGATGATGCGAGGTCCCCAGCGCTCCTGACGATTGCGCCCCATGGCTCGCTCGATTTCCAGCAATTCGGCGAGTAATTCCTGTGCACTCAATTGGGTCAGGAGCCCCGCCGCCGCGTTCACGAAGTGGGGCTGGTCCTGCGGGCCCATGGGATGGGTCAGATACAGCGCTGAGCGCAGTTCGAGGCGAGTATCCCGCAACCCTACGAGCCGCTCGAAGGCCTCTAGAACGCGCTCACGAGGCTGGTTGAGATTACTGCCCAGAGCAACATACGCCGGGCGCCACAGGAGTTGCATGCGCTAGCGACGCGTGGCGGCTAAGTACTGCTACGTCCCGCACCACCGCGGCGGCGGCGGCGACGCCGGCGACCGGGCGCGGCAGCAGCAGCAGCAGAAGCGTCACCCTCGGGTTGGGCCGCCTCCGCGGGTCGCGCCTGAACCAAGGCGACGCGCTCGTCGTGCGGCAGCAGCTGCACGTCGGTCCACCACTGCGCCAACTCAGGATCTGCCACACCGGCTTGGGCGCGCAGCAAGAGGAAATCGTAGGCCGCGCGAAACCGTGGATGCTGGAGCAGGCTCAAAGATTTCACGCCGCTGCGCCGGTTGAATCTCGGCTGCAGCATCAACAGCTCGCGCATGGGAATGCCGAAGCGACGCGGGATGGCCACTCGAGATTGCTGCGCCTTCAACACCGAATCGCAGGCCTGCAAGAGCAAACCCAGATCGGGCGCAGGGCCCGCTTGCCGCTCATTCAACTCACGCAGCACCGCGCCCCATAGCAATACCGCGAACAAGAAGGTCGGCGTCACCGGCTTATCGGCCGCGATACGCTCGTCGGTATTCGTAAGGCCGAGCTCCAGCATCTCCTGAGCATAGGCATAGGGCGGCAGTCGCATGGCGGCCGCCGACATGGGGAAGAG